>Ga0210033_1002037_pt1 | contig 17763 bp, 9 predicted proteins | sample CryGeymeta201501_FD_185465 | JGI IMG/M metagenome (GOLD analysis project Ga0210033, IMG submission 185465) | Groundwater microbial communities from Crystal Geyser aquifers in Utah, USA - Crystal Geyser metaG 2015-01 (SPAdes) (version 2) | ecosystem: Environmental > Aquatic > Deep subsurface >... | reverse complement strand
CATCAGGCCCGCCTCACGCCCGAGACCATCAAGCGTCTCGCGCGCAAACACAGCCTGGACTTGAGTGGCAACGTGGGTAACCTGCGTACTGTTCAACGGGGCCTCCGTAGTCTGAGTCGGCGGTTTGGCACACAACAGCCTTCCTACTACGGGTTCCCGTTGAACGCGATCCCTCCTGACCGGCCTCGCGGCCTAAAGATCCAACCCATGACCACCTGCTGTGCCCGGCGTGCGCCGAGCGGCATCGGCTCAAGCGGCATCAGCGGGCGGACCTTCAGGGGCGTCGGGCGATCCTGACCGGCGGGCGGATCAAGATCGGCTTTGAGGTGGCGCTGAAGCTGCTGCGGGATGGGGCGGAGGTGGTCGTCACCACGCGGTTCCCGCGCGACGCCGCGCGCCGCTTCGCGGCGTGCGAGGATGCGGAGGCGTGGAGGGAGCGGCTGACGCTGGTGGGGCTCGACCTGCGTTTCCTGCCGGACGTGCTGCGCTTCATCGAGGCGATGCGGGCGGGGCCGCCGCTCGACATCCTGATCAACAACGCCGCGCAGACGGTGCGGCGGCCCGAGGCGTGGTATGCGGCGCTGGCGCGGGCCGAGGGCGGGGCGCTGCCGGCGCTGGCGTCAGGCTGGCTGGCGGAGGTGCCGACGGTGCCGACGGTGGCGCCGTCGGCGGCGCTGGCGTCGTTTCACGCGCTGGCGGCCGGGAGCGATCCGGCGGCGCACTTTCCGTTCGGTGCGCTCGACGAGGAGGGCAAGCCGCTGGATCTGCGGCCGAGCAACAGTTGGCGGGAGCGGCTGGGGGACGTGGAGCCGGTGGAGATGATCGAGACGCAGGTGGTGAACGCCATCGCCCCGTTCCTGCTCACCGGTCGGCTCAAGCCGTGCTTGCTGCGCTCGCCTCACGCGGACCGGTACGTGGTGCACGCCTCGGCGGTGGAGGGGCAGTTCGCGTACGCCCAGAAGACCGATCGGCACCCGCACACGAACATGGCGAAGGCGGCGCTGAACATGATGACGCGGACGGCGGCGGCGGACTACGCGCGGGGCGGCATCTACATGAACACGGTCGACACGGGCTGGATCAGCGAGGAGAACCCCGAGCCGGTCAAGCAGGCCAAGCGCGCGATGGGGTTCTGCCCCCCGCTCGACGTGATCGACGGCGCAGCGCGGCTGTACGATCCGATCGTGAGGGGGCTGGGAGGCGACCGGGTGTCGGGCTTCTTCCTCAAGGACTACGAGCCGGCGCCATGGTAGCGCCAGGGAGTTCGACGATGTCTGAAGCGCCGCCGCGGAGACTCTGCCCGATCGTCCATGTCGCCGACGTGGAGCCGTGTGCGCCCGTCGAGCTCGAGCCGCTGGTGGCCCACCTGCGCGCCAACGCCGCGGTCTCGTCGGCGACGACGTTCGCGCGCGGAACGGTCTTCGCGGACGGTCGCCTCGACCTGTGCAAGCAGTCGCTTGGGCCAGGCGGGGCGCGGGTGGTGTTCGACGCGCTGGCCGGCAACGCGCACGTCCGGCACATCCTGCTCGGGACGGACGGGCTCGGACAGGAGGGGGCGGAGGTCGTGGCGCGACACATCGAGGGGGAGGACGGGTTGGAGACGGTGTTCCTCGGGTGCAACGCCATTCCGGTGGATGGGGTCGCGCGCCTGGGGGCCGCCATCGGGGGGAGCGGGCGGGTGCGGGCCGTGTGGCTGAAGCGGAACCTGCTCGGCGTGGAGGGGTCGCGTCACGTCGCGGCGATGCTTCGGGGCAGGGCGCCGATCGAGGTGCTCGATCTCGTGAACACGGAGCTGGGTGACGAGGGGGTCGCGGAGGTGTGCGAGGCAGCGGCGGGGCACGCCACGCTCCAGTGGCTGTACCTGGGGGGCAACGGCCTGACGGCGGCCGGGGTCGCGGCGGTGGCCTCGATGCTCCGGCGGACGCCGGGCCTGCGCGGGCTCTCGCTGGCGGTGAGCCGGTTGGGCGACGCGGGCGTGGAGGCGCTGGTGGAGGGCTTCGGTCCAGGGAGCGGCCTGGAGTCGCTCTTGTTGCCGAGCAACGATGTGGGCCCCGAGGGCGTGGAGGTCCTCTGCGCCGGGCTCGCGGGCGTGCCGGGGCTGAGGCGGCTGGACCTCGGCCTGGCGCCGTCGACCGTGGCGCTGGGGGAGCGACCGAACCGGCTGGGGGACGCGGGCGCGTCGACGCTGGCTGCGTGGTTGGCCACGGACCTGGCGCTGGCGTGGCTGGATGTGCGTGGCAACGGGATGACGAGCCGGGCCGGTCTTGCCATCGAGGCGGCCCTTGCGCACAATGGCCACCTGTGTCGGCTGCGGTTGGGCAAGAACGTCTCTCGCCGCATCAAGCGTCGCCTGGCGGTGCGCCTCGGCGCCAACGCCGCGCAGCATGGGGGAGCCGGAGAGATGCCCTGGCACGTCGCGGCGATCCAGAGCGTCTACCGCACATGAACACCAGACCGCAGCGCAGATGGACCCGTCCGCGCGCCGCGGAGATCCAACGGACCGGCACGCGCCGTGGGCTTCGCTCGGCGCAGGCAGGGGCGAGCACGGCCGACGCACGGCCACAGTGATGGAGTCGTTTGATGGAGGTCGTCCCCTGGAAGGTGTCGCTGCACGGCGGCCACAGCGGCGCGTTTTGTGACCACGCGCGCGGCACGCTCGAGCAGGTCCTCGAGACCGCCGAGGCGCAAGGCTTCGCCACCTACGGCGTCAGCGAGCACGCCCCCCGCTACGAGGCGCGCTTCCTCTACCCCGAGGAGCGCGCGCTCGGCTGGGACGTGCCCCGGCTGCTCGACATGTTCGAGGCCTACAGCGTCGAGTGCGCGCGGCTGCAGCGCATCTTCGAGGGGCGGCTGATCGTGCTGCGTGGCTTCGAGGCGGAGGTCGTGCCGGCGGCGAGCTGGATCGACCGGATGAAGGCGCTGCGGCGCGACCACGCCTTCGACTTCGTGGTCGGCTCGGTGCATCACGTGGGGGAGCTCCAGATCGATGGGCTCCGCCCCTGGTTCGAGGAGGCGATCGCCGCTCACGGCGGCCTCGAGCCCCTGGCCATGGCGTACTACGACCAGCTCGGCGCGATGATCGAGGCGCTGGAGCCGGACGTGGTCGGCCACTTCGACCTGATCCGCAAGCTCGCCGGTTCGTATGGATCTGTGAATACGCCAAGGGTGCGTGAGCGCGCTCTGGTAGCGCTTGAGGCTGCCGGAAAGTACAGCTGCATCCTCGATCTGAATACGGCCGGCTATCGCAAGGGGCTCGATTCGCCGTACCCCGAGCCGTGGCTCGTCGAGGCCGCGCGCGAGGCGGGCGTGCCGTTCTGCTTCGGTGACGACAGCCACGGCCCGGACGACGTCGGTCGCGACCTCGACCGCTCACGGGAGTACCTGCTCGGCCTTGGCGTCGACACCATCACCGCCATCACCCGCCGGGATGGGAAGGTCGTGCGAGAGGTGGTGCCGCTGGTCGCGGAGGTCGCGCCATGACCGAGACCCGCCTGTTCGTCTACGGCACCCTGATGCCCGGACAGGAGCGCCACGACCTGCTCGCCGGCTGGGTGGGGGAGAAGCAGCCGGGCACCCTCAACGGCTGGCTGTTCGGGCTCCCCGAGGGCTACCCCGCGCTCGTCCTGCCCGCCCACACCCTGCATGGAGAGCTGCTGCCCGGCGAGCCTCGCCCCGTGCACGGCGTCCTGTGCACCTGCCGCGACGATGCCTCCCTGTTTGAGACGCTCGATCGCTATGAGGACAGCGTGCCCGGCGACCCTGACTCCCTCTACGTTCGCGCGCGGGTCGACGTGGCCGAGGATGGCGAGGGCGTGGTGCGGGCGTGGGCGTACGTCTGGAATCCTGCGCGGCTCGTGGAGATACTCGGCCGCGGCATGCATCTGCCCGAGGGGCGGTGGGCACCACGCAGCGTCGCCCCACGCTGATCCGGTGCTCGTCGCGCGCGTGTGCGGCCGCTTCTACTCGACCGTGTCCCGCCCCGGCAGGATCAACCCCTGTCCGAACAGCTCCACCAGCGTCATGCCCACCGCGTGCTGGTCGCCGACCGGATGCCCCGTCAGGTACGCGTAGGCGATCTTGTCAATGGCCCCGACGATCGCCATCGCGACCACGCGGGGGTCCGCCGACCGCAGCATGCGGCGGTTCATCAGGTCGTGCACGAGGTCGATGACCACCTCGTCGAACTGGAGCGCCCGGATGCGGAGCCAGTCGCCGATCTCGCCGGGGTCGCGCAGCTCGCGGTAGTACAGGAGCGCGGCGTCGTTGTTGCTGATCAGCGCCTGCGTGATGGTGGCGCTCAGGGTGAGGTAGACGCCCTGGGTCTGCTCGATGGTCGCGGCGGACTTGAGGGCCTCCCGCGAGCGCTCCAGGCACTCCAGGACGGGCGAAAGTAGCTTGTTGGCCAAGTGCTTGAAGATCGCAGCCTTGTCCGGGAAGTAGAGATAGAACGTCCCCCGCGCGATGCCGGCCTCCGCCACGATCTGCTCGATGCTCGCCGGATGATACCCCTGCTCGAGGAACAACCGCATGGCGACCTCCTCCAGGGTGGCCAGCTTGCGTGCCTTGTTGTCTTCGCGGCGCCCCATGGTCTGCCCCGGGTCATCGGTCCTGGATTCGAGCCCGCACCGTCGGCGCTCTGGCCGGCGCTGCCGCGGTGCTGTTCTACCTGAGAAGCCATTCGGAAAATAGATGCCGATGGATCCGACGTAGATTCTGTCTCCAGGTGGCGTCTGATGGGAGGGAGTGGGCCCAGAGGCCCATAACCGAGCAGAAGACACACCTGGGGCAACCCAGTCTGCATCCCGGTTGAGCCCGCAGAGCAGGGGGTTCTGTGAGCGATAGCTCGCAGAAGACCCTGCATCGCGGGCTCAACCGAGATGCACGACGGTCTAGAAGATACGAGGAAACGAGGCAAATATTGTTCGAACGGCTTCTGAATGGCGCCGGTGAGACAAAGGGGCGACACCCCGATCCCCCTGCGCTATGCTCGCCGCGTAGGACCGAAGGCCGCGCCGGAAAGGGACGACGATGCAACACCACCGAACCTGTCACCTGTGCGAGGCCATGTGCGGCCTCGAGCTCGACCACGACGGCACCCGCGTCACCAGCGTTCGCCCCGACCCCGACGACGTGTTCAGCGCGGGCTTCATGTGCCCCAAGGGCGTCGCGCTGACCGACCTGCACGACGACCCCGACCGCCTCCGCACGCCCATGATCCGCGAGGGCCGCACCTTCCGTGAGGCGAGCTGGGAGGAGGCGCTGAACGTCGCCGCCGACCGCCTCCACAGCGTCTACAAGGCCCGGGGCCCCGAGGCGATCGCGCTGTACCACGGCAACCCGGTCGCCCACAGCTACGGCGCCGCCATGGTGTCCCAGCTCATCGGCCCGGCCCTGCGGACGCGGAGCTTCTACAGCGCCTCGTCCATGGATCAGCTCCCGCACATGTTCGCCGCCTGGCAGATGTTCGGCCACCAGCTCCTGATGCCCGTCCCCGACCTGGACCGCACCGAGCTCTTCGTGATCCTCGGCGGCAACCCGGTGGTCTCGAACGGCAGCATCATGTCCGCCCCCGGCATGCCCCAGCGCCTCAAGGAGCTGCGCGCCCGAGGCGGCGAGCTCATCGTCATCGATCCCCGCCTGACCGAGACCGCCCGCCTCGCCGACCTGCACCTCCCCATCCGTCCCGGCACCGACGCGATGCTCCTGCTCGCCCTGCTCCACGTCATCTTCGCCGAGCACCGGGTGGCCGAAGGCCCCTGGCGCGACCGGGTCCGCGGCCTCGACCGCCTGCAGACCGTCGCCGCCGGCTGGCCACCCGCCCGCGTCGCCCGCGCCACTGGCATCGACGCCGACACCATCGTCGACCTCGCCCGCCGCATCGCCCGTCCGCGCGTCGCCGTCTACGGCCGCATGGGCGTCTGCACCCAACGCTACGGCGGCGTCAACGCCTGGCTTCTGTACGCCCTCAACGTCGTCACCGGCAACCTCGACGCCCCCGGCGGCATGATGCGCCCCGAGCCCCCCGTCGATCTGCTCGTGCTGGCGCGCCTGCTGGGCAAGGACGGCGGCTACGACCGCTTCCGCACCCGCGTCCACGGCCTCCCCGAGGTCGGCGGCGAGCTGCCGATCGCCGCGCTGGCCGAGGAGATCGAGACGCGCGGCGCCGGCCAACTCCGGGGCCTCCTGACCGTCGCCGGCAACCCCGCGCTGTCTGCCCCGAACGCCGGCCGCCTCCAGGGCGCCCTCGGCCGCCTCGACGCCATGGTCTCCATCGATTACTACCTCAACGAGACCACCTGCCACGCCCACGTCATCCTGCCGCCCGAGTCCCCGCTCGAGCGCGACCACTTCGACGTCGCGCTGCTCGCCTTCGCCGTCCGCAGCATCGCGCGCTACTCCGAGCCCACCTTCACGCCCTCGCCCGAGGTCCGCAGTGACTTCGACATCCTCCTCGACCTGCTCGGCCGCGTCGTGGCCCGCCGCGGCGGCCTGCGCGACCGAGCCGTGGCCTGGGGCCTCGGCCTCGGCCGCCGGATCGGCAAGGAGCGCCTGCTCGACCTCCTCATCCGCGTCGGCCCCCACGGCGCCTGGCGCCCCGGTGGCCGCCACCGCCTCACCCTCGATCACCTCCGCCGTCGCCCCCACGGCATCGACCTCGGACCGATGGAGCCCTCGATCTTCGACCGCGTCGCCACCCCCGACGGACTCGTTCGCCTCGACCCCGACGTCTGCCTCGCCGACCTCCACCGCCTCGAAGACGAGGCCGCCGCCAACGCCGCCCCCGGCCTCCTCCTCATCGGCCGCCGCCACCTCCGCAGCAACAACTCCTGGCTCCACAACAGCGAGCGCCTCGTCCGCGGCAAGGACCGCTGCACCCTCCAGATCCACCCCGACGACGCCGGCTCCCGCGGCATCGCCGACGGCGACTCCGTCCGCCTCGCCTCCCGCGTCGGCCGCCTCACCACCCGCGCCGAGGTCACCGATGCCGTCATGCCCGGCGTCGTCTCCATGCCCCACGGCTGGGGCCACGACCAGCCCGGCGCCCGCCTCTCCGTCGCCGCCGCCTCACCCGGCCAGAACGTCAACCGCGTCACCGACGATCACCTCTTCGATACCCTCACCTGCAACGCCGCGCTCAACGGCGTGCCCGTCACGGTGGAGCGTGTGCCGGCCGCGAACGGCCTGGAGACTGAGGCGTAAGCTGTTGGTTTGAAAGGGGGATTTGTCGCTGCGCGGGAGCTCCCCCGCGGCTCCCCCGCGGCTGCATCCGCTCGCCTAAAGCCTCGCGAACGGCCTCGGCCCCTCGCGAGCACTGTCTCTTGTTCACTTCTCGTTGGGTACCGTAGCGGTGGGGGTCGGTGGCGATTCGGGAGAGCTCCCCCGCCGCTGCATCCGCTCGCCTTCGTCTCGCGGGCAGCGGCGACCCCTCGTGAACGAGGGGTGATCGGGCCCTCTCCTGGTCCACGGTTTGTAATTCACGAACAACTAGAACACGTTGCACATCGCCATCCGTCCATCCTGGCGCCGGCCGGCAGAGTCTCCGCTGTCAGCGAGCCGTGAACCCCGCACATCGATCGAGAGAGCGCCCGAGGACCCCTCGTTCACGAGGGGTCTCCGCTGCCCGCGAGGGCGGAGCCCGAGCGGATGCAGCGGAGGGGGAGCTCTCCCGCACTACCGACCCCCACCGTTACGGTATCCAACGAGAAGTGAACAAGAGACAGCGCAAGCAAGGGGCGTTGGGGCAAGACGGGGTGCGGGGTGGGGGGCGATGGCTTGGGTGTTTCGAAAGCTCCTTTGGTTACAGTGTGTTACTGAGTGGTCAAGAGGGCTGTGACCGTTGACGGGTCGCCAGGTCGTTCGATTCGCCCCAATGCCCCTTGCTTGCGAGGGGCCGAGGCCGCCCGCGGAGCTTTGCTCCGCGGTTGCGGCCGCGGGGAAGCCGCGAGGGGCCGAGGCCGCCCGCGGAGCTTTGCTCCGCGGTTGCGGCCGCGGGGGAGCCGCGAGGGGCCGAGGCTGCCCGCGGAGCTTTGCTCCGCGGTTGCAGCGCAGAGCCGGTCTACACGTCCAGGCTGGCCGTGAGCGTCGCCATGTCCACGATGGACTGGACGTCACAGCCCATCTGGAGGGCGCCGACAGGCTTATCGAGCCCGACGAGGATCGGGCCGATGGCCGTGGCGCCGCCCAGGGTGGAGAGCAGCTTGTAGGCGATGTTGCCCGACTGGAGGTGGGGGAAGACGAGGACGGTCGGCTCGCCCTTGAGCTCGCAGAAGGGGTAGCTGTGCTCGCGCAGGGCGGTGTCCATGGCGACGTTGGCCTGCATCTCGCCGTCGAAGACGAAGTCGACGTCGCGGTCGCGGAGGATGGCCATCGCGCGTTGGACCTTGGTCACGGAGGGGTGTCGAACCTCACCGAAGTTCGAGAAAGACAGGAAGGCCACGCGGGGTTCGATGTTGAACGCGCGGGCCACGCGGGCCGTGTTGATGGCGATGTCGGCGAGCTGCTCCGCGGTCGGGTCGATGTTCACGGTGCAGTCGCCGAAGAACAGGACGCGATTGCGGAACGCCATGACGTAGACCGCGCTCACCAGAGGCGTGTTGGCGCGGCGTGCGAGCAGCTGCAGGGCGGGGCGGAGCACCTCGGGGTAGGGCGCGGTGAGGCCACCGATGATGCCGTCCACGTCGCCGCGGTGCAGGAGCATCGTGGCGTAGTAGTGGCGGTTCACGATCAGCGCGCGCGCGACGCCCTGGTTCACGCCGCGGCGCTCCCGCAGCGCCCACAGCTCGTCCGCCAGCTTCTTGTCCGGGTCCTCCTCGCGCGGGTCGTGGATCTCGAAGACCGAGGGGTCGACGTGGATCTGCTCCGCGGTGCTGAGGATCAGGTCCCTGTCCCCGAGCAGGATCGGGACGCAGACGCCCTCACGGGCGACCTGGGCTGCCGCGCGGATGATCTTGGGCTCGGTGCCCTCGGCGAACGCGATGCGGCGGCCGAGCTTGCGGGCGCGGAGGCGAAGGGGGTCGATCACGCTGTAGCTCGGGCCCTGGTAGCTCAGCAGGTGGTGCTCGTAGGCGTCCCAGTCGGTGATCATGTGGCGGGCCACCCCGCTCTCACAGGCGCCGCGGGCCACCGCCGTCGCCACCCTGGTCAGGGCGCGGGGGTCGAAGGGCTTGGGGATGATGTACTCGCGGCCGAACTCCAGTTTTTCGAGGCCGTAGGCGCGGAGGACATCGTCCGGCACGGGCTCTCGGGCCAGGCGGGCCAGCGCGTCCACCGCGGCGAGCTTCATCGCCGTGTTGATCTTGCGGGCGCGCACGTCGAGCGCGCCGCGGAAGATGTAGGGGAAGCCGAGCACGTTGTTGATCTGGTTCGGGTAGTCCGAGCGGCCCGTCGCCATGATCAGGTCGGAGCGCACCGCGGCCGCCGTGGGGTAGGCGATCTCGGGGTCGGGGTTGGCCAGCGCGAACATGATCGGGCGGTCGGCCATGGAGGCGACCATCTCGGGCGTCACGGTGTTGGCCACCGAAACGCCGATGAACAGGTCGGCGCCGACCATGATGTCGGCCAGCGTGCGGGCGTCTGTGGTGCGCTGGAAGAGCAGCTTGTGCCGGTCAAGGCCGGTGCGCTCGTGGTGGATCACGCCGCGCGAGTCGACCATGAAGGTCGTATCGGGGTTGATGCCCAGCTTCCAGGCCAGGCGGGCGATGGCGACCGCCGCCGCACCGGCCCCGCCCACGACGACCTTCATGTCGCCCAGCGCCTTGCCCTGGAGCTCGGCGGCGTTGATGAGGCCCGCGCACGAGATGATCGCGGTGCCGTGCTGGTCGTCGTGGAAGACCGGGATGTCCAGCTCCGCCGACAGGCGCTCCTCGATCTCGAAGCAGTGCGGCGAGGCGACGTCCTCGATGTTGATGCCGCCGAAGGTGGGGGCGAGGGCCTTGACGGTGGCGATGAAGAGCTCGGGGTCGGCGGCGTCGAGCTCGATGTCAAACACATCGACGCCGCCGAAGCGCTTGAAGAGCACCCCCTTGCCCTCCATCACAGGCTTGCCGGCCAGCGGCCCGATGTTGCCGAGGCCGAGCACCGCCGTGCCGTTGGTCACCACCGCCACGAGGTTCCCCTTGGCGGTGTAGCGGTAGGCGAGCTCAGGGTCTCGGGCGATCTGGCGGCAGGGCTCGGCGACCCCGGGGGTGTAGGCCAGCGAGAGGTCTTGTTGGGTGGCGAACGGCTTGGTCGAGACGACCTCGATCTTACCGGGGGTCGGCTCCGCGTGGTAGCGGAGCGCTTCATCGTTCAAGGTCATGGTTTCAGCGCTCGATCATCTCAGTGGAGGTGTACTCCGGAAGCTGGATCTGGACAGGCGACACGCCCCAGATATCGCGGGCGTACTCGCGGATGGTGCGGTCGCTCGAGAACCGTCCGGAGTTGGCGATGTTGTGGACGACCATCTTCGCCCACTTCGCCGGATCCATATACGCGCGCGAGGCCTCGATGTGGCACTTGCGGTAGCTGTCGAAGTCCGCGCAGATCAGGTAGGTGTCCACGGTCGTGAGGTAGTGGATCAGACCGTGGTAGCGGCTCGGGTCTTCGGGGCTGAAGAAACCCGAGCGGATCAGCTCGATCGCCGTCCGCAGCTCGTCGTCCTGTTCAAGGAGAGGGCCCGGCGCGTAGCCCTTCGCCTTCATCGCGTTGACCTCCTCGGCCCGCAACCCGAAGAGGAAGAAGTTATCCTCGCCGACGGCCTCACGGATCTCGATGTTGGCGCCATCGAAGGTGCCGATCGTGAGGGCGCCGTTCATCTGGAACTTCATGTTGCCCGTGCCCGAGGCCTCCATGCCGGCCAGGGAGATCTGCTCGGAGAGGTCGGAGGCAGGGATGATGCGCTCGGCCGACGAGACGTCGTAGTTCGGCCAGAAGAACATCTTGAGCCGCTCGTTGGTGCGAGGGTCGTTGTTGATGATGTTGGCGACGTCGTTGATCAGCTTGATGTGCAGCTTGGCCTGGGCGTATCCCGGCGCGGCCTTGCCACCGAAGATGACCGTTCGCGGCGGCGCATCAAAGCTGGGGTTGAACTTGAGCTTCTGGTAGAGCGCGATGACGTGCAGGCAGTTCATGAGCTGCCGCTTGTATTCATGAATGCGCTTGACCTGCACATCGAAGATCGAGTCCGGGTCAGCCGAGAAGCCCCAATTGCGGCGCATCCAGTTGGAGAGGTCGACCTTGCGGGCTCGCTTGCCGGCGCGAAGCTGGGCGTGGAGTCCGGGGTCGTTGGCGAGCGTATTCAGACGCTCGAGCCGATCCATATCCGTCACCCAGCCCGGGCCCACGTGCTCGGTGAGCACGTCGGAGAGCTGGGGGTTGCACTGCAGCAGCCAGCGTCGCGGCGTGACGCCGTTGGTCATGTTGGTGAACTTGCGGGGCCAGAGCGCCGCGTAGTCGGCCAGCACGCGCGACTTGAGCAGGTCCGAGTGCAGCTTGGCGACCCCGTTCACCGTGTGCGACCCCGCCACCGACAAGAACGCCATCCGCACCGTCCGGTCCCCGTCCTCGCCGATGATGCTCATCCGGCGCTGGAGCTCCTTGTCGTTCGGCGAGTAGATGTGCACCTGGCGCAGGAAGCGGTGGTTGATGTCGAAGATGATCTGGAGGTGGCGAGGCAGCAGCTTGCCGAACATCTCCAGCGGCCACTGCTCGAGCGCCTCGGGCAGCAGGGTGTGGTTGGTGTAGGCGCACGTGGCGGTCGTGATCTGCCAGGCGCGCTCCCACTCCAGCTTCTCCTCGTCGATCAGCACGCGCATCAGCTCGGCGACGGCGATGGAGGGGTGGGTGTCGTTGAGCTGCACCGCCACCTTCTCGGCGAACCGGTCGAAGCTGCTGTGCGACTTCTTGAACCGCCGAACGATGTCGCGGATGGAGCAGCAGACGAAGAAGTACTGCTGCTTCAGCCGCAGCTCCTTGCCCGTGGGCGTATTATCCTTTGGGTACAGGACCTTGGAGATGCTCTCGCTGATCGCCTTCTGCTCGACGGCCCGTCGGTAGTCGCCGTCGTTGAAGACCTGCAGATCGAACTCCTCGCTGGCGCGGGCGGCCCAGAGGCGGAGCGTGTTGACGGTGTCGTTGCCGTAGCCCGCCACAGGCATGTCGTACGGCACCCCCATCACCCGCGTCGTGCCGACCCACCGCGTCCGCGTCACGCCCTCGCCGTCCACGTACTCCTCGACGCGGCCAAAGAAGTTGACCGGCACGGTGTACTCGTGGCGCGGCACCTCCCAGGGGTTGCCGTAGCGCAGCCACTCGTCCGGCTGCTCGACCTGCCAGCCATCCTTGAACTCCTGGCGGAAGATGCCGAACTCGTAGCGGATGCCGTAGCCGTAGCCGGGCAGCGCCATCGTCGCCATCGAGTCGAGGAAGCACGCCGCCAGCCGTCCGAGGCCTCCGTTGCCCAGGCCGGGATCGGTCTCCTCCTCGAGGATATCGGCCAGATCGAGCCCGTAGCCGGCCATGCCCTCCTTGGCGATGTCGTACAGGCCGAGGTTGAGCAGGTTGTGGTAGAGCATCCGACCGAGCAGGTACTCGGCCGACAGGTAGTAGATCCGCTTCGGGTCCTTCTCCTGGTAGGTGCGGCGGGTGTGCATCCACCGGTGTACGAGGCGGTCGCGGACGGTGTGGGCGAGCGCGAAGTAGAGGTCCAGCTTCGTCGCTGAGCTCAGCGTCTTGCTTCGCGTGAAGCAGAGGTGGTCGAGCACGGCGCGCTTGAGCGTCACCGGATCCATCCCCGTGCGGTCGTCTTCGACGCGGATCTCGATGCGTGTGCCGGACGGCGTGACGCGTGACTGGGCGAGTTCGGTCATAGCAGCTGTTCCTGGACGAGGCGCTCGAAGCGGCGCTGGATGGCTGCAGCACGCCGGGTGCCGCAACGGACTCGAACCATGACAGCACCGTCGGGGTGCCGCGCAACCGAACCATCGAACGCTTCTCAGGGGGCATTTGTCAACGCTCACTCACACGGAGTCGCCCTCCAGACTTGCGAGGCGGTCGATCTGCCGCTACTAATCCCCTCGTCCGTATCCATCGCTCCGTGAGCACGCGGCGTCGGCGCACTGCGCATCGTCGGCGCAGCAACGGACTTTCCACGTCGGAACACCGGAGGGCAGAGAGTTGAGAGCTGAATTCATGAAACGTTCGGGACAGATCCTGTTGCTGTGCGTCGTCGCTGCAGCCGCCATGACCGCTTGCGGGACCAACACCCGCAAGGGTGGAACCGGCAACAATGGAAACAACAGCAACAACGGGACCAACAACGGGACTAACAACGGGACTAACAACGGGACTAACAACGGGACCAACAACGGGACCAACAACGGGACCAACAACGGGACCAACAACGCCGATGCCATCGCCGAGTGCCAGGGGATCTGCGTCACCATCACCCAGTGCCCCGATCTGATCGACCTGTGTGGCCAGGCCACTGCGGACGCGCTCCTGCCGGTCTGCCAGCAGGTCTGCACCGACGGTCCGGAAGGCCGGGCGCTCCTCGCCACCGCCATGGGCGCGCCGTGCGCCGTCGTCACGCCGATCGTGATCGAGAACTTCGAGCTTCAGGCCGCCTGCGGCGGCGCGCCGACCCTGTGCGACACCTACTGCGAGCGCACCCAGGCCAACTGCACGGGGGGCGAGGCCCTCTACGCCGACGACGACGCCTGCCAGGCGGCCTGCGCCGCCTTCCCGACCACCGGCGTCACCGACGATGCCTCGGGTGACACGGTCCAGTGCCGGATCTACCACGCGGGCGTCGCCGCCAACGACCCGGGCACCCACTGCCCCCACGCCGGCGTCGACGGCGCGGGGATCTGCGTCGACGATGTGACGCCCACCGCCTGCGACGACTACTGCGCCCTGGCGCTGTCGAACTGCACCGGCGGAAACCTGCTCTACGCCACCGAGGCCGAGTGCCAGACGGCCTGCGCCGCCTTCCCGACGGACGGCACCGACGGCGACACCACCGGCGACACCGTCCAGTGTCGCACCTACCACCTCGGCGATCCGGCCACGGCCGACCCGACCACGCATTGCCCCCATGGCGGCCCTGACGGCGCCGGCGTCTGCGTCGACCCCGAGTTGACCCCGTGCGACGCCTACTGCGACCTCGCCATGGCCAACTGCACCGGCGCCAACGCCCTCTACGCCGATGCGGCGGCCTGCCAGACGGCCTGCGCCGCCTTCCCCACCGACGGCACCGACGGCGACAGCGCCGGCGACTCCCTCCAGTGCCGCACCTACCACGTGGGCGTCGCGGCCAACGACGCCGCCACCCACTGCCCCCACGCCGGCCCCGACGGCGGCGGAGTCTGCGTCGACGCGGGCCCCGCGCTGTGCGAGACCTACTGCACGACCATCCTGGCCAACTGCGCCGATGGCAACGCCGTCTACGCCGACATGAACGCCTGCATGGCCGCCTGCGCCCTGCTGCCCACCGACGGCACCGACGGCGACCTGTCTGGCAACACCGTCCAGTGCCGCATCTACCACGCTGGCGCGGCCGCTGACGTGCCTGCCACCCACTGCCCGCACGCCTCCTTCAACGGCGGCAACGTCTGCGGCGGCTACTGCGACGTCTATTGCGACACCGTCGAGGCCGACTGCTCCAGCCTCTACCCCGACCGCGCCGCCTGCATGATCGAGTGCGCCGCCTTCCCCACGGACGGCACGCCCACCGCCATCGACGGCAACAGCGTCCAGTGCCGCATCTACCACGCGGGCGTGCCCGCCTCCATGAACGGCGCGCTGCACTGCCCCCACGCCGGCCCCTCGGGCGCTGGCGTCTGCGGTGACGACTGCGACCAGTACTGCAACCTCGCCCAGACCCGCTGCGCGGGCGGCGACGCCCTCTACGCCGACGAGGCCGAGTGCCAGACCGCCTGTGCCGCCTTCGCCACCGATGGCGCCAACGGCGACACCAGCGGCGACACCCTCCAGTGCCGCATCTACCACCTCGGCGTGGCGGCCAGCGATCCGGCGACTCATTGCCCGCACGCTGGCCCCGACGGCGCCGGTGTCTGCGTGGACGCCGAGCCCACCGCCTGCGAGCTGTTCTGTGACGACGTCACGGCCGCCTGCACGGGCGCCAACGCCGCCTACGCCGACAACGCCGCCTGCCTGACCGCCTGCGCCGCCTTCGCCACCGACGGCACCGACGGCGACATGACCGGCGACACCTTCCAGTGCCGCGCGACCTTCGCGGCCGCGGCCGCGGGCGACCCGGCAGCCAACTGCCCGCTGGCCTCGGCCACGGGCGGCGGCGTGTGCGTCGGCACCGATCTGACCCCGGCTGCGGGCGAGCTCGCCATCACCGAGTTCATGCAGAACCCGGCCGCCGTCGGCGACGACGCGGGCGAGTGGTTCGAGGTCAAGAACCTCTCCTCGCGTGTCCTCGACCTCGACGGCGTCGAGATCGGTGATCTCAACGGCGGCGCCTTCCGCAGCCAGCACACCATCAACAACGGCGGCCCGCTGTTCGTCGAGGCTGGCGGCTACCTCGTCTTCGGCCTCAACGCCGACCTCGCCACCAACGGCGGCGTGCCCGTTGACTACGCGTACACCGGCGTCAACCTCTCGAACACCAACGACTCCCTCCTGCTCAGCGTCGGAGGCGTGGAGCTCGACCGCGTGGTCTACGCCGAGGCCACCTGGCCCGACGGCAACGGTCAGTCCGCGCAGTTTGGTGGCGAGTTTGATCCGGCGACCGACGACAACAACGTGGACACCCGCTGGTGCCTCGGCGTGGCGGTGTTCGGAGGCGGCGATCAGGGCACGCCCGGCGGCCCCAACACCGCGTGCGGCCCCGAGAACGTGCAGATGAAGTCCATCCGCGCCCTGCGCGACCCGTCCGACGCCGGTCACACCGGTCTCAACACGAACGACTGGGTCGAGGTGCGCGGTGCGGTCGTGACCGCCCTCAGCGGTCGGCACATCTTCGTGCAGACCCCGGCGGGCGGCGCGTTCAGCGGGCTCTATGTCGCCGCGGGCTCGGTGGATCTGACGGGCATCGCCGTCGGCAGCCTCGTCAACATGGTCGGCCGCTACTACGAGGACTTCGTCGGGGCGAACGGCTCGCTGACGACCCTCGGCCTGTACTCCATCGAGGCGACCGGCACCTCGGCGCTGCCGGCCTTCACGGTGCTCGACACCGGCGCGCTCGGCGACCTCGAGCCCTGGGAGTCCACGCTGGTCCGCGTGGAGGACGTCACCATCACCGACGCGGGCCTGTCGAGCGGTGAGTACGAGCTGGACGGCGCCATTCGGGCCGACAACCTGCTCTACTTCGCCTACACGCCTGTGGCGGACGCGATGCTGGCCTTCGTGCAGGGCCCGCTGAACTTCAGCTTCGACTTCTTCAAGATCGAGCCCCGGGAGGCCGCCGACATCCAGGAGATGACCTTCCCGACCTGGAGCGCCGACGTGGGCCCGCTCTTCGGCACGCGCTGCGCCGGGTGTCACACCGGCGGCGGCGCCTCCGGTGGCATGACGCTGGACAACTTCACCACCATCGTCAACATCCCGTCGAACGGGTCCGCCCTGGACCGCATCGAGCCGGGCAACCCCGACCAGAGCTACATCTGGCACAAGCTCAGCGGCACGCAGGCCACCGTCGGTGGCACGGGCAGCCGGATGCCGCTGGGCGGACCCTTCCTCGGCGCGGCGGACCTCCGGACCGTCGAGTTGTGGATCCTGGGCGGCGCGCAGCCGTAGGCCGGGGAGCCGGGGCGTGAGCCCCGGCCTTGACGCGCTCGCCGCCTCCCGGCGAGCGCCGGCCGTCCACGCAAGAGGGCGCGAACCTGTGGGTTCGCGCCCTTTTTCTTTTCATAACAGATGCTTGCGAGCGTCGGTCAGGCTACTTGCTGTGCCCGTGCAGTCGCTCGATCCCCTGCAACATCCCTTCGAACTCCTCACGCCCGAGCGAGCGCTTGCCGGTCGGCGCGGGCTTGTCGGGCGCGTCCACGGCCTTCTTCTGCTGCGCCACGTCCGCCAGGGGCGGGTGGTCGTAGCCGCCGCCGTCGGCGTCGACGAAGATGGGGTTGGCGAAGGCGAAGGGGCGGACGCCGCTGTGCACCACGGGGAACATGGAGGCGTCCTGGCCGTCCTTGTTGCGCACGATGATGATGACGTAGGCGTCGGCGGCGAAGGTCATCTCGAAGGTCGTCGTGACGACGCGGTGGCGGTGCTGCACGGTGCCCTCGGCGACTACGGCGAGGTCGGCGTCGGTGGTGACGATGGGGACGGAGAGGGTGGGGGCGAGGGCGGTGGTGTCGGGGTCGCGGTTGCCGCTGTCGATGGCCTCCAGCGGGAGGTTGCTGAAGACGTCGATGGTGTCGACGCTGAGCCACTCGGGCACGTCCACGGTGACCTCGAAGGTGACCGCCTGGCCGTCGGAGGCGTCGACGGTGTCGCCGAGGGTCGCCTCGGCGCCGCCGGCGTTGCGGGCGACCACGGTGAAGCCGGGGCCGTTGGTGCCGATGAGGCGGCCTTCGTTGACGGCGGTGGCGAAGGCCTGGGGGGTGAAGGTGCCCACGGCGTCGTGGTCGGCGCCGATCTGGACGAGGGAGCGGGGGCCGCCGGCCTGGTCGTGGATGCTCTTGTGGGTGTCGCTGACGGCCGTGGCGGTGGGCGAGAAGCCACGGGAGACCATGCCGAGCCACCAGCGGGCGATCCGCCAGAACGAGCTCTCGCTGTAGCCATTGTAGATCTCGAAGGCGGTGAAGCCCTCGTCCC
>Ga0210033_1002032_pt1 | contig 17783 bp, 16 predicted proteins | sample CryGeymeta201501_FD_185465 | JGI IMG/M metagenome (GOLD analysis project Ga0210033, IMG submission 185465) | Groundwater microbial communities from Crystal Geyser aquifers in Utah, USA - Crystal Geyser metaG 2015-01 (SPAdes) (version 2) | ecosystem: Environmental > Aquatic > Deep subsurface >... | reverse complement strand
TCTTTTTCAAAGTCTGTTTTGAGTTTGAGGGCTTCCTCTTGAACAGTGCGCCCCTTATGCTCCTGCGGTTTGTATCTGCTGCCAGCAGCCGCTGCTCTGGGTGCATCACTTATAGCAAATTTACGATTTTCACGAAGAGCCTCCATCAACCCTATAACTGTATCGAGTGTGGAGTTTAACTCAGCACCAGATTCCGCAGTCATGGTCTTGGCCCTGATCATGGAAGTAGATATAGCCTTTAATGATGCTATAAGATTTGCTTCAAACGAAGCAATGGCGGCGTCAGTCATAGATGCAAGTTCGTCAGCAGGTGCTCCACTTGCTGCCGCAGCCGCAACACCGTCCAAAAATCCTGTAAAGTTAAGAAGTTCAGCAAGGTCTTGATTGGGGGTATATTGAATACCCATTAGCTTGGCAATTTCCTCGGTAATAGGAATATTAGACAAAACATCACCAAACGATGTCTCTAGTGTTTTAGCAATATCTTCGGCCTGAGTTTTGTATACATCAACCGTATCAAGAATCGCTTTGATACTTTCAGCTTCAACCCCTTTGGGAAGATTATCAGCAATATCAGCCTGTGTAAGGGCCAACTCATTTTTGAATCTAGCAATCTCAAGATTCATCTTGGCTCTATTAGCCTGTATCTGCACAGTAAGTTCACGAATAGGTTTGGTCGTCATCCTTTCAATATAAGTTAACAATTCTGGCGGTGCTGGGTGATCTTCTGTATTCAGTTTGGCCACTAAACGTAACAAGCTGTCTTTGAAATCGCCATCGCCCTTAAGCAAAATATCCATTAAAGCGGTTATTGCCAAATCTTTATTAGCACCCAAAAATTTTCTGAATCTATCAGATTCAGAACCAAAAATTTCCTCAATAGGAACATTTTCAGGGTCTTCTACATTAATGATTTGGCCTACTAGGTTAGTTATTGCCAAATTAAAAGCGGCCTTACCCTCTGTCGATTGACCCTGCACTAAATTCTGCGCTTTTAGGATTCTGAACAGATTTTCTTGTGCTGCCGTAAACGTATTTCCTAATTCTTTTTCTAAATCGGCATTATATTTATTCAGATTATCTTGAAGAATAGTAATTGCCCCGCCCTCTTCTGCCGAAATGTTCAAATCACTCAGGGCAGCGGTAAGAGTAGTAGCAAGTGCGTCGCGGGCAATGGCGGCTTTTCCTGCAAGCTGTAAAGCAAGGTCATTAGTCTTACCTGATTCAATACGATCAAGCTGCTTTCTTGCAGCGACAATGCTTGCATCAGAATTTGCAATAATATTCTTTAATTCATCATATGTATCCCCCGAGAATTTTCCTGCTCTTTCCAGCTCAGCTAATTGTGCTTCTGCATTCATTTTCCGATTTAGGAACAAAGAGAGTTCTTTTTCAACAGAAGATAAAGCCTCGGGCGAGAACTGTTGTTCAATCCATGTTTGCAACTCTTCGTATAAGCCCGTGCTATCAACAATCTGCTTTTGCACCAAAGCAATAGCATCATCTTGGCTCAAACCAAGTGATTCAACCGAAAAATTATAGGAAAACGAATCGGCTGCTGCAACACTTATAGCGTCCAAAGCATCCGTAACTTGCTGGGATTCAGCAATAACGCTTTTCAGGTCAATAATAGTTCCTGTGCGTTCTTCATAACTATCTTTTAGCTTTTTAAGTTGCTCGATGTCATTATTTGTCTCATCAATAATACCCCTGAACAGACTTGTTTGGTCGATAACAGCTAACCCACCAGCCAAATCAATAGTGGTTTCTCGCCTACTTATACGACCATAAATATTATCAAGTTCGGTATTACTTATCCCCGCTGACTCAAGAATAGCCGCACGTTGACGTGCAACCTCTTCTTCTGTAATACGAGTTTGTTCCTTCCATGCACTACCGATTTTATAGATTGCATAAACAAGCCCACCAGCACCGGCTATAGCTAATCCAACAGCACCAATCCCAGCAAGCAATGGCACGAATCGTGTAGTTCCTAATGTAGTAAATACAGCACGTAGGCTTTCCGCCTTAATTGCTACACCAGATAAAGCAGAGCCAATATTTATAATACTGGAAACCATTGCACCTGCAAACATCCAGCGTATAACAGTTCCTAGTGCCCTAAAGGCACGAACAAGCAATCCTGCTTTTTTAGCACTATCTGCTGACCCCAACGCAAACAAACTGAAAAATTTACCGAATCCACCAAGCAAAGGAAGCACGATAAACCGTAGAGCCTTAAACGCCGCAAGCGAGGTTAGGACCATCGCAACAGATAGTCCGATACCGGCGATTAATCGTTTTGTAGAATCATTAAGTGCATTAAACGAATCAACTAGATTACTTACTGTGTCTGCCACCAAAACTATATAAGGGGCTAACTCCTTACCAACAGTAATAGCAAGATCATTCATATGGTTTTTAGCAAGTAACAAAGAACCATTAAGGGTATCAAGCTGTGCTGCGGCCATCTCGTAAGCCTTGGCAGTCCCTGAGATAGCGCCCAATTGTCGTTCAAAGCTACTCGTGTTTGACGCATCCTTTTTTACAGATTCGACTAACGTAAGAAAGCCCGCAAGGGCTTCAACACCAGATATTTTTACAGCCTCCGATTCACTAATACCTGCATTACCTATATCTATCAAAACATCTTCAAGACTACGGAGTTCTCCTGTAGCATCCCTGACTGAAATACCATATTTATTGAATACCTCCTTAGCAGAAGCCGGAACATCAACCAACCGCACCATAACGTTACGCAAAACGGTCCCGGCCTGTTCGCCACGAAGACCTACGTTATAGAGTTCTGCAAGGTAGGCTGTGGTTGTCTCGATTTCCTGCCCCATGGCAGAGGCAACAGGCCCAACCTGACGAAGTGAGAAGGCCAACTTATCGAGCGATGCCAACGAATTTACCTGTGCAGCCGCGAACAGGTTAGCCACACGTATCGAATCAAGCGAAGTCAGGTTGTAAGTTCTGAGGGACGACGAGATAAGATCAGACGTAAAGCCGACATCCTGCATTGTTGCTTGTGCAAGGATCATAACCCCTGACAAAGCATTCAGCGACTGTTCGACCGTGAAACCTGCTTGTGCAAGGAAATACAGGGCAGATGCCGCACTCTGTGCAGAAGCTGTAGTCGCCAAGGCAAAACTACGTGCAGCACTCTCCATTTGACGAAAAGTCGTTAATGTCCCGCCAGCCGCAGCATTCGTAAGTGCAAGTTGCTGTTCAAGTGTTCTGAATTGGTTTACTGCTTGACCGAAGGCTGTTGCGCTAGACAATAGCTGAGTAAAGTGCCCAACTGCTTGTGATAGCTGAGAATTCAGTGAAGCAAACTGCTCACCACGGGGATGCGATCTGCCTTCGGACATTTACTATCTCCTTCCGATACCCGACCTAGGCTTTACAAGCCCCGGAACTGCGGCATGTCCATCTGGGCTGACGCCATCTTTAGCTGGGTTCTTACGTGGGGGAATTTTAGAATCCCACTGCCCAAGATCGGCGGCTGACAATGGATCGTCGTGCCCCAATGATTGTTCCAAGTATTCTTCGGTAAGAGACCTCTTTCCCCTGCTACTGCCATCTTGTGCTCGTTCCCGTTCAGCCTCTGATTCTGCTTTAGTGCGAGAACTTATCAGAGCCATCATTGGGAGGAACTTTAGTGGCTGTGAGCCGAGTCCACCGGGTTCTGGTAGGATGCCCTTTTCATAGGCGTTGTAGGTAAGAACCAAATCAGACCAGAACAAACCACCGTCCTGCTTGATAGGGTAAAGAGGGCAGGTATCCTGCCACTCATAATTATCAATTTTGGTAAGTTGCCAGTAGCGGCCCCTTACGCTCGGTTTTCCGCAACCACGTTGCTGCTTGTCTCGGTCTGTGCATCTGTTGCAATCCCATCCGGTAAAAGAGGCCCGGATTCCGCTTGCAGAGCAGAAAGCAACTTTTTTTCGAAATCACCCGTTACCCCATTTATTTCGAGAATACGGGAAGACAATTCCTTAATAATATCAAGATGGAGTGAAGCCAAGGACTCTGGCGATACAAAAGACCGAGGCTGACCCCGTTCCCCTGCCCCCGGCGTTGTTTTGAACTCAATGGCACTACCGGTGTTATCAAGAAAATTCTCCCAGCCTCGCAATGCCCGCCGAACAGCCTCAGACGCCTTGGCTGTGTTCTTGGGAGTCATACGGAACATTCCCTGTGGTGTCTGTTCCATACCACCTGTTAGGTCGCCAAGAAATACACGATCTTCATGAAGTAGGTTACCAAGGATAAAAATAGTTGGCTTTCCTGCTGATTTTTCAACAGATGCCATAACCTCGTCACGCTCTTCCTGAGTCTGAGACGCTTTGGAGCGGCGCTCAAATTCACGCTTCACGTTGTCAGGGTGTGCTGGATCGGATTTCAGGATATATCGTTCGCCCTCAGCGAGGGAAAGGCCGTGAACTGCCATGATGTTGCCTCCTTGGCTACTGCTTGGCGTTATAATGACTTATTGGCTTTTCGCTTCTCTATCCTTGCCCCATCATACCCTTTTGCAACTATCTGTGCAGAGGCATAGGTGAGTTTCACGTCCAGCACTATGACAGACTCTATACCATCATCTGTAACAAGTCCAGTAGGGAGTATCACAAGATACACTGCAAGTTCCATGATAACTCCGCTATAACCGGTTATGGTAAATCCCCGCAAGTTTCCCTGCGGGGATCAGACCACGATTAGGCGTCTTTTATCAAGATGATGAAGCAACCTATTGTGCTGTATTACGAAAACGAAACACGAAGTTCATCATCCCCAAATTCTGACACACCGTTAAGCTGGAACGCGGGTTCCTGCACCTGCACACGATTACGATCACTCATGGACAAACCAGTATACGAAGCACGGTCCATGTAAAAGCGCACAGTATTACCAGCATTCTTTCCTACCCGCAGGTGAACAGGGACTTCCTCGCCCGAAGCAAAATCTCCCCACATTCTGCTATAGACCTCAAGAGTCCCTTCCGGGTTTACGGTGCAAGTTGGTTTACGCCCGGACATTTCGGAACCGGCATATCCATCAGCGGCATTAATGCACAACCTGTCCGTAATGTCGTTGGCGAGAGTGATGGTAAACGACTCTGCACAGAAGTCCTGCGAGCCGTGGATGGAGAGTTGTGCTACTTCAACTTTTGGGGGTTTGGTCAGTTCATAGCGCAGGGCAGTAGCAGGAAGGGGCTGCACCTTGGGTTCCGAATACTGTCCGGTGAACTCAAACTTGGCAGAACCATACTCACCAGCAGTCCCGGTAAAAGTAATCGTGCCCTGCACCCCTGTCATTATGTAAACCTGCCCATCAATATAGGTATGCAGGGTGAGGGTGTCTGCAAGTTCGTCATCCGATAGCGGAAGATACATATAGCCTTCTTCGTAAAGCTGCACGATCCACGATTGACCAAGCACGAGGTTACCAGCCCAAGTCGGTGTAATACTTGCCCCAGAATCACCGAGCGGAATAGATGTAGTCCCCGATGTCACGGTAACAGCACCAGCCGAAGCAACAAACCCTATAGTTATTTCAGCGGCAACAGCAGTCGCAGTAATCAGAGGCTCTGGACTAATCTTCGCAGCAAGGCGAGTAGCGATACTTGCTAAACGTGGGGCACCTACTGCTGCGGCCATGTCGGTTGCGTCTACCGTGTGCTTGAACACCATACCGCCAACAACTGCATAAACTGAATCCCCGAGAGTTGCAGTGCCCCCAACGGTAAACACAGGGGCTGCTTCATTAGCCAAATCGACAGTAAGGGTAGTCAGGCCAAAGTGATCATACACAGCATCGTGGCGGGTGGACCACATAACTGTGGCATCCTGATCAGACTGATTCCAACGAAACACTTGCATCTTTGCAGTAGCCGAAGCCCCGCCAGCTACGGTGCGAACAAGGTATGAGCCGAATCGTTGCGTAGGTGCCGCAGTCTTCGCCCATGAAATTTCTGGCCCTTGAGCAATACCAGTGATAATGGGGTCTTCAATCTGGGTTGCAGCACCTGTGGTAATAAATGTCTCACGCATCTTGCAACCACGAAGAAGTGTGCCAAGTCGAGCACGGACTGATACGTCACCAGAACCTTTGATTTCATGGTTGAATGTTAACTTGAATGGCTTTCGGCCAACTTCTCCCGACGTGGGGGAAAAGGACGGACGATACACATCACGAGTAAGAATCTGTGGATCGAGTGACAATTCTACCCCGCCGACAAGAAGGGCGTCGATGGCGGGGGTGGGAACTGCATCTGTGCCACGGACTGACTCGATCTTGGCGAGAACGGCAGTGCGTTCGACATAGATGCGCTTGGGCATATCGTGCATCTCTAAGTTCCTTTCGGTTGGGTAGCCAGTTACGCTTCACCGGCCAGTTTATACGGGTCATTCCGGGCATGATCATACTGTAAAACGAAAACCACGCTACCTCCGGGGAAGGTGTCTTCGATGGTAAGGTAGGCCGGGTTATTGCTGTCCTCCCGAATATCTCTAACATAAGGATATTCAGTATCATCCTCATGAATCGGTAAATAGACAGTTTGTATCTTACCGAGATAATACTTGTAAGCAGCCGCCGCGTCCATACCCTTCCCACCGGGCCACCGGAACGTGAAGATGATAGGCAATTCTTTTATAGTCCGCCCACCATACACTTCGATTATTACCTCTTCACCTTCTTCGATTCCGATAAAGGGCGCATTCTCGTTTCCGAACTCAGAGGTATCCCCTTTGAACACGTTAAGCCAAAGTGGTGAGTCACCCTCTGACATCCCTTTAGCAAGCAGTTCGATTTGATCGAGAATCTTTTCTCGAATCGTTTTGCCCTCTGCTGATACAGGGGTGCGACCGGGCCTGAACACTTGAATTGGTGGCATTTACTATCGACTCCTTTTAATACCAGCATTATATGCTTCGCCAACCATAGACGGTGACATATACGAAGCAACTATACTATCCCATGCCGAGATAAGAAGAGGTATCTTTTTACTCCACGCCTTATCTGCCCATCCCTTGTGTTTTTGTGATGGTGTAACCGATGGCACAAGCACATATAAAAAATCTAACGACGTGCTGCCTACAGGTCTCCTTACGATAAAATGTTTTCCTGTTTTTGGGGATTTCAAGATAAACGATCCGTGCAATTTCCATGAACGAGGCCCCGGAAGTTTTGGGGAACCATCTGATCTTTGTGCTGATGGTAGTGGAATTGCAAGCCAATCACTATTCTTAGGGTAAATAGTCGCTCCTGTGTTGTGAGCCGACATATAAGACGGTGCAATAATATGACCACGTAACTGGGAAAATTTTACTCCAAATGCACGTGCTCCGGCGATAGCAGCCTCAAAACCCTTTCCTGTGCGTGAAGGCCCCCCTGCTGCACGTGCATCAATCATGGCGTCAGTCAGAAAACTTTTCAAAACTTCACGCATTTCACGGACAGCACTAGCCTCTATTCTGGAACTTATCTTATTTTTGCCAAGACCTTTATATCGTTGAGATGCTAGAGAGCCTAACGATACATTAATTAACCGTGAATTATGTGCTCTAGTCATTCATCCACCTGTCAAAGGTCGGATGTAATGAGACACAAGTGCATGAGCCTCAGGGACAAGCCCATTAGTATATTGTGTATAGGTTATTGATCCTGTTTTACCAGAAGACTGCTTCACGCCAACATTACTATTAATAGTGCGGTCATACATAAATGACGCCTGCATCGCACATGCCTGAACAAGGTCATCAGGGGCGTCAAATACATCGGCGTCAGTTACTGTAGAGCCAAGTCCTCCTACGTAAGAAACCCTGATAAAACCTTGACCCTCAATATATGGAGCAAGGCCAGAAAATACATAAGGATCAATATCAATTCGTCCCGTAGTGGGGTTAATATCGTATGAACTGCCTGCTATTGTGGTCCCTACCGAAGAAAAGGATTCTGAGAATGAAATTATGGGTGTGACGGGGGATAGCCAAATCGGCTGCACCCCCGTCCAGATACGAACCGTGCCACGCACCTGAGCACGTGGAATCGGAATGCGTTCTATATACTCCCCTAATTCCCACTTTCTGCGAGTAGCTACAAAAATAGCTATGGTGGCTGCCCGGATAGCTAGAACAAGCCCAGAATCGTCATACTCATACGCAATATTGATATTACCTTTATTTTTTACTGCTTCAACAGTGCAAAGACGAGTAGGCGACATTCCCTATTCCTCCGTTATAACCGGTTATAGCCTGATCAAAGTTTCCTGCGAGCACGGATAGCCGAACGAGTAGTGGTGCCCCCTGCACTATGATCAGCGACAACTGGGGAAATACTGAACATTGGCTTATGAATTTCCGCACCATCCCCGTCAACCACAGAATCCATAAGACCACGTGCAAACTCTACAACCTCTTGATCCTCAATCCTGAGTGGAACACCCTTCTCAAACTGATAGGCACCACTGCGACGGTTAAACGGGTGGATAAGGGTATACTTACGGCCACGAATCAGGGTGATCATGGCCCCGGTGTTTTTGGCAATTGCCATTTTGTATCTCCAAGTAAAGGGTTTTCACTGTCTGATAGGATGGGTAGCCGATAGACGGTGAAGGAGCGGGCCTAAGCCCGCCCCATAGCAGTCAATAAATTACACAGGCGAATAGTTACCAATACTAAATGCACGAACAGCTTGATCCTCCTGTTCAATCTGGATGTCGAACCTCATGGTCACAACGATGATCAGCACACGCTCACGAACGTCAGTATCGTAATCAATCCGCATTTGGCGCTGAACACCCATGATAAAGTTCTGCGGATCAATCAGAAGTGCTCGGTCATTCGGAATACTGGGGGTGCCAATCATGGGAACACCAAGCGGAGTAAACGTCGCCGTGCCGCCAGCAGGCCCACCAGTTTGCCCCCCACCAATCAGCACAGTGTCACCAAGGTTAGTCTGCCGCATGGCGATTTGCAGCATATAATCCCGAACACGGTTATGCGACGCGAACAGGACCATTCGGGGAAGAAGACGCTGATATTTGTCAGGAAGCGTATCAAGCATCGACTTGATCAGAATCGCGTCAATAGGTCCGGTAGCGTTGTTAACTATGTTGGACGTGATGCGCTTCAATGCACCATCGCGCACAGACAGGTAGGGATCGAGCGACAGAACATCACCATTGACGCAAAGGTCTTCGATGTCATTTCGAATACGCTCTGCAAGCATCGTCAATACGGTTTCCTCGAAGGTCGTATTGTCGATTGAACCACCTTCGATGTTGTCTTCCAGCACCTCAAACGGCAGGTTAACCTCGGCAATAACCTCGAAAGTATTCAGAGCGATTTTCGAAGTGGTGACCTTGGTGCGATCAGCACGAGCAAGGGCACGTTGCTGAAAGTCTGCGTTGTGGGGAGACGAGATAGCCCCCTGATTCGCAACACGCAATGCACGATCAGCAAGTTCCAACTTGTTGATTATGAGTTGCGGGCGAGCCATGGGGATTTGGCGAATACGAGACAGGAAGGGGGAATCCTCCATCATAATCCGCACAAAACGATCAGACTGCTCGGGCTGCATCAAGCCGCCATTGAACAAGTCCTGCAAGGCAACGTCTGCCTTTTTTACCAGTGATTTGGTGTCCATTTGGGTTTCCTTTTCAGATTGGTGAATTGATCAGCGGGCAGCAAAGACAGATTTTGCGATACGTTGCGCAGATGCAATCGCGGCAGGGTCCGCCTCTTTCTTGGTAGGGGTAGTATTCGTGCCTTCCGAAGTAGTGGCATCAGCGAGGTCTATACCTTTGGAAAGTTGACGCCTAGAACTTAATTTGTCAACAGTTTTAACAACTAATTCGACTTCTGCTTGCAGTGGAGCCAATGCTTCTGCCAAGGCTTTCGTAAAGATACCAGTATCAATAGCAGGCACTTGGGCAACAGCCTTAGTCACAAGCCCGGTATCACGCGCACGATCCCCGACCAAAGACTTGCCGAACGATTTGGCCCACTTCGTCAAACCATCTGCCTTATCTTTGTCAGCTTTTGCGACCACATCAATATCGGCATTGACAATATTAGAAAACAGGTTGTGCATACCGATAATTACCGTCCTGAAATCATCAGAACTTTTCTTGATAGATGTATCTGGGGCAGTATCATTGGCAAGGGCATTGCGAATAGACTGACCGAAAAGCCACATAGTATCATCAAAACCCGGTGCAGCACCGTCACTGCTACCAGTTTTTAGGAGAGTCATGAAATCCGAAGAGCCGTCATCGTAGGCTGCCCAAAAATCGAATTTCTGCAATTTCTGCTCTTCCGTCTCGGTATGTTCTGCTGCTACTTCGGCAGTAATACTATCAAGGAACAGTGCTTTTTTCGATTTGATTTGGGTAGTGGTATCGTTAGTGGCCTCTTGGGTAACTTCGGTAGAATCACTATCCTTGTCATCCTCAGTTACCGAATCAGCCGAAAACTCAGTTATTGAGTCAGCCGAAAATAGTAACTCAGCCTTGGCATCATCCTCATCCTCGGGGGTAGTATCGACCTCCGGCTCCCCCTCGACCGTAGCAGCATCATTACTGCTATCATTATTGATGTCTTCTGCTGGTTCCCCCCTGAGGGATGCAACAACAGCAATAACACCTTGGTCTGCTTCGACCTCTGCTTGCTTGATAATGCGAGAATTATCAATTTCCGAGTTGGACACGACAAATCGGTAATCCTCATCGGTAACGGTAACAGTGCCTTCGAAGTCAGACTTGTTTAAGTGCTCACGCACAGCCTCTTCGGTTTTGAAATCATCCTTTGCGTAAAAGAATTTGATAATCGCTCGATCATTGACTGTTGGTTCAGCCAATACCTCCCTAGCCTTCGCTACACGATTATTTGCATTCTTCAAAACCTGATTCTTCGCAGCAATCACGTTGTCGGTGATCTTGCGGGGTTTGATCTTGCGGGGTTTGATCTTGATGCCCATGGTGGAATTCTCCTGTTTGACTACATTGAAGGGCAAGCCGTTCGCACCAGCCGACACGATTGAAACATAAGTAGGGTCAGCGTCAACCAAGGCGGTGACGGTGCGGACAAACTTTTTGCGCTTTGGTTTCAGCATACCGAATCCCTCTAGACGATGAAGCGGTGGGTAGTATTGTTGTAAGGGTCGGTAACAGACAACCGACTAATGGTGTGACGATGATTATCAGGGCCGTCATTACTGGTAAAGCCCCTTTCAAGGTTGCCCTTATCATCCATCTTTACCAGATAGGTGTGTGTATGTCCATCAAAAGGATCGGGTTGTGTCTCACCTAGCACCCAAGCATCAAAGGTAATCTCGGCTTTATGTTTTACCATATAGGACATTGTTTCCATGGAATAGCCGTTTAATTCCCCATTTTTGATGCGATCCCATACGTGTTTATCGTGAACTTTTGTAGTAGCAACCCATGACCCTGCTGGTATATCGGCAGAGCCAACGTGATCAACATAGCTTTCTACCACCATGGCATTTATAACACGGTTATCGTGCATTACATCAACCTGATTTTGACGCCCTGACATGAGAAAAGCATGTGCCGTTTTTTCAACCTCTGTATCTGACATATAGTGCCCTTGGCTATCCAGAATCCATGGCGAGTATACGACACCCGTAACCGATTGCTGGTCAAGATCAATCTTGGTTATCCTATACTGCAAAGTATAGGAAACCTTGTCAGTCGAGTCCACCTTTGCTTCCTTAAGTATACGCTCTATGTGCATTGGAGTTTCCACCTATAACCGGTTATAGCGAATCAGGAGACATGCTCAAATGTCTGCACAACTCTAGAACCAAGTTCTGCTACATCCTCAAGCATAACTGCCACAGCGTTCTTGGTAACAACAGTCCCGCTGTCTACAGGTTCATTTACTGTTGTATCAGTAGTAGAATTATCAGTGGCACCATCGGCCAACTTTTTCATTATATACTCAAAACCATCAATTTTAGAGCCATTAGCTAAAGCGGCTACTGTAACAGCAAATGGCATATCCCCCCAATCCTTATGAACCGATTCTATATCTGTATTCAGGTAACGATTCGATAGTTGAATACAGATATTTGGAGTAAGTGCCCCCTCCTTACCAAGAACAGTAAGCATTTGTGCGGTTTCTTGTGGATCATTATATGCAGGTTGAACAGAGGACACCTTCCAATAAGTAAAACTATGCCCTGCAAGAATAACATTGTTCATAAACATATCCCACGAAAGTCGTTCTGGGATAAAAACTTGTTGTTCCGCTGTTTGCATTGAAGCAAACGCTGATGCACGATTATACTCGGCAGCATGGCCGATGTAGATTGGTGGCAGCCGTAACGATTGCCTTATTTTTTCACTCCCGGCTTCAATGTATTTACTAAATAAACCTTCGTGCTGACGGTCGGATAGCATAGGTTTGATGTCGATTTTTGGGGCACTTATAGAGCCGTCAATCCCAGCAACCTCGGATATGTCCGACGATGCTTCAAGCACAACGATGCGATTCTGTGCATCTTTACCCCTAACTTGGGTAAAATAGGATTCAATCTTGTTAAAAGACTCCTCAGTAAGGGCACCACCACTCACGAGCACAGCCATCGCAGGTATGGCATTATCTCGGAAAAACGACAAATTCACACTTTCTGCTTCACGAGAACCAAGCATCGAAGGTATACATGCAGCCCACTGTGGCGTGCCATATGATGATCCGGGGGTATAATAGCGGTCATACCAAATAGAGGTTGCCTCTTCTTCGATTGAAAGGCTCTCATCCACGTTGCCAGTCGATGGGTTGATAGGCCGTGGGTCTCCAATCTCCTTGAAATATACGGCTTTGCCGTCATCGTCACGTTGCGTATATCGGCGAAAACGCCGCATTTGCACTTGAAAACTATGAGTCACAGGATTCCAGAGTAATGCCGGAGTCAATTCTTTATCTAAACGAGTCATCAATAATGTATTTGTAGGAATGCGCTTAATACCAACAACACGACCAGTCGTATCCTCCATTACCTCAAATGCCCTTGCCCCTATGACTTCCTTATCAATACGTGAATTCTCTCGTGCCTCTGTTATAGTTTCCCCGTTTTGCACCAAGGACGTAAGTAGAGAATCTAGTTTTGCCTTCTCCGACCTAGCCGCGCGGCTTTCTCTTTTCCCCTCTGGACCGATATACTCAATACGGTGTCCGTAAGATTCAATATTCCTGACATATGCTTGAATACATTCTCGTAGCGTTGTTGAGGTCAAATATAAGTGTGATAATTGCTTGAAAGAAAACACAGGTTGGACAACCTGTTTCGTCCCTAAATCACCATGTTGTATGTCGATAGAAAAACTACCCGATGGAACTGGTTTCCCAAAACTTGAAAGATCATTAAAACCGAACAACCCTTTCATAATCTTCTCCGGTTCGAGAAGATCGTTAACCACTTCTGTGACGCCAAGGTTTTGTTCTTCCCCTGACCCGATAAATCTATTTAATGTTTTTGAAAAGCTGCGCCGCACAAGTTTATGTGGTTGCAGTATTGCCGGGTCTTGATTGATCAGGGTAATCGGTTCATCGGCGGTCTGCTTGGTATGCGGTGAGGTCATAGTGCTAATATCCTCGTGGGAAGGTTGAGGATACTATACCCGGTTATAATCCCTACGGCAACTTACTTCTTTAACTTTATTCTATGAAGCCGTGGTTTGTTTACTATACGGTTAATGGGAGTTATGGTTTTAACAGCAGGAATAGGCATTGAACAAGCCTTACGATACTCTTTAGCATACCTAGGAATATCGAATATGAAAGACATTCTATGTGCTAATGGCACAGCATCCCCGTGATCTATCTTATCTAACATTACACTCCCAAAAAGGTGCCTAGCCAATACTGCATATTCGGAATCCGTAAGGAATGATTTCCCGAACATACGCCACATAACAAAACACAATAGATACATGAAAACCTTCTCTTTAGTGGATATTTGAGTCAAAATACCTTGTTTACATAGAGAGGCGATATACAATAAGTGCCCAACCTCCACACTTTGATTCCATAATTTGTGTGGATCATTTACAATACTTTTTATCATACTATGTCGAAACACATCCTGCCAGTTAGGTGCAACCATCTCGCAGATTTTGTCATCTAGAGTTTTACGTTTCTTTATTACAACCATGTTATTTACGCCGTCTAAACGGATTTGATCCTAAACGAAATCCCCATAAAGGGCAATCTACGGCTGCACATTCAGTAACATTTTTACGAGTCCCCGCACAGTCAACACACTTTGCAACAATACCAGTGGCTCTGTTACGAATACGATTGCGATACCGAATCTCCGCATTATTTTTACTATCGTATGGAGTTCTAAGCATCTGCACGTAATCGCCAGCATTAAACCCAGCGTCCGCAGATGAGTCACCCATCTCATGGTTACATCCGAGTGCGATAGGGCCAAGTTCCCTGCCAAAACCTGTAAACCCCGGAGTTGGTAATGGCAACTTAGGCTTAACTTCGAAGTTAAACGTCCCCCCTTCCTTTACCCCTTCCTTATCATATGTTTCTTGGTTTGATAGTTGTTGTCCAACGATAACCCTACGTTTAATCCTCACAGGAATCATCCTTTTCATCGTCATCATCCGATTCGTCATCGTCAAGTGATTCGTCAATTAACTCATCATCTAGTATAGGTGGGTCATTCTCTGGTTTAGGCAGAAGATAACCCCGAATAGGATCACGCCCCATTCTGAATGGGAATAGTTGACAAGACACGGATGAGCACTCTTTTACATCGACTACTGAACCCCCCATACATACAACACAGTAAGCCCGTATTGCCGTTCTTTGGTTTTTAATTTTGGCCCGATAAGTATCTTCAACTACGTCCTCCCCTGTAGGTTCACGAATAACCTCGGTTAGTTCCGCAATATCAAGTTCCTTTGGATTAGCCCCCTGCCAGTCCAAACAACGCTCAGCCAACTCAAGCTGTTTCGATAATTTGAGTGCAGCGATTCCAGTTGCCTGATCATAATTTTCTGATAGGGCGTCGAAGCGTTTTTCTAATTCTACCCTGACCATCTGTCCCTGTTCTGACATTGGGTTTTCGTAAAATAGTGGAGTTGTTTTCGGCTCTGGCACGCTCACGTTTATTTACCCCCATTTTATAGTGTTCCTGTAAACGGTTATAATACGGTAGCAACTGTGGGAACAATTTTATATCGTGGAAGGGCGATCCCGTCCCTGCCCGAAATATCCCCTTATTGAGATTCCATTCCTTTTTACAAAAATCTGTTATACTATCATAATTTTTTAGTAAAAATTCTGCAAGGCTATCGAATAACCCATCAGACATTATTGGTTGATTAAATACCTCATAGGCTATCGAAGCTACAGCATATATTTCAGTAGCCTGCGAAAAACAACCGTGCATAAAAGCCCACGATCCCTCCTTTTCGGCTTTCGTTATACACTGACGAATACGCAAAAATAGGTGATCGTGGTGGATTGCGTGATACTGCACAGCAGCTTTCATTGCTTGTCTCTTTGTGAAATCTGTATCTGCAAGTTTTGATAAATGCAGGGCTATCTTACCCATACGACTAAGTGCGGCTAAGCCACGGTCATGTGGCTTGGCAACCTTTGACGTAATTCGTTTTATGCGCTTTAGCACAATAAAGCCCGTTCCGTGGTTTATAGCTAAGAATAGCAAATTGGCCGATAAAAATCAAGATGTTTATTACTGATCTTCTCTTGATTTCCTATCCACGGAACGCCTAGGAAGAGTCTTTTTACGAGGTGATGCTTCTAATTTCTCAATATCCTCGGCGGTAGGAAGATACACGTTTGGTTGCACAGTTCTATTACCGTGCATCATAAACCCACCTGTGCCCATAAATCGTGGCCTTCCTACCCATGCAGACCTTCGCGTCAAAAGCGTTGAAACAACACCACAGACCGCATCAGACACATCCTTCGAACCCCGAGCAGGGTGATCCACCTTCTCTTTGGCACCATTTCTTGTATATTCGAGTTCAACAAGTTCTTTTACAAGAATATTCGACCTAGGTAATAATACCCGGTTATCCTGCATTGCATTTTTGAATGATACATAAGGCCCGGTAGTCCTATCGAGCGATAGGTAATCAGTTACATACCCCTTTTTCCCCATAATCTGCTTGAAATCCACACTGTTATGACTTACAAATCCATTAGCAAGATAACTATGATCGTCTTCTACCTCAAAGTCAAAAACAGTGGCATCGACTTCTTTTATAGAAACGATAGAAGAACCTATTCTTCTTCCTTTCACTTTTCTATGCTTTTCCATAGAAATTGTTTTGATAGAATACACAAATCCAATGTTATCAAGAAAGTTCTTGCGGCTACCCCTTACAGATACTATGTAATGTTTTTTACTAGATGACCATACGTGGTATCCATTGATATAACTTCCATCATATTTAGAGGGATTTGTAATAGTAGTGTGTGTTGCTAACCCGTAAGCCATTCGTAAAAAATTTCGCACATAATCTGCAACCCACTTATGCTTGGTGGATAGTGAAACTTGCCCATCTCTCCTTTTTACAGAACCATCCGTGCTAAACAGCCCACGCAAAAAGGCAGCTTGTATTCTCTTAGGCGCTTCTAGTAATACATTAGGAAGTCCTTTTTTATCGAACCCCAATTCTTTCATATGCTTAACAAAACTTCTAGACGAAAACTGAACTCTGCCACGATTTGGTCCATCATAAAATAATGATGTGCATCTAGCATCAACAACTCGACGCACAAAAGCCCCGCAATCAGCTATCTCAGTAGAATGACAAGATATTGATACCCCATCTTTTTGAAGATTCCCATCTCCATAAATCATACCATAGAGGCAAGCTAAATCCTCCGTTAAAGGACCATCATAATTCAATACATCTACCTCTGTAGGTCCATCCCATGTGTGCAAGATGTCTCCTACATGAAACTTACTTGCCTTTTGCCATTTCCATCCATCCCCATTAGTAAGAAGGGGAAGACGCGACCTACTCCACCTTGGAACTTCTAGTTTATGATTATCAGTTACTGTGATCGAATGCCCATCTTTTGTAACAATCTGCAATGCCTTATGAATTCCATAATTCCACACCTTTTTAATAGGACGTGCTCCTACACGAGACTGCACAATATCCCCAACTTTAACATTATCTGCCCTTACAAGTCCCCTTGTGGTCCATATTTGTGTATCCCCAGATATGCAATTAAACCCATCCGCTGTCAAGATTTTGATTGGAAGACCATACTCCTCCCTTAACATAAAGATAATCTGACGAATCTTTGAAAAATCTATTTCCCCGTTTTGTGGCGGTATAATCCGCATGGCAAAATCAATGCCAACGACTGGTAAAGTTTCACTTGTAACTTCGCTTGTATACGGATTAACCCGCTGAATCGTCCTCATGCCAGCTACATGTCCAACAGATAAACCCGCTGCGTCACCTGTGGTAGCAAGGTCTACATGAGCGACCCTCATTTGGTCAACGTCAGTGCGTATATTCCCCTCAATAGGTCGTGGCACGGCTATACTTAAATCGTAAGTCTCAAGTTCAAATATATTACGGTAACCAAACTCATCTGCACGGCGCAGACATTCGTGGACACTTTCACGATTACGAACAAATGGATGGGTAGCCAAAGTAGTGCGCCCAGCCAAGTCGCGAATAGAGCCGTCTATATCTTTCTCAAACTCAATCCGTAGGTCATCAGGAACTTCGATAATATCCA
>Ga0210033_1002028_pt1 | contig 17814 bp, 20 predicted proteins | sample CryGeymeta201501_FD_185465 | JGI IMG/M metagenome (GOLD analysis project Ga0210033, IMG submission 185465) | Groundwater microbial communities from Crystal Geyser aquifers in Utah, USA - Crystal Geyser metaG 2015-01 (SPAdes) (version 2) | ecosystem: Environmental > Aquatic > Deep subsurface >... | reverse complement strand
GCTCCCAGACCTCGACGGCGACATCCTTCAGAAGCGACATGGCCTCGCCAAAGCCGCCCGCGCCGGAGACGAGACGGGTGAACTGGTAGACGAGCTCGCCCGCGCCGACGATGAGCGCGCCGATGCCCGTGCGGATCAGCGCCCCGCGCAGGACGACCAGCGCCGTGGCGAGGCCACGGACCGAGAGCGCCGCGGCGGCTATGCCGGCCACCCAGCGGCCTGCGAGGAAGGCGGCGAAGGTGGCGGCATAGGTGGTCAGGCGACCGATGTTGTCGAAGAGCCCGCGGATCGCGATGCCGAGCGGTCCCGTTCGGCTGGCGACCGCCGCCATGGCGTTTGCGACGGCCTCCAGCGCCGGAGCAGCGGCGACGGCCAGCTGGTTCGAGAGCCCGCGCCAGATCAGCCCGAGCCGTGAGATCGCGTCGTTCGTCCGCTCGATCTGGTCGGCGTCCTGCTCCGAGACCACGACACCGAAGGCGAGGACGTCCTCGGTCGCCTGGCGCAGGGTCGCTGTGTCGATCCGGCTCATCGCGATGGAGCCTTCCTCGCCGAAAAGCTGGCCTGCGACAGCGGCGCGTTCGGCGGCGGGCACGAAGCTCTCGATGGCCGCGTTGATCGCGCCGACACGCTGGTCCAGCGGCAATGCGATCAGCTCGTTGGCGGAAAGGCCCAGCCGGTCCAGCGCGTCGGCAGCAGGGCCACTCCCGGCGGCTGCCTGGCTGAGACGGCGTGTCAGATCCTTGGTGGCCTGCTCGATTCCGGACATGGAAACGCCCGCCAGTTCGCCCGCGCGCTCCAGCGTCTGGATCGAGGCGACGGTGGTGCCGAGCGACTGCGCGAGCTTGGCCTGCGCATCCACCGTCTGCAGGCCAGAGCGGACCATGGCAACGCCGGCAGCCGTGGCGGCGGCAACTGCCGCAGCAGCGGCCACGCGCACCCGGCGCGAGAAGGCCGCGAGCCGGGCGTTCGCCGCCTCCATCTCCCGGCTCAGCCGTCCGAAGCCGCGCGACCCGGCCTCGCCGACGCCTTCCAGCTCGGCGCGCACCTGCCGACCGCCCACGGCCGCGAGGCGGACGCTGACTCTCTTCTCAGCCATGGGACTGTTCCATCTGTTCGTTGAGTTTGGCGACCATGACCGCCTCGATGACGGGCAGCATTTCGGCCATGACGAGCGGCGGCACGCCGAGCGCGTTACCGAGCGCCAGCGCCGCCGACAGGTCCAAGCCGATCACCGCGCCGGGCAGCACACGCAGCTGGCCGCCAAGGCGGCCCACCAGGTCCCAGACCTGCCAGCCTTCCGGTGTTTCCGGACGGTTCAGCCGCGCCGGGCAGTCCGGGCAGGCTTGCGCGCAGGCTTCGCAGTAGCGGTCGCCCCCGCCGAAGGACCAGTCGGCGAGAGCGCGGAGGCGTTTTTTTCCTGTTCCAGCAGCAAACCCTTGGAGACATAGGTCAGCTGGAAGGCCTCGAAGATCGGCCAGACGTCGAGCAGCGCGTCGATGGCCTCGGGGTTCGGATCGATGGGGTCGCCGTCCGCATCGCCGATGCCCTCCCAGGCAAGCACCGCCCGCCGCGCCAGCGCCTTGGCGAAGGCGACGGCCCGCTCTTCGTCGGAAGCCTCCTCGGGCACCGCTTCGATGGCGGGATCGCAGCGGGTCGCCACCATCAGTGCGGTGGTCAGCGGTCGCAACTGCACCCGGACGCCGGGCGCGAGGTCATGCCAGCGCGGCGCGTTCGTCAGGTCGAGCGTGAGCATCAGTATTCCTCGATGTCGTTGATCAGGGTGGCGGTGCACATACGGCCGACGACGCTGTCGCGGGCGGCCTGCCAGTCGAAGGTCGCCTGCACGCCCTGCGGCCCGGAGATCTCGATCCGAGGGCGCGGCAGGTAGACGGCGTGCACGGTGAAGGTGAAGCTCTCACCCGAGGGCAGGACGTACGCGAATTCCATCTCGCAGGCCTCGCCGTTGATCGCCTGCGTCACCAGCGTCTGGTCGGCGAAGCGCACCTCGATCCGGCCGGTGAGCGCCGCGATGCTTGGGTCCGCGCCGTCGATGCGGCCGTCGTTTCGGATCGTCTCGATGCGGTCGAGGTTGTTGGCATAGGTGATCTCGGCCGAGACCACATTGCCGAGGGCGGTCCCGTTCCGGGTGATTGCCCCGTTGAAATGACCGAAGCGCTTCAGCTCCAGCGCCGCCGGTGTTCCGGCGCTGGTCGTCGTGCCCACTGTCTCGCCTTGCGCCACCAACCGCGCCGTGGCGGTCAGCAGCCCCGAGCGCTGCATCTGCCAGGTGATCTGGTCGAGCACGCAGCCGGAATACATCGCGTAGCGCGGTACCTCGGGCATGCCGGTTTCGATCGACATCGAGGGCAGCGTCCACGCCCCCGACTGGAACTCGTGTGTCCATGGGCCGGTACCCGTCGTCGTCGGCGCGCCGAACGCCGCCTTCAGCCAGAAACCGAATGCCTCGGCGTCGAGCGGCACCACGACATCGCCATCGGCGGTCACCGCGTCCTTGATCGGCGCCAGAGGATCGCGGCCGTAGCCGAGCAGCTCCGAGTTCAGCAGCGGCTGCTCCGCGCCGAGCGACGTGCTGGCGAAAGGCATGCGGGTGAAGCCGCTGGCGGGCGGCGTTCCATAGGTCGTCTCGAACGCAAGCGCCATCAGCGCCCGCGCCCCCTGGGCTCGTGCCATGGTTTTCTCCTCGGGTTGTCGAGATCAGCCGAGCGGATCGGCCGTTGTGTAATGCAGGACCACCGGGATCACGGCGGCCTTCAGGCTGGCCGCGCCCTCGACCGGCAGATCGACCGGTCGCGGCGCTTCCGCCTCGACCCAGTCGCAGAGCCCGCCCAGCGTGCGGTCGGCAGCGAGCGCCGTGCCGATGCTGGCGGTCAGCGTGTCGAAGGCGGTGTCACGTGCAGCGCCCTGCACGACCGCCTCGATCTCGGTGCGATGCTGATAGTGGTAGCGCAGGGGCGACAGCGTCACCTCGGGTTCACCGGGCTCGCCATCACGCAGGATCAACAGTCCCTCGGCCGGGACACGCTCGGGCAGAACCTCACCGCGCAGCGCGGTCGCGGGCAACGCCGAGAGCCGCGCGTGCAGCGCGGCAAGGATGGTTTCGCGGAGGGTTGGCATCGTCTACCGTGGATTGGAGGATCATTTAGAAAGTGACTGCCTCTGCCACAACATCGGCGTTCGCGCGAAATTCAGACGAACAGAGGAGCCCAAATGCAAAATAATGCCAACGTAATTGGAAAAATAAATGATAGAACAACTATTTACCGTATCTTTCCGAGAAATCGCTTTCTGCAGCTATTTGAAGAAAGCCAGAACGCTTTGGTTTTGCCGACCAAATGGGACGACCCGTTTGAAAATGTGTTTCTGCAGGCCGACGTCGTCTCAGCGAACGGGGAGAAAGGACACTTTGGGTTTCATGACGATGTCTATGGACAGTGCTGGACATTGGAAACCGCGTCGGACGCGATGTGGCAAATCTACTCTCGAGATAAAGATGCTGTGAGGGTACGCACCACTGTCGGAAAGCTGATCGGTAGCTTGCGTAGCATCCATGGGAAATGGGCGGAAGCGACCTGCTTTATTGGGCGCGTAGACTATCTTCGCGAGTCAAAACTGAAGGAATTCGGGCGAACGGTTTTCAAAGATTACTCCGGTTCTGAGGCGATCGCCCGCACCCTCCTGGTTAAGCGGCGTGCCTACAAGCACGAAAACGAAGTGCGTCTTATCCATATCGAGCGGGGCGGCACCAAGCACGTAAACGGCGTCTACACATACAAGTTGGACCCACGCGATATCATCGACCAAGTGATGGTTGACGGCAGAGTCCCGTATCAGGATTTTGTACCCTTCAAGGAACAAATAATGGCCCTAACAGGACTGTCGGAAAAGCAAGTCACGCGATCCTTGCTTTATCGCAAACCCAAGGGCTTCCTAGTTGAGGTTCCCTAAAAAGAGATCATTTGTACCCTGCGTTCGGGGTTGTTTCTCGATAAACCCTAGGCAGGGTTCGCGGTCATGGACCGGTGGCCACATCAGCCGGTACGCGCTTCCACCCAATTCGCTACGATCAACCGAGGCACGCTGTCCAAAGCCCGGTCTGCATCCCGCGCCAGATCCAGCCGCTTCGGCAGCTTGACCTGCGGTACCAGCAGGAAGATCGGCGCGGTGACCTTGCCGCGCCCGGTCTTCGAGCGGGACACCACCGCTTGGCCCTTCGTGTTGAGCCGCCCCTCCGCCACCAGCAGGCTCGGGCCCGTGCGGCGATAGACGAAGCGCAGGCGCAGCCCGCGTCGCCGTTCCCATTCACCGGGGGTGATCCGGCCGCCGCGCAGGGACTTGCCTGCGGCGGGCAACGGGATCGCCAGCCAGAACCCGTCCTTGGAGCGGATCAGCGGGCCGGTGTCATGCGCGCCGACGATGACCGGGGCCTTCGACCAGACCAGCGCTGCCGCGTCCAGGCTCTCGCCCGACCTCGGGAAGTTCTGGCTCCGGATCGAGTTGGCCAGCCGGGGCCCAAGCCCCGCGCCGGTGATCTGCAACCGCCAGGCGGTCTTCAGCCCGGTTCCGGCCTCGCGCATGGCGGCGGTCACGGCGTGTTCGCCCGCAGCGACCTCGGCATGCATCATCGCGACGATGTCGGGATCGATGTCGAGCTTCAGTTTCACGCGGGCCTCAGATCGACGGTCCAGACCAGCCGCTCGCGGTCGCGGACGGGCTCGCCCTGAATGAGGAAAGCGTCTCCGTCGATCTCGATGCGGTCGCCGGGGCGCGGGTTGGCCACCTCGGCCACGCGCAGATCGATCCGCGTGGTCTCGGACCAGAGGCGCGCATCGCCGAAGTCGGTGACGGCATCCGCGCGCCGGGCGACGATACGGACCAGCACGGGCGCGCCGCCTTCGGCGATGTAGACCGCGTCCCGTCCGACGTTCGGATCGGCGAAGAGCGCGCCGACGGCGGCGGCGAAGGCGCTCATCAGAAGACCGCGTTCAGGCGCACCCTGCCGATCGTGTCGCCCGCGCCGCTCGCCACCGCCTCGACGGCCACGCCGATGAGGGTGTTGTCGGTGGCGACCGTGGTGCAGCGCTTGTTGGTGTCGTCCCAATAGACCCTGGCGCCGACGGTCCAGGCCTGGGAGCCGACCTTGGTGATGTCGAAGACGCCGACGAGCGCGGTCTCGACGGGCTCGCCGATGGCAGCGGCGCCAGCCGCGATGCCGAAGATCGAGCCGACGAGCAGGCCATCGCCGGAGGCGACAGCATAGGGCGCGGTCAGGGTGATGGTGTTGCCGGGCTGGACGTAGTTTTTCATGGGGGCGATCCTCGTGGAAAGACGACGGGCGGCCCGATTGGACCGCCCGCATGTCAGGGTTCAGCATGGGGTGCGGGTTACGCGCCCGGGTTCTTGTAGAGGCCCCGCCAGTCGATGGCCTTGGCGCCGAAGTCGAGGCGGCACTTGATCTCGACGCCATCGACGTCGAAGCCGTTGCGCGTCTCGATGTAGGCGCCCTGCTGACCCTCGAGATAGGCGTACTCGATGGTGTCGATCTGGTTCGGGCTGGCCGCCAGATACCAGGCGGTCTCGCTGGCGGCGTCGAGGCGGGGCTCGCTGATCGGCGCGAGGGTGCGGATCGACTGCGGCACCACGCTGGACGTCGCGGCGGGCACCAGGTTCTGCGCCACCAGCTGCTCGGCCTTCAGTTCCAGCGAGGCGGGCACGATCAGGAAGGCGGGGCGGACGTTCAGCACTGTCTTCTTGTCGAGGCCGGTCTGCTTGGCCATCGCCGCGCGGGCCGCGCCCACCGCATCCACCGCCAGCGCCGTGCCGGTGCCTGCGAGGTTCTTGTGGGTGGTGTGGAACAGCGCGTTGCCGTCGGCCATGGCCGGGTTGGCGGTGATGATCCCCCAGACCACGTCCGACTCGAGCTGGGCGATGGAGTTGCCGTACATCGCCGGGATCCGCGTGAAGGCATCCAGATCGTCGTTGATCAGTGTCTGGCGGGTGATCGCGACCACCCGGCCATAGGTCTTGACCTTGTAGCTCTCCTTGCTCTCGCCGAGCGTGCCGCGCTTGAACTCGCCGCTTTCGCCGACCTCCAGCAGTTGCGGCGCCTCGCCGAGCTGGACCCGGTGCATGGCCTTGAAGTCGGTGGCCAGCACCTGGCGGCAGAACAGCATGAAGGTGCGGGGATAGGCCTCGTAGGCCTGCCGCAGGGTCTTGTTGGTGACGGCCGACAGGATCTCGGGGAAGTCCGATGTGGAATGCAGCGCGCGCGTCGCCACCTCGTCGCGCGACAGGCCGCGCGTGTTCACCCCGGCATTGCCGAGGCTTTCGCGGGCGAGTTCCAGAAGCGTCATGCCGCGATACTGCCGCGCGGCGTCTTCCAGCTGGAACAGCGTCGGGCTGTATCGGTGCAGCAGCGCGTTCGCCACCGCGTCGCGGCGGGTGATGCGCTCGTCCCGGCCGCCGAGGGGGACGGAGACATGGCCGAAGGTCCGGGTCTCGTCGGATTTCGCGGCGACCTGGTCGAGGATCAGGCGGCGGGACTCGTCGACGCTGACGCCGCGCTTGACCAGATCCTCGGCGAAGCCGCGCTCGAGGTTCAGCCGCCCGGCCAGATCGTAGATGGTGGAGACGCGGTCGCGCTCGGCCTCGCGGGCGCGGGTGGCGACCGCTTCGGTGTCGGGTGCTGGCGTTGCCTGCGTCTTCGGCTGGCTGCGCGTCTCACTGGCGCCGACCTTCGGGTCGGGCGCAGCCGGTTTCGGCTCGGTCATGGGGGTGTCCTCGGTTTCGACCGGCTCGGTCGGCTGGGTGGTGGCGGGGGTCGCGGCGTCGCTCGCCGGGGTGTGGGTCTTGTCCGTCATCGGGATCGGTCCTTTCGTGGTGGAAGGGGCGTCCCGGCGGTGAAGGACGCAGTCGTGAAGGGGATGCTGGGTGCGGAAGCCTGCGGCGGGGTCGGCTCCGACCGCGACGGCGGAGACCTCGAACGGCGTCCAGTCGACCGCCCGCCAGAGTTCGCGCGCGGCCTCGGGTTTCGAGACCTCGAAGCGGTGGACCTGATAGCCGATGGACACCGCCCGGATGTGCCCGGCCTGAATGTCGCGCCAGATCGGCTCGACATCGGCGCGTTCGCTGATCCGCACCAGCGCGATGCCGCGGCCGTTCTCGATCCGGGCCGAGCCCGGCACGACCGAGCCGATCACCGCGTCGAGCGTGTCGAGCTCGTGCACCTTCAGGAAGGGCGCGCCCGCGTTCAGCCGGTCGAGCCGCACATGGGCCGGGTCGAGGCTCAGCTCCTCATCATAGGGCTCGCCGAAGAAGGTCGCGCGGCGGACGCGGGCCCCGGCCGACCAGACCACCTCGACGGTGCGGGTGTCGGCATCGGCGGTGTTCGGAGCAAGCTCCGCCGACCGGCGCATGGCCGGCAGTTCGATCATCGTGTCCATGAGGGTCAGTCCTGTTGGTCGGCCTGCGCCGGGTCATTGTCCGCGTCGACGGCCGGATCGTCGGTGTCCGGTTCGTCGGCGGCGGGATCGGTGGCCGGATCGCCGGTCTGCGCGCTGCCGGTCTTGGTGACGCGGCGCGGGTCGCTGTCGAGCACCAGCCCCAGCGCGTCGAGCTTGGCGTTGGTGGCGGCGATCTCGGCCAACACCGCGTCGGGGTTGCGGCCCTGCTTCGCAATCACCTCGGCCAGCGTCATGGTGCCGGAGCGGATCGACAGCAGGTTCGCCATCGCGTCCTTCTGCGGATCGACCGCCTCGAACTTCGGTGGCGACCATTCGACTGGCACAATCGGCGACGGGATCTGCCCCGCCGCCCATGCGGCTTCCGTGAACCAGCGCCAGACCGGTGCGCAGAACATCGGGATGAACAACTGCCACTGCACGGCGTCGATCTGGCGGCGGAACTCCACGAGGCCCGCGCGGATCGAAGAATAGTTCACTTGTGATAGGTCCCCGGTCAGCAATTCGTATGGCACGCGGAACCCGGCCGAGATCGTGTGCAGGCTCGCCCGCTTGTATTCGCCGTAGCCGCCGGTGGCCGACGGCTGGTTGAACCGGATGTCCTTGCCGCCGCGGGCATAGGCGATCAGCCCCGGTTCGAACTGCTCGACCCGGTTGCCGTCGGCATCGACCACGGAGGGCGCGATGCCCTGCTGCGCCTCGTCGTCGCCGAAGACGATAGCGGTGACGCAGGCCTCGGTCTTCTTGCGGACCAGTTCGGCAACTTCATAATCGTCGAGATCGCGCAAGCTGCGGATCACCGGTGCGCCCCAAGGGACGCCGCGCGCCTGCGTGCGCTGCTTCTCGTAGACATGGGCGATCTCGGTCGCGGGGACCGGGCGGCTCTGCAACCCGTTCTGCAAGGCCCCATAGGCGTCGCCCGGATGCTCGGCATGCAGCCAGTAGGCCCGGCGCCTGCCGACCGGGTCGAACTCGATCCCCTGGACCAGCCGTCCCGCGCCGATGGCTCCGGATTTCGTGGCGTCGAGGAAGTCAGCCTCCAGCACCTGCAATTGCAGCGGCACGGCCAGACCGTCGCTCGCGCGCCGCAGGCGGCGGCGCACCAGGACCTCGCCAGCCTCGACCATCTCGCGGCAGATCAGCGTCTGCAGACCGTAGAAGTCGAGCTGGCCGTCGGCGTCGCACTCCGCCGTCCAGCGCTCGAAGAGCGCGTCGACCTTGCGGTCCAGCGTGTCGTCGCCGCTCGCTGCGCGCGGCATGATGCCCCCGCCGATGATGTTGTTGACCAGCACCGCCACGGCCTTGGCCGCATGCGGGTTGTTGCGCACGAGATCCCGCATCCGGTCACGCAACAGCGCCCCGGCCACGCCGACCTCGGTGTCGGCGGAGGATCCCGGCGCACGCCAGCCCTCGGTGCGACGCCCGCGCGCCGCTCCGTCATAGCCGCGCGTCAGGGTCTCGAAGGCCTGACGCGCCATTACCCGGCGAGCCGCCATGCGCGGCGCCACCGTGGCGATGGCGTGATCGAACCAGGTCGCCGACATCAGCGATCCCCGCGCGAGAAGCCCGCGAGCCCCGCCACCGGCAGCGGCCGGGTAGTGCCCGCTATTGCGCGCTCGATAGTGCGGATGCGCGCCAGAAGATCCTCGGCCGAGCCGTAGTCCACCGACTTGCCGTCATAGCTGACGCGGGTGGTGCCGCTGGCATAGGCGCGGCGCAGCGCCGAGAGCTCGGTTTCCGTCCAGTCCATGCCCTTCGCTCCCGCTCAGTGCGTTCGTTCCCTTGCGACGCTCCACTGGAGCCTCGCATCCGCTGCGCGGACCGGTCCTCACTCAGAACCATCCTCCGCGCCGTCCGAGCCAATCGGAGCGGCGTTTGCCCTGCGGGGTCTGTCCCTGTCGGTTGATCTGCCCGGCGGGATCGGTGTCGGTGGGGGCTGCCCCGAGCTGATCCTCGAGGTCGCGCCATTTCTCGTCGGGCCAGCGGTCCGCGCCCGCGATCCAGGCGGCGGCGCGGGCATAGACCCGGCAGTCCAGCGCCTCGTTGCGCTCGCGCAGCTTCTGCCATTCCAGCCGGGCGAAACCGCGCTTCGTGCGCACCGTCACCAGTTGTTCGGCCACGAACTGCTTCAGCCATTCGTTCTCGACCCAGTGCGGCAGATGCACCGAGCCGGGCGGGAATGCCGCCCCGTCGGCCATCTCCTCCTCGGTGGGCCGCGCCAGCCGCAGGAAGCGATAGGTCTCGGCCTTGAAGGTCGAGACCGCCACCGTCCAGAGCCGGGCCCCGCGCCGCAGGCGTTTCCCGCCCTCTGTCGCATCGACGAAGGTCGGCCCCGAGACCGGGCTGGAGCGGTTGAACCCCTCGACGCCCTTCACTGGCGACACCTGTGCGAAGCCCTGCGCCCGCGACCAGGAATAGACCGCCGGGGCCTCGTAGCCGGTGTCGATGGCCAGCCGCGCGATCCGCAGATGCGCCCCGCGTTCATGCGGCCAGCTTCTATCCAGCAGCGCGGTCAGCTCCGACCATGCGTCGTGCCAGTCGGGCCCGCCCTCGATGACGACATGATCGACGAGCCAGGACTCAAGTCCGCGGCCCCAGGCCCAGACATCGACCTCGATGCGGTCCTTCTGCACGTCCGCCCCGGCCGTCAGGAACAACCCGCCCGCTGGGACGGTGCCGAGTGGCCAGCGCTCGCGCCGGTCGTAAAGCCGCTGCCAGTCGGGGGCTTCCCCGGTCTCGACCCATGTCTCGCCGAGGATCGTGTTGCGGAACGCCTTGATCGACTCGTCCGACCCCTGAGCCGCGTCCCATGCCCGCACGATCCGCTCCCAGCTCAGCCAGCCGATCGGCGAATAGAGCGCCGAGAGGTGATACCCGACCGTTGTCGGATCGGCGGCCGTGGCGGTCGCCCGCCATTCGCCGCCCTCCAGCATCGCCGTCTTGTGGTGTTCCGCGATGGGCTGATCACAGCCCTCGCAGATGTATTCTGCCGTTTCCGGGCGGCCCTTTTGCCAGCGCAGCCGGTCGAACTTCAGCCATTGCATCGCGCCGCAATGCGGGCACGGCACGAAGAACCGGCGCTGGTCGCTGGCCTCGTATTCCCGTTCGATCCGGCTCAGCCCCCGGATCGTGGGCGTCGACACCAGCAGCACCTTGCGCCGATGAGCGAAGGTCAGCGACCGCGCCTCGGCCAGTGTCACCGGATCGCCTTCCTCGTCGGCCGAGGCCGGATAGGCATCGACCTCGTCGAGGAAGATGTAGCGCGCCGGGGTCGAGCGCAGCCCGACCGCCGAGTTCGCGCCCGTCATGATCAGGATGCCGCCCGCGAACTCCTTCGACAGCATGGTGTTGCCCGCGTCGCGCGAGCGCGCGGGCTTCACCCGCTCCCGCAGTTCCGGGCTCTCGTCGATCAGCGGGTCGATCCGCTGGCGCGAGTTGCGCTTGGCCAGTTCCACCGTCGGCTGGACCGCCAGCATCGGGCCCGGCGCCTGGTGGATCGCGAAGCCGATCCAGTTGTTGCCCGCCTCGGTCGCGCCGACCTGTGCGGCCTTCATGAACACGACGCGCTGCGCGGCATCGCCCGGCGACAGCCGGTCCATGATCTCGCGCATGTAGGGCGTGCGCACTGTGCGGTACCGCCCCGGTTCGGCCGAGGCACGGCCCGAGAGCATCCGGTGCCGGTCCGCCCATTCCGAGACGGTCAGGTCCGGGTCGGGCCGCAGCCCGTTGCCCCAGGCGCGCAGGATCTCGCCCGCGCCGTCGAAGTCCGTCAGGCTGCCAAGATCATCGCCACGCTCATCGGAAGTCGGGCCGGACCTCGGCGAGTTCGTCGAGGTGGGCGCGTACATGTTTCTCCAGCACCTTCTGCATCGCGGCTGGCTCCACGGTGATCTGCTGGCCCGTCGCCTCGCTGCACGATGCCGAGAGCTCTGCCGCCATCAGCGCCGCCGCGCGCGCGGGCCAGTTTACCCATGTGTCCCGTTCCTCCCGCGCCAGCCGGAACACCAGCGCCAGCGCCCGGGCCCGCTCGATCAACTCCCCCTTCAGCTTTTGCAGCCGGATCCGCCGCTCCTGCGCCTTCAGCACCTCGTTCGCGGTCTTGGCCTGCAGATAGGTCGTGCCGCCGCCGACCGCCGGAACCGCCAGACCTTGTTCGCGGAGCGTGTCACCGACAGCGGCCACTGCCGCCTCGGGGACGGGCTTCAGCTTCGACGCGGGCGGCTTGCGGGTCTTCGACGGATCGGTCGTCTCGGCACGTCTGGCGTCGCTGGCCGCCGCGTTGATGCTGCCGTCGGGATAGAGGACCAGCCGCTCGGCCGTCTTCGCCTTCTGGATCGCGCCCCGCGACAGCCCGACATGGGCGGCGTACTGGCGCTCGCTCATGCCCTGCATCGACAGCTCCGATTATCATTCGAAATCATGTGCTTATCGAGTTGATAAGCGCACCGGAGAGAGCGAACGTCCGTTCAGAAGGACGATGCAACTCACCACGGAGCCACCACGATGACCACGCGCCTGAACCCGATCACCACCCCCCGCCACGAACTCCGCGCCGAGAGGGCGCGCCGGAACAAGGAGGCCGCACTCGCCGCCTTCATCGGCAAGAAGGCCGAAATCGACGAGATGCTCGCCCGCCTGCAGGCGCTCAGCGACGACCATTTCAACTGCCACCCCGACGAGGCGGGCTGGGCCATGGTCGGCACCCTCGAACACTACGCCAGCCTCCTGAAGCGCATCACCGACAGCGCCTTCGGCGAGGGCGAGCACGCCCGCTGATCTCCGGCACCGCCGGAACTCCCGCCGCGCGCCCTGCGCGGCTCGGGGTCGTAGAAGGCGCCGCATGACGCGGGCCCGAATACGGAGACGACCCCATGACCAAGCTTTCCGATACCCAAGCCATCATCCTCAGCGCCGCCGCCCAGCGGCCCGAGCACATCGCCCTGCCGCTGCCCGAGAGCCTGCGGGGTGGCGCCGCCGCCAAGGTAGTCGGCGCGATGCTCGCCAAGGGCTTCCTCGAGGAGGTCGACGCCGACCTGCGCAAGGGCGAGCCCATGTGGCGCGAGAGCGGGGACGGCCACGGCGTCACGCTGGTCGCCACCGACGCCGGCCTCGCCGCCATCGGCATCGAGCCCGAGGACGCGAACACCGCGCCCGTGTGCACGACGGACGCGCCGACCGAGGAGCCCGCGCCGGACACCCCCACCGAACCGAAGGCTGCGCCCAAGACGCGCACACCGCGCGAGGGCACGAAACAGGCCACGCTGATCGCCATGCTGCGCGCGCCAGACGGCGCGACCATCGAGGAGATCATGGCCGCGACGGGCTGGCAGTCGCACACGGTACGCGGCGCGATGGCGGGGGCGCTGAAGAAGAAACTCGGGCTCGAGGTGACCTCGGAGACGGTCGAGAACCGGGGGCGCGTGTACAAACTCCCCGCCGCCTGACGCACCGGACCCCGACAAGTTGATGGCCGCCGTCCCACAGGGGCGGCGGTCGATCATTTTGCGCTCCGCATCCGGATCGCCTCGAACACCCGCCGCAAGGCGAAGGAACGAGCTATCGACACGATGGTGAAGATGGCGCCCATCTTCAGGTTCTGCGCCAACGTCGTGTGCAGCCCGAAGATCGGGAAGATCAGGATCTGCGTGACGACCGCGACGCCGTAGCCGACAGCCACGTTGGCGACGGATTCGACCAGCGACATGAGGCGGGATTGCTTCATGTCGCCCCCTCAACCATCGGCCAGCAGTTCAACTGCCAGAGTTCGCAGCGCATGCGCCGCAACCAGCGGGACCACGCCGTTGCCACAGAGGCGAAGCCGGTCCACCCGGTGGGCCAGCCCATCAGCGCCTCGACGAACAGCGGGTTCAAGGTCCGGCGCGGCTCGGAGGTATCGCTCCCAGCCATCGGCGTCGCCAGGACCTGGCGGCCAAGCAGACCGTTCACCGGCGTGTTCGCCAATGTCGTCGCCCCGTCCTTGTGATCGCGCGCTGTCGGCGTCATCCACATTCCGGCCGCGTGTGTCAGATCGGCCGTCTTGCGGTTGCCCGCGCTCGGTTTGCAGCCGTCGTTCGCCATCGGCGTCGGCCAGTCCCGCGCCATCCGGTCCAGACCCTTCTCTTCCTTCCGCTCGCCACCCCGGCTGCGGAAACTGTCGATCTGCGGCGTCGGCCAAAGTGCTGCCGTCGTCGCGAGGTTCATCCCGTGCTGGCCCGCTGTCTGCGAGGGCGTCGGTTTCGTCTGCCTGTTTTCGTTCGCACTGGCCCTCGGCGTCGGCCACAGCCGCAGCAGTTCCGTCCGGTTCCCGCCACTCGACCGGGTGCCAGAGCAGGCGCGCGGGGTCGGCCAGGTCGTCCCCCTGGCGTATGGCGAGGATGAAGAGCCGTTCGCGTTTATGGGGCGCGCCGGCCTCCGCCGCCGTGAAGAGGCCTGCCGCAAGCTTGTAGCCCATGCCGACCAGTCCTGCGGCGACTTCGGGGAAGCCGAGGCGGAGATGATGGGCGACATTCTCGAGGAAGACGAAGGGTGGCTCGACCTCGCCGATGATCCGGGCGACATGCGGCCAGAGGTGGCGCGGGTCGTCCGCCCCCCGGCGCTTGCCCGCGACGGAGAACGGCTGGCACGGATAGCCCGCAGTGACGATGTCCACCGCGCCGCGCCACGGGCGGCCGTCGAAGGTTCCAACATCGTCCCAGACAACAGCCTGATCCAAGGACGCGTCTTCCATCCGCGCCACGAGAGTGGCTGCGGCGTAGGTTTCCCGTTCGACATGGCCCACAGCACGATATCCGGGGAGTGCGATGGCGAGCCCGAGATCGAGCCCGCCCGCGCCGGAGCAGAGGGAGAGGCCGAACAGACATGCGTCTCCGGCTCCGGAAGTGCATCCGGAGGAAGGTAAAGCCAGGTCATGCATGTCACGCGGCGGTCTTGCGCTTTCGCGCGGGTTCGGGGGCGGTGTCTGTTGCTGGGGGATCGGCCGGGGCGTCGGCATCGTCGCCCAGCCGCTCGGTTCTCACCTGCGCGAAGGTCCGGCCGGCCCCGTCGAGGATAGCTTCGCGGCCGGTCGCGGTCTGCCAGCGCTCCACGGCGACATCGACATACGCGGGGCTGATCTCCATCGCGAAGACGCGGCGGCCATTGGCCTCGCCTGCCATGATCTGCGAGCCGGAGCCGCAGAACGGCTCGTAGCAAAGCCTGCCACGGGCGACGTGCTGGCGCATCGGGATCCCGAAGGCGTCCAGCGGTTTCGGCGTCGGATGGTCGGGCCGTTCGTCCTTGGCGAAGCTGGGCAGCGCCCATGTCGATGGCAGCGTTTCCTCGGCCACCTTCGGCGGGCGGTTCGGGCGGCGCCAGCCCATGAAACAGGGCTCGTGCTTCCAGAGGTAATGCGACCGGGTCAGCACGCCCCGGTCCTTCACCCAGATGATCTGCTGATGCACGAAGGCGCCGGCCTTTTCCCAACAGGCCTCGAGCATCGCCTGGCGGCGCGAGGCGTGCCAGCAGTACCAGGCGGCGTCCTCGGCGATGGCCTCGGCCACGGCTGCAGCGATGAAGCCGTCGTAGAGCTCCGCACCCTGCGAACTGTCATCCCATGTCGTGCCGTAGGACGCCGACCAGTCCTTGTTCCGGGTCGGGTGGTTCGAGCCGTCGTAGTCGACGAGATACGGCGGGTCGGTCGCGAACAGGATCGCCCGCTCGCCGTTCATCAGGCGGCGCACGTCGGTCGCGCTGGTGCTGTCGCCGCAGAGCAGACGGTGATCGCCAAGGATCCAGAGATCACCCGTCCGCGAGGCCGGGTTGCGCGGCGGTTCGGGGATGGTCACCGGCGGCACGGAGCCCCCGGCGCCACCTTCTTCACCGTCCCCCTCCGGCACGAAGGCCAGCAGCTTGTCGATCTCGCCGTCGGAGAAGCCGACCAGCGACAGGTCGAAATCCTCGGCCAGCAGTTCGTTCAGCTCCGCCGACAGCAGCGCCTCGTCCCAGGTCCCGAGTTCCGTCAGCTTGTTGTCCGCGATGCGATACGCCCGCCGTTGCGCCTCGGTCAGGTGCCCCAGCACGATCACCGGCGCTTCGATCAGCCCCAGCTGCGTGGCGGCCAGCACCCGGCCATGCCCGGCGATCAGTTCGCCGTCCTCGGCGACGAGGCAGGGCACGGTCCAGCCGAACTCGGCCATGCTGGCGGCGATCTTCGCGACCTGGTCCGCGCCATGCGCCTTCGCGTTCTTCGCGTAGGGCTGCAGGCGCGACAGCGGCCACGTCTCGATCGCGTCCGGGGCGAAGCTCAGCGTCATGGTGGGCAAGGTTCCTCGGCCGGGTGGATGCCGGTGGCTTCCGGACTCCGGATGCCGGGCCGGACTCCACACGGGGTCCAGCGGCTACCAGCGGTGTCCGGTCGGAAGGCCAGCGTTCATTGGTGTTTGCGCGGGGGCGCGTGGCTCCGGCTTCCGGGTGGCTTCCCAAAAATCCGGCCCTGTCGCTGGCGATGTCCCGCGCTTCGCCCGCCAGCATACGAATATCGCCAGGAAGGAACCGGAAACTGCCGTGGGCTGGACCCCGGCCGGACCCTCGCTGGATACCGGGGTCCAGCAGGCCCCTTCAACGCAAAGGGGAGAGCGGGCTTTCCAGCGCACTCTCCCCATCTTGCCTTCGGAATAGCATGGATCTGTTGCAGATGTCGAAGGAAAAAGTGTTGCAACACATTGGAGTCACTGCGCATTCAGGCGCGCAGCGATCTTGGTCAGCGCCAGTTGCCAACGCCGCCACGCCGTCGTGCGGTCGCAGCCGAGTTCGCCGCTGATCTGCTTCCAGGGCACGCGGGCCGCTCGGGACCAGACCAGCTTGCGCTCCGCCTCCTCGATCCAGAGCACCCAGTCGAAGGTCTGCTCGAGCCGGGTGATCGCGGCGGCCGAGGGCCAGACCCGCATCGGCTGCGGCTCCATCGCGGCGATCTCGCGGCTGGTGCGCACGATGTCGGGCCAGGTGTTGAAGTAGCCCTGCGCCTTCACCGGCGGCAGCTTGCGCAGCGTGCGGAACGCCTCCTCGAAATGGTCGGCGACGCACTCGGCGGTCCATTCGCGATCAGCCATGGCGCGCCTCCCTGTCGGAAGGGCGCGGGCCGTAGAGCTTCTCGCCCAGCTGGCGGACCAGTTCACGCTCGGGCCAGGTGAGGCGGTCGTCATCGGCGGAGACCGCGAGGACGCCCTGTTCCCGCCAGCCCTCGCGCTTGACCTGCTCGGGATCGCGGCGCCGACCGCCGTAGCCATGGGGGTGCCATCTCATGCGACACCTCCCTTCGTCTCGATCGCCCAGAGCAGGATGGCGATGGCGTCGGCCTCGTTGTCGTCGGCGGGGCTGAAGCCGCGGGCGCGGACGGCGGCGATCATCGCGGCCTTGTCGGCGTTGCCCTTGCTGGTGGCGTGGCGCTTGATCGTTCCGACCGGGACGCCCTCGTAGGGCACGCCCCGCAGTTCGGCCCATGCGGTCAGCGTGGCCATGAGCCCGCCGTAGATGTGGCTCGCGTCGGTGCCCGCGTGGCGGCGGACTTCCTCGAACCAGATGGCCGCGACAGGACCGGACAGCCGGTCGACCTCGGTCAGCCAGTTGGTAAAGCGCAGGTAGCGCATGCCGCCGCCGTCGAAGCGGCGCGGCTTGAAGCAGACGGTCCCGCTGGTGATCAGTCCGTCCGGCGCGCGCAACGCCCAGCCGGTGCTGGTACCGAGATCCAGCGCGAGAATGCAGCGGTGGCGGGGGGTGTCGAGCGGCAGCGATTCAAGCCTTGCGCCGTCGCAGTTCGGGATCAGAGTCGGCTGAGCCATGATGGGTCTCCTTTGCCGGTGGCCTGTGGTGGTGGAAGACGACGGCGGTCTGGTGCTTGGCGGTACGGGGCCGCCGTCGTCGGATCGGGAAGCGCAAGGGAGCGTCACGGCGGCGCGCGCGGCTGGCCCGGACGTATGGGAGGAGTGGCCAACCCTTTGGGGTGGCCCTCCCATACGTAGTATGGGGGTTTGACACCTAACTGTTCCGGGGAGGACAAGTGGCTGAAATCATTGTGGAATAAGACTTCATGAAGTCTTCGGGCATGAGTTAGGGACCTAACTCTTATTTGCCCGTAACCCGTTGATTTCGTTGAGTGCACAGTTGGCGCTGTCATATGAGTCAGGCCTCACTCATATGAGTTAGGTCGTCCTCGAGCCCCTCCGGGTAGACCCAGACAGCGGGGTTTTCGACCTGCAGGCAGAGCCCGGATTGGGGGCATTTGAAGTGGCTGGGCAGGACCGGACGGGCCTGGGTGGTGACCTCGCCGGTGTCCGGATCGACCTCCTCGACGGGCGCGCCG
>Ga0210033_1002012_pt1 | contig 17926 bp, 17 predicted proteins | sample CryGeymeta201501_FD_185465 | JGI IMG/M metagenome (GOLD analysis project Ga0210033, IMG submission 185465) | Groundwater microbial communities from Crystal Geyser aquifers in Utah, USA - Crystal Geyser metaG 2015-01 (SPAdes) (version 2) | ecosystem: Environmental > Aquatic > Deep subsurface >... | reverse complement strand
CGGGCTGCCCGCCCGCCCCACCGCGGACGCGGCGCGCGCCCTGGAGCCAACTGAGCGCCCGCGTGGCGATCATCCGGGGCCTCGCCCGCCCACCGGTCCTTTCGGCTGGCTAATGGCCGACAGGCTCATAGAGGCGCCGCGGAGGCAGCATGGCGGAGAATTCCGGGCAGCGTGGCGGGCAGCACTTCGGGGATCGGTTGGCGGCGGCGGTGCAGGCGACGGGTGCGCCGCTGTGCGTGGGCCTCGACCCCCACCTGGAGCGGCTGCCAAAGCCGCTGCGCGCCCGCTACGAGGGCCTCCAGGGCGCCGCGCGCCGGGTGCAGGCCGCCCTGGCCGTGCAGGACTTCGACGAGCTGGTCCTGTGCGCCGTCGCTGGCGTAGCGGCCGCGGTCAAGCCCCAGGTCGCCTTCTACGAGGCCCTGGGCGGGCCCGGCGTGACCGCCCTGGAGCGCTGCTGCGCCCGGGCCCGCGAGCTGGGCCTGCTGGTGGTCGCCGACGCCAAGCGCGGTGACATCGCCAGCACCGCCGCCGCCTACGCCACGGCCCTCATCGAGCCCCAGGGCCCCCTGGGCGCCGACGCGGTCACCCTGAGCCCGTGGATGGGCATGGACGTCATCGATCCCTTCCTGGGGGCCTGTCGGGAGCACGGCCGCGGCCTCTTCGTGCTCGTCCGCACCACCAACCCCGGCAGCGCCCTGCTCCAGCGCCACGGTCAGCCCGAGGCCGCCTTGCTGGTCGCCGACGCGCTGCACCAGCTGGGGGCCGAGCTGGTCGGCCAGAGCGGGACCTCGTCCATCGGCGCCGTCGTGGGGGCCTTCGCCGCCGACGAGGCCCGGGCCTTGCGAGCGCGTATGCCGCAGGCCTGGTTCCTGGTCCCCGGCGTGGGCGCCCAGGGCGGCGGCGTCGCCCAGGCGCTGGCCGGCCGACGCGCCGATGGGCTGGGTAGCCTGGTGGTCAGCGCCCGCGGCATCTTGTACCCGCCCGCCGGCCAGCAGGATGCCGATCCGGCGGACGCGATCCACACCCGGGCTCGTGCCCTCGCGGCCGACCTGGCCCAGGAGCTGGGGCGAAGCTGAGGCCTGGGATGTCGCTGGCCGGCCCTCGCGCGGGCGGTCATTGTCAGAGAAATGTCATTCGATGTCTGCCTTGGCGTACAATCCAGGGGCAACCCACGCACCTGGAGGCTGCTCATGCGGCTCGCTCCCCTCTCTCTGCTCCTCGGACTCACGGCTTGCATGGCGGGCGGCTCCTACAGCGGCACCCTCGTGGACGGTCTCAGCGGCGCGCCGCGCAGCGGTGAGGGTTTGCGGGCCATCGCAAAGGCAAGCGACACCTCGGACCTGACCTGCTCGGCCAAGGCCGGCGATGTGGACGCCAACGGCGCCTTCACGATCGCTGATCTGTGCGGCCCGGACACCTACGTCCTGAGCCTGACCGACGAGAACCTGCTCATCGAGGAGCCGCCGACCATCGCTGGCTCGGACAAGATCGCGGGCGCCAGCCTCAAGGTCTGGCGCGCCCCCAGCGGGGACGGCATCTACCTGATGTCCAAGGACGACCTGACCATGGTCCGCACCTTCACCGACGTGAAGTACGAGACCAAGGTCGACGATCCCACCATGAAGGTCGCCTACCCCTACATGAAGCCCACCGGCAAGGTGAAGACCGTGCTGCCCGGAGACTTCTTCGTCATCTCGGGCAAGAGCAACACCGACCGCCTGAAGTGGCGGCCGATCATCGCCGACCCGGGCAAACGCACCTTCGCCGACGGCGCCATCACGGACCATGTCTGGGTGGGCGTCAAGTTCAACTCCGACACCGACTGGCAGCCGGTCGAGGCCCAGCTCGACGCCAGCAAGGTGAAGGAGGTCAAGAGCGGCGACCGCATCGTGCAGTACATGCCTTCCGACGCCCTGCCCGAGGGTCGCTACGCCCTGTACGGCGACGACGACAAGCGCATGTTCATCGTCGACTTCGGCAAGTCCTTCGCGCCTGACCAGGCCAACGACTCCTCGGCCGACGGCGGCTGAGTCGCGCTGGCCGACGTGGCGGAGGGGACCGCGTGTCGTCCCCTCCGCCACGGCTGCGCCGGGCTGCAGCCCCTGCGCTCAGCCCCTGCGCTCAGCCCCTGCGCTCAGCCCCTGCGCTCAGCCGTTGGGGAAGTCCCCGAACTCGCGGCGGCCCACCCACTCGGGGAAGCCCTGGCCCATGTTGCGCCCGGCCCAGTTGCGGCTGATGCGCGCGACGAAGAGCCGGTCCCGCTCCCCTAGGAACTGCCTGAGGTGATCGCGGATGCGCCGCGCGCTGGTCTCGGTCTCGAGCAGCCAGCAGCCGGGCAGGCGATTGCTCCAGTTGCCCATGGTCTTGATGGCCGCGGCCGTCCGCTCCACGATGATGGGGTCGTTGTCCTGGACGTCGTAGGTGATGATGAACATCATCGAGGGGGCTCCTGGGCGGCGTCGTCGTGCGCGCCGGCTTCGGTCGGTGGGGGAGAGGCAGCGGGCGCTTCGGTCGGAGCCGGGCTCACGGCCGCGCCGGTCGGTGCCGCCGTCGGATCGGAGGGGGTCGCTGTGCCGTCGGTCGCTGTGCCGTCGGTCGCTGTGCCGTCGGTCGCTGTGCCGTCGGTCGCTGTGCCGTCGGTCGGCACGACCTCTTCGATGGGCATGCCGTCGATGCTGAGGGCGTCCTGGGAGGGCACCTTGTCGGAGTTCAGGGGCTCGGCCTTCAGGGCGTCGAGCATCTCGGGGGGCATCTTCGGCGGTGGCGCGGGCAGGTCCAGGGGGCGCTCGCTGCCACAGCTGGTCACCAGGAGCAGCGCTGCCAGGCCCAGGGAGACCCGGCCTGGGGACACGATGCGAGGGGGAATGCGGATGTGGGCCATGCTCCCTCCGGGCTGAGGCGAGTCGAGCATATGCGGTGCGCGGGCCCCGGCAAGCCACGTCCAGGCCGCCGGGCTAGACAGGCGGCCCTTCTTCGCAGGCATGGGAGCGCACGTGAGGGTCCTCGTCACCGGCAGCTCGCGGGGCATCGGCCGCGCCATCGCCGTTCGCCTGGCGCGCCCTGGCGGCCATGTGGTCGTCAACTACCTGCAGAACCAGGCCGCGGCCGAGGAGACCGCCGAGGCGGTGCGGGCGCGCGGCGCCACGGCCCACGTGGTCCAGGCCAACGTCCGCAGTGAGAGTGATCTCAAGCGGCTGGCCGGCACCCTGGACGAGCTGGACGTGTTGGTCCACAACGCGGCCATCGGCGCGCTCAAGCCCTTCGACAAGATGCGCACCGCCCACTGGGACCTGACCCTGGAGAGCAGCCTGCGTCCCTTCTGGCTGCTCACCAAGCTCGCCCGGCTCGCCCCCGGCGCCAACGTGGTCGGCATCTCCAGCCTGGGCTCGCGCAGCTACATCCCCGGCTACGCCGCCATGGGCGCCGCCAAGGCCGGCATGGAGGCCCTGACCCGCCAGCTCGCTGTGGAGCTGGCCCCCAGCGGCGTGCGGGTCAACACCATCTGCGGCGGCCTGGTGGACACCGACACCCTCCAGTACTTCGCCGAGGGCGCCCGCATGAAGCAGGTGGCCCTGGAGATCACCCCCATGGGCCGCCTGGGCACCCCCGAGGACATCGCCGGCGCCGTGGCCATGCTCCTGAGCCCCGAGGCCGCATGGATCACGGGCCAGGTCATCGTCGCCGACGGCGGGCTCTCGCTGGTCTGAGCGGACGCAATGAGCTGGGCTCCTGCCACGTTGCAGGGTTGGGACCCTTGCCGCGCTCCCCGCCGGGGACGACACTGCCGGGGTCCCGCCCTTGCAGCCCCGGACGCGTCATGGCCGAGCAGAGCCCCCGGAACCTCTTCGAGAACTTCAAGATCGAGGTCGACCCCGAGCGCATCGACGAGTCGGTGCGTGCGCTGACCTCGCAGGTCCGCAAGCTGGTCGACCAGGGCCGCTACACCAAGGTCCGCATCAAGTACCGGGGCAAGGTCTTGATGAAGGACATCCCCCTGGGCGTCTTCCTGGCGACCGAGGCGGTGACCTTCTGGTACGCGGGCCTGCTGCGGGCCCTGGTCGTGAACCTGGGCGCCCGCACCGTCATCGAGGTCGAGCTGGTCCACGACGCCGACGAGCGCGTGCGCGAGGGCATCGACCTGTACATGGACGGCGAGGTCGAGGCGGCCGAGGCCTGCTACCGCGAGGCCCTGCGCATGAAGCCCGAGGACACGGCTGCCCTGTACAACCTGGGCGTGTTGCTGCGGGTCACGGGCCGCCGCAAAGAGGCCATCGAGGTGCTGGAGAAGGCGGCCGAGGCCGAGGATCACCCCGACGCGCCCCGGGCCCGCGAGGTCCTGGAGAAGCTGCGCAAGGGGCCCCGCTCGCTGTAGAGCCCGCAGCCTGCCGGGCCCGCGCGCTGCAGGCCCCGCACGCTGCATCGCTCAGCGTGGTGGCGGCGGCGCGCCGAGCAGCCGGCCCTGCAGGGCCAGCAGGTAGGCGGCGGCCATGGCCGTCTCGTCGTGGTCGGCCCCCAGCAGGCCCGTGAGCACGAGCACCGCGCGGTCCAGGGCGCTCACGGCGCTCTCCAGGTCTTGCCCCGCCTCGGCCAGCCCGGCCAGCAGCAGCAGGGTGTCGGCGGCCGGCATGCTCTGTGGGCCGTACAGGGCGTGGACCAGCGCCACCCGCTGCCGGGCCAGGTCCAGAGCGCGCTCGTGCTGCCCCTGGGCGCTGCGCAGGCGCGCCAGGTCGACCAGCACCTCGGCCCGCAGGGCGTCGCCCTCGCAGCCCGCCAGGGCCGCCTCCAGGGCATCCTGGGCGGCCCCCACCTCGCCCAGCTCCAGCCGGACCTGTCCCAGGCTGTGCAGGGCCTGCGCCTGCTCCTCGCCCTCCAGCAGGCGCCGCGCCCGCTCCCAACATGCCGCCGCACGCGCCGGATCCTGATCCGCCAGCCGGTGCAGCCGCCCCCGCAGCAGCAGGCAGCGCCCTGCCTCGGCCGACAGGGCGCCCCCGGTGTCGCGGGCCAGCGCCTCGGCCTCCTCCAGCCAGCCCCGCGCTGGCAGGTCGTCCCCCACGTCCAGGCTCAGCTCGCCCAGCGCCCGCAGCACCGCGGAGCGCAACAGCGGCCCGGGCTCCGCGGCCAGCGCCTGTCGCAGGGCCCCGTCGGCCGCCCGGACCTCGCCCCGCTCGCGGGCTGCCAGCCCCTCCACCAGCGCCGCCTGGGCCGCGCCCTCCTCACCTGCTGCTGCTCCTGCCTGCACGGCTCCTCCAAGCCTACGTTATCGTCTTGCTCCCGCCGACCGGATCCCGGTCCGGCCCTCGTTCCCCTCTTCGGAGCCGCCGTCGATGTCTCGCGAAGTGAAGGTCGGCCTCTTCGTCACGGCGCTGCTGGCCCTGCTGGCGGTGTCGATCTTCGTGCTGGGGGGCTCCTCGGACCTGCTGGAGAGCCGCTACAAGCTCAACGGCGCCTGGGCCGACGTCGCGGGCCTGCAAGAGGGCGCCGTGGTGCGCCTGGCCGGCATCCAGGTGGGGGAGGTCAGCAAGGTCGCCATCTCCCAGGACCTCGGCGTCAAGCAGATCATGGTCGAGCTGACCATCATGGAGAAGTACAAGGAGCGCATCCGCAAGGACTCCGACGCGCGCATCGACACCGTGGGCGTCCTGGGCGACAAGTACGTGGCGCTCACCATGGGCAGCACCGACCAGCCGGTGCTCGAGGACGGCGACTGGCTCAGCACCCAGGCCCCCCTGGACATCCTGGAGTACACCAAGAAGGTGCAGGACATCCTGCAGAGCACGGGCAGCATCTCCAAGAAGGTCGACCTCATGCTGGGCAGCGACCAGGACGCCGCCCAGGCCAGCTTGTCCCAGAGCTTCGCCCACATGGAGGAGATCGTGCACCGGGCCGAGACCGGCCCCGGCCTGGCCTACACCATCGTCTACGACGAGAAGACGCCCAAGCGGGTCGATGCCATCCTGGCCAACTTCGAGGCCGCCAGCGGCGACCTGCGGGCCATGACCAACGAGGTCCGCTACGGCGACGGCATGGCCCACGCGCTCATCTACGGAGAGGGTGGCGAAGAGCTGAACCGCCAGATCGGCGCCCTGGCCAACACCATGGGGCAGCTCACCCAGGACATCAAGAGCGAGGACAGCGTGATGCACGCGCTGATCTACGACCCCGAGAAGGCCAAGCTCGTCGACGACCTGGCCAGCGCCGCCGCGAGCCTGGCCAACACGGCCCAGTCCGTCGAGAACGGTCAGGGCACGCTCGGCATGCTGGCCCAGGACCCGGCCCTGTACGAGGACATGCGGGCCCTGGTCGGCGGTGCCCAGCGCAACAAGCTCCTGCGGGCCTACATCCGCGCCACGGTCCAGAAGGGCGAGAGCCGCAACGCCAGCCCCTGGGTCCCCCCCGACAAGTAGCCAAGGCTGGAGACACCTGTGGGCGCGGTCGCGGCGCTGCTCTGGCCCCGTGCGCGGGGGACGCTGAACCGCTGGCTGCGGGCCTCGCTGCCCGGCCGGATCGGCTCCGTGCTGTTCGGCCTGCTCTTCCTGGCCTTCTGGGCGGGCATCTTCTGGCTCTTCGCCGTGCTGGTCGACGCCTTCTACGGGGTCGAGGTCTTCGGCCCCATCCTGGCCCGCAAGCTCATGGAGATCCTGCTGCTGGGCCTCTTCGCCCTGCTGTGCTTCTCCAATGTCATCACGGCCCTGTCGAGCTTCTACCTGTCCGAGGACCTGGAGCTGCTGCTGTCGCTGCCCGTGCAGCGCGCCTCCTTCCACGTCGCGCGCCAGCTCGACACCATCGTCCAGTCCAGCTGGATGATGGTCGTCTTCGGCCTGCCCATCTTCACGGCCTACGGCTTCGCCTACCACGCGGGTCCCGCCTACTACTGCCTGCTGGCGGTCGTCGCGCCGGCCCTGGTGCTGGTCGCCAACAGCACGGGCATCGCCACGGCCAGCGTCCTGGTCAACGTCTTCCCGGCCCGCCGGATCCGCGAGGGCCTGGTCCTGGGCGGCATCCTGGCCCTGGGCTTCGTGCTGGTCCTGCTGCGGCTGCTGCGGCCCGAGCGCCTGGTCGACGCCGACAGCTTCCAGTCGGTGGCCGCCTACGTCGCCAATATGCAGACCCCCGTGCCGGTGCTGCTGCCGCCCCGCTGGGCCAGCGACGTCCTGGTCGCCTCGCTGGGTGACCGCCCCTTGCCCCTGCTGGAGCTCGGCCTGCTGCTGAGCGGCGCCATCGCGACCTCGGGCATGGCCCGCTGGCTCACGGCCCGGGTCTACGACACCGGTCGCGCCCGCGCCCAAGAGGCCCGCGGTGCCCGCCTGGCTCGCGCCGGCTGGCTGGACCGGGTCCTGGCCGTCTACGCGCGCCCCCTGCCCGAAGCGCTGCGCGCGCTGGTGGTCAAGGACGTCAAGACCTTCGTCCGCGACCCCAGCCAGTGGACCCAGGTCCTGCTCGTCGGCAGCATCGTGCTCATCACCCTCTCCAGCATCGCCGCCCTGCCCCTGGACGTCTTCAAGGGGCCCTATGTGGGCCTGTCCCGCAACGGCCTGGCCTTCATGGTCCTGGGCCTGGTCGGCTTCGTCATGGCGGCCGTCGCGGCCCGCTTCCAGTTCACCGCCGTCAGCGCCGAGGGCCGCGGCTTCTGGTTCGTGCGCACCGCCCCCATCACGCCGCGCGCCTACCTGTGGGCCAAGGCCTGGCCCTTCCTGCCCGTGGTCATCGGCCTGGGCGAGCTGCTGGCCGTGACCTCGACCCTCATCCTGGGCGCCGGCCCCTTCCTCACCTTCCTGGCGGTGTGGACGGCTCTCTTCCTGGGCCTGGGCCTCTCCGGCCTGGCCGTCGGGATGGGCGCCATCTTCGCCGACTTCAAGCTGGACAACGTCGCCCGCGCCGCCCAGGGGCCGGCCGGCGTCGTCTACATGATGGTCGCCTTGTGCCTGGTCGCCGTAGTGCTGTCGCTGGAGGCTGTGCCCGTCTGGCTGCTGCTGCGCTCCTGGATGCGGGAGGACGCCATGCACACCGGCGAGCTGGCGCTGAGCGCGGGCTGCCTGCTGGCCGTGGCCCTGGTCTGCGTCTCCGTCATGGTCGTGGCCATGCGGGTGGGGGCCGACCGCCTGTGGCTGCGCGAGCTCCCCAACTCGTGAGCGCCCTCCTGCTCGGCCTGCTGCTGACCGGCTGTGCCCCGGCGGTCCGGCACATCGTGCCACCGCCGGTGAGCACCCCCTCGGCCCGCCCCCAGGTCGCCCCCGCCGAGGCCCGCCGCCTGTACCTGCTGGGCCAGCTCGCTCTGCTGCACGGCGACAACGCCCAGGCGGCCGTCTACTTCGCGGGGGCGCGCCGCTTCGACCCGACCAGCCCCTGGATCCCCGTGGCCCAGGGGGACGTCGCCCTGGCCCAGGGCCAGATCCCCGAGGCCCGCGCCGCCTGGACCGAGGCCACGCGCCTGGACCCGGCCTGCCATGGCGCCTGGATGCGCCTGGCCCGGGTGCAGCGGGTTGGCGGCGACCTGGAGCAGTCCGTAGACAGCTACCGCCAGGCCGTGGCCACGGGCGAGGGCTGGCACGCGCGGGCCGAGCTGGTCGAGCTGCTGGACCTGCTGGATCGAGGGGAGGAGGCCCGGCAGGCTGTCACCGACTGGGCGCAGGCGGCAGAGGCCACGCCCCGCGAGGCGCTGCGGGCCCGGGCCGAGGCGCGGTGGGCCACGGGCGACCTGGAGGGCGCCTTCCAGGACCTGGACGCCTACATCGAGGACCGGCCCGAGGACCTGCCGGCCCTGGACAGCTACCTGCTGCTGGCCATGCAGCTCGGCCACCGGGGGCGGGCCTTGCAGCGCCTGGACGCCGTGCGCGTGGCCCTGCCCGCCGACGAGGGCGTGCTGCGCCGCCAGGTCGCCTACCTCGACGAGATCGGCCACCTGCCGCGCCTGCTGCGGGCCCTCGACGCGCTGCGCGAGGCGCTGGCTGCCCAGGATCCCGGCGCCCTGGCCAGCGAGGATCCCGGCCTGCTGGCCGACCGGGCCCGGGCGCTGCTGGGCATGCACCGCGCCGCCGAGGCCCAGGCCACCCTGGACCAGCTGGCCCGCCTCTCGCCGGACTGGCCTCGCCTGGCCCTGCTCCGGGCCCAGGCCTGGCTGGACCAGGGCAAGCCCACCCGGGCCCGGGCCGCCCTGGACGCCGTGCCCCCCGACCCCGGCGAGACGGTGCCACGGGCCGAGCTGCTCCGGCTGGCCGGGGCACTGGCCGAGGCCCAGGCCCTGGTCGACGCGGCGCGGACCCAGCGCCCCGACAGCCCGCCGCTCATCGAGGAGGCGGCCCGCCTGGCTGCCGCCCGGGGCGAAGACGAGGAGGGCCTGCGCCTGGCCGCCCGCCTGGGTCCTGAGCCCGAGACCCGCTACCTGCGCCTGCTGACCGAGGTGGGGCGGGCCAGTGTGGCGCAGGCGCGGCTGGAGCGGCGCATCGGGGCCGCTCCCAGCGCCGCGGACCTGCGCGCCCTGGGGGCCCTGCGCCTGGAGAAGGACCCGGCCGGCGCTGTGCCCCTGCTAAAGCGGGCCACCGGCCTGGCCCCTCACGATGGGCGGGCCCGCTACCTGCTCGCCGCCGCGCTCTTCCAGGCCGGCCAGCACGGCCGGGCCCAGCTCGAGGCTCGCAGCGCCCTGCTGGAGGACCCGCGGGACGCTGCCGCCCTCAACCTGCTGGCCTGGGCCCTGACCGAGACCGGCGGCGACGCCACCGAGGCCGTGGGCCTGGCCCGCCGGGCCGTCGACCTCGACCCCGCCGACGCCCACCTGGTGGACACGCTGGGCTGGGCCCTCGCCCGCGCCGGCCAGCTGCCCGAGGCGGTGCTCACCTTGTCGGAGGCGGCGAGCCTGGACCCGGCCAACGCCGAGATCCAGGCCCACCTCGACGCAGCGCGGCGCGGCGTGCTACCTCGTCCGCCCTGGCAGCCCCGGTGAAACGGGCCCGCCGCCCCCTGTGACCCGCCGCGCGGCAGACTTTCCTGGAGCATCGGTGAGCGAGGATCCGACGACCCGGCGCGCCGTCCTGTCCTCGCTGGCCCTCGGGCTGGTCGCGGCCGCTGTCCTGCCCGGGATGGGCTGCGCTCACCGGCCCCGGACCGGCCGTGGCTCCGGCGCCAGCCCCGAGCAGCTGCAGGCCACCGTGGCCGCGGCGCGCCTGGCCGACGGACCCTTCGCGCTCCAGGGCCACTTCACGGTCCACCTGGACTCCCCCGGCACCAGCGGCAGCACCAAGGGCGCCCTGGTCCTGCACCAGCCCGACCGGTTCCGCATCGAGATCCTGTCGCCCCTGGGCACGCCCATGGTCCTGGTGGCCAGCAACGGCAAGGCGCTCAACGCCTGGACCCAAAAGGACAACCGCTTCTTCCGGGGCGCCGACGCCGACCGCGTGCTGGGCCAGCTCACCGGCGGGGCCGTGGCGCTGTCCGACGTCAACGCCATGCTCACCGGCCTGCTGCCCCTGCCCCAGGCCCCGGTGCGCGACCTGAGCGAGGACGGCGACGGCCTGGTCCACCTGACCCTGGACGCCCCCGAGCAGGTCGAGGTGCGGGCCGTCCTGGACCCCCACACCGAGCTCACGCGGGAGCTGCAGGTCGTGCGCACCGGCGGCCCGGCCCTGGTCATGCCCGAGTCTGTCGGCCTGCCGGCGCTGCCCACCGGCGAGACCCTGGTCGAGCTCCGCTACGCCGAGACCATGCGGGTCGGCCGCAGCCGCCTGCCGGCCACCATCCGCCTCTCCCTGCCGACCCTGGGCTGGAAGATCGAGCTGGAGTTCCTGTCCTGGGACGAGCTGGGGCAGATCCCCGAGGTCTTCGACCTGGGGCCGCCTCCTGGCGCGCACGAGGAGGACCTGGTGGCGGCGCTGCAGCGCATGGCCGAGTCCAAGGACTGAGGGGTCGCCGCGACTCCTCAGAGCCTGTGAGGCAATTCCCGGACCGAGCCCGCAATGCGAGCTGCAAGCCCACTGCGTTGGCCCGCCGCACGGAGATACCTGGCGTATTCCGAAGGCGGGCCGACGCGGTGGGCGCCGCAGATCGCGAAGCGGGCGACGGGAGGGGTTTGCTTCACAGGCTCTCAGCCCTCGGGCCCTTGCCCTGGCTCTTGCACGGGCTCTTGCTCAGCCCTCGGCGACCGGCGCCGGCGTCATCTTGGCCAGGGGCACGCAGGCCAGGAAGGTCCCGTGCCGCTTCAGCTCGTCCAGGCGGCAGGACCAGACCAGCTTGCCCTCGTGCACCGTCATGTCCGGGCAGCCATCACACATGTTGGCCTCACCCTCGGGCGTCATGTCGATGGGCTGGATGAAGGCGATGCTCTGGAAGTACTGCTTGCGGGCGGCGCGGCGCGGGGAGTGGGCGAAGTCGCTCAGCCAGCGGCGGGTCGCGGTGCGCATGCGGGGATCGACGGCCGAGAAGGCGGTCATCGTCGCGCGTCCCTGGCGCAGCAGCGAGGGGTGCGAGTAGGCCAGGTAGCGACCCGTCGCCGCGTGGTGGGCGGTCTGCACCGTCTCCATGAAGCGCGGACCCACGTAGCCGTAGATCTTCTCGGGTGAGCCGATGCGGCCGACCAGCGTCCACTTGAAGGTGTCCGCGTCGCGGGTGCCCCCCAGGTAGGCGGCGGCGTCGAAGTCGGGCTCCTCCTTCTGGATCAGCTCGAAGAGCTCCGGCGTCATCAGGGGCTTGGGGTTGTTCTCCTGGTCGTAGTAGGCCAGCTCGTCGATCTTGACGCGGCGGTCGCCCGCCATGTAGGCAAACTCCTCGCTGCGGGCCGTGCGGAACAGGATGAAGACCATCGAGTGGACGATGTCGATGTGCTCCTGGGCCCAGCGCACCATGGCCGGGACCTCGTGCATGGTGTCGCGGAAGACCGTGGAGTTGAAGGAGCAGGTCAGCCCGCCCTCGTCGTCCACCATGCGGGCGAGCTGCAGGCGCAGCGGGTTCAGCTCCAGGTTCGTCATCTTCTTCCAGCCCGGCCGGGACTGGCTGGAGTCGACGTGGAAGGTCACGCCGTGCATGCCCGCCTTCTTCAGGTCCCGCAGCAGCTGCGGCGTCATGGCGTGACCGTTGGTGTTCACCACCGGCTTGAGGCCGAACTCGTCCTTCACCATGCGCACCAGGTCGACGACGTGCGGGTAGGTGAGGGGATCGCCACCGGCGATGCTGACGGAGTCCACCTTGCGAAGCGAGACGAAGGTCTTCATCTCCTGCCGGAGCTGGTCCATGCTCTTGTGACTGTTCGGCTCGTTGGTCGAGTAGCAGCCTTCGCAGTAGATGTTGCACTTCTTCGTGGGCTCGAGCCAGGACAGGACGTTGTCGGTCAGGGTCCAGGGCAAGCGGTAGTACTCAGTCGGATGCATGTGGGGACTCCATCCACGTGGGACCCGTCGTGACTATGGGGACCCGACCGGTGCCACAATCGGTCGATCGACGGATGCCGGGTGGGGCGCGTCTCGGGCAAGGTGCGGTGCCCCGGAGTGTCCGTGTCCGACCGTGCCCCCCTCTCCGACCTGCGCCCCGAGGCGCTGGGTCCCCTGCGCTTCGGCGATCTGGACGACCAGGTCCTCCTCAGCAACGATGTCGGCCAGTGGATCCTGCTCGATCGCCCCGACTTCATCCGCCTGGTCCGGGGGCAGCTCTCCGCCGAGCACCCCCGCCACGCCGAGCTGGTCGAGCGGGGCATGCTGCGCGAGGGCCTGGACGCCCACGACCTGGCCCGGCGGCTGCGCCGCAAGAAGGCCGCCCTGGGCATCGGGACGCACCTGCACATCCTGGTTCTGACGCTGCGCTGCAACCACGCCTGCGGCTACTGCCACGCCAGCCACGCCGGCATGGCGGCCCAGGACCTGGACATGTCCGCCCAGACCGCGCGGCGGTCTGTCGACCTGGCCCTGCAGAGCCCGGCCGGGCTCATCACCATCGAGCTGCAGGGCGGTGAGCCCCTGGCCAACTGGCCCGTCGTCGTCGAGCTGATCCGCTACGGACGCGAGCGCAGCCAGGCCCTGGGCAGGGAGCTCCGCTTCAACCTGGTCAGCAACCTCAGCCTGATGGACGAGGAGAAGCTGCAGGTCCTGGTCGCCCCCGACATCGGCGTCTGCACCAGCCTGGACGGACCCGCCGACCTGCACGACCACAACCGGCGCCTGGTGGGCGGCGCCAGCTCCTACGCCCAGGTGGTCCACTGGCTGGGTCGCTTCCGCCAGGCCTACGCCGACCGCGGCTGGGATCCGCGACAGTTCCGGGTTGAGGCCCTGTCCACGGTCACCCGCGCCTCCCTGGGGCGGGTCAAGGACATCGTCGACACCTACCTGGCCCTCGGCCTGCCCGCCCTGCACGTCCGCGGCCTCAACCCTTATGGCTTTGCCGAGAGCGCCTGGGCCCGCATCGGGACCTCCACCGACGAGCTGCTCGCCTTCCACGGTGAGGTCCTCGACGAGATCCTCGACCGGATCCGCCACGGCGCCGACCTGCGTGAACAGACCGCCGCCACCTTCCTCACCAAGCTGCTGACCCCCGACGACCCCAACCACCTGGACCTGCGCTCGCCCTGCGGCGCCGGCACCGGCCAGCTCGCCTACGACTACGACGGGCAGGTCTACACCTGCGACGAGGGGCGGATGTTGGCCCGCATGGGAGACCCGGCCTTCCGCCTGGGCGACGTGGAGGACGCGCAGATGGGCGAGCTGGTCGGCCACCCCACCGTCCGCGCCATGGCCGTGGCCAGCACCCTGGAGGCCCTGCCCGGCTGCAACCACTGCGTCTACCAGCCCTGGTGCGGGGTCTGCCCGGTCCACACCTGGCGGACCCAGGGCGATCTCTTCGGGCAGCGTCCGCGCTCGGAGCTGTGCAAGCTGCACCAGGGGCAGATCGAGCTGCTGCTGCGCCGGCTGCGCGACGACCCCGACGGGCACACCGGCCGCGTGTTCACGCGCTGGACCCTGAACCAGCCGCGCACGGCGCCGGTCTCTTGCTCCACGACCTGAGGGGGGGGCTGCCAGGCGCGAGCGGGGGATTAGACTGCACTTGCCGCGGCCGGGCCTCCCACCCGTCGTGGCCCGGTCTCGTGAGGCCGCCCCGCAACACCGCCCTGCTACACGGAGAGTGTGAGATGTCCGACGCCAACGGCCGCTTTGTCTGGTACGAGCTGATGACCACCGATGTGGAGGGCGCCAGGGAATTCTACGGCGCCGTCGTCGGGTGGGGGGCCAAGGACGTGCCCATGCCCGGGTCTGCGGGCCACGGCTACACGATGCTGACCATGGGCGAGACGCCCCAGCACGGCCTGATGGCCTTGCCCGATGAGGCCCGCGCCATGGGCGCCCGGCCCTCCTGGACCGGCTACGTCGAGGTCCCCGACGTGGACCAGGGCCTGCTGCGGGCCGCGCGCCTGGGCGGTCAGGCCGTCACCCCGGCCATGGACATCCCCGGTGTTGGCCGCTTCGCCATCGTCAGCGATCCCACCGGGGGCACGCTGGCCCTGTTCCACTCCTCCAACCCGGACCAGGACGCCCCCGCGCCCATGAACGAGCCGGGCCGCGTGTGCTGGAGCGAGCTGCACACCCAGGACTGGGAGAAGGCCTTCTCCTTCTACGGTGAGCTCATGGGCTGGCGCAAGACCGACAGCATGGACATGGGCCCGATGGGCACCTACCAGATGTACGGTGCCGGGGACACCACGCTGGGCGGGATGTTCAACTCGCCAGCACCCCACCCGTTCTGGTTGTACTACTTCGTCGTCGGGGACATCGACCAGGCCCAGGCGCGGGTGCTGGCGGCCGGCGGCCGGGTCGACAACGAGGTCCACCAGGTGCCGGGCGGCGGCTGGATCGTCCAGTGTACGGATCCGCAGGGCGCGGCCTTCGCGCTCCTGGGCTCGCGCCAGGACTGAGCCTCAGACCCCAGGCGGCGGGTCGGTGCGCGGCTGGTGGGCCTGCCAGCCGTGCTGCTCGGGGTACTCGCGCCAGGGGCCCTCGCAGACCGCGTTCCAGGTGCAGACCTGGCAGGGCGGGCCCTTGGCCTTGCCCTCGGTCACCCGCGCGTGGCGGTAGTCGGGGACCTGCAGGTTCGGGTCGTCGATCCGGGTCGCCGGGATGTGCTGCTCGGCGATGAAGGCCTCGAAGCCGTGCATGAAGCAGGCGGGCATGGCCTCGACCATGGCCGGGATCCGGGCGCGCACGGCGGGCACCATGGCCAGCCGCACCTGGGGAGCGGCCTGCTCCAGGCGGGGCACCACCGTGGCGAAGCCGTCCTGGGCCGCGCCCAGGGGGTGGACCATGGCGAGCTGGTACTGCGAGACCCCCAGCCGGACCAGCAGCTCGGCCAGCAGCGGCAGCTCGTCCAGGTTGCGGCGGGTCACGACTGAATTGGTGATCACCCGCTGGCCGCGAGCGACCAGGTTGCGGATGCCCTGGACGGTCTGTCGGTAGCTGCCCGGTGCCTGGGTCTGTTCATCATGGGTCGTGGCGTGGGCGCCGTGCAGGGCTGGGCTGAATTCGGTGACCCCCGCCTCGATCATCTCGTCGCAGAACCGCTCCACGCCCAGCCGCCGGCCGTTGGTCTGCAGCTGGATCTCCCGGTAGCCCAGGTCCCGGGCGTGGCGCACGAGCTCGCCGATGTCCGGGCGGATCGTACACTCGCCGCCCGTGAAGACCACCTCGTCGCCGTGGGCCCGGTCGGCCTCCAGGCAGGCCTTCAGCTCGGCGGTGCTGCGATCGGGATCGCGGCTGCGCCGGTCGCCCTGGACGCAGAAGGTGCAGCGGTTGTTGCAGCGGAAGCCGGTCTTGAGGTCGATGCGCATGGCCGCGCAGGGTGGCATCCCGCGGGCCCGCTCGCATCGGTAGAACGACCGATGCGGCCTAGCCGCCCGCGATCACCAGGCCCGGGGGCCCTGCCTCCACCCCGCCGATGTCCACGCCGGTCCCCTCGGCCACCAGGCGCGCGGCCTGCTCGGGGGGCAGGGACAGCAGCAGGCCGCCCGAGGTCTGCGGGTCCACCAGCACGCTCTGCAGCTCCCCCGGCACGCCTTGCCAGGTCAAAGCGTCGCCCACATAGGCGCGGTTGCTGCGCTCGCCCCGGGTCAGGTGCCGGGCGGCCGCCAGCTCCCGGGCGTGGGGCAGCAGGGGGACCGTCTCGGCCGCGATGCGCAGGCGCACGCCCGAGGCCTTGGCCAGCTCCCAGGCGTGCCCGACCAGGCCGTAGCCGGTGATGTCGGTGGCCGCGTGTACGGGTCCCCGGGCGGCGGCGTCCCGGCCGGCGCGGTTCAGGGCCAACATGGTCGCCTCGGCGGCCAGCCGCGCGTCCTCTGGGCAGGCGTCCCGCTTGGCGGCCGTCGCGATGATCCCGGTGCCCAGCGCCTTGGTCAGGACCAGCCGGTCCCCCGCGCGGGCCCCGGCGTTGGTCCACAGGCGGTCCTCTTGCACCAGGCCCGTCACCGCCAGCCCGTACTTGGGCTCGTTGTCTGTGACCGAGTGCCCGCCGACCAGCATGGCGCCGGCCTCGGCGACCTTGGCGGCGCCGCCGCGCAGCACCTGCTGCAGCACCTCGATGGGCAGCACCCCGGTAGGCCAACACAGGATGTTCAGCGCGCTCAGGGGCTCGGCCCCCATGGCGTAGACGTCGGACAGCCCGTTGGCGGCGGCGATGGCCCCGAAGGTGAAGGGGTCGTCGACGATGGGCGTGAAGAAGTCCACCGTGTGCACCAGGCAGCGCCCATCTCCCAGGCGCACCACCCCCGCGTCGTCGGCGAGATCGAAGCCGACGACCAGGCGGGGGTCGAAGGGGGCCACCGGCAGGCCAGCGAGCAGGGGGCCCAGAACCTCCGGGCCGAGCTTGCTGGCTCAACCGGCGCAGGCCACCAGCGAGGTGAGGCGCGGCGGGGCGTCGAGGGTGGACACGGGGGCTCCTGGGGGAGCACCCCCTAACCTGGGGCGACCGGTCGCAGGCCGGGTTCGCCAGCGCCACTGCGATAGCATGTGGACATGGTGCTGCTCCTCCTGACCTTGCTCTCCGCGGCCCGTGCCCAGGCCGAGGCCGCTCCCCCGGCTGGCCCGGCCATGCCCGAGGGCTGGCAGGAGTCCGGCGAGGAGCTGGTCATCGTCGCCGACCGCGACCTGGTGCAGAGCCGCGAGGTCCTGGAGCAGCAGATCCTGAACCAGGGCTTCCGCCGCCGGGTGCGTCACCGCAATCGCACGGTGTTCCCGCGTCCGGCCCTGTGGAAGACCAAGGTCGTGCTCTACGACGACGGGCTCGTCGACGTGCGCACCCACGGCATCGTGCCCATGTTCCTGATGCCACAGGTCTACACAGACATGCACGGGAATCGGCACTACGACGCGAAGGTCGCGGGCGTCTTCCAAGGCCCCCGAGGCGTCCGCAACGCAGATGGCCGCGTCTATGCCGCCATCGGCCCCGACCTGGCGAGCTGGCGCGACGCCCTGTGGGCCCAACACCTGGCCGAGCGCCGCCTGGTCCTGCGCGAGCAGGTCCTCGCCGCCTGGAACGACGGTGTGTCGCCCCAGGGCGCCGCCCTGCCCGACGCCTCGAGCCGCCGCGCCTGGCTGCTCGCGGCCTGGCTGAACACCGCCGACAACGGTGCCGGCGAGGCCGTGCGCGCTGACCTCGAGGCCTTCATCGACCAGGTCGTGCAGCGCTCCCAGACCCCCTTCACGGCGGAGGAGGTGGCGGTCGCCAACGCCCGCCGGGGCTTCTCGCGACCGCTGGCGCCGGTGGGGCTGTAGCCGCGAGGGGGGGCGGCTACCCTCCGCGCACCGCCCGGAGCTCGCCTTCTACCCATCCGTCAATGATCTTCGTAACGGTTCAGCCCCAACTGTTCTGAGTAGGGGGTCTACGCGGGGAGGAGACTCGGCGTAGGCAGGCCTGCCCTGTGGGCCAGGAGAGTGTCGGCGAGGAATCGGAGGACACTGCGTCCCTGCCG
>Ga0210033_1002008_pt1 | contig 17962 bp, 15 predicted proteins | sample CryGeymeta201501_FD_185465 | JGI IMG/M metagenome (GOLD analysis project Ga0210033, IMG submission 185465) | Groundwater microbial communities from Crystal Geyser aquifers in Utah, USA - Crystal Geyser metaG 2015-01 (SPAdes) (version 2) | ecosystem: Environmental > Aquatic > Deep subsurface >... | reverse complement strand
AAGCGCTGCGCTTGGCAAACAACGACACGGTCCGCCAGCGCCTCCACCTGCACGAGCTGTCGCTCGACTACACGCGGCGGTACCTCGCGTTCAAGGAACTGGCAGTTGCAGCCGGCGGAGCCGAGCCGGCGAAGGTGGTGGAAGCCGCTGCCGCGGGGAACGAGTTGGTTGCCTACTTGCGCGCCAACCGTCAGCGCCTGACGGACGTCGTCGATCAGGAAGCTGAGCTGATTCAGTACTACCTCGGCGGCGAGATCGAGCGGCTTATGAAACAGAGCGACCGGAAGGCGTTGGCGGAGTTCGACGCCCTCGAAGAGTGGGTGGCGCTGCCCGAGGACTGGCGGTTCCGGCTCGATCCCGACACCAGAGGGGAACGGGACGGCTGGGCACAGCCCGACTTCGACGACAGCAAGTGGCGACTGCTGAAGCCGCGCCGGCCGTGGCACTGCCAGGGCGTCAAGCACGAAGGCACTACGTGGTTCCGCTGCACGGTCGAGGCCCCCGCGAAGCCGGCAGACCCCGTGTTGCTTGCGCTGGCCGGCCTGAAGGGAGAGGCAGCGGTATACCTCAACGGCCAACTCGTGCTGCAAGCTCAGGGACCAGGCAGGACGCACCGGGTCGACGTCACCGGGCAACTGAAGTACGGCGCGCCGAACCACCTCGCGCTGAAAGTGATCGACACCCAGGGCATCTGTGGGTTGTACGGCGGGGTGAAGCTCGCGATAGCCGGGACGGAGGTCTGGGTGCCCGGTGCGGCGTTTGTCCGAAGTTGGGTGCCGCCGGAAGCGCAGGGCAACCGGCCATGGATCACCACCGGTCCGGCGGCCACCCTCTCCGCCTCGGAGCTCACCGGCTATGACGGAGCGTGGGTTGAGTACGAGCTGTTCGCGCCGCGGGCCGGCCGGTACTTCCTGTGGCTGCGGCGCGCGCAATACCAAGAGCAGGAGGCGGTCCGCGTCTTTGCCGACGACGGCGAAGTCGGCGCCGTGCGGAACACCAAGACTACCAAGGAGGGACACACGGAGTTCCTGCGCCTGTCGGTTCCGCTCGATCTTACCGAAGGCTCCCATCGCCTCCGGCTGGTGGCCGAGAACGTCTTCGGCTGGGTGGACCCGATCAACTGGATCTACTTGACGCCCGACGAGAACGCTGATCCCGAGGCGGCGCAGACGGAGCACGCGGCGGGGAGCAGACCCATTCGGAACGGAGCAGGCAGGTGAAGGGGCTGGGCCTCCTGCCCTTGGGCGGGAGGCGTCATTGGACCTTGGGTTCTTCGTCAGGGACCCGCTCGCCCAGGTCCCGCCCGTAGACGACAGCTTTCGGTATTGCCGACGCAACTGTGCCCCGCACAAAGCGCGGCACGCGCAGCTCCTCGGATTTGGCGCGCGGTCCGAAGACCCGTCGGGGAGGGATCCCCTGCTCGTCTCCGTATTCCTGCAACAGAAACGCGAACTTACGTTCCCGGTCCCTGTTAAACACGGGGACCGGTAGCTGCTCGGCGTCCGGACCATACCCATACGAACGCCACGGCGCCCCATCCCCCGTCCTCACGAAGACGACCGGTTCCCCCTCGGCGAATCCCACCACGATCGCCTGCAGAGCAGCCGATGCCAGGGCGCGTTGACAGCCTTGTACTGCGATTCGCATCCAGGACACGCGCGCCGGCATGAGACCGAATCGCTCGACTGCCGTTCGCTCGCCCGCGGCGAGTTGCCCGATAGGAAGCAACTCGCCACGGAGCAGTTGTTCGTGGTGTTCCGGGGTCAGACTTTCGAGCCAGAGCGGGGCGAGGTCCTCCCCCGTCGCTTCTTGGAGCAGCCATAGCATCCGGCCTTCCACCGAGAGGAACTGCGCATACCACTGGGATGCAAGATCGTCGGCGATGGCAAGCTCGTACGAGGCGGCGTCCTGCCACGGCTGCCATTGCGCGCCGCTCACTGCACTCAGTGCGTGCAACACCAGCCAGAAGGGCACCTCGCGGAGGTGCAGCGCGACCGATGCGGACTTGGTTTCTGCTGGCGCGGAGACCGAGATAGACGTCCCGAGCTTCTCCGACAACTGGCTGGTCACTTCCTGCAAACTACCCGTCGTAGTCAGTGATATGGGCCGCTGGAGCAGGGCCGCCCACCGCTTGGCTTTGCGGGGCGCCCAGTGCTCCCAGAAGAACCCCCAAGGGCGCCGCAACGTCTGCTCGGTCCACTCGCTTGCCTGGAGGCGCAGTGAGCCAACCGGGATGGAATTCTGGGGCGGCTCGAGCGTGTCTCGCAGGATCAAGCCCGTCCCTCCGGGGACGAATTCGCGTCCGACGCGTGTGAGCCACGAACCTCCCCTTGCCCCGACGAGGGAGGGTGGCACCCAACCGAAGCACGGACATGTGCGATGAACCCCAGGGATCATCGTCCACTCGTCCAGTCCAGATAGTCCTGCCTGGCCAAGTCCTCGTGCGTGAGAAAGGCCCCTTCATCGTACAGCTCGACGAACCTCTGCGCCCGTTGGAGCAGGAGGGCATGGGGCCAGAACTGCCCGTCGGCTTGCTCTGAGTGGTCGCCCGGCAGACGCTGGGTCGGCTTCTCGAAGGCGCAGCGGATGAGCACGCTGCGGTCGTTCAGCGGCAGGCGGCGGACGTTCTCGACAAAGGCGGCATACTGTGCGCCGCGCAGGTATTGCTCGACGTTGGACAGATAGAACGCGGACACGACTTCGCCGCGGTCCCGCACGAACTCGCCTGCCTTCCGCAACGCCTGGCGTCCGGCGAAGTCGCCCGTGACCGGGACGATCCGGTCCCGGGCGTGGAGTTGCTTCACGAACTGGAAGTCCTTCTCGCTGGCCAGGAAGTGCACGTGGTTACCGTAGGTGTCCCGTGCCAACATCAACTCCCGCAGCGTCGGTTCTTGCTTCACTGCCTTCGGGGACGAGTAGTGGATGCTCAGCCCCGCCTCGGCGAAGGCTGAGTGAATGTGCCGGAGCGTGACGCGGTCCTTGTCCGTCAACGGGAAGCCAAAGTTCTCCTCGATACGTGCGCTCACCGAATCGATAGTCTGCTCGCACGCCTTCATGCTGGCACCGCGGGAGTCCACCGCCGTCAGCAGCTCTTGGACAGACATGGCTGCCCTCGATGACTCGCCTTCCGGCGCGTTGGGCGGCGGCCGCGAGAGGAGCAGCTCCAGGAACTCCAGCCGGTTCCGGGCCGCCGCGAACAGCGCCTTGTACATGAGATGCTGAACGGTGTTCTCCCGCCGAATGTCCACGACGAACGCCCGCTCCGGCTGGAGTGCGGCGAGGTAGGAGAAGTTCTGCTCCGGTCCCACGCCAATGTACGCGCCGCCGTGGATGCCAAGCGCGCGCAATCCCTCGATGGCGGACGGATAGCCGGGCTCGTTGGAGACAAAGTTGTCGCTGTGGAATTTGCCGGGGTCCTCGGAGAGGTGGAGGATGAGACCGGCGAAGTCAGTCGTCGCCGCCGGCCGAGGTTCCTCCGCCCGAAGCTGCGTCGCCACCCCGGCGAGCAGCGCCAGAGGCAGCATTGCGCGCACCGCCAGTCGCCTCACGACGGGTCCCCATTTCGCGGGAACGCGCGGCCGGCCTCGCGCCCTTGTGAAGCCCTCTCGAGTGTGGCCGAACGTGTGTGCCGTTCGCCTGCAAACGTTGAGCATGTTGGCTCTCCAGAGGTCAGCGCGCGGGCTTCAGGCGGACTTCCAGCGTTTGCTCTTGCCCGGAGACTACAACGCTTTTCGCCTGCTGCGTCTGATAGCCGGGCGCAGAGACGGTGACGCGGTAGAGCCCGGAAGCCAGACCTTGCGCTCGGTGTGCGCCGCGCTCATCGGTTGCTTCGGGCGCAAACGGCGAATAGGGTGGGTTCCCAAGAGGGAGGTCCTCCGCCAACTCTCCGGACAACCTGAGCTGGGCCTGAGCGACCGGTTTGCCGGTGTCTGCGTCCAGCACTCTCACCAGCAACGAGCCGCCCTGCCGGAGCATCACTCTGACGTCTTTCGTCTCCTGATTCGCCGTGACCTCCGCGAGGTCGCTCACGGCAGGGAGAAGATTGGCGTAGTCTGACTTCACCGGCTTGCGTGGTTCGAGCGGACGATACGTCTCGAAAGGCGTGGCGAAGACGCCCCAGCGCGCCGGCCGAAGTCCTTGAATGACGAAACTCCCCTGCGCCTCGGTCTCCGCGCCAAGCGCCGCGCAGGACCGATACGCGCTGCCGCGGGCATTGAAGGTGGAGTCTGCTTCCGGGAACGGCGCATCCTTGGTGAACGGTGTGACCTTGACACCCACGGCGGGCGTCTTTCCATCGGGCAGGAACACGCGCCCCGACAGACTGCCGGTTGGCACGCCGCCGGGCGGTTCCGGTTGGAGAGTAAGGTCCACGTCGCCCGGTTGCTTGTCTGCCGAGATCTCGAGCTCGCGCGTGAGCGGAAGATAGCCTTCCAGCAGCAGCGTGAGATCGTACCTCCCCGCTCCGCGCAGCGGCAGCTCGTAGCGCCCCGTGTCGTCGGTTCGGATGTCGGTTGAGGAGGAGCCACAGCTACCACCGGGCCCCGAGTGTCCGTAAGTGACCCTCATCGAAGTGTTGGCCAGCGGCTGACCAGCGGCTTGCAGCACTCGCCCCGTCAACAGGTCCCCCGGACGACGGCGCACTTCGAGATCGAGCCCTTCGGCTGTTTCTCCCTCGCCGATCTCCACGTTCTCCCGCAACGCGAGTGACCGCCCCCGGCGGAGGAGACAGAGTGTGTAGCGACCTTCAGGCACGTTGCCGAGCGTGAACCGCCCCTGGTCGTCGGTCTCGGCGGTCACGACGGCGCGGTTGTGCTGTGTGCAATAGCCGCGCAGCATCTCGATGCTAACCATGCCCGCGCCCTTCAGGACAGGGCTGAGCCAGCTCTGGTACGTGCCATGTCCGATGTCTGGAACGGCAACCACGGTTTCGCCTGCCAGCGGTTGGTGCTGATCGAGGTCGGCGGCTGTGCCACTGATGGTCCCGCCCCGGTCCCGCATGACAAAGCGAATCTCGGGCGGTTCTGCACCTTCGTTCAGGGACACCGTTTGAGCGTGAGGAGCGAGCCCTTCTGCCGACACCGCTACGTCAAACTTCACACCGCGGACCACCTGGCCGTCCGGTCCGGTGGTGCCGAAGTTCGACACGCCCGCCTCCCCGGGACCGATGCGCTCCAGGACAAAGCGGCCTTGCTCATCGGTGCGCGCCTCGTGCCGGTAGCCCCACACCACCTTTGCCCCCGCGAGGGGCGTCTTTTCATCGGGCCCAAGGACGACCCCGCGCACCGTGGCGCCTCGTTCCAGCGCCAGCACAACCTTGCTTTCCTCGCCCTGCCTCACCGCGACTTGCTCGGAAGCTCGAAGATAGGTGGGCACCACAACAGTCAGCAGGAATTGACCGGGGGGCAAGTCCGACAGGAGGAAGCGCCCCTGTGCGTCGGTCTTGGTGGACGGGTAAGTATGGAGAGGCCCGGAACCCTCGCCACGCAACCAGCAGGACACCTCGACCTCAGCGACCACCGCCCCGGTAGCTTCGTCCTGCACTCGGCCAGACACACGCCCCAGCGGGCGCAAGGTCAGCGCAAGCTCCTCCGGATCCTGTTGCGGGCGCACCTCCAGGCGGAGCTCTGCCCAGCCGCTGCCAGGCGCGATTAGGAAGCCCCGGTGGCGACCAGGCGGCAATGGAAGTCGGAACAGCCCCTCCCCGTCAGTAGTCACCGTCTCACGAATGCCTCTGGATGTTCCGACCACCTGAACGGTGCTCACAAGCGTCACCTCGGTCTGCGCCGCAGGCTGCCCGTCCGGCTTGAGCACGCGACCACGCAGAACCGGCGCTTTGACGAGAGCTACGTCGACGGTCACTTCCTTCTGGTCACCCAGCGTGAGCGACCGTCGCCCGTCCAGGTAGCCGCGCGCTCCCGCCAGAAGCACGTACGTGCCCGTAGGCACATTGGGGAGGGAGAAGCGGCCTTCTCGGTCCGTCTCGGCCCCCCGCAGAGTCGGCGTGCGGGGAGGCACCAGGAACGTGACCGTCGCTCCTTCGATCGGATTGCCCGTCGCGGCATCCGTGACCTGCCCCCGGACTGTGAACTTGGGCGGTGGAGGCTGCGCCTCCACACAGCCCAGTCCGAAACCTATCGCGATGGCGGCTACCGCCGCGCGAGCTCCGAGAGATTTCCGCATGCTTTGTCCCTCCTGCTCAGGTCCGACATGAGACCGGACCGATTATGCACACCTCATGGTACACCGCCACACGCCTCGCAGCAATCATGCTACGGCAGGGCGATATTCGTCAGGCGGAACGATAGCGGCCGTTCCGTTGTTGGCCCGCGCAACCGACAGAGGAGGGCTCGAATGGCCTGTGCTTTGGCAATCTCTGACCACTCGACCTCGTACGCACTTGCCCCCCGAGTGGTTTGTGCTTTCACCATGTTGGCCGGCCGGGAGGTGCCGTCCGCGAGCACCAACACGAACTGTGGCTGCGTACCCCCCAGGTCTGCAGAGCCCGACTTCTTTGTGCTCTTCGCCTCCCACGTCATGGAGAAGCCCTGCCAGTCGGTGCCTGAAGCAAAGGGCATCACTGGCGGCTTGATCTGGAGGGTGCCGCGCACACCTGTGTTGTGCCTTGTCAGCGACTCCAGTGTGACGTTGCGCGAGGCGACGCGCAGAGTGCGGCGGCCGGCGCCCAGCGGATTCTCGAAGCGCGCGTCTGCGCTGCCGGAAGCAAGTGCCAAGCGCACCTGGCCCGCCAACAGGGCGATTCTCTTCGCGGTCGGTGCGGGGAGTCGCAGTGCGTACTCGCCTTTGTGCGCGCCGAGGCCGAGCACGGTGGTTGTCACACCTGGGGACACACTCCGAATTCCAACGGAGGGACCCGGGAGCAGAGACAGACCCGTGTCATCCTTAGCAGCGGTCAGCGGCCGCCAACGGGCCGCAGACACTTCTTCGGCGCCCCTCAGCCGAAGCACAACCTTCAGGTAACGCTTCTTCTGCCCTGACGGCGACACATGCGTCGCACGGGCGATTCCCTCAACTTCCACATCCGTGGGCGGCTCTTGCCGGCGGCCCTTCTGTTGGGCGGCCAGAGCCACTCCTCCGCTTGCGTTCGGCCTATTGACGCTCTCGCCCGGAGAAGGCGCGAGAAGCCAAGCGAGAGTTCCCCCGACCACACAGGCCGTACCAGAGCGCCAGGAACGCAAGAATCGTGCGTGCGTGATGGGCAGTACCCCCCCCCAGCGGATTGCGGCCACCGGCGCCGCCTGACGCTGACACGCTCGCCCATGACGGTGCTTCCGTCACGGTGATCAGCACAAGCACCGCCAACGGCAGGAGACGTACGCCCCTACAGGGGCATCTTGGTTTCGTTCCGAGTCGCATTTGAATCACCTCCTTTCTTTCCTCGGGTTTGTGTCCGTCGGTTGCAGTTCCAGCTTCACGACCGTGATCTTCTCGACCTGAATGCTCACTGCTGCGGAAGGACCAGTCATCTCGTATCCCGGCGCGGAGATCTGCACCTGGTAGTCCCCCGGTGCGAGTCCGCTGAGCACAAACCGCCCCGCCTTGTCGGTCGCGGCGTGACGTACGGCCAGGAGCTTCGCCAGGTCCACCGGGCCGGCATGGACCGGCGATGCCCCGTGAGCGAAGACAGTGGCGCCGGGGACCGGCTGCTCGCCCTCGGCTGCTGTCACCTTCCCGGATAGCGCCCCCGCGCGTGAGAGCAGGATCTTCACTTGGGCAGCCGACCTGGCAGGACCGACCTGAACCTCGCCACTCGTCGCTGCCCCCAGAAATCGCCGTTCGTCCGCCTGCGCTTGGGTGCGAGGCGACAGTCCGAACCCCTGAGGGCAAGCCGCGACGGCGTATTCGCCGGCAGGCAAACCGTCGACGCGAAAGAAGCCCTTCTCGTCAGCTATCACCGGAGGCCGGGTGCGAAGCTGGAAGCTGCGTCCCTGAATGGCAAACTGACAATCGGCTCCGGGGAACGGCCTGTCGGTGGCGAACGGCGCCACGACGACCCCTGCGGCCGGGGTCTTCGCATCAGGCAGGAGCACTTGGCCGCTCAGGGACCCCGCCGGCGGCGCTTCGCCTAAAGCAAAGACCAGCTCCTGGTTCTCGCCCTCGGTTGTGAGCGTGACACTCCGCTCGTCGGCCGACGCATAGCCTTCGGCGGTCGCGGAGATCGCAAAGACGCCGCCGCTGGGCACGCGCACCTGGCACCGACCCGCGGCATCCGTCGTCACGGTGCACACGGTGCTGTAGCCGGGTGACTTCAAGAAGAGGGTCACTTTGGTGCCGGGCAGAGGCTTCCCCTCGGGGCCGGACACCTTCACCGGAAGGAGCCCAGTCGGAGGCGTCGCGAGAGAGAAACTCACGTATGACCGTCGTTGTCCCATCCCCAGCGTCATGGTCGCCGTCTGCGGGCCGCCAGATCTGGGCGGGAACACACTCACCACATAGGTCCCGGGGCGCGGCACCCGCACGACGAAGCGGCCTCTCTTATCTGTACGCGTTACCACGGCCTCCGGCAGCGCCCGGCGCAATTGGCGCTCCAGAGCGGCCGGTTCCACCTGCGCAAGCGCGACGTAGGCGTTCTCGTCGTAATGCTCCTTCGGCACGGCCAAGACAAGGGCATCGGCCCCCGCTTGGCTGTCCGCGCCAGCCACCGTCCCCGCGATCTCGGCCGCGACGGCGGAGCGAAGCCTCCACCGTCCGCTGCCACCGTGTGATCCCAGTACGCAGACAACCACCGCCACTCCCAGCGTCGCCGCGGCCGCCGCCAGCACCCAGGCTCTCCGATGCCCGGTCTTCTGAGACTTCCAGGCGCGCCTTGCCGAGTTCACGAGGAGAGGCCACCGCCGAGCACCCACGGGGGAGACGCACGCCGCCGCCTCGTGGCGCAGTCGCAGCTTGAGGCGCCCTTGGGCGCCCTGATCGACGGTGGCTTCTGGAACAACCTGCCCCGCCTCTTTCACGGCGGCAGCCATCGCGACAAGCTCGCGCTGTTCACGCTCGCAGCGCTGGCAGCGACGCAAGTGCTCCACCAACACCCTCTCCTCTTCACGATCCAGAAGGGCCTGGCTGGCCGCCTTGACCAAGAGGGCTCGCGCCCGTGTGCACCGGCTCATGCGAAGTCCTCCTTCAACCATGGCGGCAGGGCGGATGATAGTGCACGTAGACCCGCGTAGATTCTCGACCAGACGGTGCTTTCGGAGCAGCGCAGGAGCGCCGCGATCTCCGCGCCGCTGAGGTCGTGGTAGAATCGCAACACGACAGGCGCGCGCAACTTGCGGGGCAGCGACAACACCCCCTGTCGGATAGCCGTGCGGCGCTCCTTCTGTGCCACAACCTCGTGCGCCGGATCGTCGCCAAGCCGGTGCTGATCGGCCGGCTGGGGCTCTTCGGCTGCTTCGTTCGTCAGCGGCGCTCTGTGGCGCCAAGGACTCCTGTGGTGGTCCCGGCAGGTGTTGATAGCAACCTGCCACAACCAAGTCCTCATGGAGCTATCGCCGCGGAACTTGTGGATCTGGCAGAAGGCTTTGAGCAACACGTCCTGAACCACGTCCTCAACATTCGTTTGGTGCACCCCGAGGGAACGGACCAACGACAGAAGCGGCTCATACTGCTCGTCGACGAGCGCATCCCAGGCAGACCCATCGCGGGCGCGCAAGGCGGCAAGGAACGCGCTTTCCTCAGCAGGGCGCGCCTCACTCGTCTGGCCTGGCTCGCCGGGTAGCCACCGCGAAGCTGTTTCCATGGGTGTTGCGTCAGTCCGTCGAGTGCTCACTGTGCCCCCTCTGTTCCATTAGACGAAACGAGCGCCTGTTCTTGCCGTCTTCCTGGAAATTCCCCAAGGCGCGCCGCCGCAAGGGGGAACCGGCCACGGCGGCGCCTCGGCACGGACGCGGTTGCGGGCTGTTGCAGGACAGGACGGCACACCCGCGAATCTGGAGGGAACCGTTCGTTCGTGGAGGCGTGAGACCATGCGTGTTGATTGGCTGATACTGGTTGTGTCGATTGGTTTGCTTGGATCCCTGCAGGTCCGAGGCGGGCGGGCGGAACCGGGAGGCGGAAGGCACGCGGTTCCCACGGAGCACCCCCGCCTGCTCGGCTCCCGGCAGGAGTTGAAGGACTTGGCGCAAGCGCGTCGCGAGGCGTACACCCGGATGGCGGACGTAGCGCGCAAGCAGGACGCCGGGGACTACGAGAAGCTGATCGCGGGGGCGCTGGCGAGTGCGGTCGAGGGCGACGCCGATTTGGGCAGGCAGGTCGTTGACAGAGCCCTGAAGTTTGTCAACGGTCCCATCCGCAAAGGGCATACTCCGTTCGCGACCGACCTGGCCCTGTGCGGACTCGCCTACGACTTGTGCTACGAAGCCTGGACCGCGCAGGAGCGGGAGCAGTTCCACAGCTACCTGAACAAGACTGTGGACGAGAATGTCGACTCCGAGACGCACGTGTTCCACAACGGCTGGTACGGCTACAAGAACTGGGGCATCGGGATCGCCTGCTACGCCACCTACTACGAGAACCCCCAGGCGAAGGAGATCCTGGCGACGCTGTTTGAGGACTACCGCACCCGCGCTGCTCCGGCGCTGGAGTTGGCGGGCGACGGTGGCGGTTGGGCGGAGATCGCGATCAGGCGCTATCGTCGCGACGCATACTCGTGAACTACTTCCGCGACGATCCCGCCCACCAAGCTGTGCATGTCTTCAACGAGACGACGCCGCGCTCCAGCGTCGGCAACTACGCTTACAAAGACTTCCTCTGGCGGGATCCGACCGTCAGCAAGGGCGGTCTGGCGGCCTTCACCCTCTCCCACCTAAGCCCCGGTTCCGGCTACGTCTCCGCGCGAAGCTCCTGGGACGAGGACGCCACGTACTTCTTCTTCAAGTGCGGCGACCGGTTCACCGCGCATCAGCACCTGGATGTAGGCCACTTCCTGATCTACAAGAACGCAGAACTGGTCGGCGACGGCGGGCACTACGACTCCTTCGGGACGCCCCACGATGTGAACTACCACCTGCGCACGATCGCCCATAATACGGTCCTGATCCACGATCCCTCCGAGACCTGGCCGGGGATCCGCGCCGGAACCGTCACCGGGAATGACGGCGGCCAGCACCACAACTGGCCCCACCATAACGGCGCAGTCGTGGACCCCGCCCAATGGCAGAAGGAGCGCGCGCTGTACGACATTGCCGACCTCCTGGCGTTCGAAGACCGGGGCGACTACCTGTATGTAGCCGGCGACTGCACGCGGGCGTACTCGCCGAAGAAGCTAACAAGGTTCACCCGGCAGATCGTCTTCCTCCGGCCGGGCACGTTTGTCGTCTTCGACCAAGTCCAGTCGACGAACGCCGCCTTCAAGAAGACGTGGCTGCTCCAGGCAATGAAGCCCCCGACCGGAACGGCGCCGAACCTGACGATCACCAACGGCAAGGGCAAACTGTTCGTCCAGACGTTGCTGCCCCACGATCCGGCGGTGCGGCTCGCCACCGGTGCTGACTTGTATAGCTACGACGGCAAGTCCTACCCTCCCCAGCGCGACACCGGCCCCGCGCCGGAGTGCCGGATCGAGATCTCCTCACCCCAGCCCGCTGAGACCGACTACTTCCTCCACGTCCTCACCGCGACCGACGCCGGTGTCGCCTCGGTTCCCCAGGCGACTGTTCGGGAGTCCGAGAGCGAGATCACCGTTGCGCTGGGCGAAACGCGCCTGACGTTCCGGACGAACGCGGTGGGCGGCCGGATCGAGAGGGGCGGGCGATCGGTGGAATTGGCGACCGCCGTGCCATAGGGCGGCTGGCCCCGCTGGCGGAGGTCACGTGCTGCTGAGTACCAGGTCCACGAGCGAGAACACAGCAATGCCCCACATCACGGGGTGGACCTTCCGGGCCTGTCCCGTCACCGCGTGGAGGAGCACGTACGACAGGAAGCCGAAGGCGAGCCCGGTGCTGATGCTGAAGGTGAGCGGCATCAGCAGCATCGTCAGGTAGGCGGGGAACGCTGTGCGGAAATCCTCGAACGAGATTTCGCGCAGATCCTTGAACATGAAGGCGCCCACGACCACCAGTGCGGGCGCAATGGCGTATGACGGCACGATCTCAATCAGGGGCGTGAAGAGCAGTGTCAGCAGGAAGAGCACGGCGGTCACAATCGCCGTGAGCCCCGTCCGCCCGCCGGCCGCGACGCCCGCACCGGACTCAATGTAGGTGGTCGTGGTGGAGGTGCCCAGGAGCGCGCCGACCATTGTGGCGGTGGCATCGGCGCTGAGCATGGGGTTCAGCCGCTCAACCGTACCGTCGTCGCGCACCAGACCGGCTCCGTAGGAACAGGCCAGGATGGTCCCGATTGAGTCGAACAGGTCGACGAACATGAGCGAGAACACCGCGCCCATCGTCCCCACTGACAGCGCCCCGAACACATCCAGCTTCAGCAGCACCGGCAACGGCGAGTGGGGCAACGACACCACCGCCGACGGCAGGGAGGCTTTGCCGGCCACCAGCCCCATGATCGTGGTTGCAGCCATGCCGAGGAGCATTGCGCCAGGCACTTTGAGCACGCTGAGGATCACTGCCACGAGGAGCCCCGCCAGCGCGAAGAGCGTGGTCTCAGTCAGCGGTCCAAGGGTCACCAGCGTGGCGTCGGACGCCACGACCAGCCCCATGTTCCTGAGACCGATGAAGGCGATGAACAGCCCAATCCCCGCCGGCACTGCCAAGCGCAGCTCCAGCGGGATTGCCTCCACGAGTTTGGCGCGCACGTTCACCAGCGTCAGAATCAGGAACAGCGTGCCCGACAGGAACACGGCCCCCAGGGCCGTCTGCCACGACATCCCTCTGCCCAGCACCAGCGAGTAGGTGAACATGGCGTTCAGGCCCATGCCCGGGGCCATGGCGAAGGGCACCTTTGCCCACAGCGCGCAGAGCAACGTGCCAGCGGCAGTGGCCAGGACGGTGGCAGTGAGGCAGGCTCCGCGGTCCATCCCGGCCTTGCTCAGGATGTCCGGGTTCACGAAGAGGATGTACGCCATCGTCAGGAACGTAGTGGTCCCCGCGATAAGCTCGCGCCCGACTGTGGCGCCCTGTTCCTTGAGGTTGAATAGCCCGGCCATGGTGTCTTCCCCCGTGGTTCAGTGTTGGTTCAGCCGACCAATGCGTCCCTGCTCTTCTCAGTCTCCCTCAAACTCAATCAGGTTGAACGTGGCGTAGCCTGCGTCCTCGAGTCTCCGCTTGCCGCCCAGTGCGGGCAGGTCAACCACGAACGCACACTCGCTCACGTTGCCGCCCAGCTTCTCGACCAACTGACACGCTGCCAAGGCCGTGCCGCCGGTGGCGATGAGGTCGTCGATGACAAGTACGTTGCTCCCGGGCTCGATGGCGTCTCTGTGCACCTCGATGGCGTCTGTGGAGTACTCCGTGGTGTACTCGACCTTCTCGGTTGCGCCGGGGAGCTTGCCGGGCTTGCGCAGCAACACAAACCCGAGGCCCAGTTCGTGGGCCAACACGCTACCCAGGACGAAGCCGCGGCTCTCGATCCCGGCGACGGCGTCGAGCTGCCGACCCGCATAGCGCTCCGCCAGCGCCGTCGTCACCAGCCGCAGGCCCTTGGGGTCCTTGATGAGCGTGGTAATGTCGCGGAACAGGATGCCCGGCTTGGGGAAGTCCGGGATGGTCCGGATCAGCCCTTTGATCTCTGCGCAGATGGCTTCTCCGTTGTCGGCCGCCGGCGCCGGACGGGCGACCTTGGGGAGGGTCGCCACCAGCAGTTTCCTGACCTTTTCCGCGTTCTGCCCGAAGATCTCCAGAATCTGTTCCCAGCTAACGGGCTCCTCCTCGTCTTTCCAGCAATCGTAGTCCGTGCTCATGGCGACGGCGGCGTAGGGGATTCCTGCCTCGTTGGCCAGGATTGCCTCCGGCGCGATCGACATGTTGATGATGTCGGCACCCCATGCCCGGAAGAGGTGCGATTCGGCGCGCGTCGAGAAGCGCGGCCCCTCGATGGTGATGACTGTGCCCTTGCGGTGCGTCTTCAGACCCAGTTCTGCTGCCGTCTCCAGGAGGCTTCGGCGGAGGGACTCGTCGAAGGGGTCGGCCATTGGGGTGTGAACGGGCCCGGCGGGGAACGCCTCATGGAACGTGATCGCCCGGTGCCGCGTGAAGTCGATGAACTGGTCGACGATCACCAAGTCACCCCGGCCGATCTCCTCGCGCAGAGAGCCGACCGCGGTCGTCGCCAGGATATGGGTGCAGCCCGCGTCCTTCAGGGCCTGAATGTTGGCGCGGTAGGGGACCTGCGTGGGCGGCAGCCGGTGGTCTCTGCCATGGCGGGCAAGGAGGACCACTTCGACGCCTTGGAGCTTGCCGAAGGTAAGGGGAGAGCTCGGCTTCCCGTAGGCAGTTTCCACTTCGCGCTCTTCCGGTTCGGCCAGGAGTTTGGGGTCATCCAGACCGGAACCGCCGATGATAGCAACCTTGATCACGGAACACCTCGTGTGGGAGTCGAGTGTACTCCTCGGAGTCGAAGCCGGTCCGGCCTGGGGCCGGCAGCCGCACGTCCATAGTACTCCCTGACCGCGGAAAGTGCAACCGCCGGTGGCAAAGCTGGAGCTTCACCCTACGGGCGCCCGCGCAGTTCGGTTACAATGCCAGTTGCCTCGACCCGCTCATACTTACACCGGGTCGTGGCTGGAGGTGAGCCCCATGTCGCAGGCAGTTGCCGGCATCTATCGCAATGGCGTCGTCGAACTGGATCAGAGACCAGCAGTTCGTGACGATACCCCGGCGCTCGTCACGTTCCTGCCCACCGACGGCAACGAGGGCAATCGAGTCCTCGCGGAGATAGCACAAGACACCTCATTCTGGGATGATCCCCCCAGCATCGAAGAGCTTGCCGCACGGCAGGGGGTCAAGCCGTGCCGTCGCATAGAGGACCTGCGGGGAGACTTCTGGCCGGAAGACGAGAGCGTCGACGAGTTCATAGCAGCCGTCCGGAGGTGGCGCCAGGAAGGCAGTACGCGGGAGGTCCCCGAGTGACAGAGTGCGTCGTGGACACAGATGTCGTCTCCTTCGTGTTCAGAGAGGACACGCGTTCCGAGCTATGCCGCCCGCACCTGGAAGGCAGCCGCTTGGCCGTCTCGTTCATGACCGTCGCGGAGCTTCATCGATGAGGGCTGGAGCGCCACTGGGGAGCGCGCCGCCAGGCCGAGCTGGCGGACTACCTCGGTGAGTATGTCGTCCACGGGTTCGACCGGTGGCTCTGCCGAAAATGGGCTGAGGTGACCTATGGCGCCCAACGCAAAGGCCGCCCCGTCGGGTGCGCTGACGCCTGGATCGCTGCGACCGCTCTTCTGCATGGCGTGCCGTTGATCACCCACAACGCCCACCACTACTCAGCCGTCGAGGGGCTGGAGGTCATCACCGAGAACCCGGTGGCCGCGCTTCGGACCGGCCCGTGACCGGCGTGCCGTCAATAAGCGCGCGGATCGCCGCCGCCAACTCCTCCGGCCGCTGGCTCCCGAGAATCACCCGCCGCTTGTCCGTCTCCAACAGCACGCCTCGGTTCCCCCGCGCGCTGTAGCACCGGGTCCCGCCGGCGCCGAACCGGATCCCCCAGCCGCCGAAGTCGCGCAGCGGGCGGTAGGTTGTTGCCTCGCACCTGCGAAGCTGCTCCCGGCGCCAGCGGAACTTGACCCAACCCAGGTAGCCGTACTCCGCCGTCACGCCTTGGTCATCAACCCGGACCACCAAGCGGAAGACCACGAGGTAGAGCGCCACAAAGAACAGCCACATCGCCAGGAGCACCGCCGGGGGAGCCGGTTTCGCGCCGAACGGTTTGTGGAACACGAGAGCGGAGACCTGCCCCCACAGCAGCAGCGCCAGGAGGGCGCCCAGCAACGCGTGGAAGAACGGAGGGAAGTGCTGGACTTCCTGGTAGTGGACGGCCGGGTCGGTAGGGTTGTTCATGGCATCGATTGCACCACGGAGACACGGAGTCCACGGAGATCAGGCGTTTGACCTCCTTTCCCTTCTCCGTGCTCTCAGTGTCTCCGTGGTCAGACAGCCGTTCAGATGTTCGCCTTCATCCAGTCAAGGCACTTGGCGTAGCCGAGGGTGGTGACTTCTCTGCCTTCGTACTCGGCGCACCACACGCCGTCGTAGCCGGCGTCCTTGAGGCACTTGACTGCGTGCGCCAGGTTGATCTCACCCTCGCCGAGCGCTGCGCCGACATACTCGCCGCGGCAGCCGGTGCCGTCTTTCATGTGGGTGTGGAAGGCGTACGGCGCGACGATCTCGTAGAACCGGTTGATCGCCTCAATGCTGTGGCCCATCCAACGGTAGTTCAGGGTGTCCACATTGGCGCCCACGAACTTGGAGCCCACCGCCTGGAATAGCGCGACCTGCAGATCGCCGTCGTTGGTCACCACGCCATGGTTGTCCACCGCGAGCTTGATCTTCATCTCTTCGGCGAACCCCGCGCAGCGTTTCAGGCAGCCGGTCATGGCTTCGACGTGGCGGTTCTCCGGCACTTCGTCCTTCGGGCGGCCGCCTTCTGTGCGGATCACGTCGCAGCCGAGAATCTGCGCCAGTTCACAGACGCGGCGCATGCGCTCGACCTGCTGCTGGATCGCTTCTTCCTCCAACAGGACGAAGTCGTTGTTCGCTGCAAACGCCGAGACCTGGAGGCCGAGCGAGTCGATTTCTCTGCGGACGGCCTCGGCAACGGACTTCGGGTTGTCTGCCGTATCGGTGCCGACATCGCCACACTGCAGCTCAACATAGCCGAATCCGGTGTCTGCCGCGTACTGGAGATACTCACTCAACGTCGGGAGGGTCGGGAAGTTGTAGTGAATCACACCAAGCTTTGCCATCTGGGTCTGTCCTTTCGGGAACTGAGTCGTGGGAACGGTACCAACTGCAAGGGACTTCGTCAAGGGGCACGCCGGCTACTTGATCGGTTCGTGCACGAGGACTTCGTACTCGTCGGTGAGGGGCTGCCGTGTATCGTGCACCTCAAACGTCGGCGCCTCGTTGTGCACTGCGCCAGTCTCCTTCATCTACTCGGTGACGACGCGATACGTGTACGGAATGTTGCCGATCCGCCCCCGGTGCGTAACCCGAGCGAACTTGCTCGCCGACACCGCACACGTCACCATCCCCGCGGGGACGTCCTTGAACTGCGTTATACCCGCGAAGGTTAAGAACACACCGAAGTGGAAATTCGCGGAACTTCCCCGGCAGGCGTGCAGCAGACGTAGGACAGAGGGTATTCTCCCAGACGGAGCCGAAGTCGCACCGGGACTTCGGTGTGTTCTTAACCTTCGCGGGTATACCTCGACGCCGACGAGGTATGAGTGCTTCTCCGCGCCGGGCTTCCTGTACCAGAGACCGTACAGCAGGTACGGCTGCGTCTGGTGCTTGATGAGCGGCATCTTGGGGCAGAGCGCAGCCCAGGCGTAGGTGATCAGGTAGGGTCTCAGCTCGGCGTCGGCCAGCTCGACGCCGACCACCTTGAAAGCCGCGTGCTCGACGACTTCCACCGTCATCGTCGGCTTGCCGGGCGGCGCGTTCTGTTCCGCGGAGGCGCTCATCTGTGTGCAGAGGACTATGGCCACACAGCCACAGCCCAATAGCCGGGCGACTGCTGGTGCTGACTGCATGTCTCTGCTCCTTCGAAGGCGCGGGCCGCGGCGTAGGGGCGGTGCCTGCCCGCCCAGTCGGGGGCAGACACGCAGGTCTGCCCCTACCTCAATGCCGCCGCCAGCTTGTCCAGTGCTACTACCCCTGCCGTCTCGGCTTCCTTTGCGGCCTCCAGCGCTTCGGTGGCTTTGCGGATTCGCGCCTCGTCCTTGAGGTATTCCGCCTTGTCGCCGTTGGTGGGGAACGCCCCGGCGCCGCCTCAGTACTCACGCCCCCCCCCCCCCCCCCCCCCCCCCCCCCCCCCCCCCCCCCCCCCCCCCCCCCCC
>Ga0210033_1002002_pt1 | contig 17982 bp, 25 predicted proteins | sample CryGeymeta201501_FD_185465 | JGI IMG/M metagenome (GOLD analysis project Ga0210033, IMG submission 185465) | Groundwater microbial communities from Crystal Geyser aquifers in Utah, USA - Crystal Geyser metaG 2015-01 (SPAdes) (version 2) | ecosystem: Environmental > Aquatic > Deep subsurface >... | reverse complement strand
GTAATCGGTCTCACCCTCGGGCGTCGAGTGCGGGTTGGGTGGCTCGGGAGACTCTACATGGCCACCTGCGTTCACAAATCTACGGCGCCACGAGCGCAATTCGTCGACCCATCGCGAAACGGCATCGTAGGTACTACCCCACTGATAGTCCCACCATACAAGGTCCTGGTAGTACGCCCGCCACTGCCTCACCCACGCCGCAGCGCTATGTAGAAACCGCTGCTTGTTCGAGTCTGTGCTCTGCCCGAACTGTGACGCCACATCGGACCACCAGGTGTCCACAAAGTTATTGGTTGAGTCCGCGTAGCCACGGATGTCACCAGCGGATCGATACCAATCACCAAGGGCGTGCGCGGTCGCGTAGGTCACCGACGTCCCTGATGATGCCCGTTCGCTGCAACCGCACGCTTCGGCTTGCGCGCGTAGAAAAATGCGCCGATGCCAAGGAGTGCGCCGCCACCGATGGCCCAGGGGAGCCACGTCTTCGTGGTCGACGGCTTCCCGATCGCGTAGTTCTCTGCCGTCTCCACCACCGACGGGCGTCCGCCGTTCGGAGTGCCTGGGGTGACGGGGTTGCTAGGAAGCGCGTTGATCGCCGACCACACGGCCAGATAGAGGTTCACGGTCGCGCCGGATCCCACAGTACCATCGGCCGCGAGGCCCGCCGCTGCGGCTGCTCGGTTCAGTGCCGTGGACGTCCGCGTGCCCCACTTTCCGTCAATGGGTCCAGGGTCGAAACCCTTGGCCGCGAGAAGCGTTTGCAGCTCGCGGGTAGGCTTTGCAACCAATGCGGACGACGACGTATTGTCGCCCAAGCCTGCCATACTGTAGCTCATCTGGTTCTCCTATTGGCTGCCACGCGCTTCTTGTTCTTCCGGCCGTAGAGGAAATAGGCACCGATACCCGCCAGCGCGGTTCCACCGACGACCCATGGTAGCCAAGACATCGAGCCGGACTTGCGCTGAGACGTGTCCTTGCTGAGATCGGCGACGGCATCTTGCGGCGGCGGCGTGACCGGACCGCCTGGAGATACAGGGTGGGCTGTAGACGACCCTTCTGGAATGATTCCGTAGCCTGCCACGTCGAAACTCACGTTGCGTCCGATCGCGGAGGCCGCGCTGTCGAGAGCAGACTTCACCTTCGCCTGACGATCGGCCTCAGACATTGAGACACCGTAGGGGACCGTAAAGGCACCCCACACGCGGCCACCAGTGTCCCAGCCAGATCGGCCATTGGAAAAGTAGAGGTTTAGCTTTCGGACGATCTCCGTAGGAACCGACGAAGCACTTCCCGTAGTCAATCCTCGCACAGCAGTGATCGAAAACACGTACACGAGGCTGTTGGTCGTCGATTGACGGTCGATCGCTCCCAGTCCCAATAGAGACCGTGCCGCCGCACATGGTGCACACGTATTTACGACATAACCGTCCGAATAGCTCATGCTCTATACCTTCTGACCATCATCACGAAGCGCATCCACGTAACTCTCCCACTCCTTACCGCGCTTGGTACTGGAGTGCGGGTACAGACCGATGTTTCCATCAGGATGCTGAACTGGGTTCACGCCCTCGCGGCGGCAATACCGCGTAAACGCAGGGTCCGCCTTAAACCCGTTGTTCTTGACCTGGATGTTGACGAGTGGAGACACCTGTTTGATGCCTCCCTTCTCGTGCGCATCATCCGCGTCAGTCCACACCGTCACGTTGTGAACGACCTTCTTCTTCTGAAGATAGCGTTCGAGCTTGCTCGCCAATTGGCTGCGGCTCGGACTCCACTCTCCATCAGAAGTTTCCGGCTCCGAGAGTGCGTCATTGATGTTGGGTGTGACCGACGTATCGCTGTTGGTCTTTCGACTCTTGAAGTAGAAGACGCCCGCAGCGGCGCCAGTGACGCCAATCAGGCCCCATGCCCACACCGGAACACCCACGATCCGCTTCCGCAGTAGACCGCTTTCTGGTGCAGTGCCGCCCATGGCACCGCCGTTCGCGATCGACAGCGGGTACAACGGTATCTGCTGCTGCACAGGAGGTACGGTCATGAGCGCGCTTTCCTGAGAAGGATCCGCTCCGTTCGATTCGATTGCTTCCATCTCTTCGTCAGTCAAAAACATGATGCTTGCCCAGCCCTTGTTGAAAACGGTGCCACCACCCACCATACACTATCGGAGTGACCTACGCCTCCTGCGATTCGCCGACACCGAACGAGCAGTGGGCTTGCTCTTCTTGCTCTTGGACATGAAGACAACGGCGCCCGCCAACAGCAGTCCACCGCCGATCAATATCGGAACACCCCACTTGCTCTTCGTCTTGTGGGAAGCCTGGGTTGCCGTGTCGAGACGGGGGCCGATGGTGTTTGGTTCCACGGATCCGCCATTTTCAGGGCTTGCTCCGCTAGACGAAACGGAGCCAGGTGTGCCCACGGGCGCCGGGTGCGCAGCGCGCAGACGCGTGAGCAGATCCTCGGACACCTGAGCGGTTCCGCTCCGCAACTGGTCCGCGTTTGTTGGGGTGAACACATCACCCGTCCAGCCGACATAGCGAGCAGCTTGCATGAGGGCTCCAGCCGTCTGCGGACCCCACACGCCATCAGCGCCAAACCTAGACGAATCAGGTTGGAGGAAACGTAGACGCACGAGCTGCTGCTGCAACTCCACGGTCGTGTCGCTCCGACGCATGATCGGGTAGTCGGCTCCAAGGCTGGCGTAGCCGAATCCACCAAATCCTGCGGATCCACCCATCGAACTGAAGTAACTCAACAACGACTCCTTTGCCACACCAGATAGCCGAAACCACCGACTATTGAAACTCCGGCCGCAGCAATCGCGTAGACCTGCCACCGAGGTGCCCTCAACACCCACGACAAGGTCGCCAACGACCGCGTCACCGACGACTCCTCGCGGCCTTACGGCGCTTGCGCCGATTGGCCGTGACATTCTTCTTCCTCATCGACAGCGCCACGCCGCCGAGTAGGACGACCGCAACTCCTCCAATAGCCCAAGGTAGCCACTTCTTGGCGGCGCTCGTGGACGACGGCAAGACACTGTTCCCCTTGTGCATGAGCATGGCGGTCTTCTCTGCTCCCGGAAGCACCGAAGCGCCCTGCTGCGTGCGCTGCCGATCGAGGTCGGTCATTATCGGCTCGCGCTGAGCCGGCGTCATCGCTTCAATCTGAGCGCTTGCACTACTCAGCATATCGTAGACCAACGGATCGACCGGAAGGTCCGACGATCCGGCATCCGGGCGATAGGACGGGACCCGCTTCTTCGTGGCCAGCCTCGCGATTCCATCCACCACTTGAGCCGCACCTGGGCCCACGAGTGATGCTGGAATCGCCCCGAGACGCCAGAGAACGAAGGCTAAATCTCCGTCGATCGCATCGCCTTCCAGAGGAATGACGTGCGGAGTGGCGCCTGCACTAGGCGCGATGCCCATTCCACGGCGGTCCACGAAGACGTTGCCCTCGAAAATTCCACCAGTGTTAGTCAACGCTGATTCTAGGTCCACGCTACTACTTCTTCAGGAGCCAAAGTCCGATACCGGCAACACCCGCAATGCCAGTTCCAATCAAGATCCATTTCTTGAACGAACGAGGCCGTCGGCCGTCCGTGGCAGGCGTGAGCACGATAGGAGGAGGCGCGTCACGACTGTCGGCTATGAAATCATCCGCCACATCCTCGGGAGGCGGCGGATTGTCCGCGGTAGGCGGCGGATTGTCCGCGGTAGGCGGCGGATTGTCCGCGGTAGGCGGCGGATTGTCCTCAGTAGGCGGCGGATTGTCCTCAGTAGGCGGCGGATTGTCCTCAGTAGCAGTCTTCTTGTTGCTGAACCCAAAGCGTTCTAGCCCCGTATTCAGCCGTAACACCTGTTGACCGAAAGGGCGGGCCTCCGACTTTGGACCGATAGGGACCTTCTGCGTGGCGCCCTGTTGCGTTGTACTGCCGCCCCGGTGCCTTCCCCTGTCACCGCCCCGGTGCCTTCCCCTGTCACCGCCCCGGACCCCGGACCTGGTGCCGCCCTGTCGATCCGTCTCATTGGTCTTGGTACCACCTGACACTCTGACCCCCGGCTTGGTACCGCCCCGTCGCTCTGTCTCGTCCTTGGAAGGAGACGGTGAATACGGACCACCAGGTATGTCGAACTTCGGGGTCTCGAAGACTAAGGCAGCTCCCATGGCGTGGTAACTCATCGACGGCTCCTTGTACTTCGCCTGCGTCGCCTGTTCGCGGCAAGCGCCGTCGCCTTCTTCTTGCCCGTCATCGCGAGCGCGATGCCGCCAACAGCGGCCAGTCCGAGCAGGCCGAGCGACCAAACTGGGACACCTCCCACCTTGTTCGTCAGGAACGACCAGCCTGCCGGAGGCAGGGAGGTGCCAGGGTCCGCAGGCGTGCCAGGGTCTGCTGGCGCCGTGCCAGGAGCTTCCTGAATCTGACTGGCATCAACACCCGTACGGGCATCGGTGAGCAGGGCGCCTGGCGCCACGTTCGCGATCGGATTGGTGGTCTCCACGGCCTTGCCGTCAGACTTCAGCGCACCCAGACGCGTGGGTGACACGATGCCGATGTCCACTCCGACACGGCCACCGGGACCCCACCCGGCGCCGTAGCCTCCGCCACTGGCCTTGGTCACGGGGTTCGGCGCGAAGACACGCTGAGCAGCGTGCAGAATCGCGTCGGCCGCAGCCGTCGTCTTCGTCGAGGGGACGCCACGAACGAGGTAGGTCTGACGCACCCTGGCACCTACCTTCACCATGCGAGGGTCATCTGCGGGGGTCTGGCCTGGAGCCGGCGTCCAACCGAGTCCCGAACAGCCGGCGCATCCGGCGCCACCATAGTACCCGCCGAGCCCGAGCATGCCCTGGTAGGGAGCCCCGTAGTGGCTGACGTCGATCCCTGGACCCACGCGCCCAAGCTGATAGTAGCTTCCGATCATTCCACTCACGACACTCTCCTAACGCCGACGACGTCGACCTCGCCTTCGCCTGTTGGCGACGACCTTGTTCTTCTTCATCACCCGGTAGTAGTTGAACGCCATGAACACTGAAACGGCGCTCAACGTGAGCCCAGCGATGGCGTACCGCTCCATCCGACGCCCGCGCTCCTCATCGGTCACACCCAGGTGCGCCGACTTCAGAAACGGAGGAGCCGTCTGGAAGACCATCGGCGAGACGCCGTTGCGCAAGCGCTGTGGCTGCGCGTAGTTGGCAAATACCCACGGGTTCGTGACACCCCAAGGCTGATACCCGAGCGCTGTCGGTACCTTGTAGCTCATTGTGCCTTCTTCTTCCCCAGCGAGAAGCCCTTCCGCGCCGCGAAGTGCCCCACGAAGAAGCCGCCTGCGAGCCCAAGGGATAGGCCGAGCGACCAACAGAACCAGGGACGCTTGTAGAAGACGACAGCAGGCTCGGCCGTGCCCATGCCTGCCGGGATGCCGTACAACGGATAGGGAGCCATCCCGGCGGCATCCTCAGCACCACTCACCTGGTGTGCCTGCTCGGCATACGGGGCATCTGACTCGACAAAATCCTGGGAGCTTGACATGGTGCGATCCTACTTCGTGAGCTTCGCGAGCTTCTTGAGGTTCTTGGTGATCTTCTTGCGGTTGCCCCAGATCATCCACGCACCGACGCCGATGCCACCAGCGATGAGCACGTTCTTGGCAGTGAATATCCCGCCGGACGAAGCGGACGGCGCCGGAGCGGGCACCGTGTCGGCCGACGAGGCGTCCACGGCGCCCATCGCCTGGAACGCGGGGGAGGCGTGGAATGCGCCCAGATCACGCTTCAACGTGGTCCTGTTGCTTGCGAGGGGCGCGAGATGCGTGGCTGCTGCGGACTGAAGCGCACCCTTGGTCTGGGTGACCTTCGAGGCCATTCGGTCGAGACGGAGAAGCGTTGTGCCCTTCCCCTCGGACAGATCCCTCATCGCCGCGTGCATGATACTGTGCGCGAGAGCGTCTTCAAGCGCGACATCGGGACGATAGCCGAACTTGACGAGTTGGGCTGCGGCGGACCTGGCCTTCTCCGCTGCCTGCGGTCCAAGTGTGCTGATGGCAGAAGCCAAGAACTGCGAGCGGTTGCTGTGGTGATGCCGCGTCTCCTCGATCAGGCAGGCAGCGGCCTTACGTCCGAACGCCTCGATGTGAGACCGAGGCCCGGTGACCTCGGGACGCGTCTGAACATTCGCCATGGTACTGTAGGGAGCCTTCATGCTCTGCACGCGCCGACTGAGCGCCACGCCGCTTGCGGACGGCTGCGTGACGCGCCACTCGCCGGCCGTGGAATCCCACATCTTGGATTGCTGAACGCCCAACTCATCCTCCTGCGCGAGATAGGCGGGCATCGCGTACTGGTCCGCGAACATTCCGTCGCGCGGGCGCCAGGTCACGCCCTCCTCCATATCGAAGATTCCGTTTCCGATGATGTTCTGGTCGGAGTCGGTGTGCTCGTAGGAGCTGCGATCGTAGATCGTTTGAGGATCGATGTGCGCGTTCGACGGCATCGAGTTCTGGTTGCCGTGATTCTCCAGGCCCCACGGCGTTGGAGACCGAGCGCCGATGGCCTCGATGATCTCGGGCTCGTACATCATGCTGTCGTCTTCCATAGGCTCCTCCTGCCGACTCGGCGCTCGCTCGTCATCTCCCAGGGCTCGCAGCGACATGTCGGTGCTCTGCTGCGAGTGCGGACGATACCCGGAGCCACTACCAGGACCCCATGGCGAGTTGCCGTAGGTGGTCTGTTCCATACCAGGAGCGTCCATGTCGCCATCGAGCATGTCGAACGAGTCGGTGCCGTCGATGTCCGTCGCCGGACCAGCGCCGCGCCCCGGATGCGAAAGGATGTCCTCGTCCAGGTCGTCGTCCAGGTCATCGTCCAGGATCGAAGAGGTTTCACTGAACCCCCCGTAATCCTCCGCGTCAAGATTGGCGGAACCACGCATGGTTGGAATCTCCAACATGCCGTTGTCGTCAAACATATCGTTGTACGGATTCACCGCTACGCCTTCTTTCGAGCCGCTGCCCAAACCACGCCGCCTGCGACGGCCAGCACCCCAAGACCTACCACAATTGGCACCACCGAAGAACTTGACGAGACGGATTCCGGCGCGGGCGCGGGCGAAACGTCCGGGCACTGGGCGCCTCCGCGCAGCACGTCGAATCCCGTCTGCGCAGCGGCGCCCGCCTCTGCACCACCCGTCTGCGTCGACTTGAGCACCGCTTGGCTCCTAAGATCGGAGGAACACGCGATACCTTGCGCCATCCCGGTCAGAATGGACCCGGCGTTTCCGAGCGAACCTAGGCCGTTCATCGGATAGCCACCGCCGCGCTGGTAGAGGCGGCCCGTGTTCTCCGCCTGCCGCATGACCGCATCGGCCAACGCGAGCGCCAAAGCGCGCTCCATTGCCATGTCCGTGCGCATTCCATCGCGCCGGAGTACTTCGGCCAACTTACGCACGTCTGCGGGAAGTCGAGAGTCGAACGCGGCAAGCTCCTGTTGGAGAGCACCGATCTGCTGGTCCCCCGGCAGCGCCCGAATCCTACGAAGGAGACGTCTCGCGGCGTTGCCGGTGTGCGCCAGCATGAGGTCTGTGCGCTCTGCGGAGCGCTGCGCGATGGCGGGCACGGTCATCACAGTTTCACAATCATGAATCCCATAACGACGAGTGAGAGCACTCCACCGCCCACAATCATTGCGGTTCGGAGTCGCTTGGTTTTCTCCGCTCCAGCAGCGGCCTCGCGGGCCGCCATGGTGGCTGCTGTGCGGGCCTCGGCATCGGCCTGTGCTGCGTTCGCGGCTGCCACCCTTAGAGCCGCCTCCTCAGCACCCTTGTTACAGCCGATGCTGCTCGCCACGATGTTTCCACCAGCGCCCACGACACCGGCTCCAGCGCCCCCGGTATAAGCTCCGGCAACGGCGCCACCAGCAGCAGTCACAAGACCCGTCGTGGCGCATCCGATCTTTGTCCAATCAACGCCGAGGCCCTGGTCAGCGCCGTACTGACGAGCCATTGCCGCGTTAACCATCTCGACCCCGCGACTCGCGTAGTAGTTGGCGATCACGAGACGCAGCGCGTCGAACAGAGCCTGATCGTCGCCGGACGTTCCCTTCGCCGCCAGCGCTTTACGCATGATCACGTCATAGGCACGGGGGCCATATTCGAGCGTGCTGTTGCGCAGAAACGTCGTTCGAGACGCGCGTGGCTGAGTCATCATGAGCTTCAGCAATTTGGCAGCGTCCAGTGAGGCTTGCGCAAGAATGACGTCGTGGGCAGCTCGCTGCCCGACTTGGATCTGACGACTCTTGGCTCGCGCGTAGCTCACTACTTCTTCATCACCATGACACCAAGGACACCCACTAGGAGGACGCCCCCGCCGATCCCCACGTAAAGCAGGGTCTTGTTGCTGCTGGCCGCTGGGGCCCGGTTTGCGGCTGATGCCCCAGCCTCCGCAGCCCTCGCGTTGGCCTCCGCGATGCGCGCCTGAGCATCCAATGCCCCCGCGTTGCAACCCATGATGTTCGCACCGGCACCGGCAGCCGTATTGATCGTTGTCGATGCCGTTGGGTCCTTGAACGCACCGTTCAGCCAACCGCCAGCGGTGGCAGCCGCTCCGGTCGCTAGACACATGCCCTGGGTGACATTGTCCATGTTGACGCCAAGCCCCACAGCGGAAGCAACCTCGACAGAGTGCTCCGCTAGGCGATTCGCGAGCGCGAGACGCACGCCATCGAAGAGGGCCTGATCTGAGGACCGGCCCTTCTTGTGCAGTTCCTCGAACTTGTTCATCGCCTGGTCGCCCATGCCAGGGTATAGGCGGTCGAGCTTCTCACGAAGCACGCGTAGGCGCTCAGTCGGTCCGATGGGCGCGACCTCGCGCAAGATGCCGGACGCGAACATCGACGCCAACGAGAGAATCGGGTCACGCCGGGCGTTGTTGCCGAGTTGAATCACCTGGACCTCCTAGACGTCCTGCGGCGCCTACGCGTCGTGCGGCGACGGCGGTTGGCCTTCACCTTCTTCGGCTTCGCGTAGCCCTGAGCGACCGCGACGACGGGCGTGATGATCGGGAAGAGGCCGCCAAGCAAGCCCCATCCAATGGCCCAACCAACCGAGTCGTCCCGCTTGTACCCATGGTAGGCGGAAACGGCCATGCTGACGGTGCCTACAACCTGGTAGACCAGCATCCACTTGGAGGCGGTTTTGACCGTCGTCAACGCGGGGTCACCGCCGCTGTCCAACATATCCGTGGCCGCCGCGAGACCAGCACGCTGGGTGTAGTAACTGTTCATTAATCAACCTCGAAGATGGTGTATTGCTTGACTCGCTTCAGCATGCTGGCGGTGCGCCTACCTGCGACAGGATCCAAAACCCACCATCGACTGGTCTTTGGATCTTGCGCGCGGACGAAAACGTGAGTGTGTGCCTTGGGTTGACCTGGTCGGCGAGTGGTAAATCCTACCGTAACGAATTGGATCTTACCACCAAGCACCAGACAACCACAGCCGATGGCTGTCGCGAACTCATCGCAGTCAGCGGCCAGCTTCCCCGCGAGGGCATCATCCAGGAGCCGCTGCGGATCGCGGAGCATCTCCACATGGAGCGGGTCCCGCGTGTAGCGTCCAGCGTTGCCCCACCAGCGGCATACGGCAATGTATTCGGACACGTAGTCCTTGGGGCGCACGTGAGAGACGATCTGCTCCGCATGGCGGCGAACAGGGATGCTTCGTTCCCCTCGTTCGCCCTTCACCACCTCCACCATCTTCGCAGCAGTCTGGTCAGTTCCCCGGTAGGGCTCCGTTGTTCCAGCGGCGTTGTTGTACTGCGGAAGATATTGGGATGTGCGAAGCATGGTAAGACCCTGCCCGAACGCCCGCCGAAAGCATCGCACGTCGCACCGGGTGTGCGCAAGCGAAGATTATGCCGTCTTCTTGCGAGTGATCATCTTGCGGCCGGATCGCTGATACACCTTTGGCGTTGCATTCCTGACTCGCGTGGGACGAGCATCGGGTACGACCTGAACGCTGATGTCGACGACCTTCTTCCCGCGGCGCACCACGATCATGATGAAGCGATCGTCCGGCTTCACTCCGATGGCATGAAACTGACTCGCTGGAAGCGAGAACGTCATCCCGTCGTGGAAGCGGACGGCAGCCATTTTACCTCGGTACATCAGAAGCACGCCGGGCTTGCGCTCGACCGTGGCATCGACTCCGAAGCTATAGTTTCCGAGCCCCTTCATGGGTCACATGATATCACTGTGCGAGGGCGTTGCGAAGCTGACCGAAGGCGTCCCTCACGAAACGCTGTCCCGCCGGGGTGGCACCAGCGCTGTGCGGCTGGAGTTGGCGGATGGCCTGAATGATCTGGTCGGTGGTGTACTGACCAATGATCTGGCGCAGCATCCCAGGGTCGTACTGGCCTATGACTCTCGCCACGAACTCCTCGGGCTCCTCCGCTTGGTTCACTGCGTCGTGTACGAGCTTGGCCACCATCTGAATCCCTTGTCGCTCCGCGCTGGACAGTTCCAGAGGCTCCGCTGTGGCTTCCGCCGGAGCCGAACGACGCGATGTCATGCGAGGTGGTGCGGGAGGTGTTGTGGACTCCTCTTCGTCCATACCTCCGCCTTCCCATGCGGGGCGACGACGGGGCAAGCCTTCTGCGAAGTTCTGCACCGCCGAGATGCTCAGCCTGGCAGGCTTCTTCTTGGGCTTCGACTTGGCCCCAGGAGCCAACAGACCTCCACCACTAGGTGCGGCAGCAAGGGCCCGCTGATGCGCCTCAACGGCCGCGCGTGGGGCAAACTGCATCTGACCATCTGGACCCTGTACGACCATCATCTCGCCCTGCGGCGTGGGCACAATCTGTCCCAGCGTGTACTGTGGCTGCTGAATCTGCTGCTGAGCAACTCCGCCGCCAAAGATACCCTGCATGATGTCTGGAAGTCGCTCCATGGCACCTTCAGCCAACGTGGCCTTCCAATCCTCCCCGCCACTCAGTCCGATGCCGCCTGCGGAAGTTGCAGGTGCTGCGGTCGCGGTGACGCCGATGGCTTCCCTCATCACGTGCTGAAGCTCAGCCATCTTGGTGATCTGGGCGATGGGATCTCCCATCTCATCGCGCTTCTGACGGTAGTCGTAGTTGTCCTGCTTCAAACGGTCGATCTCGCCCTGAAGCCACTGCACGCGGTTCTCGTGCGTGGACACGAGAGAGCTGTGCCGGGCCTCCCAGGAGGTCTTGAGAATCTGTTCCTGCTGGCCGACGCGGTCCTTCCACTGAAGGTCGCGCTCCTCCAGTGTCTGACGAGCACGCTCCTGGTCTCGGCGCCGTTCCTCGCGCTCGGAGCTGAGTCGTTCTTCGATGCGAGCCTCGCGAGAGCGGGACGCCTCGCGTTCTGCCTCCATCTCTCGACGGTGTGCGTCACGCACCGCGAGCACCTCTGCGGCGTGTCCAGTGCGGATGCTCTCGACGAGAGAGACATGCTGGGCCTGGATCGTGTCCAATTCCGAGCGATGCTTCTCCAGCACCTGCTTGAGCATCTCCCTTGCCACACCATCATCACGGCCGAGTAGCCCCGAGTCCTTCATAGCCCGAAGTTCATCTGCGAACGAGCCCCTCGAATTCTGAGCTTGTTCGGCCCGCTGACGCTCTTCCATTCGCGCTTGCCTCTCTTGCTCCAGCCGTTCTTGCGCCGCCTGCTCGCGGTGTTCGTTGAGCCGGCGTTCGGCTGCGAGAATATCATCTGCACGCCGCCGCTCGGCTTCCACCAGCGGCTCCACCATTCCACGTGCCTCTGTGAGGCGCACGGACGCCTGTTCTTCGGTCCGATGCCTGTCCTCGCGCTCTCGCTTGGCGACGTTCTCGATCATGTTCAGCGCCGCCTCGGCGAGCTTTGGGCTCTCCTGGGTCTGCATCATCGGCTGTGGCAAGGGAAAGGCAGCAGGCGTGGTTGACTCAGCGCCCTCCTGTCCCTGCAAGGCGCGAGGAACCCGGCTGTACTTGGGATCGCCAGCAAGAGAGATGGCGATCGAGTCGTAGTGCTTTTGACGATTGGGCTGCGATGGGTGCGGGCCCATGACCGTGATGCGGTATGCGCCGCCGCCGTACTCCGTCTGGATCTGCTCGTAGCTGAGAGGCATCTCCCACGTGTCGTAGAAACCATCCGCCTTCTTGCCGCCGGGATAGGTCTTGGGCCACGTGCGCCACACCTGGATCTTGAAGTCTGGATCGTCGCCGATCCCGTACTTGGAGTAGAGGTCGTCGAGCGTTTTGACGTTCTGCGCGACCTTCGGAAGCGTCTTGCTGCTGATCAACTCCGACGCTTCCAACTCCTCGACGGTCTGCTCCTTGGGCTCCTTGGGTTCCTTGGCCTTCCCAACCCGCCGTCGCCCACTCGACTTCTTGGGCTTCTCCTTCTCATCGGTGTCCTCGAAGGGACCGTCATCGTCTCCATCGTCTTCGGTGGAAGCCACGAGAGCTTCGATCTCCGCCATCGCAGGGTCTTCCATTGGGGTCACAGATCACCTCCTCGACGTTCCACGGGGTCGGCCTGGGACTCAGACGCGGCCTCGGGATCCTCTTCGAGCGGAGCGGGCGGGACGACCTCATCGTCAACCCCTTCCTCGATATCCTCGGGACCGTCGTCGCCCTCGACGTCGCCCTCGACGTCAACCTTGTCGTCGTCCTCTCCCTCTTCATCGTCACCGTCATAGGCGCCGCCGTCCAAGAGTCCGTCCACCAGATCATCCAGCAGGGTGACACAGGTGTTCCACGCGGTTTCCATCTCCCTGTCCGCCGGCAACTTCTTCATCAGCAGCGTGCCAAGGGCGTAGAACCCTTGCTGGAACTGATCGAGCGCCTCCGTGTCGATGCTGGGCAAAACATCGTCAGCACGCACGTCAGAGCCCAGACGCTGAAGTTCTTCCACGACGAAGGCGCGCAGGCGCCTGGTCTGAGTCATGTTCGAGTACGCGAGTCCGTAAGTATCCTGTCCTGCACCCGCGACCATCTCGAACATCTCGAAGAGCCGCGGGTATAGGAACTGGCCGATGAAACCGCGAAGCTGGGCAGGGTCCGTGAACGCCTTGTCCTTGAGCAGTTTCTTGCGGTCGGCCTTCATCTGTTCGAGGAACTCCATCAGCGGGGGGCTGAGTGGAGGCATCTCGACCGTCGTTTGTTCGTTGTCGCTCATTAATTTCTCCTCAGAAATCCAGGTCGCCACTCTTCTCTTCGACGTCCTTGGCCGCCTGCTTCTGGCGATCCTCGAACTCCTGAAACACCGCGTCCGAGGGCGCGTCCGAGGGTGACCTGGACAGGCACGCGAACACGTTGAAGTCCAACTCCAGCATCTCAGCGGCTGGGGCTAGATCCTTGCAGAATCTTCGGATCTGGCGCATCTCGCCAAACCCCCTCGCTACGCCGTCGGCAGCCGTGAGGAAGGCCCGATAGTGCTCACACCGTGGGCGCCCAGGGGCGGACGAGCAGATGAAGTTGGTATCGTTGAGGCGTTCGTCCTCTGGTTGCACATCGGCGCCTGCGACCTCGGGAAGACCATCGTTGCCAATCATCATCTGTAGCCTTCCTGTCTCGAAATACTCGTGCCGACTCGTTGCGAGAGGACGCTGCTGAACACGCTTGCCCTGCGCAGAAGCCTCTGGCTCCGGCTCGTCGAAGATTCCGCCGCTTCCACCCATGACGAGCAGGCTAACAATGGTGCCGAGGAAGGCAAGAGAAAAGATATTATCGGAACCGGCACGCGACATTCACGCCTTAGATCGGGCCCCGTTTGCGGCCCATTTGAGGGGCGTTTGCGAGGGGTATCTTGGGGGGCCAGCTGGTTGCAGAGTGGCTAGGCTGCCGGATGTCTAGCCACAGAAGGGTGTGGTTGGAGCGCCAGATTCGCCTGGTGAGAGGCCCCCGGACGCCCGGATCGGCATGGGAGGCACCACGGAGAACCCAAGACGGGTTGGTGGAAAGAGGGCCGGAAAGGACGAGGGGTAACATGGGACGCCAGGGCTGCGCCCTGATCAGCGCGGGCACGGGCGCGGCGGCGTCAGCCGTGCCCGTGCCCGGCACGGCCCTACTCCGCCAGGGCAGGGCGTGAGTGGGGTAACCGCACGCCCGTGCGCGCTTGTGCGCGCTTGTGCGCATTCACGCACGGCGACACACATTGCCGCGCCGCTGTCGGCACGTCACGCAACTATTGGGCTTTTCGTCCTGCCGTGAGCATATTGTATGGTCACATAGTGGCGGTTTGCTGGCGCCAGAAGGCCCCTCTAGGGCGCGCGCCATCGCGGGCGAGTCCGTACCTGCCCGGAGCGGGCCGGGCCCTAGCGGGCCTCTCACGGGCAGCGCTGGCGGTGTGACCAGACGGCACACTTGACTGAGCGTGGGCCTGGCACAGCACGTGCTACGCGACGCGCGAGCGCGCAGAGGTAGCGGTGCCGTGGGCGGCCGTGGGCGGCCGTGGGCGGCCCGAGAAAAAAAACCGCCACCGACCCTTGACGCGCCTGGAACGATGGTTAAGCTGTCATTGTCCCTGGGAATACCGGGGGGTTAGGGCAAGACCGGCGATCCGGCGCGCTCTACCCGACGCGAGTCGTCGACCTGGCCTCCCCCGCGAGGGGTGCCTGATCCTGAGCGCGGCCGAGCGCAGGATCAGGCAGGACCGGGACGACCACGACGGGCAGAGGCATGGATTCAATCGACGGTCGATCCTCGCGGTGCCGCGGCGCCTCTGGATCATGTGCGTCCTCCCACTGGGGACAGTGCCGGTTAGTGGGTCTCGGCTGGTCCGAGCGAAAGGATCGATGCGACCGCCCACCGCTCGACACGGGGCGAGGTGAGCCCAGGCTCACCACGCTCTGAGGGCCGCCGACCACGACGCGGCGGTCCTCAGAGCGGTAACACGCCGCTAGACGGACAAGAAGGAGAATCACTATGGCAGCAACAACGGCAACGCCGGCAACGCCGGCAAAGTTAAGGGATGGGACCTGGGGGGCCCGCACGGCCGCAACCGTCGCCGTCGGCGATGTGGTGACCATCACCACGCGCGGCGGCAAGTCCTGGGACGCGCGCGTGGCACGCGTCCTGTGGGCCGGTGAGGACGCGGCGATCTGCGTCACCGAATCGCTCGACCGGACCCCTCGCACCCCTCGCGCGCGTGGCACGCGCACGGGGTGCTCCTGCGGGAGCGTCGAGGAGTACGAGCGCGCGGGGGACTGCTGGACCTGCCAGCACGACCGATAGCCCCACCAGATCGCGGACGACCAGAACCTCGAATTGATCGAGGTGGTGGATGCGATTGTGCGGGGGTCGAGGTGGTAGAGGCGCCCTACGCCACCACCACTTGACAATGCGAGAGACGCGGTTATAGTAGAGAAGACAGGCAACCCGGACACGACCGGGGCCAAGGAGACAATGACAATGACAATGACAATGACAATGACAATGGCCATGGCCACGCGCCTCGTGCGCCTGAATCTGGCGGACGCGGGCCGCGAGGCCGACGCCCTCGCGGCGGCCACCGCCGCCGCAGCCGTGGCGGCGGAGCGCGAGGCGCACGAGGCGCCCACGAGCACGGCCTCGGCCGTGCGTGCGGAGCGCGCCACCGCCGAGGCGCTCGCGGCGGCGGTGGCGCTCCGCGCCATCCTCGGCATCGTCTCCCGCGAGACCGCAGACGCCCCGCTGACCGTCGCAGCCGCCGCCGCCGCCGCCGGCGAGGAGGTGGCGTGAGCCGCCTCGACACCGTGACCAGCGCCACCCTGGTCGACGTCCGCGCTGGCTGGCTGCCCGACGTCGGCGCTGGCTGGCTGCCCGAGGGACGCCACCGTGCGCCAGCATGCGCTGAAAGCGCAGTGCTCTGGGCAGCCTCCGGGCTGGCCGACGACACACCGCTGGAGGCGCTCCGCACGTGGTGGACTCCCGAGAGGGCCATCGCGCTGGCTCGCGCCGATGGTGCGGGACCACGATGTAGGGCTGTGGCCTGGGTCTGCCAGGCACTCGGTGACGTACTCGTCGGCGCCGACCTGCGCGGCCTCGACCTGCGCGGCGTCGACCTGCGCGGCGTCGACCTGCGCGGCGTCGACCTGACCGACGCCGACATGCGCGACGCCGTCATGACCGACGCCGACATGCGCGACGCCGTCATGACCCGCGCCGTCATGACCCGCGCCGTCATACATGAGGCTGACATGCACGGCGCTGACATGACCGACGCCGACATGACCGACGCCGACATGAGCGGCGCCATCATGCGCGACGCCACCCTGATCCGCGCTGTCATGCACGGCGCCATCATGACCGACGCCGACATGACCGGCGTCGACCTGACCGACGCCGTCATGACCCGCGCCGTCATGCGCGGCGCCGTCATGATCAACGCCGACATGACCGGCGTCGACCTGACCGACGCCGTCATGACCCGCGCCATCATGCGCCGCGCCACCCTGATCCGCGCCACCCTGATCCGCGCCACCCTGATCCGCGTCGACATGACCGACGCCGATCTGACCCGCGTCGACATGACCGACGCCGATCTGAACGACGCCATCCTGATCCGCGTCGACATGACTGACGCCGATCTGACTGACGCCGATCTGACTGACGCCGATCTGACTGACGCCGATCTGACTGACGCCGATCTGACTGACGCCATCCTGATCATCGCCGTCATGACCGGCGCCGTCATGACCGGCGCCGTCATGACCGGCGCCGTCATGACCGGCGCCGATCTGACCGGCGCCGATCTGACCGCCGCCGACGTGACCGACGCCGACACACGCAGCGCCATCCTGGAACCCGTGACCGAGTAGAGCTGGTGCAGCTACTGACGCCCCACTCCCCCCCACCCACCCCACCCCGCCCTGCGCATGCTCGGCGGGGTCGAGGAGGTGAGGGCGCATGGAGCGCCCCAAAGAAGTAACTACCATGACCATGACCACCCTACTCCCGCTGACCCATAGCGACGCGCAGGCGTACCTCGCCGCGCTCACGGATGCGCAGCGAGATCAACTCCGCGAGATGGTGCTCGCGCTCCACCCGTGCGCCGACGCGCAGGCGTGGCTCGCGGGGCTCGACCCGAGCATGACGCCCGAGGCCGCATATGCGGCGTGCCAGCGCGGCGACTGGCTCCTCTGGCTCGCCGTGCGGGCTGGCGTAGATCGACGCGAGGTCGTGGGCGCCGCGTGCGCCGTCGCGCGCACTGCGCTGGGTCACGTGCCCGAGAGCGACCAGCGCCCGCTCCAGGCGATCGAGGCCGCTGAGAGGTGGGCCGCAGGAGGCGCCTCTGACACCGCCACCATCAACGCCTACGCCGCCGCCGCCGCCGCCGCTGACGCCGCCGCTGACGCCGCCGCAGCGGCCGCCTACGCCGCTGGCGCTGACGCCGCCTACGCCGCCGCCTACGCCGCCGCTGACGCCGCCGCCGACGCCTACGCCGCCGCTGACGCCGCCGCCGACGCTGCGGCCGCCTACGCCGCCGCTGACGCCGACGCCGCCGCCGACGCCGCCCGCGCGGCATCGCTCGCCCAGAGCGCCGTGATCGTGCGGTCGCTGATCCACTGGTCCGTGATCGAGGCCGCGCTGCTGGCGCACGCCACCACCACTTGACAATGCGAGAGACGTGGTTATAGTAGAGACAGGCAACCCGGACACGACCGGGGCCAAGGAGACAATGACAATGACAATGACAATGACAATGACCATGGCCATGGCCACGCGCCTCGTGCGCCTGAATCTGGCGGACGCGGGCCGCGAGGCCGACGCCCTCGCGGCGGCCACCGCCGCCGCAGCCGTGGCGGCGGAGCGCGAGGCGCACGAGGCGCCCACGAGCACGGCCTCGGCCGTGCGTGCGGAGCGCGCCACCGCCGAGGCGCTCGCGGCGGCGGTGGCGCTCCGCGCCATCCTCGGCATCGTCTCCCGCGAGACCGCAGACGCCCCGCTGACCGTCGCAGCCGCCGCCGCCGCCGACGTGACCGACGCCGACACACGCA
>Ga0210033_1001997_pt1 | contig 17995 bp, 14 predicted proteins | sample CryGeymeta201501_FD_185465 | JGI IMG/M metagenome (GOLD analysis project Ga0210033, IMG submission 185465) | Groundwater microbial communities from Crystal Geyser aquifers in Utah, USA - Crystal Geyser metaG 2015-01 (SPAdes) (version 2) | ecosystem: Environmental > Aquatic > Deep subsurface >... | reverse complement strand
CTCTCTCTGGACCTGCCCCCCATCACCGGCGCCGTCTACCTCGTCTGCGCCCGAAGCGCCGAGCACATCCCCCGCATCCGCGCCGTCGCCACCGCGCTGGCCAGGGAGCTCGGGCGGGTGCAGACTCTGTGATCACGGCCACGAAGCCGCTGTCAGCGGCACGACCGCCGAGACTCTGGACCGGTGTGGGGCGCGACCGCGCCTCGTACGAGCAAGAAACGTAGCGTGCCGTGACCGACCTCAACCCGTGGCCTGTGACGATCGTGACACGCCGACCGAAGCATCCCACGCGGAGCCCCCACCATGGCAGTCAGCGCCTCAGCCACAGCTCGCCTCCTCAGCCTCTCTCGCTGGATCAGCGGCGGCGCGACCCTCCTCATGCTCTCGCTCTCCGTCTTCTTCTTCGCGGAGAGCTACACCGAGGGGAGGCACACCGGCGAGGTCGTCCAGCAGCGCAGCGACGCGATCACCCGGCGCCTCCAGGAGGAGAAGGCGAACCACCAGGACGAGATTGAGGAGCTGTCGCAAGCACAGCTCCGGCTTGAGCGCGACATCAAGACCTCCCGCGAACAGCTGATTGCGATCAGCCCCGACTCGACCGAGGCCGCGATCGCCAGATTCGTTGAGAACGACACCGCAGACGCCGCGGCCTGCCCCCAGGAGATCGCGGGATACAAGCAGAGCCATGCCGACTTCTGCCAGGGTCTCAGGGCCACTCAACGCGACAACGCGACCCTGTTCAGCCTCAGCGAGGCCCTCCGCCAGCAGTTCACCGCATCCTACAAGTTCATCTGCGAAGACGGCGGACAGCTCGTCGACAAGGTCGAGAGCGCCGAGCGAGCCACCTGCATCGTCCAGAGCCGGACCGCCCGCCTGAGCGAGCACATGGAGGCCACCCAGCAGGCCTTCGAGCTTCGCGTGGGCCTCCACGAGGCCCGCCTCAAGGAGATGCAGGACCAGATGAACACCCTCTCGCTCCACCAGCAGGAGCTCGGCGACGTCATCTGGAGGAGGCAACGGGCCGAAGCGAGCTCCGACAGGCTCCAGCAGCAGCTCGCCGACCGCGAGCGGCAGCTTCGGCAGGAGCGCCGCACGACCGGCATCCAGGACCTCATGACCGGCATGCTGGCCGTCAAGCACGTCGCGCTCGGCGTCGTGTGCCTCATCGGCGCCATCGGCGCCTTCGTGCGGCTGCTGCACCTGATGCGCGGCTTCGGTTCCCTGCGCCTGACCACCCCGAGGAGCGACGCACCATGAAGTGGACCCACCCCTCGCCGAATTCGACCGAGCTGGTCCTTGACACCACCGAGACCCTGCACGTGCGCGGCGCCGTGCTCCGCTCGCGACTCAGCGGGATGCGCCTCGTGCCGCGCTGGCCGCACCGCTCCATCATCGCCCGGATCCTCTCCGGGTTCTGGCTGCTCGACGAGCTCAACGGCGCAACAACCGGCGACCAGCCCATCACCCTGATCGGCCGCAGCCCGGTGAGCCGCGCCCGGGTCGTCCAGCTGACCGAAGGCCAGTCCGCCGCCGTCCACCTCCACGCGCTCCAGGGCGTCGTCCTGCCCCACGACTACGACGGCCCACCGATGGCGACCTGGTTCTCGGGCCTGTTCAAACCCGGCTACTGGATGATCGGCTCCCCCCTGCCCGTCGTCTTCGAGGGCCCCCTCCACCTCCTGCTGAGCGCCGACGGCCTCACCCCCGAGCCCGACGCCAACACCCCGACGCCCGACGTCCTCCGCCCCGACCAACTCATCGTCTGGGACGTCCGCGCCGACCTCGAGGTGTGCCCCCAGGATCCCGTCAACAAGACCGCCGCCGTCGCCAACGGCCTCACCTTCCGCTCCTGGGTCAAAGTCCCCGACGACGCGGCGCCCCTCGTCGTGCTCGACTACAGCGCCACCCGCCCGACCCACGCCAACCTCGCCCCCTGGGTCGGCCGCCACCTCCTCGTCGGCGTCCTCCTCAGCATCCTCATCATCTACGCCGCCGACTGGATCATCCAGACCGTGCTCCCGCTGCTCGAGTAGCGCGCCCTCCGCCTGCCCCCAACGACACGCTCGCCCCACCTGGACAACCCCTGCTCCACCCATCCACCCCATCCCACCCCATCCCCGTGCGATCCGACCCCGTCTCCACCGATCACCACCGCCCTCCCGTCACCTGGCACGACGCTCGCACAACCCCACCCCATCCTCCAGGGTCCGCGCCCGATCGCGAACCGACCTCATCCAGCCGACGGAAACCCCATGCGCAACGCCCCCTTCACCCTCCTCCTCCTCGCCTGCACCGCCCTGCTCGCCACCTCCGCCCTCGCCTGCGTGTCCGCCCGCACCGTGGTCACCGAGCGCACGATCGATCAGGTGGCGTTCGTCCCCGCCCCCTCCGGCCCCCACGCCGCCGGCGCCCCCCTCCCCGCAGACTCCGTCGCCCTCGAGGGCGCCGTCACCGTCCACCAGGTCAACGCCGGCCTCTCCCGCGCCGAAGGCGAGACCGGCCACGTCGTCGCCTCCACCGCCGGCCGCGGCCGCGCGGTGATCGGCGCCAACGAGCACACCGAGCTCGGCGTCTCCGCCGAATACAGCAGCCTCAGCCTCGGCACCCCCGTCGCCTCCGACACCCGCAAGGGCGACCTCCAACACCGCGACGCCTGGCGCTTCGGCAGCCAGCTCCGCGTCCATACCGGCGACGCCCGCTACCGCATCGGCGGCCTCCTCGAGCTTGAGCTCGCCGCCATCCCCACCACCCGCACCGTCACCGAGACCCGCACCACCTACTACTACGACGACCCCACCGGCGACCTCGTCGAAGGCGAAGCCCCCGACAGCACCCCCGAAGCACGCCAGCCCTCCCTCATCGTCCGCGACCCCACCCGCACCGACACCGACCCCTCCCTCACCCTCATCCCCCAGGCCCGCCTCGGCTTCTTCTTCACCACCTTCCTCGCCGACACCCTCTCCCTCACCACCGGCGGCCTCGTCCAGAACCAACCCCTCTTCTTCGGCTCCCGCCGCCAGGACGGCACCTGCTTCTACGACGTCGGCGAGCTCACCACCAACGACTGCGACGGCACCCGGGACGCCGACGACATCCCCCGCTACCGCAACGTCGGCATCGTCACCCTCTTCGCCGCCCTCTCCGTCAACCTCGACCCCATCACCCTCATCGCCCAGCTCCACGGCAACGTCGCCGGCGACGCCCGCATCATCGGCGCTACGCCGATGGGGGGTGAGCTGGTGCTGAGGTTGTCGCTCTGAGCCGAAGACGACCGCTGGCGGGGCGCCCGCGCCACACCCCGCGTCTTCACGCCGCCCACCTCACTGCGCGCCCGGCTCGCACATCCGAAGGTCGTAGGTGCACGCGATCTTGAAGAGGCGCTTGACCTCCTGGGGCCCCGCCGAGGGGAGCCTGCCCTTCTGCTTGAGCAGCCCGAGCCACTTGCAGCTCCGGCCCTCGTGGCCCTCGTGGCACTCCTGGGTGAGGTGCACCTGCGCCAGCGCGAGGATCTTCCGATCGGCGTCGGGATCGGGGAACGTCGCGGCCATCCCAGGTATCAACATGGCCTGCGAGAGGTCCTTGCACGCCAGCCCGACGCCGCCATCGCAGGCCGTCGCCAGCAGCTTCAGCGTCGTGTCAACGTCCGGCTTCACCCCGATGCCTGTCGTATAGTAGCGCGCCAGCAACCAGCACGCGTACGGAGCGCCGTCGTCGCAGCCGCGGGTCATCAACTCGATCCCGCGGGCGACGTCTTTCGCCACGCCACGCCCCTCCGCCAGCCGATTGCCCGCGTCCCCGCAGGCGTGCGCGCTGCCGAGGTCGCAGGCCTTAATGTAGTAGGCTGCGGACTTCTCGAGGTCCACGCCGATGCGCCCCTCCCGCCAGATGATCCCCACCTCGTGACAGGCGTGACCGTGCCCGGCGCGGCACGCCTTCTCCAGCAGGGGCAGCGCTCGCCGCGCGTCCTGCGGGATCCCGGCCGCCGTGCCGCGCGAGTACAGCAGCCCCGCCTGGTAGCACGCCTCCGGCAGCTTGTAGGCACAGCCGACCAACAACGCGTCGAGCCCCTCCTTGAACCTACCGCGCTGGACCCGCACCATCCCCAGGACCATGCAGCCCTCATGATCCCCGAGCTTGCACGCCTTCTCCGCAAACCCCTCGGCCGCGGCGAGATCCGGCTTCGGGTTGAGCGGCGCAGACGCCTTCCACGCCCCCATCAGCTTGCAGGCCGTCCCCCCTCCACGCCCGCACGACAACCCCACCAGCCGCTCCCCCTCACCGATGTCCTGCTTCACGCCCTTGCCCGTGAGCAGTCGCCAACCGAGGTCGACACAGGCGGCGTCGCTGCCGGCGATGCACGCCTCCGGCGTCGCGCCAGTCGGCACGCCCGGCGCAGGCTGCGCCGCCGCTCCCGATGCCAGGAGCAGCCACGCCACCCCCACCACCCCACCCACCGCACACCGCACACCGCTCCACCCGCCACCTCGGCCCGCACGATCACCGCATTGTAGCCCGGACATGGCGCCGCTCCATGATGCGTTTCAACGATCCTTCACAACCCTCTCACTTTCGAACACCCTCAAGCCCCCGTCAAGCATGATCTCCACATCAACCACTGGAATCGATTTCCTGGAATGGGGGTCCGGGGGCGGCTCGCCCCCGGCCGCCGGAGGCACCCCTCCGACGGCCAAAAGCAGCGCTGCCCTGGCTCTCTGTCCTGTCAGCAGGCAAGCCCCGAACGCATCCGACGCGACGATATCGCCACCTCACCCCTGAGGCTGAAGCTGCCGAAGGGTCGCCTCCGGTAAACGCCCCCGAAGCCGCCACGTCACCGTGATCGGCTTCTCCCCATCCCACTTCACAAAATCCACCTGCCCACAGTACACAAACGGGAGCGAGATCGCGCCGCGCTTCTTCGCCGCACGCACCATCAGGTGCACCACGTACCCGAGCCGCGCATGGTCACGAATGATCCGGCCGTGCTTGGACGCCTGCTCCGTTCGATTCTGGCTCTGCCACTGGAACTCGGACGCGGAGATGAACTTGTCGCCGTACTGGTGGACGTCGAACATGCCTGCCTTGTCGAGCGTGACGAGAAGAAAGACATCGCGGTCGCAGACCACAAAGCCCTGGTTCCAAAGGGCGTCCGAGAACGGATAGCCGAAGCTCGCCGCGATCTCACGCCGTGTCAGCTCCGCGCCTACCGCGACGCGCCCCTCCACCTGCTCGCCGAGGGCCTCGAGCCGGATCAATCGCTCCAGATCCGCCCGCTCCCCCTTCTTCAACAGCTCCAGGAACCGCTCCAGCAAGGACGGCTCAAACTCCACCAGACAGTCGGGTGGCAGCTCCATCCTGAGCTCTGAGAAGACCTGCGCGATCAGGTCAACCCGGGTCTCCCAGGTGTCTTCCAACCCCTGGTCACCGAGTAGCCAGGCTGGCCGGTCGAGGAACATCCGATGGTTGCCGATGAAGTCGATGACGGTCAGGTGGGGCTTCCCCTCCGCTCGCCGCAGCCCGCGCCCAAGCTGCTGCAGCCAGATGACGGGGGACTCCGTGGGCCTGAGCATCAGCACGGTGTCGATGGCCGGCACATCCACGCCCTCGTTGAACATGTCGACGGCGCACAGGACGTCGAGCTCGCCAGCCTGAAACCGCTCCAGCGACGCAGCGCGCGGGGCCGACGTCTCCCCACTGTGCACCGCGACGGCCCGAAGCCCGCTGCGCTGGAAGAACGACGCCATGTAATCGGCATGACCGAGGGAGACGCAGAAGGCCAGCACCCGTTGCCCACCGTGTTGCCGGATGGCGGCGAGCGCACGCTCGGCGCGCGCGTCGTTCACCGCGGCCCGCTCCAGGTCCTCCATGTCGAACCGTCCGGCGTTCCAACGAATCTTGGTGTAGTCGATGTCGTCGGGCACGCCGTAGTACCGCAGCGGCGCCAGCAGCTCCCGCCCGATGCCCTCCCACAGCGGGCAGTTGAACGCCAGGTTGTCGCCGCACAGCACCAGCAGCTCCTGCCCGTCGCGCCGCATCGGCGTCGCCGTCAGGCCGAGCAGAAACCTCGGCTCGAAGTGGCCGATCACGTTACGGTACGTTGGCGCGGCCGCGTGGTGGAACTCGTCGACGATGATGTAGTCGAACGCCTCGGGATCGAACGTGCGACGGTGCTGCTCGCGCCCGAGGGTCTGCACGGAGGCCATCACCAGCGTCGCGTCCCGATCCTTCTCCGTGCCCGTGTAGAAGCCGATGGAGGCGTCGGGCATGATGCGCCGGAACGTGCGCATCGCCTGGCCGAGGATCTCCTCTCGATGGGCCACGAACAACACACGACGCGCCCCGCTGGCGACGGCATCAAACGCCGCGAGCCAGGTCTTGCCGAGGCCGGTCGCCATCACCACGAGCGCCGCGCGGTGGCCACCCGCGCGCGCTGCGGCGAGCGCGACCAGCGCCTCTCGCTGCACGCTGTGCGGCGCTGGCGGCGGCTCGTCCGCGCTCTCGACGACCAGCAGTTCGGGCAACGCAAGGAAGGGGTGGCACGCCTCGCGCTGCTCGAACTCACGCATCCACCGCTCGTCCATGACCCGCGCGAGCGCGCCGTGCTCGAAGGCGTCGAGCGCCGTCTGGAGTTGGAGGAGCAGCGCCGTCGAGGCGGGAGCGTGCAGCTGGACGACCCACTCACGGTTGTGCCTGAAGCCGGGTGCGGTGAGGTTGGCGCTGCCAACGAAGCCGCTCACCGGCCCCTGCGCGTCGTGCACAAGCGCCGCCTTGACGTGGAAGATGCCGTGCTCGCCGGGCTCCATGGCCCAGAGCACGACCTGGTCCGGGTGGCGCTCCTTCAAGTCGAGGAAGTGCCGCAGACCACGCGACGAGGTCGGGCCCGCGTTGGCCCCCGCGAACAACCGCAGCCGACCACCACGCGCCAGCAGATCATCCAGACGCTCCTCAATGAGCCGAACCCCCGAGGGCTGCACGAACGCCATCGCAAGATCCACCCGCTGGCAGCCGTCCAGAGCGATGTTCAGGGCGACGAGAAACGAGGGGTCGTCGGTGGTGAGCAGAGCAGAGGTCAAGGGTCTTCTCCACACGTGGTGCGCGGTGCGGCCTGACCATCGACGATGCCCCGTGCCCACTACGCCATCCAACGGCGGTCGGATGTTCCATGTTTTGCGGCAGACGCGCAAGACACACGAAGGCGCAACGACCGTCCAGACTGAGAAGCCATTCGGAAAATAGATGCCGATGGATCCGACGTAGATTCTGTTTCCAGGTGGCGTCTGATGGCGTCGGTCATCGTTCCGGCCACCCGGCGAGGAGCACCCACAAGGGGTGCGCCTACGAATCCCGGCCAAGACGGGATCTATGGTGGGGTTGCCCTTGTGGCCGCCCCAAGGGTGGCCCAAACGATGACCAAGGCCCGTCTGATGTGAGGGAGTGGGCCCAGAGGCCCATGACCGAGCAGAAGACACACCTGGGGACAGAAGATACGAGGAAACGAGGCATATATTTTTCGAACGGCTTCTGAACATGCGGCAGAGACCGGTACGCTTCGTGCCGTACGTGGAGAGCTGCGGCCAGAGCGCCGTGCAGTGGCGGAATGACGAGCCAATCAGCCATCCCAACCATCTGACACACAACCAAAATATCAACTCACCGATCGATGCTCAGAGCACCGTCACCCCCTCCGATACCCCCCCGTCGCATAATACTTCGGCCGATCATCCAGCCGCACATGCAGCCACGCGACGCCAGCGCCGGCGGTGCTCAGCCAGACCGGCCGGTCGCTCAGCCGCTGCTCGACGCGGTCGCCGACGAGCGTCCAGAGGGCGTCGCGCTGGTCGGCGGGGGCTGTGCGGACGAAGGCTGCGAGGTGGGCGTAGCAGGCGAGGTCGGGGTCGAGTGGGCAGGGGACGACCATGACGGCGTCGTTGCCGAGGTTGGGGAACGCGACCACGGGGGTGTGGGGGCTGAAGTGGGGGGCGAAGGCGGTGCGGTCGGCAGTGTGCGCCAGGGTCGGGGCGTCGACGATCGTGCACTCGAAGGGGCGGTCGAGGCGGGTGCGGGTGACGGGGGGCGTCTCCCAGCGAAAGGCCTTGAAGGGGGCGGCGGCGAGCTGGTCGTTGAACCAGGCGCGGAAGCGTGGGTCGGTTTGCCAGAGGTGGAGGACGTCGCGCCAGGGGAGGGCGTTGCCTGCGAGCGTGGGGGTGAACTTGAGGCTGCGTCCATCGGTGGGGGACTCGAGGCGGGCGGACCAGGGCATCGGGGGCACCTCGTGGTTGGGGTGTGCTGGGGCGCGGACGCCGTGGTCGCAAGGCTGTGCGAGACAGCAGACGGCTCGGGGCAGAGTACCTCAAGCAGCCGCACCGTGCCCAGCCGGTCTCACTGCGCCCAGCCGGTCTCACTGGACACTCGCCGGGCCGCGCCACCATCCACCCAGGCTCGCTCCGCAGTTCGGCGAGCTCGCTCGATTGATGCGGAGGTCTGCTCGGCGGCGGGGGGAGCTTGCTCGACGCTCCGCGGAGCTTGCTAGACGGTCCCGAGAGCCTGCGTCGCGGCGATCAAGCCCGCGACACCGTCTGGCAGGGCCTCCGGCCGCAAGCGCAAGGCTCACTGCAACACCAAAGGCGGACGGCTGCGCTCGCGCAGACAACGAAGGCCGGCCCACAGGACGTCCAGCAAGCCGCGCAATCTCCAGGGGGCGTCTAGCAAGCTCCCGGAGACCTCCAGCAAACCCCACCACGCCATGGGGCCGCCTTCGACCCGACACCCGCAGGCCTGCCCCTGACGACGGGAGTGCAGCGACCGAGCCCGGAGCCCTCCGATGGGTCGGCACCTTGATCCCCCCGCGGCTGGCGGTGGGTTCCGCGCCCGCAGAGTCCAATCGCCACCGCGGGCCGAGGTTGGAGATCCGTCCACGCCAGCCACCCGACCCGCTGATACAGAAACAGGAATTTCAAAAGCGGTGGACGGGATTCGAACCCGCATCATGCAGCATGGAAGACTGCCGCCTCACCTCTCGGCCACCACCGCAGACACAACGACCAGACACCAGTGCCAGGAGTGGGAGTCGAACCCACGATCTCCGCCTTACCAAGGCGGCGCCTTGCCATCTGGGCCATCCCGGCACAGGTCCGATGGGGGTGTTGGGGACGCGGTGTGAGGGGGCCAGTGCGCGGGGAGGGCCCATCGCCACCGCCGCACCGACCATCGAACACCGGCCCCGGGCCACACGGACCAGGGACGCGAACACGAACGCGAAAGAGGAACAGGGAACCAGGCGGGGATGACGGGATTCGAACCCGCGACATCCGACTCGACAGGCCGGCGTTCAGCCACCGAACTCCACCCCCGCAGCGAGCACGGTGGGGGCTATCGCAGGGTGCGTGCCAGGTCGCGAAGCGCCGCAGCGACGGGCCATACGGCCAAGACCATGCGCCAGATGGATAAATCACGAGACGGACACGCGGCTCGCGACGGACCCGGCCGCCCTGCCCACCCCTTGCCCCGACGCCAGCACCGCCCCTCTACCCGCCCCATCCATCTTGCGCGAGCCCCGTAGGGGCGCTCCTTGTGTAGCCCCGGGCGATCCGAGCGCAGCGAGGTAGCCCGGGGATCGGTTGAGCGCGAGATCATCGCAATCACCACGAACGGACGAGCGCGACACGAACGCAATCACCACGAACGCCGACCACGACATGATCGAATCCACCACGACCGAGCCCCCGCCCATCCCCCCCAGGACCGCCACCGCCCTGCACACCTTGCCCTCGCCGCGCCGCTCGGCCACAATGCGTCCCCGCACAACCCGGAGGACGCCCATGACCGAAGCCGCAGCCGACCGCCCCGCCCTGACCTACCCTGACGCCGAGCGCACCGACGTCGTGGACGACCTCCACGGCACGCCGGTGGCGGACCCGTACCGATGGCTGGAAGACCCGGACAGCCCGGCGAGCCGGGCGTGGATCGAGGCGGAGAACCGGTTGACGCGGGAGGTGATCGACGGGGGCGGGCTGCAGGGGAAGCTGCGGGCGGCGCTGGAGCGCATGGGGGACTACGCGCGGTACGGGGTGTTCGAGCCGGCCGGGGAGCGGTTGTTCTTCGCGCACAACGACGGCAAGCAGGCGCAGCATGTGTTGATGTGGACGGACGACGCGGCGCAGGACGGTCGGGTGTTGCTCGACCCGAACGCGCTGGACGCCGAGGGGCGGGTGAGTTTGCAGTCGTGGACGATCGACCACGCGGGGAGCTGCGTGGCCTACGGGCTGTCGGAGTCGGGGTCGGACTGGACGACGTGGCGGTTTCGGGACGTGGAGACGGGGCTGGATCGGCCGGACGTGCTGGAGTGGATCAAGTTCTCGCAGTGCGTGTGGCGGGCCGATGGGGCGGGGGTCTTCTACAGCCGGTTCCCGCAGACGGGGGAGGGGGAGCGGCTGCAGCTCAAGAATGTGGACCACAAGCTCTATTATCACGCCTTCGGGACGGCGCAGTCGGAGGACCGGCTGGTGTTCGAGACGCCGGAGGACCCGGAGCTCCGGTCGTTCCCGTGGGTGACGCCCGACGGTCGATATCTGGTCATCTACCTCGGCAAAACGGGGGTGGAGACACGCGTCCACGTGATGCGGCTGGACGAGGAGGGGGCGGCCGTGCGGCCGGTGATCGACACGTTCATCGCCGAGAACGTGGTGGTCGGGGCGGACGCGAGCGGCGAGCGGCTGCTGATGCGGACGACGCTCAACGCGCCGCGGGGGCGGCTGGTGCGGGTGGAGCTGGCGAATCCGGAGCCGTCGGCCTGGGTGGACGTGGTGGCCGAGGGGTCCGACGTGCTGAGGGAGGCGGTCCTGGTGGGCGCGGAGGTCGTGCTGACCTACCTGGCCGACGCCCACACGCGGCTGCGCGCCTACGACCTCGAGGGTCGGCTGCTGCGGGAGATCGCGCTGCCGGGGATCGGGACCGCGACGCAGGTGATGGGGAGCCCGGACCGGGCGGATGCGTTTTTCGCGTTCACGTCGTATACGACGCCGGCGGCGATCTACCGGTACGAGGCGGGCACGGGGGCGGTGGAGCTGGTGCGGCGGCCGGCGGCGACCTTCGACCCGGACGCGTTCGAGACGCGGCAGGTGTTCTACACGAGCCCGGACGGGACGCGGGTGCCGCTGTTCATCACGCACCGGCGCGGGCTGGAGCTCGACGGGAGCAACCCGACGATGCTGTACGGCTATGGGGGCTTCAACGTGGCGATGGTGCCCGCCTTCGGCTTCCGGACGATGATGTGGCTGCAGCTTGGCGGGGTCTGGGCGGTGGCGTGCATCCGGGGGGGCGGGGAGTACGGCGAGGATTGGCACCAGGCGGGGACGAAGACACGGAAGCAGAACGTGTTTGACGACTTCATCGCGGCGGCGGAGTGGCTGATCGAGGCGGGGTACACGCGCAGCGACAAGCTGGCGATCGCGGGCGGGTCCAACGGGGGGCTGCTGGTGGGGGCGTGCGTGACGCAGCGGCCGGACCTGTTCGGCGCGGGGGTGGCGGCGGCGGGGGTGCTGGACATGCTGCGGTTCCATCGCTTCACGATCGGGTCGGCATGGGTCGGCGACTACGGCTGCGCCGACAACCCGGAGGACTTCCCTGCCCTGCTGGCCTACTCGCCCGTGCACAATGTGCGCGCGGGCACGGCCTTCCCGGCGACCTTGATCTGCACCGGTGACCACGACGACCGGGTGGTGTCGGCGCACAGCTTCAAGTTCGCCGCCGCGATGCAGTGGGCCCAGGCGGGCACGGCGCCGGTGCTGATCCGCATCGAGACGGACACGGGCCACGGCGCCGGCACGCCCACGCACAAGCTGTTCGACGAGATCGCCGACCAGCTCGCGTTCGTGGCCAGCGCCCTGGATTTTGCGCCGACGGTGGACTGAAGCGCCTCAGATTTTCGGCGCACGGCGGGCGCGCGGAGGCCGTAGACACCGCAGGCTCGGGGCGATGACAGCCTGGCACGATTCTTGATAGGCAGTGAGAGAGCTTGCGTTCTGCGGGGGCACTCCACGGTCAACCGAGGTCATCCATGCATTCAATCGTCCGGTCATCCTCTCTCCTCATCGCGCTCCTCGCCCTCGTCGTCGTCGCCGCTGCGTGCGGCGAGGAGGACTCGACGGGCGGGAGCAACAACGTCGGCAACAACGGCAACAACGGCAACAACGGCGCCGACGACGGGCTGTTGAGCTCGAGCAAGCAGCGCATCACGGCGCCGGACGCCGACCCGACCGAGCTGGCGACGTTGACGCTGGACAACCGCGCGTTTGCCCTCGACCTCTACCAGCTCAAGCGGAGCGACCCGGGCAACCTGTTCTACTCGCCGCACAGCATCTCGATCGCGCTGGCGATGACCTGGGGCGGCGCCCGGGGCGAGACGGCCGATCAGATGGCGGAGACGATGCACTACACGCTCGGGGCCGAGCGCCTGCACACCAGCTTCAACGCCCTGGACCTGGCGCTGTCGAGCCGGGGCGAGGACGTGCAGCTCGACGAGGGCGAAGAGGGCGATCCGTTCCGGCTCAGCATCGTCAACGCGATCTGGGGGCAGCGGGACTACACGTTCCTGGAGAGCTATCTCGACCTGCTGGCGCTGAACTACGGCGCGGGCCTGCGGCCGCTCGACTTCGCCGCCGATCCCGACGGGTCGAGGCAGACCATCAACACCTGGGTGGAGGACCAGACCGAGGACCGCATCAAGGACCTGCTGCCGGAGGGCTCCATCGACGGCAACACGCGCCTGGTGCTCACCAACGCCGTGTACTTCAAGGCCTCGTGGCTCAACGCGTTCGAGGTGTCGCTGACCCGCGACGGCGAGTTCACGCGCCCGGACGGCACGACCACGACCGCGCCGTTCATGCACCAGCAGGAGAGCCTGGCGTATGGGAGCGGCGAGGGCTGGGCAGCGGTGGAGCTGCCCTATGTCGGGCGGGAGCTGTCGATGGTGGTGATCCTGCCGGACGCCGGGAGCTTCGATACGTTCGAGGCGGGGCTGGACGTGGAGACGCTGGACGGCATCATCGACGGGCTGAGCGAGACGCAGGTCGCGGTGGCCCTGCCGAAGTTCACCTTCGAGTACGACCTGCCGCTGAATCAGCCGCTGATGGACCTCGGCATGACCGCGGCGTTCGGAGGTGACGCGGACTTCTCGGGCATCAACGGCGTCGGCGGGCTGCAGATCACCGACGTGCTGCACAAGGCCTTCGTCGCCGTGGACGAGAAGGGGACCGAGGCCGCCGCGGCGACCGCCGTGGTGGTCGGGGAGACGTCGGTCGGGCCGGACCCCGTCGTGTTCAGCGCGGACCGGCCGTTCATCTTCCTCGTCCGCGACCTCGAGACGGGCGCCATCATCTTCCTCGGCCGCGTGGTCGACCCGGGCTGAGCCTTCAGCCGCCGCCCAGGGACGACACCACCACCATCACGCGGAGGCCCTCGACCGAGGCGTCGAGCAGGCCGCGCGGGGGGAGGCGGGAGGTGTCGCCGTCGACGTCCTGGTGGAGCTGCAGCCACTGGACCCGAGCGCCCAGCCGGAAGCCCTGCCAGCGGTCGCCCATGAACTCCATGCCCAGCTCGCCCGCGCCGTTCCAGCCGAACGGGAGGCCGGCGTCGTCGCCGCCGTCGGGCACCGCCAGCACCGGGCCGCCCTCGGCGGTGAGGTAGAAGAACGACTCCGTCCAGGCGCCCTCGTTGAAGACCGTCGCCAGCGACACCAGCCCGGTCAGGCTCAAGTTGAAGTCCACCTCGTCCGTGCTGTCGCCGCTCCGCCCGATCACCGAGTCCTCGCCGCGTCCATCGAACGCCCGAAGCGTCCCGCGGCCGCGGCCATCAAGCTCGAACTCCGCCGACGGGAACCACCACACCGACACGCCCGCCGCCACGTGCGTCCACAGCCACGCCGCAGACACCCCGAAGCCGTAGAGCGCGTCGTCGGTATAGGTCGCCTCGGCGCGCGAGCCGCTGACGGTGTCCTCAACCGCCGCCGTCCCCGTCCCCCACGGCACATACGCGATGTGGAAGCCCGCCCACAGCGCGTTCTCCTGCATCTCGGAGGACCGCCAGCGCAGGTTCGAATCCTCTGCGGCATAGTCCACCACCGCCTCCACCAGCGCCCGGAACGGCCCGCGGAAGCTCGACCAGATCGTGCTCCCTCGCCCCGCCTCCGACACCGTGTGCGTCTGCCACGCGTACGCCGTGTCCGTCAGACCGATCTCGAACAGGAACCCGGCGTCACGGCCCGAGCCGACCGCGACCACCGTCGGATGCACCATGATCGTCGCGCCCAGGCTCTCGGCGACGCTCGCGGTGCAGCTCCGGTCCTCGACCGAGCAGCCGCTCCGTTGCACCGCAGCCTCGACCTGCGCCGGCTCGATCACGAACACCCGCCCCGTCGACCGGAGCTCCGCCGCGAACAGCTGCCGAAGCTGCGCCAGATCGCGCCAGTCGATGTCCGAGGTGCCCGCGATCGGCGCCACGTAGACCACCTCCCGCGTCTGCGCCGACGCCGACGGCGCCCACAGCGCGATCAGCAGCCCGAACGCGACGCCGAGCGGCCAGACCCGCAGCTCACTGCGCGTCGAGGGAGGCATGACAGTTGAGGCAGGTCGCGGCGACATTGTTGGCCTCGAAGTAGTTGGGCGGGGTCGCCTGGGCGTCCGTCCGGGCCTTGCCGAGCTGGTCGTGAAGGATGGTCAGCCCCCGGTCGATGCTCTTGTGCCCCGTCGTGCTGCCCGTCTCGATGAGCACGTTCACCTGTGCGTCCAGCGTCTCGAGCAGGACGAGCACATCCTGGTGCTCATCCTCCGAGATGGCGTCGCCCTTGGTGAGCAGATCGTCCAGCTCCTCCACCGCCTGCCGCATGTCCCGCATCCGGTCGAGGGTCTGCTCGGACGCCGCGCCGTCGACCTCGTCCTCGTCGATCGGGGTGCCGTCGGCCTTGACGTGGGCCTTGCCGCAGCCGATCCCGGCGGCGGCGATCAGCAACAGGAAGAGGGAGGTCCACAGCAAAGAGCGCTTCATCGTTCTCGTACTCCGCGAAGGTGGCTCCGGTCGCGACGCAGCCTGGGATCGTCCTGGTGACGGGCTCGCCCACCGCAGCCGCGACCAGCGTCGCCACCCGGTGAGCGCGTCGGAGGCCAGGGTCCCATCACCGCCTCCGAGGAGGTGCGGCCCCTCGCACACCGGCTCCGACGCTCCGACCATGGCACGTCTGCGCGGTTGGGGCAAGGGGCCGGGTGATCGACCGGGCGGCTCCCCCGAGGCCGCCTGCGAGCCCAGGGGCGAGCGATAGCGGCCGCGGGGGAGCCGCCTCGCTCCCACCACGACCACCAACAGCGCCAGCACCGCCCCCCACGCCCCTCCGCGCGCGCCCGGCGCGACGCCGCACCCGCACCCCTCGCCTTGCCGCCCCGACTCCCCGGGCGCGCGCCCTCGGCACTGCTTGCCGAGGTCGGCGGCGTCGGGGTGGGTGTCGGGGTCATCGTCGTCGCAGTCGCCGGCGCGGGACGCGTAGCCCTCGGGCGGCGCGCAGGCCTCGACGCGGGAGGCGGAGACGCCGAAGCCGTCGCCGTCGTCGTCGCGGAACCAGGCGGTCGCGCCCCCGGCGCCACCTCGGCCCCGCGCCGCACGTTGTCGTCGAAGACCTCGACCGGCGTCCGGCCGCGCCACGTCGGCGTCGCCTCGGCCACCTCGCTGGCCATCGCCGTCGCGGCGACCATCCACCCACACAGCAGCCACCCCAGGATGTCCCGTCGATGTTTCACGGCCCTCCACGCGCTCGAGCGCGCTTCAGGATGAACGACTCCGCCACACATTCAAACCCGGCGACCTCCCGCGTACAACACCAATAATATCAACAACTTACACCACATGGCCGGGGCGCACACCCCGCGCACCCCGCCCCGTCCTGCAGCCACGCGCCCACGCCCCCTCCACATTTTTTCGCTAACACCTCCGGCCCCCCTCCTCTACCCCTACGACGCAAGCAACCGCCGTCCTCCCCACGGACGGATGCCCATACCGACGGAGACCCGACCATGACCACCACGCCCTTCTCGACCCGCTCCGCCCTCCGCAGCACCCCCTCCAACCCCCGCACCAGCCGCGCCTGGGCCAGCGACGACCGCGCCGACGCGCTCCTCAACGACCTGCTCGACGACACCCGCGAGGCCGCCGAGGCCGAGGCCGCCGAGATCCAGCGCCTCCGCGACGAGCGCGCCCTCGCCCAGACCCTCCAGGCCGCCCGCGCCGACGAGGTCCGGCGCCAGACCGGCGACGCCCTCCTCCTCGCCGAGGCCCACCGACGCCGCGACGCCGAGGCGCGTCGCTCTCTCCACCTCCAGGCCATCGCCCCCGCTGCCCCGGTCGCCCCCACCACCAACGCCTCCCTCGAGTCCCTCCACCACCAGCTCGCCCTGGCCGAGGCCGCCCGCGAGGCCGCCGAGCTCGAGGCCGCCCGCCTCGTCCAGCAGGCCCGCACCGCCGCCGCCCGCACGCCCACCGACGCGTGGACCACCCCCGTCGCCCGGACCAGCCGGGCCATCTTCGCCGCCGCAGCGGCCGCCGTGCTCCTGCTCGCCGCCGTCGCCGGCTTCTTCGCCTACGCCTCCACCACGGCCCCCACGACCACGCCGACCGCCTACGCCGTCACCGCCCTCACGGCCCACGACCTCCGCTCCCCCTCCGTCGTCAAGGACTTCGAGCCCATCGAGCCCGCCGTGGTCGCCGCCGCCGAGCCGACCCGCCCCACGCGTACTCAGCGGCCCCCCCGAACCCACACCAACACCAACACCCGGCCCCCCCGCTTCGACTTCGACGCCGGCAGTTCGCCGTTCGACGGCAACAAGCGCTGAGCGCGCCGTCACGCTGCGGAGGGGGAGCTGCAGTGAGGCAGCGGCGCGGTCAGCGCCTCGCCAGCGCGAAGAAGAAGTGCGCGCCGCGCCCGTTTGGCGCGTTGACCCCGCCGAGCCCGAGGCACAGGTCCTCCGTCAACGGCTTGACCTCGTCGTAGAGCATGGTGCGCAGGGGGGGCGGCAGGCGGGAGACGTCGTACTCAAGCCGCAGCACCTCGGCCTCGCGCCAACGCGACGGTCCCCGCGAGGAGCGGAAGCGGCCCACGGTGACGCGCGGCCGCACGAACCACCACACCCCTCGGTCAAAGTCGACGCCGAAGCGCAGCGCCCGAAAGAGCAGGGTGTCGACGAGCCGCATGGAGGGCGGTGGCCCGTCGACCCAGCACAAAAAGCGCCCCTCGAAGAGGCCGCGCGGGTCCGGGCCGGGCTGCGAGGCGCGGAAGTGGTCCTCCAACGCCTGCCTGGAGCACGCGTCGAGCGGGGTCGGGGGCATGGGAGCCTTTGTGTACGTCATAGCGTCTGCACCCACGACCGCAGGGGCTCCATGCGGCCTTGCCAGATCTCCGAGATCTCCACACGGTGGATGGTCTTCTTGACAACTGTACGGCAGCCTAACAGTCGCCGCCGACGAGCACAAGGCCGATCGGCGAGGCTCGCGGCGCGGTCGAGTTCTGGCCAGGGCAGTCAGCTCCGGGTTCAGCTCTCCGTGGAGCCCGTCGTGGCCGACCACCCCACGCTAATCCGGCGCTCGTCGCGCCGTCTCGCGCGTGGGGCTACTCTGGGAGGGCGCCCCCGTTGGGGGCTTGGCCGTGCTCGTATCGGGAAGCGACGCCAGCTTCGTTGGGCGCGAAAACATTTTTTGTGTCAGGTGGTTGTATTGCGCCGCCAAGTGCGGGGAGGTGAGTGTGTCCCTCACGCGATCCGCCAGGCTGTCCCCACGCGAACCTGCCCCAACCCTCGACCTGCACGGCCAAGCCCCCAACGGGGGCGCCCTCCCACTGTAGCCTGTAGTGTTTGGAGTGTGAGATGGTTTTGGAGAGGGGGCGAGGATAAGGGCCTCGCCTCCTCTCCAGTGGCAGGAGCGCCAACTGTAGCCGGCCCCTTTTGAGGGCCTCTTGGGGATCTGC
>Ga0210033_1001995_pt1 | contig 18033 bp, 10 predicted proteins | sample CryGeymeta201501_FD_185465 | JGI IMG/M metagenome (GOLD analysis project Ga0210033, IMG submission 185465) | Groundwater microbial communities from Crystal Geyser aquifers in Utah, USA - Crystal Geyser metaG 2015-01 (SPAdes) (version 2) | ecosystem: Environmental > Aquatic > Deep subsurface >... | reverse complement strand
CCATCGCGGTCGAGATCGACCTGGAAGGGGTTGATGTCGAACGCGCAGTTGTCGAGCGTGTTCAGGATGTTGTCGCCGTCGATGTCCGTGTCGCAGGAGTCGCCCACGCCGTCAATGTCCAGATCGAGCTGGTCCGGGTCGTAGATCGTCGGGCAGACGTCGTCAAAGTCGCTGTTGGCGTCCCCGTCGGTGTCCGGGAAGCAGAGGGTCAGATCCCCGCCCACCGGGCTCGTGATCGTCGCCGACGTCGGGCAGTCGTCGCTCAGGTTGGAGATGCCGTCGCCGTCCAGGTCATCGTCGCAGGCGTCGCCGAAGCCGTCGCCGTCCAGATCGAGCTGGATGTCGCCGACCATCGGGTTGGGCAGGTGCACGCAGTTGTCGAGGTCGTTGAGGATCTCGTCGCCGTCGAGGTCGGGATCGCAGGGGTCGCCAAATCCATCGGCGTCGATGTCGATCTGAACGCTGTTGGGGGCACCGATGCAGTTGTCGCAGGCGTCGCCGATGCCGTCGCCGTCCGCGTCGCCCTGGTCGGGGTTGAACATGCGGAGGCAGTTGTCGCTGGGATCCTCGAGGCCGTCGTCGTCGTAGTCGTCTGCAAACTGGTAGGTGTCGCCGAGGTCGGTGTTGTTGACGAGGATGCTGCCCCCGCCACAACCGCAGCCCCCGCCGCCGGACTGGTTCGGCGTGCCGCAGTCGCCGAACGCCTGATCACACTCATACGAGGGCGAATCCTGCGCCTGCGCGGTGCCGAGAACACCGATCAGAACGAACGTCATCGCGCCGACCAGAGTGGTGAGCTTCTTCATGGGAACCTCCAGAACTGCTGCTGGCTCTCCCGAGAGAGCCGGTGGACCTGGCGCCAAAACCCCGACATGGAGCCGCTCGCCGAGTCCGTTGGTGATGATGCGTGTCCTGTTCTCAACCCAAATCGCGACCACAAGGGCCCGACGCTGCCGAGAGACACGCGCTGCTCGAACGAATGTTGCCCCAGCCTGCATCTCAGTGGGCGTCGCAGCGCAGAGGGTTCTGTGAGCGATAGCTCGCAGAAGACCCTGCGTCGCGACACCCAGTGAGATGCACGGCGGTCTAAAGGGACCCCCACGAGGAGCCCCCAAGAAAGTGCACTTTGAGTATGTAGGAAGACTCCCCCGAATGGAAAGGAGGAACCGTCACGCCCCAGCACATTTTCCTTCGAGCCGCCGTGGGGCGGGGCCCGCGGTGGAGCCTGGCTGGATGCGGTGATCAGCCGACGAGCGCCCGGGCGAGCAGGAAGAGGAAGGGTGACAGGATGAGGCTGAGGTTGCCGACGAGCAGCGCGCGCCCGGCGTATCGGGCGATCGGCCCGCGCAGGCGGCGCCACGGGTGTCGTCCGCGTCCATCGCCGACGGCAGCATCGATGTCGAGCACGAGCTTGCGGCCGAGGGCGTCGTGGACCTCTGCGGCGGCGCGGGCGAACCGGACGATGGCGACGCCAATCCGCCGGGCGAGGTCGATCAGCGCCAGGGCGGTGACCCGGGCCAGGCCAAGGGGGACCGACAGGAAGGCGTAGCGATCGACGAAGCCCTGCACGCTGTCCCGGTCGACCTTGCGCGTCGCCTCCAGCAGCGTCCGGGTCTGCACGGTCAGGAAGCGCGCAGCGGCGGTGGCGGTGCGGGCGGTGGCGCGGGCGGCCCGGACGATGGCGTTGCCGAACTGGATGGTGGCGTAGACCGAGAAGCCGATCGTGACGTGCGCCCACGTGCGCTCGCGCAGCACGACGGCGAGCGCGGTGTCGGGGCGCAGGTGATGGGCGAGGAAGAGCGCCTGCCCCTTGCCCTGCCGGGCCATCCAGGCCCACACGGGGATGGAGGCGATCGCCCCCCACAGGAGCCGCGCGACGGTGGCGAGCGTGGTCAGGCCGAGGTCGAGCCACTGGCGAGCGAGGCCGACCTCGGGGGGGTCGTCCTCGGCGACGACCGCAGCGGCCGCCGAGCGCCGCGCCCGGATGAACGCCTCATCGACGGTGATGCGGACGGTGGCGCTCTGCGGCGGCCGGCTCTGGGTGATCGGGCTGTCGGGGCCGAGCTCGGGCAGGAAGAACCGGGAGTCGAGGCCCTCGATGCCGTCGCCCGAGCTGCTCGGCAGCTCGAGGTCGAGGAAGGCCCGCAGCGCGTGAACCCCGTTCGCAAACCGCGCCTCGGGCGCCTTGTGCAGGCAGTGCAGCACGAAGTCGCGGAAGGTGGCAGGGAACAGCACGGCGCGCGGCCCATCCAGCGGCGGAGCCTCCTTGCGGACATGGCTGAGCATGAGGTCCATGACGTTCTTGCCGTCAAACGGCGGCTTGCCGGTCACCATCTCGTAGAGGATGCAGCCGAGGGCGTAGACGTCGGTGGCGGCGGTCACGTCGGCGCTGCCGAGGGCCTGCTCGGGCGCCATGTAGACGGGGGTGCCGAGGATGTGGCCGGCCTGGGTGAGCTTTTCGCCGTCCTTGCCCGGCCGCCCCCGCACGAGGCCGAAGTCGATGAGCTTGAGGAACGAGGTGTTCCGCCCGACGTGGCACAGCATCATGTTCGCCGGCTTGAGGTCGCGGTGGACGAGGTCGGCGTCGTGCATGGCGCCGAGGCCCTCGAGCATCTGCCGGGCGACGTACAGCACCTGATCGACGTCCAGCAGGCCGCGGGCGAGCACCGACTCCAGGGTGCGGCCCTGGAGGTACTCCAGGGCCATGTAGGCCATGTGCTTCTCGGTGAAGCCGTAGTCGTAGCAGGTCACCACGTGCGGGTGGTTCAGCGTCGCGATGGCCTGGGCCTCCCGCAGGAACCGCTCCTCGTCCTCCCGGTCGCCGGTCAGCCCGCTGTGCAGGACCTTGATGGCGACCCGGCGCCCGATCGGGTGCTGCACGGCCCAATAGACCGTACCGACCGCCCCGCAGCCGAGCACGCCGAGGATGATGTACCGCCCCACCAACAGCTCACCGAGCAGGTGACCCGCCGGCGCCTCCTCCAGCGCCGAAGCCGACACGAGGAACAACCCGTGCTTGTCACACACCTCGCCGAGCGTCGTGCCCGCCCGATCGCACAGCGGGCAGCGGAGCGCCATGGCCGGAGGCCGCGAGGCGATCGCCTTCTCATCGACCCGCGGTCCGGGCGGCGAGGAGCTGGGCTGCGCTGAGGTCATGGCTTGCCCCCTCGGCCCGGCGCCGGGGCTGCGGGTCTGGCCACGAGCTCGAGGGCGGCCGCCTCGACCGTGCGGGCCGCGTCCAGGGCGCGCGACTCCACCGTGAGCGCCCGCGAGGTGACCCACGCCGCCGACGACACCGGGCACATCAGCAGGACGACGAGGCCCAGCACGCCGGTCACCAGCAGGAAGCCCCACGGGCCCGTCACAGCCTTCTCCCGCTCAACGATGGACCGCAGCTCCTCCGTCTCGTTGGACAGCTCCTTCGGCGCCGCTGGCAGGAGCTCCGGGACGGCGAGCGGCGCGGGCTCAGAGGCCTCGGTGCTCCCGGCCACCAGGGCAGTCGCCTCGCGGGGCCGGTCGACCGTGGCAACCCCGGCGTCCGCCACGGGGCCGTCTGGCGCGGGTGCGTCGGGCGCTGGCGCTGCAGCCGCCGCGTCGATGGCCTGGTGCATCAGCGTGCGGGAGACGACGACAGAACCTCCGCTCACCGCCGAGGCCGGCGGCGACGACGCCCCGGTGTCGTGAGGCACAAACGCGTCGGTCTGGCGATCCGGGGGCCTGGCGGGCGCGGCAGCCTCGATGAGCAGGCCAGGGTCGATCACGCCAGCCACGGTGGGCGTGTCGGTGTCGGCCTTCGGGCGTCGGCCGAAGCCGGGGATGAGGTTCGGGCCGGAGACCGAGGTCACCTTGGCGCCGAGGGCGGGCGGCGGCGTGGACGGCGCCGTGGCCCGCTCGCTGGACGCCGACAGCGTCGGCGCTGCCACCGTGTCCGACGCTGACCGGCCTTCGATCACCGTGGCCCCCGACAGCCCATGCAGCCGCGCCACCACCGCCAGGTGGAGCGTCGTCCGGATCGTCGGATCGAGCTTGACACTCGCGGGATCGATGCCGGCCAGCGCGGCGCGGAACGCCTCGGCGTCCTCGAACCGGTCGCCGGGATCGAGGGCCAGCGCACGCGCGATGACCGGACCCAGCGGCCCCCGCCCCAGCTCCTCCTGGATGTACACATCGCCGCGGCTGTGCATCACGAAGCACTGCGTCGGATTGTCGTCGTAGATCACCGCCCGCGCCGTGAGGCTCTCCACCAGGATGAGCCCCATCTGGTAGACATCGAAGGCGGGCGTGACCTCCTGGCGATCCACGTACTCCGGCGCCATGTAGGACGGCGTGCCGATCATCTGCCCCGTCATGGTCAGCCGCCCGTCCTGGATGACGTGGCTGATGCCGAAGTCGAAGATCGTCAGCGTCTCGCGGTGGGTACCCGGATGGATCAGGAACAGGTTCTCCGGCTTGAGGTCCTTGTGCACGATCCCCTGCCGGTGCGCCTCTCCGAGCGCGTCCAGGCAGCCGATGAACAGAGGCAGCACGCGCGTCGGCGCCATCGCCCCGCCCCGCGTGATCTCGCGGAACAGGTCGTGCCCGCTCAACAGCTCCATCACCAGGAACGGGTCGCCCAGCTCCGTCACGCCGATGTCGTGGATGGTGATCACGTTCGGGTGCCGGATCTGGGCCGCCACCCGCGCCTCGCGGCGGAACCGGGCCACCAGCCCCTCCCGCACCTCCGCGTCCGCCTCCCCCTGGAAGTTGAGGACCTTGATGGCGACCTCGCGGCCGATCATCGCGTCGCGGCCGCGGTAGACCTCGCCGAAGCCGCCGCCGCCGAGGAACGACAGCACCTCGTAGCGATCGGCGAGGCGATCACCAGCGTTCAGGCGTGGGGTGGTCATGGAGCTCATCGGGCGTAGCGGGCGGTCACAGAGTCAAACACCGATCGCGGCGATGGTACCGTGAATCGGGGCCGGGGCGCAATCGTGGTGTGCCTGGCGCACGGGCGGTCGAGTTCTGGGCTCCGCCCAGGGCCGCTTAGAGGCTATTGCCTTGAGAATCCGTTTTCGAAGATAGATCAAATGGATTCTCAAGGCGGTAGCCTTGAGCGGGTCTGGGCGGAGCCCAGCCGAAAGGTGACCCTCTGAACCCGAAGGCACAGCACTCGACCGCCCCGACCGGACGTGCTCGGTCGCCAACTGGACGCCGTTTGCGGCCAACCCAACGCCGAATGCGACCGCTCGGACGGACCTTGCCCCGGTTCGGGCACCGCAGGCGCGCGTCGGGACTCCGTTGCCAGCCGGCCGCCGTTTGTCGTCGCCGGAAGCTGGGAGGGGCGCGCCGCGGCGTCGGAGACGGCCGCGCCGAATGCTCTTGACGGACCTCGGCCGGCGAGTTAGAGGTCAGGGCTGAACCTTGGAGCAGGGGAATGCATGACGTCAAGCCAGGTCCGCCACGACAGCTTCCACAAAGCGATGGTCCTGCAGGCGACCGCACCGTTTGGCAAGGGCGAGGTGGAGCACCAGATCGAGCGCGGTGTGTACTTCGCGGACGTGTGGTTCGAGCCCGCCAATCCGCAGCCCACCACCCCCGTCCCTCCGCACCTGGGCTTCTGGAGCGAGATCGCACGCACGCTGGCGCTGGTGGAGAACTGCCGCTCCCCTCCGACGCCCCAGCGCCTGACCGACATCGTGGCCAGGACGCTCAACAAAGAGCACGCCCTGCGCACCCACCCCGACAAGCTCGCCCCCGTCCGGACGTGGGTCATCACCCACGGCCGCCCCACCGCTGCCCTTGAAGGCTGGGGCGCACGCCCCCATACTGAACCCGAGTGGCCCGAGACCGGCATCTACCGGCTCGCCTCCGTCGTCTCCATCTTCGTCCTCGTCGGCCGCGAGCTGCCCGAGACGCGCCAGACCCTGCTCTTGCGGCTCATGGCCGGCGGCCTCACACTGCAAAGAGCCCTCGAAGAGCTCAAGGCGTGTGAGGAGCCCTGGACCCTACCCTACAAAGACCTCCTCGTCAGGAGACACGTCATGGTCGCACAGCCCAACTACCCGCGCTCCGAGGACGACGACGACTTCCTCCAGCAATTCGCCGAGATCGCCGACCGCTTCGTCACCAACATTCGACAGGAAGGGCGACAGGAAGGACGACAGGAAGGATGGAAGGATGGCCGTCAGGACGGCCTGCGGCGCCTCTTTGGCCTGCGCCTTCAGCGTCCCCTGACGGAGGCCGAGGTTGAGGTGCTGCACCGCAGGGTCGCCGAGCTGGGTCCAAACCTCCTCGACGAGCTCGTGCTCACCTCCACCGCCGAGGAGCTCGATGAGTGGCTGGCCACGTCGCCGGACACTCCCTGAATCCCCCGTGCCGCCCATCGCAGCGGCCTGCAACCGGCCGCGTCAACACCTCGCCGTCGCGCCCGCCCCGCTCCCCCCAAGCCTCGGGCGCCAGTGCCGGGCGCGACGGGCCCTGACTACAGTGCGCCGAGCTCGCTCAGCTGCCTTGCCACGTGGTCACGCCCGGGCTGGAGGCACGGGGCGACGAACATCAGCGCATCGTACGAAGCGAGGGACTCCTGCCAACCGGCCGGCTCGGCTGAGGCGAAACGGTTGGAGTTGTGGTGTTCGTGGGCGAGAGGTCGTGGAGGTCGATGCGGAGCGGGAGGGGGGCGTCGGGGGTGGGGGGTGGGGGCGGGGGGCGTCGCGGAGCACGGTGGCCAGGTGTGCGGCGAGGACGTAGAGGAGGAGGGACTTGCCGTAGTGGGGGGCGCCTTCGATGACGGCGATGCCGTGGCCGTCGAGGGGGCATTGACAGGGACATCGGTTGCCGAATCTCAACGGGTGGAAGGAACGCCGTGTTGACAGGCCAGATGTCTGCGCGGCCGCCGTTGACGCGCATGTTGATTCACGCCTTCCTCTTGCGCCCCAAAGGGGACACTCGGAGACAGGGTCGCTGCTTGTATGACGGTGTCGAGCTCGCGGAGCTTCGCCTGGAGCTCGCCCTTGAGGGTGCCGACGCGGTTTCGGGCGGCCTCGGCGGCGGCGCGCAGGGGGCGGAGGGGCCTGGGGTGGCGGCTTGGGGGGCGGGGTCAGGTTGAGCGTCAGGGAGCGCTGCTCAGAAAGTGACCGTCCAGTTCACCCGGTAGCCATCCGCCGACGCCGGAAACGTCCACTCGGCGGCGCTGTTCACGATGCAGCGGCGGCGGCGCGCCGCCTGGTCGGGTTTCGGCGAGTCGAGATCCACGATCTGCACGCCGCGCACGTGACCGTTCGTGCCCACCTGGATCGCCAGCCTGAACTTCGAGGTCTTCCCGAGGTCCCCGCACGCCTTGATCGACCGACGGTGGGTATCTTTGTACAACCCGACGAGGTTGCGGGAAGGTGTTGCTGGCCGAGGCGGAGGCACAGGTCTGGGCTCAGGCAACGGATCAAGCATCGGCCACGCGTGATCGAGGCGCCGCGCGAGCTCGGCACGGAGCGACGCGATCATCGACTCCAGGGCGTCGCGCCCCTCCTTGTAGCCGTAGAGCTGCTCGTACAGCTCCGCGATCTTACGGTCTCGCGCGGCCAGGAGCGCACGCCCGCGCTCGAGCGCTTCCACAGCCCGCCGCAATTCGGTGGTGAGCGCCTCATTCGCCTCCTCGAGCATCACCAGCGCGTCGAACAGCTCGTCGACGGTGCGAGGGGCAGGCTCCTCGGTCACGGGAGTCGGCTCCTTCGGCCGGGTCGGCGGCGTGACGTCTACAGGACTCCTGGCGAAGCCCCCATCGCTCGCCTGATGTTCGAGCGCCGACGACAGCGCCCACACCCACCCGCTCAGCAACACGACGGGCAGTGACAGGACGAGCGCAGCCGTCCACGCGACCTGCAGACGCGGCAGCGACCTCCGAGTGCCCCGTGTCGGAGGACATGGGCCAGGGTGCGCAGCGACGGCGTCGGCGTGCTGCGCGGGCGCGACGTCATGATCCAGTGGAACCGCGACCGCATCGAGGCCCGCGCCGCCAGAGTGGCCGAGGTGCACAGCGACATCGCCGTGCTGCGCGGCCGGCACTTCGCGCGCCGACCGAATTGAGACCGTCTCGAGGCCCGCTCCACCAGCGTGGACCGCCTGCGCCGCGTCGTCGTGCTGCGGGGGCGTGAGGTCATCGCCCGGCGGCGCCTCGACTGCATGGAGGTCCGCGCCGCCAACGGGGAGAGGCTGCGCCGGGAGATCGCCGACCGGTGCCAGGTCGAGCTGCTCCAGGAGGCTGAGGCCCTGGGCGGCAGACAACCGCGCCATCGGGAGACGATGCAGCATCCCGACGAGCAGACTCCGCAGCTCGGGGACTTGAACGAGGCGCGCGAGGGCTCGCGGTGAGGGGTCGCCGTGACGGTCCCGCTCGAGGAGTACGCCCGTCGCACAGCGATACATTTCTCGACCCGCAGCGTAGACGTCCGCCGAGGGTTCCGCCCCCTCGATCTGCGTGTACATCTCCGGAGGGGCCGGCAGCTCGCTACGAAACGCACCTTCGCTGGGCTGCAGCACCTGCTCGCGGCTGATGACCACGACCGCCTCTCCGGTATCGGGCCGCACGTGGATGGTGTCGAGCGAGAGAAACCCCAGCGTCGTGTTGTCGAGGGCCGCCAGCTCCAGGAGCTTGAGGACCGGGCGGAACACGAGCAGCAGCTCCTCCAGGCGCAACGCGCCGTTCTGCTCCAGGATCTGGCGGAGTGGTTTGAGCCCGCTCGTCCTCAGCTCCTGCGGGTCGAGAATCAGGAACGCCGCGTGACTCACGTGGCGGGGTCCAGGCTCGTTGAGACGACTCTGGCGATGCATCGCATGCCTCCGTTTTGGTCGGCTGTTGGGTCCATCATCACGAGCTCAAGGCTAGCGACTCCACGTCGCCCGCACAAGCCCAAAAAAGATAATTATGTGTTTTTACGATCTTGCCAATCTGTCGCGCCGGCCGCTGGTCGATCTCGGCGGGTCGGGCGAAGGCCGAGCCAGGACCTCGCGCCACGCGATCACGTGATCGCGTGACGAGCGTGCCAAAACGAGGAGGACGAGTTGGCTCGGCGAAGGAGGCCTCGATCCGTCGGCTCGTGCCCAGTCGGCCGCCCACGTCTTGATGGAGGTTGCGGTGCGGTGAGTTCGGCGCTCGACCGCGCGCAGAAGCCCCCGCGTCGTCAGTTCCACCCAGACGCACTGCGGGTGAAGGCTCGCGCCACGCACGCGAACCCTCGCAAGCGCGTCTTGTGTCCTTGCGCCGCGCTGGGTCACGTCTAGAGCATGGGTTGCAGCGACGCGCAGGCCGTGAACTCGGCGCTCACGGCGCACACGCAAGGTGGAACGAGGAGGGTCGGAGGGGGCGCCACACGTGCCGCAAGCCCTCGACAAGGACACGCAAGAGCAACCGACCGTGGCGCAAGCCTCACGAGGCGGCGCAATATGCGAGGCGGCGCATGCGGGCTACTCCGTGGGCACGGCATCCCGACGAGTCTTCTTGCGGCGGGCCAGGCCAAGCCAAAGCAGGTAGTCCCGCCGCTTGATGAAGGTGCGCGCGACGGTCGCCCAGTCCTGGTACCAGACGTAGAGGTCGTAGAGGGCCTCGGCGCGCGTTGCGTCGGCGGCCTCAGCCAGGGCGACGGACTCTGGAGTCCCGCTCGGCTCCGGGAGCTGCGCTGCGACCTGGAGCAATCTCCGCACACGTTGCCGTTCGGTGGAGTCCAGACCGCGCGTCGCCAGGACACGAAGCGCCTCGGCGTCGCTCGCCTGGGCCTCGACGGTACGGTCTTCGCCGCGCTCCATGGCGTCGAGCCGGTCCAGGAGCCGTGTCACGACCAGGATGGACGCAGGACCGGTGACCGGCGCGAGCCCCTCCATCAGGTAGGTGAGGGAGAGGGGCAAGCGCAGCAACGCGCTGCTCGCCACCGGGAACCACAGGTTGTCCCACTGGTCCAGCTCCGCCATCGCCTGCCGCGACGCGACCTCCACCCCAGGGACCGACGGCCTGGCCACCCGGTATCCACTGGCGGCGTGCAGCAGGCGCCAGCCCTCGTCATGGATCTCGATGGTGTAGCCACGCTGCGCCAGGATGGTGAAGATCGCCTGGTTGCGGCCCATGGTGCTTAGAAACGTCAACGCGCGAGCGGGGTACTCCTCCAGGGTCTGTCGGGTCGGACGTTGTACGGTCATGATGATGCAGCTCCTGCTGGGGACGCGGGCGAACCCGTCGTCAGGTTGGGCCAGGGTGCCCATCCGGCAATGTGCCGGAAGCAGCCCCTGTGGCCATCTATACCGCCGTGAGTCGCAGTCCGACCCGCATGTCAGTTCGGACCTTGTGGAAGAGAAGTGAACGCGATGGCGCCCATGCTCCCCCCCCGAGGGCAGCGACAGCCTTCGCACGCGATTGTATGCCCCGTGCAGCAGGTCCCAGCCAGGGACCGCGCCGAGCTCCTTCACTGTCTTGTCCTGCAGGTGGCCTGCGGCGCGACCCTCTTCATCTAGAAAAGAGACCGTGATGTACTCGGCGTGCTGCGCGTGCGTGCGAAGCGCAGGGTGTGGTGCGGATGCTGTGGGATCCTGCCGACTCGCGACCCACGGGACGGCGGGCTGAGGTTGGGTCGTGCGCAGAGAGCCCAGCGGCATGATCAGGCCGCGGGTCGGCACATCGGGGGTCACCTCATCCACGGTGCGGCTGCTCTCGTAGAACTCGCCCACGACCAGCGGGATGTTCCAGCGTTCGACGACGCGCAGATTGCCGACGCTGGCGTGTAGCACGTAGGCCTCGTCCACCGCCTGCTGACCGCGCCTCGAACACCCGAACGGTTCGCCGATCAGACGATAGCGCAGTTCGGCGTTGTCCCACGCCCAGATCTCCACCGCCAACTGGCCAGGCATGATCTGTGCGCCGTGCGCTTCGAAAACGCGGAGTGCCCGTGCCCTGACGTACTCGGCGACAAGGTTCGCATAGGTGTTGCTCACGGATGAGGTCCTGTGCGTGGGTTCATGGTTGCGACAAAGAATGAGAAAAGCCCAGCAGCCATCGATGCCCGGCATGATTCCATGATCGTGTGCGCGGTGCAAGTCGAAGGGGCAGGGACAGTCCAGGAGGTCCGCCGCGCAGCCTCCGCGCACGCCGCCCCTCTACCGTGCCTGCCCGAAGCTCGTATAGAACTCCCGCGTCTCGCCGCCGGCCTTGGCGAACGCGCCGTAGGCCTGCCACCACGCGGCGGTGACGGTGTCGAGCTCGCGGAGCTTGGCCTGGAGCTCGCCCTTGAGGGTGCCGACGCGGGTTCGGGCGGCCTCGGCGGCGTCGCGGAGGGGGTCGAGCTCGTAGGTGGCGAGGTCGTGGCGGATGGCCGTCTGGGCGGTGGCGAGGGTGTACTTGGCCTCGGCCAGATCGAGGTTGGCGGTGGCGTAGTCGAACTCGAGGCGGGCGAGGGAGAGGCGGGCGGAGGCGAACTTGCGGAGGGCGGCCTTGGCGTTGGCGTCGGCGGGCCAGGTGTCGGTGTTGGCGATGTCCCACTGCCAGGCGTCCACTTGATCGAGGCGACGGCGGGCGTCGTCGCGGCGGGCGCGGGCGATGGAGACGGCGTCCTGGCCGTCGGCGATCAGGCGGCGGGAGGCGACGGGCACGACGGGGTCGTGGAGGTCGATGGGGGTGATGGTCGTGGCGCAGCCCGTGGCCAGGACCAGCGCGAGGGCGGTCGTGGCGGGGAGCGCGCGGAGGAGGCGGCGGAGGGACATGGGGTGGCGCCTCGGGCGTCGGGGGTCGGTGTTAACCATGGATGAGGCGTCCTCCGTCCTTGCCTTGCGGGAAGCGGTCGTTGACCTGCTTGGCGGCGTCTTCGAGCCCGGCGGCGCGGAGCATGGTCGCGAGGTTCTGGCGGCCGGCCTCCAGGCCACCTTCTGCGGCGTTGGCGAAGGCCTCGAAGGCGCCGGCGGTGTCGCCGACCTCCCAGGAGGCGATGCCGAGGAGGTTCTGGGCCTCGGCGCCGCCGCCCTGCTGGACGGCGCGGGCGAGGATGAGGCGGGCGACGTGGGGGTCTTTGGCGTCGAGGAAGCGGGTCCCGAGCTGGGTCAGGGTGTCCTTGTCCTCGGGGTTCTGGGCGATGGCCTTGCGGAGCTCCTCGACGCCGTCGGGCTTGGCGTTGGCGGTGCGCGCGGTGATGCGGTCGAACTGGATGAGCGTCTCGGGGAAGGGCTTGCCGGCCATGCACTGGCGCACGACGGGGTTGTAGAGGCGGTTGGACCAGGCCTGCTGGGCGCACGCCTCCAGGGCCTGCTTGCTGGTGGCGCGGAGGGTCTCGACGCGCTGGGCGATGGCCTCCTGCACCTGGCCCTTCTCCTCGGCGGACAGCCCTGCGGGCAGGGTGACGCCAGCGAGGCGGTCGGCGGCAAAGCCGAGGGCGAACGACATGCGGCCGAGGGCCATGGTGGCGAACTGCGGGGTGCCCTGGCGAGCCGCCGAGAGGTAGCCCTCCTCGAGGAAGCCGATCAGGTCGATGAACTCCTGCAGGAGGTCGATGCTGTCGGGGTTCGGGTACTTGCGGACGGTGGCCAGGAGGATCTCGGCGTTGCCGTAGTGGACGCGGGCCTCGGCGTCGGGGCTGGAGCCGGTGGCGGTGTCGCCGGCCTGCTGCAGGAGGGTCTCGGCGGCCTCGATGTCGCCCCTGGCGATGAGGGCCAGGCCGAGGCGGGCGAGCAGATCGGGCGAGCCGGTCTCTTTGAGGCCGTCCAGCTCGGAGACGATGGCGCCGGCGTCGCCGCTGCGCTCGACCGAGGCGGACATCTTGGCCAGGACCTCGGACTGGGCGGGGCCCTCGGCGCCGCGGAGGGCGTTCTTGTAGAGCTCGCGGGCGCCAGGGGCGTCGCCGAGCTCGTCGAGGATGTCGGCGGCGGTGGTCAGGAGGCGGGCGCGCTGGTCGGGGTTGACGTCGGCGGCGCGCCGCAGGTAGCGCACGGCCTGATCGAACTCGAAGCGCGCGACGGCCGACTGGGCCAGCGAGGCGTAGATGCCGGGGAGCTGCTCGCTGCTGGGGTACTTCTTGGCGATCTCGTCGGCGATCTCGTTGAGCTTGTCGGTGTCGCCCACGGCGCGGGCGGCCACGAAGGCGTTGAGGAGCGCGCGCTCACCGAGCGGCGTGCCCTCGTTCGTCTTGGCGAACTCCTGCAGCGCGTCCACGCCGGCGCCGTTGCCCTCCTCGCCGGCGGTCGAGAGCGAGAGCTGGTCGAGCTTCTTCTCCTCGGCGGCCAGGACGATGGGCTTGATGTCGGCCTTGAGCTTGTCGCTGGCCGGCGAGGACGGGTCCATGAAGCGGCGTCCGGCGAACATGAGGCCGTCGGAGTCGTTGAGGGTGTAGTAGCTGTCGAGCACGAGGTTGATGGCGGCGTCGCCCTCCTCGGTGCTGGGGAACTCGTAGGCGACGGCGGTGAGGCGGTCGATGGCCTCGGTGTACTGGCCGCCGTCGTAGTAGGTCTGGGCGATGGCGAACTTGACCAGGCGGGCCTTGTTGGCGTCGATCTTGAGTGCGAGCAGCTCGCTGGCGGCCAGGCGCAGGGCGGCGCGGGCGGTGACGCGCTCATACTGCTGCCGACCGGCCTCCTTGTCGACGGACTGCTGCAGATGCACGACGGCGTCGTAGAGGGCGTTGGAGCGCTCCTCGGCCTCGGGCGGCAGGAGCTGGGCGGCCTGGAGGCTGCGGAGGCCGGCGTTGAGCTCGTCATCGGCGAGCGCGAGGACCTCGGCGAAGTTCAGGAGCATCTCGGCCAGGCGCTCGGAGTCGGGGAAGGTGTCGACGTAGACCGTGTAGGCCTGGCCGAGCGCCACGGCGTTGGCGGTGCGATCGGGCCCCTCCTTCATGGCGACGAGGGCGGCCTGCGCGGTGGTGATCAGGTCGCGGATGTAGATCTCGAACTCCTCGCGGAGCTTGACGCGGGACTCGTCGTCCAGCGACGTGCGCGCATAAAAGCGGATGAGCGCGTTCGCGATCAGCCGCACGTCCTCGCCGAGGGTGCCGAAGGCCTTGGCCTTCTTGATGCCGGTGTAGAAGGTCCGGGCGTCGTCGAGGCGGTCCTCGTTGGCGGGGCCGAGCCAGAGCAGCTCGCGGGTGGCGTCCACGGCGCCGTCGGACTTCTCCATGACGCGGTAGCGGTTGGCGAGCTTGTCGAGGGCGGCGAGGTAGGTGGCCCGGTTGTAGGCCATCTTCTGGAAGTAGGCGATGGCGCCCTTGCTGGATTTTTCGCGGCTGTAGCAATAGGCCATGTCCACGAGGGACTCGCGGCGGACGTCGATCTCCTGCTGGGCGACCGACTGCTCATCGCCGTTGACGCGGGCGGCCTCGAGGCGGAGGGTCCGGTTCTCGGGCGACTCCCACTCCTCGGTGCGCACGATGGCCTGCTCGAACTCGCGGATGGCCTTGTCGCAGGTGCCCTCGTTGACCCAGACCCAGGCCAGCTTGTAGTGCGCAAGGCCTGATAGCTTGTTCAGCTTACCCTTGGTGATGTCCTTATAATAGACCTTCGCGTCGTCGAACTCGACCCGGTCGAAGTGGTAGTCGCCGAGCACGAGCAGCGCGTCGTAGCGCAGCGGCGTGTCGGGGTACTTCGTGACCAGCTCGCGCAGGGTGCTGCGCATGGCGTCGAAGTTGCCGAGCTCACGGTGCTCGTGGCCGATGTTGTAGAGCGCGCGCGGCACCAGCGGCGAGTCGGGGAAGCGCTGGATCACGAGCTGGTAGATCTCGATCGCCTCCTCCTTCAGGACGCGCACCTGGGGGACGTGCAGGACGCGGGTCGCGCGCTGCTCGCGCTCGTAGGCCAGCTGGTAGTGGTAGCGGGCCTCCTCGCTGAGCAGCTCGGCGAGGCGGACGTACAGCTCCGGCAGGTAGGGCGCCCCACGGGACAGCGCGATGGTCTGGCGCGTCTCCTCGATGGCGTTGCGCACCTTGGTGATCTTCAGGCGCAGCGTCTCGACGTGGGCCGGATCGCGGACCAGCGGTTTTTCTCCGGCGCAGCCCACGGCGAGGGCGAGGCAGGAGAGCGCGGTGAGGACGACGGCGAAGCGCCGAACGATCAGCGTTAGTCGATGCATCGGTCCTCGATGGTGACGATGAGGTCGTCGAGCTCGTCGGTCCAGAACTCGCCGTCGAAGTTGTAGAGCACCGGCGAGCCCTCGGTCGCGCGGGCGAACGGATCGGCCTCGTCGAGGTTGTCGGTGCGGCGGCGACCGCGCAGCAGCGCGATGCCGAGCTCGTGCAGGATGAGGCGGACGCCCTCCTCGGCCGACAGGAGCTCGCGGGCCAGCTCTTTCATCTCCTGCTCGAGCAGCTCGTCCTCACGGCGCGCGGACTCCTGGACGCCGCGGTCGTAGATGGCCACGAGACGGGCGGAGAACTCGGGGCCGAGGTCGTCCGAGAGCTCGTCCACGAGGCGACGCTCGGCCTCGACGCGCCTGCGGAAGGACGCCACGGGCTTGCCGCCGGTGCGCAGGCCCGAGGCCGCGCGCAGCGCGCGGGAGGTCTGGAGCGGCACGCCGTTGTGCAGGTCGGCCAGGGCATCGCCGTGGCGGCTGCGCAGGCGAACGGCTGCCGAGCGAGCGGGCTCGAACTGGCAGAGGCGGCGCAGCGCCAGGGCTTCGAGCAGGAACCGCTCCGGGGCGATGAAGTCGCCGTAGACCGGCGCGTCCAGCGCCAGCAGCAGGCCGAGCGCGCGACGGGACTCGCCGCGGTAGTAGTGCGACCAGGCCATCTCGAGCAGCAGCAGCGGATCGTCCGGGGCGGTCTCGCGGATGGACTGGTAGATGGTGATCGCGTCGCCGAACCGCTTCTCCTCGAACGCGATCCGGGCCAGCGAGCGCATCACGTCGATGCGAAGATCCTCCGGCACCACCTCGAGCTCAAGGATCGCCTCCAGATCCCCGCGCGCCGTCACCAGATCCCGGCGCGCCAGCACCCGGACCGCCCGGACGTAGTCCGCGCGCGCCCGGTAGGGCGAGGAGGGCGGGATGGCGTCGAAGCTCTTGTCGGCCCAGTCGGTCAGGCCGCGCTGGATGCTGTGCAGGCCCTGGTAGTAGTCGATGAACGCCTGCTCCTCACGGGGCAGGCCCGTGATGTCGTCCGTGGCGATGAAGCCCTGCAGGAGCACGTTGTCGTCGAAGGGATTGCTGCCGATGATGCGCTCGAGGCCACGGACCGCCTCGGCGACGACCTCGAGGTCACGGCGCGACTGGGCGATGTCGAAGTACCAGAGCGAGGCGGCGTAGCTGAGGCCGAGCGACTCGGCGCTGATCGCCAGCAGCCGGAGCGCGCGGTCGTACCGGGGGTCCTCGGGGGAGGTGCCCTGGAGGTAGTGCTCGGAGGCCCGCACGGCCAGGGCATGCTCGCCGTCCAGCGAGGCCTGCACCGCGATGGCGAAGACGTCGTCCCGCTCGACCTCGGCGAAGTTCACCGTGCTGCAGCCGGCCAGCCACACCGCGCACAGGAGGGCGAGCGCAGCGAGCCAGGCGCGCGGCGGCGAGGCGCCTGAGCGCGGCGAGGCGGTGGGAATCGGTGTCCGTCCAGTGGTCATGGCGTCCCCGGGTGCTCGGTGGCTCAGAACGTCAGGGAGGTCCCGAGGCTGATCCACAGGTCGTCCTTGACCTCGAACGATTCGAGGATCGCGTTGTTGAAGAAGAACAGGTAGCGCGCGTCCAGCCGGACCGAGATCAGGTCGGTGGCGTACACCCGAAAGCCGGTGCCGATATCCATCCCCGGCCGGCCGCTGCGGGTGAACCAGCCGTAGCCCGCGCCGGCGACGAAGAACCACTCGCCGTAGATCAGGCTCGAGTTGAACACCGAGCCCTTCCAGTAGACCGGCTTGAGCACGAAGTTCGACATCGCGTAGAAGTCGATGATCTCAAAGGGCGTCGGCCGCAGGTCGAAGGCGGACAGCTCGTCCTTCAGGGCCGTGTCGACGTGCAGCGAGTAGACCGCCTGCGCGACCTCCCACGCGAGGTTCTCGTTGAAGTGCAGCGTGTAGCTGCCCCCGAGCGTGACGCCCTTGGTGAACGCGTCGAGCGCGAGCACACCGACGTTCGCCGAGAACTCGTGGGTGCCGAAGTTGTGGCGGTTCTGGACCACCACCGACGAATAGCTCGCCCCCCCCGACTCCTGGGCCTGAACGATCTGGGGGATGAAGAGGGAGAGCGCGAGCAGTGCTGACGGCAAGCACCGAAGGAGTGTGGTCCTCGGCATCGGGGCAGACTCCGCAGAAGAGGTTCGCAGGGACCCATGAAGGTGACCGGCCCCGCCGGGGCATTGTGGCACCAGGACGGCCCGCAGTATATAATACTCCACCATGCACCGCCACCCCCCCCTTTCACTGAGAGGCGGCGCACGCACCAGTCCGATGTGCCATGCGGCGCGTCGCCCCACCGACGGTTGACCCCCTCCCATGCGCATGAGCGGCACGCCATCGAGCTCCTGGCTCGCGGTCCTCGGAGGGCTGCTCTGCGTCGCGCTGTCCACGGGCTGCGTCGACGACGAGAGCATCTTCACGCAGGGTCGCCTGGAGAACCTGTGCGACCAGGCCATCCCGGCGTGCAGCACGCAGGCCGGCTGTGTGCTGACGAACAAGGACTTCTACCGGGGGCAGTTTCCGGGCGGGCTGCGGGTGCTGGTGCGGAGCGAGTTGGAGGACGCGCGGCTGATCGTGCGCTTCCTCCTGGTGGAGGAGCTGTTCCCGGGCACGGAGCTGCTGGTGCAGGCCAACACGACGGACTGCGGCGACGTGGTGGAGGAGCACACCCAGGACATCGACCTGTTCCAGTTCGCCGGGGACGATCGCACGCTGGACTACGAGCTGGACTTCCCGGGCCGTGGCGATCACCTGGTGGAGATCTTCTCGGACATGAGCGCGCGCTACCTGATGACGGTGACGGTGGAGGAGAAGTAGCGCGGGGTCCTCAGACAGGAAGCTCGGCAACTGCCTCTGATGAGGGTCCAATGGTCTCGAACCATACTTTCAGGCGGTGCCCGAGCGGGGCGACGTGGACGAGTACAACATGGGCTGACCGATGTGAGTGCAATC
>Ga0210033_1001975_pt1 | contig 18107 bp, 13 predicted proteins | sample CryGeymeta201501_FD_185465 | JGI IMG/M metagenome (GOLD analysis project Ga0210033, IMG submission 185465) | Groundwater microbial communities from Crystal Geyser aquifers in Utah, USA - Crystal Geyser metaG 2015-01 (SPAdes) (version 2) | ecosystem: Environmental > Aquatic > Deep subsurface >... | reverse complement strand
GGCATGGGCGAGAACGAGACGCGTTGGGAGAACTTCCCCGCGACGCAGCACGGGGATCGCCTGCAAGGGGAACTGACCGAGCTGCCCGGGATGCGCCTCGAATTCATCGTGTCACGCTGAGTGTCCGCCGGGAAATAAACTGGCCTTCCTGCGCCGATCCATCCCCGCTCGCTGCGTTGCTCGTCGCTCACATACCCCCGGTATGTTCGCTCCTCGCGCCTTGCGAGCGCGGCGCCTCGACGCAGGAAGGCGATCAGTTTATTTCCCTTCGGACACTGAGCGGCATGACAATCCTGGGCTTGGCTTCCACCCATTTCACGAAGTGGGATTGGGTCTCGACCTGATGCGGCTCGGAAGCTTGTCCCTGCGCGCGCGATCGGCGGACGTGTCGCGCGGCGGGGCGCTTCGGCGTCGCGCGTGCATCACACGCCTGAGCGCCATGTGCTTGGCGGCGAGCTTGTGCATGGGCAGCTTCACAGCGCGAGCTCAAGACCAGTGCAACGCGGATCACAGCGACGCAGACCACGGCGACGCGCAGGGCACGACGACCGGTGCGAGCCAGGTCGCGCCCGCATCGACGGCGCCCGCGACGGATGCGTCGCCCGCGACGGCAACGTCGACGGCCGCCCACGCCCGCGAACCTCACAGACCCGCGTGGCCGACCCACGCACGACGGCCCGGATGGCTGGAGGCGGGTGTGGGCGTCGGCTTGCTGGGCGTCGGGAGCGCGGTGCCCCTGCTGCGCAAGCCCAGCGCCCCACGCTGGACGGGCGGCATCTTGATGGACGACTGGGTGCGCGGCGGACTGCAGCTGAGCGCTCCGCAACGCGCGCACGTGGCCACGACCAGCGACATCCTGCTCTACAGCGCGACGGCGGCGCCCTTGATCGATCTGGGCATCGAGCTGCTTGCGGGACGCGTCGATGGAGATCTCGCCCTGCGCATCCTGCTGGTGGAGCTGCAGTCCTTCGGCGTGACCGGCTTCCTCGCCGGTGTGTCCAAGGTCGTCGCCGCACGCGAGCGACCCTACGGCCTGCGCTGCGCGAGCGATCCCAGCGTGCCTGGCTGCGACTCCTGGGAGCGATACGTCTCCTTCTTCAGCGGGCACACCTCGCTCACCTTCACGGCGGCGGGCCTGTCCTGCGTCATGCATCGGAACCTGCATCTCTACGGCCGAAGCAGCCTGGACAACACGGCCTGCGGCCTGGCACTGGGCGCCGCCACCGTGACCGGCGTGCTGCGCGTCATCGCCGACAAGCATTGGACCAGCGACGTCTTGGTGGGCGCGACCGTGGGCCTACTCTCCGGATGGCTGCTGCCCTACCTGCTCTACTTCCACGACGCGGACGACGACGCCGACGACGACGATTCGAGCACGACTCGGCACGCCAGCGCCTTGCCCTCACCCGGCCTCACCTCAGGGGTGCTCTCGCCCTGGGCCGACCCCATGGGGGCCGGCCTCTCCTACAGCGCGCTCTTCTGAGGGACGCTCAGCCCACAGCGCCCGCGCCAGCGTTGCTGGTCACGCGGCCCTGAAGTAGCCTGCGCGTCCATGCCTATTCGAGACCTCGGCTATCGGCCCTATGAGGGGGAGCGGCTGCCGACTAGCCACAACATGGCCGTGCTGCTCCGCCATGGGCTGCGCCGCGCCTGGGGATCGTGGCTGGTGAAGATCGCCGCCTTCCTCGGCTGGGTGCCCACAGTCGTCGCGCTCGCGCTCCTGGGCCTGCGCTACGCCATGGAGACGCGCGGCGCGCAGGTCGGCAACCTCGACGCCGGCCAGGCTCTTCACACCCTCACGCTCTTCCAGCTCTGGCCCTTCGTCACCATGGTGACGCTCGGCGCCGGCGCGGGCGTGATCTCGCGCGACCTGACCCATCGCGCCTTTCAGTTCTACTTCTCCAAGCCGGTGACCCCGACGCAGTACCTGGTCGGCCGAACCTCCGCCGTCGCGATCTGGTGCTTCTTCCTGATCTGGATCCCGAGCATGATCACCATCGTCGCCTTGGTGGGCACGGCGGCTGCGGATCTGCGCCTCGAGCGGCTCGGCCTGATGCTCCCGGCCACGCTCGACGCCGCGCTGATCGCCGTCGTCACCGCGACCGCTTCGGTGGGCATCTCGTCCTCGAGTCGCAGCCGCGCCTTCAGCATGAGCGCCTGGCTGGTGCTCCTCTTCGTCCCCCACGTCCTGGCCCAGATCGTCTTCGGCGTCGGCGATTGGCCGTGGCTGCGTCTGGCGTCGATCCCCGCCCTGCTCTCGATCGTCGGCGAGGCCCTGTATCGCATCGATCCCGACAGCGCCCTCCGCTGGTACCACGCCCTGCCCGTGCTGGTCGCGGTCACCGCCGGGTCCATCGCCCTGGCCATGAACCGCCTCCGACATACGCAGGTGATCTCGTGAAGGAGCGCAAGAAGGAGAAGACCTCGGACGTCTACGTGCGCGCCGTACGGCTGACCAAGTGGTACGGCAAGGTCACGGCTCTGTCGGATCTCTCGCTGCACCTCGAGCCGGGCATCTGGGGCTTGTTGGGTCCCAACGGCTCCGGCAAGACGACCTTCCTCAGTCTGGTGGCGGGCCAGCTCAAGCCGAGCCTGGGCGAGGTTCAGGTCTGCGGCGAGCGCCCCTTCGCGAACCCAAACGTGCTGCGCCGCATCGGGCTCTGCCCGGAAGCGGACGCGCTCTACGACGAGCTCACGGGCATCGAGCTCGTCACGTCGCTGGCCGAGCTCTCGGGCTATTCGCGCAAGGACGCACGAGACCGCGCGGCCAAGGCGCTGGACGAATTCGGCCTCACGGACGCCATGGAGCGCAAAACGGGTGGCTACAGCCGCGGCATGCGCCAGCGAGTGAAGCTGGCCCAGGCGGTGGTCCACGATCCCGACGTGCTCCTGCTGGACGAGCCGCTCACGGGCACGGATCCGACCTCGCGCGCCGTCATCCTCGAGTCCGTGAAGAGGCGCGCCGACGAGGGCGCCATCGTGCTCTTCTCCACCCACGTCCTGCCCGAGGTCGAGGCGCTGACGGATCGCGTGCTGCTGATCGCGCGAGGGAACCTGGTGGCCAAGGGCGAGGTACACGAGATCCGCGAGCTGCTCGAAGAGCATCCGCATCACGTGCGCGTCGAGTGCGACCGCCCACGCGAGCTCGCGGCCGCGCTGATGGGCGTGGCGGGTATCGTCGGCGTCTTCTTCCCCGACGACACCGCGGCCTTGTTGCAGACACGCGATCCAGACAGCACCTACGCCGCCGTGTGCAAGGTCGCCGTCGAGGGCAAGTTCAACATCCACTCGCTCACCAGCCCCGACGCCTCCCTCGAGGCGCTCTTCCACTACCTGGTGGAGCGCAGCGCGCACATGGCGGGCACGGGATCGGACGCGGCCGCGGGCAGCGGCATCGCGTCGCCCTTCGCCGGGGCGACCAAGACCTCGAGCCAAGCCAAGACTGCCGGAGCAGGAGCCAAGCCATGACCGCCCCGGACGCACCGGCCTTCACGACCTCCATCGTGGCGGTCGCTCGACTCACCAGCGTGCGACTCATGCGCGGTCGCAAGCTGCGCCTCGCCGTGACCGCCACCTTGCTGGTCCTCTTCGCCGTGGTCGCCTCGCGCTACCTGGGCGACGGAGTGCAACCCGCCACCGCGACCCGCGAGGGCACGGAGTGGGGCTTCTTCCGCCTGCTGATCTTCCTCGTCCCGTTTCTGTTCAACTCGGGCGCGATCGCGGAAGAGGTCGAGGCGCGCACCTTCACCTTGCTGGCGGCACGCCCCGCGTCCCGCGCGGCCATCGTCTTCGGCAAGCTGCTGGCGGGCGCGGCCTTCTCACTGCTGGTGATCGTGCCGGGTCTGCTCATACTCCACGTCGCCTGCTTCGCGACCGAGCCCAGCGCCATGTTCGAGGAATTCGGTGGCACGCTGCGCGTGATCGGCGCGGCCTCGCTCTTGACGCTCTTCTACTCCGCCGTGTGCGCCTTCTGGGGCGCGCTGCTGCCGGAGGCTGCGGGTATCGTCTCGGCCCTCTACCTGTCGGTGGTCGAGTTCTGCTTCGCCTGGACCCCGGGCTTCTTCCGCTGGGTCTCCATGAACTACCTCGCCCAGCAGGTCGCGGGCTTCCCCAAGCGCGGATTCTTGCTGGAGACCATCCCCGACCTCTCCGCGCCCATCGCGGTCGGTGTGCTCGTCGGCATGACGTTGCTCTTCACGGCGTTGGGGGCGCTCGTCGTCGGATTCAGCGAGTATCGCTTCTCCAATGCGTGACGCGGCAGACAGCTGATGCGTGCCGTGGCGCATGTGAGTGTGGCGCGCAGCGAGATCCGCGGTCGGCGGCTCGGACGCCACGCCGCGCGCGTCCTGACGGGTGGCAGCGCCTGCGTGATCGCGAGCGCCCGTGGCTGGCCGCGCCTGTTCACGCCATGCCTCGACGTGACCCTGGACGCCTTCGCGGCGCACATGGAGCAACGCCGCGGGCAACCCCAGGAGCGCCTGGAGGAAGCGCTGAACGCGGCGCGTGACGCCCTCGCCTGCTACCTCGATGGACTGGTGGAGCGCGTGCTGCCCGACGTCGCGCTCACGGCCTTCGTCCTGGGTGACGAGATCCTCCACGCGGCGCGCGCCGGCGGTGGCCGCATCTACGTGCACCGCAAGGGCAAGACGACGCGTCTCACGCCACGCAGTGAACCCGGCGGTGGTCTGCTGACGGCCCCCCTCGAGCGCTCGGAGACCAGCCTCCACAGCGGCGATCTGATCCTCGCCGGTTCGAGCTCCGCCTTCTCGAAGGAGGCGGTCGAGCGCGCAGCCGCCGCGGTCGGACGCGATGCGAGCCTGCCGCCGAGCGTGCTGGCGAACATGCTCACCGATCCCGCGGCCCAGGCCTCCATCGGCGCCGTGGCCGTCGCCGCCCGCGTGCGCTGATCTAGGCCGCAGGTGCAGGCGGTGGGAGGGGGCCACCGGCGGGGACGCATTGACCGGCGAGGCGTCCGCTCGTCACGCAGCGTAGGCCGGGCTGCACCATGTCGCAGAACGACTGGCCGCCGAGGAAGTCACAGCGAGGAGCGCACACGCTGAAGGTTCGAGTCCAGCAGACCTGCTCGAGGCTGCCGACGCCGAGGCAATCGACGTTCGTGTCACAGCGACAGGTGAAGAGGTCGGTCTGCCCGTCCCCGTCGTTGTCGATGCCGTCGCAACACTCGCCGCTGGGTCCGAAGGGCGAGCAGTCGGGATCGGCGCAGTCCACGGGACCGTCGCAGTCGTTGTCGCGGCCGTCCGTGCACATGGCCACAGCCTTCTCGCGCGCACTGCACACGCTGCCGTCCGTGCCGGCGTCCGAGCCCGCGTCGGGCAGCCCCGCGTCCATGAAGAAGCAAGCCGGATCGCCCGCGCACGCGGGGTCGGCGCAGTCGGTCAGGCCATTGCAATCGTCGTCCGCGACGTTCACGCAGCTCGCCTCCGTCGGCAAGCAGACGGGCGCACACCCGGGATCACCGAAGCAATCGGGATCCGCGCAGTCCAACAGCCCATCGCAGTCCTCGTCGATGGGGACGTTGCAGATCTCGCGCGGCAAGCAGGCGCCGCACACGGGATCGGTCGCGCAGTCCGGGTCCGCACAGTCGACGAGTCCGTCGCAGTCGTCGTCGGTCGCGTTGCGACAGCGCAGCCCGCCCGTCTCCGGAATGCATGCGCCCGTGCAGGCCGGATCGAAGACGCAGGCGAAGTCGTCGCAGTCGGTGCGACCGTTGCAGTCGTCGTCGACGCCGTTGCCGCAGAAGACCTCGCGCGGCAGGCAGACCATGCAGATGGGGTTGCCCGTGCAGTCCGAGTCGGAGCAGTCCACGCGCCCGTCGCAGTCGTCGTCCGCGCCGTTGCGGCATTGCTCGGCGGTCGGCACGCAGCACACGGCCGCGCGCGCACAGTCCGGATCCGCGCAGTCGACGAGTCCGTCGCAGTCGTCGTCGCGTCCGTTGCCGCAGACCTCGGGCGAGCACACGATGCAGGCCGCGTCGCGTGCACAGTCCGGATCGGCGCAGTCGATGAGTCCGTCGCAGTCCTCGTCGAGCCCGCCGGTGCAGGTCTCGGGCACGGCCAAGCAGCAAGACGCATTGCCCGTGCAGTCCGGGTCGTCACAGTCCACGCGTCCATCGCAGTCGTCGTCTCGCCCGTCCGCGCAGCGCGTCTCGAAGGGATCACAGACGGTGCAGGTCGGATCGCCCAAGCAGTCGGGATCGTCGCAATCGGTCAGGCCATCGCAGTCCTCGTCGACCGGGATATTGCACTGCTCGGGGAAGCACACGCTGCACAGCGGTGTGCCCATGCAGTCCGGGTCGGCGCAGTCGACGATGCCGTCGCAGTCGTCGTCGCGTCCGTTGCGGCAAGCCTCGGCCACACAGCCCGGTCCACACGTCGGATCGCTAGCGCAGTCGGGATCCGCGCAGTCCGCGAGGCCATCGCAGTCGTCGTCGATGGCGTCCGTGCAGATCTCGCGCGGCGCGCAGAAGGCGCAGATGCGGGTGCCCGCGCAGTCGGGATCGGCGCAGTCGAGCAGACCGTCGCAGTCGTTGTCGATGCCGTCGCGGCAGACCTCCGCTGCCACGCAGCCGCAGCTGGAGGAGCCCGCGCAGTCGGGATCGGCGCAGTCGACGAGCCCGTCGCAGTCTTCGTCGCGCCCGTTGTTGCACAGCTCGGGCGTGCACACGGTGCAGCTCGGGTCCCCGGCGCAGTCGGGGTCGGAGCAGTCCGCGGCGCCGTCACAGTCGTTGTCCGCACCGTCGGTGCAGACCTCGGGAACGCAGATCAGGCAGGCGGGATCCATGGCGCAGTCCGGATCGTCGCAGTCGACGCGGCCATCACAGTCTTCATCCGCGCCTGCCACGCAGACCTCGGGGGTGCAGGTGGCGCAGACGGGGTCGCCCCTACAGTCCGGGTCGTCGCAGTCGACGCGACCGTCGCAGTCCTCGTCGGCTCCACCGCGGCAGCGCTCGGGAGAGGGCACACAGATCGGGCAGGTGGGCGTGCCCATGCAATCCGGGTCGTCACAGTCGACGCGACCGTCGCAGTCCTCGTCCGCGCCGCCGGTGCAGATCTCAGGCGTGCAGACCGCGCAGGCCGGGTTGGCGGCGCAGTCGGAGTCGGAGCAATCGCTCAGCCCGTCGCAGTCGTCATCCACCGTGTTAGTGCACGCCTCGGGCCGCGCGATGCAGCAGCGCGGGTTGCTGCGGCAGTCCGAGTCGTCGCAGTCCAGCGCGCCGTCGCAGTCCTCGTCCCGGCCGTCGAAGCAGTTGGCCTCCGAGGGCAGGCAGACCCGACACGATGGATCGGCGGCGCAGTCGCTGTCGTCGCAGTCGACGCGACCATCGCAGTCCTCGTCGACGAGTCCCGTGCAGCGCTCGCGGGCGCCGGGGTTCACGGCCCGGTTGCGGTCGTTGCAGTCATCCCCGCCGCAGGCGTCGTCGGCGAAGCCGTCGCCGTCACGGTCGCGCCCGCGATGGGCGCAGGCGTGCGTGGCCTCGTCACAGCTGTCGAGGGTGCAGGCGACGCCATCGCTGCAGTTCGGCGCCATGCCCGGCAAGCAGCCGCGCCCGGGATCGCAGCTCTCCGAGCCATCACAGTAGAGGCCGTCGTCACACAGGGCGTCGCGCGGGGTGCTGATGCAGCCGCCGGCGGCTTCGTTGCACGCGTCTTCCGTACAGCCGATGCCGTCGTCGCAGCGCGGACGCGGGCCAGGCTGGCACACGCCGTCGACGCAGACCTCCACGCCGTCACAGATGAATCCGTCGTCGCACTCCGCATCCGTGGTGCAGCCGACGGGCTCGCACCCGGTAGGAATCACACACATCGAGCCCGGCGGGCAGAGGGCCGGATCAATCGTCGATTCGCAGCCACGACTCGACTCGACGCAGCGATCCACGGTGCAGGAGACGCCGTCGTCGCAGAAGACGGGCTCGCCCGCGGTGCAGGTCCCGGCCAAGCAGGTCTCGTCCCCGTTGCAGAAGAAGCCGTCGTCGCAGTCCCCATCCGCGGTGCACCCGATGGGTGAGTCGATGGCCGTGTCGACCATGGAATCCCGCCGCGACGGGCCGCCGTCCTCGAAGGTATCGAGGCTGCTGCGGCCACAGCCGAGCGCGAGGAGGAGGAGCAGGGCTGCGAAACCGCCGCTCATGCGCGAAGTAGTCATGCGAACGAGAATGCCATTCCGCCCAGACACAGGGCACGGCCAATGTAGATCAGATCGCGTGCCGGCGCGAAAAGGGAGCTAGAACGCGTCCTGCGGCCGCTCCCTGGGCGAAACCCTGGGATAGTTCCGGGCGACCTCGATCTTGTCTGGAATAGATATGCCGGAGACGTGTTGTGGGCACGCGAAGCCAGCCTGGCTTGACTGCGACCGGCACGCAGTTACCATGCGCCGCCTTGTTTGTAGGGCGCGGGAGAAGAGTGGACATGAGTGATCTGATGATCGAAGCCCTGAACCTCACGAAGCGCTACGGCGCCGTGAAGGCTCTCGACGACGTCAGCTTCGAAGTGAAGCGAGGCGAAGTGCTCGGCTTCCTGGGGCCCAATGGCGCAGGCAAGACGACCACGATGAAGATCCTGACGTGCTTCATCGCGCCCACGGAGGGGACGGCGCGGGTCAACGGCATCGACGTCTTCGAAGACTCGATCGGCGTACGCCAGGCCATCGGCTACCTGCCGGAGAGCACGCCCCTCTACACCGAGATGATGGTCTCCGAGTACCTCGATTTCGTCGCTCGTATGCGCGGATTCCGGGGCGGCGACATCAGCAAGCGCATCGAGGCGGTGGTGGATCAGGCCGCGCTCGGGTCCGTATTCCAGCAAGAGATCCGCGCGCTCTCCAAGGGCTATCGGCAGCGCGTGGGCATCGCCCAGGCGCTGATCCACGAGCCGCCTCTGCTGATCCTGGACGAGCCCCTCAGCGGCCTCGACCCGAACCAGGCCGCGGAGATGCGCCAGCTCATCACCCACCTGGGCAAGGAGCGCACGGTCATCCTCTCGACGCACAACCTGGCCGAGGTGCAGACCACCTGCAGCCGCGTGTTGATCATCGCGTCGGGCAGGCTGGTCGCGGACGACACCCCCGACGAGCTGCGTGAACGCGCGGGCAAGCCGGCCTTCGAGGCCAGCTTCCTGGCCGAGGGCGAAGCCGGCAAGAAGGCCCGGGACACCCTGGGCGCCCTGCCCGGCGTGGCCGAGGTCAAGAAGCTGGACCAAACCAGCGGCGAAGTGCGCTTCCTGGTCACCGGTCGCGGTTCGGACGATCTGCGCGCCGCCATCTTCCGCGCGGCCGTGGCCGCCGACCTGGTGTTGGTGGGCCTCGAGCGCCGCGGCGAAAACCTCGAGGACGTCTTCCGCGACCTCACGACGGGCGACGCACCGAAGGTCGAGGCCAAGGTCGCGAAGAAGAAGGCCGCCGACAAGAAGAAGACCGCAGGCGACAAGAAGGCCGCCGACGACAAGAAGGCCGCAAGCGACGAGCAGGCGAAGAAGGCCGCCGACGCGGAAGCGAAGAACTCGTCCGCAACGGACACCGACGACGAAGAACCCGGCGGCGCCGACCAGGGCGACGACGAGAGCGCGGCCTAGGAAAGACCATGTCCAACACCACGACCATCGCGGGACGCCAGTTCCGCAGCTACTTCAACGGCGCCGCGGCCTACATCGTGATCTCGATCGTGATGCTGGCCCTCGGCATCCTCTTCTGGAAGACCTTCTTCCTCTACGGCAAGTCCAGCGTGCGGGAGATGTTCCGCTGGCTCTCGCTGATCCTCGTCTTCGCCACGCCGGCCGTCAGCATGGGCCTGCTCGCGGAGGAGAAGCGCACCGGGACGATCGAGCTGTTGATCACGATGCCGGTGAAGGACTCCGAGGTGATCCTGGGCAAGTACTTCGGCGTGCTCGGCCTCTATCTCGTGACGCTGCTGCTGACGATCCCCTACCCGCTCAGCGTGAGCAGCCTGGGTCACCTCGACTGGGGCACGGTCTTCAGCGGCTACATCGGCCTCTTCCTGTGGGGCGCGGCCATGCTCGCCACGGGCTTGATGGCCTCGAGCTTCACCGAGAACCAGCTCGTCGCCTTCTTCGTGGGCCTCGCCATCAACTTCACCCTCTGGTTGATCGGTCCGATGTTGCAGCTGTTGCCGACGGAGTTCGCCTCGATCTTCCAGTGGCTCTCCTTCGACTTCCACTTCGAGCGCATGCAGCGCGGCGTGATCGCCGTGCGCGACGTCATCTACTTCCTCTCCATCACGGCCATCGGGCTCGCGGTGGCCTTCCGTTCCCTCGAATCCCGACGCTGGAGCTGAACCATGGCTGCCACCGAAACCGAAGCTGCCGAATCCGGCAAAGCTCCGAACCACCGCGCGCGCCTCGCGGGCGAGTCTCTGCTCTTCCTGGGGCTCCTCGCCGGCATCGCGATCATGCTCAACGTGGTCGGCTACCACTTCGACCTCGGGAAGGCCGATCTGACCGAGTCGGGCCTGTGGTCCCTGTCGGACGGCTCCAAGCGCGTGGCCGCGAGCCTCGACGACCGCATGGAGATCACGGCCTACTACACCGACAACCTGCCGGCGCCCTACAGCAGCGTCGAGGACTCCGTGCGCGACCTGCTCGCGGAGTACGCCGCAGCCTCGGGCGGCAAGATCCACGTGCGCATCGTGCACCCCGACACGGACGAGGAGCGGCAAGCCGCCGAAGACGCGGGCATCCCCGCGCAGCCCTACCAGGGCATCGTCGACGATGTGCCGACGGCCGTGCAGGGCTACTCCGGCATCGTCATGACCTACCTGGGCAATAAGCAGACCTTGCCCAACGTGCGCAGCACGGCCGGGCTCGAGTACACGCTGACCCAGAAGATCCGCGAGCTCATCGGCGACAAGATCACCATCGGCGTGCTGACGGGTCATGACGGACCCACGCTGGCCGAGGGCCTCACCGGTCTTCGCTCCGCCCTGCCGACCTACGACATCCACGAGGTGGACGCCCATCAGGCGGTCCCGGCCGACATCAAGGCGCTGTTGATCATCGGCCCGGAGACGGAGATCAGCGAGATCGAGCTCCGCCACATCGACCAGTACGTGATGACCGGTGGGTCCGTCGGCATCTTCGGCGGTGGCATCAAGCTCAGCCTCCAGGGCCAGCCCGGCGCCGAGCCGGTGCAGACCGGGCTCAACACGCTGCTCACCCATTGGGGCGTGCGCATGCACGACGACATCGTCGCCGACGCGCAATGCAGCCGGGCGCCCATGCGCGGACCCTTCGGCATGACCGTGGCCGTGCCCTACCCGCCCGTGCCGACCATCAACTTCGACGAGGCGGCGCGCGAACACCCGGCGCTCTTCCGCCTGAACACCGAGGCGTTCCCCTTCACGTCGAGCCTCGAACTCACCGACGCACCGCACGACGCGAGCGTGCAGGTCCTGGCGCGAAGCAGCGACAACTCGTGGCTGATGACGGGCGCCCACATCGACATCCAGCCGAAGCGACCCGAGGAGTGGCACATGGAGGGCGCGACCGGCCCCTTCCCGCTGATGGTGGCCATCCAGGGCACGCTGCCCTCCGCCTTCGCCGCTCCGCCCATCAGCGCTCCCGACGCCGGCGTCGCGGGCAACGGTGGCGTGGATGAGCCCGCGCAGTCCACGGCTCCGGCGCGCGTCTTGGTGATCGGCACCAGCGCCATGCTGCGCGACGAGTTCTTGCCCCAGGCGGGCCCGAACGGCGAGCGCGACACGAGCCACATGGCCATGGCGCTGAACATCGTGGACTGGCTGGCGCAGGACGACGCGCTGATCGCCATTCGCGCCAAAGACGTCGAGGAGCCCGGGCTCGACGTGCCCTCCACCGTGCGTGACGCCTACGCCCAGGCGCAGCAGGCCGCACAGGCCGGCGATCGCGAGGGCGCCGAGGCGGCGCTGCAAGACACCAGCGCCGCGCTCGACGCATGGCGCCACAAGAAGGCGCTCTACCGTTGGCTCAATACCCTGGGCATCCCCTTCGCCTTCGGCCTCTTCGGCTTGATCCGGTGGCGAATGCGGCAGGCCAAGAAACAAAGCGCTCGCGCCTAGCCTGGAGGCAATCATGGATTGGCAGAAGAACCGTCTCTACATCGGCGTGGCTGTCCTGGCCTTGCTCGGCGGAGGTCTCTACTGGGGCCTGAGTCAGCGCACGGAGGCCAACGAGCCGCCGGAGAGCACCGAGGCGCCCACGCTCCCGACGCTCGATCGCGAGGCGATCACCAGCCTCGAGATCACGCGGCCGGATCACCCGACCATCCGCCTGGAGAAGTCCGGCGAGACCTGGCGCATGATGGCGCCGGTGGAAGCGGACGCGGACCAGGCCAGCGTGAGCACGGCTCTGGACAAGCTCGTGGGCCTCGACGTGCAGGGCGTCGCCGCCAGGAACGCGGCCAACCACGAGCGCCTCGAGGTCGATCCGGCCCATGGCATCCACGTGGTGGCCCACGCCGGAGAGGGCGCGCCGCTCGACATCGTCATCGGCTCGTTCCGAGGTGGCAACAGCATGGTGCTGCCCAGCGGGCAGGACGTCGTGCTCAGCGTCGCGGGCTCGATCAAGTACGCCTTCGACAAGGATCCGAAGGACTTCCGTGATCGACGCGTGGTCGACGTGGCGCCCACGGACGTGGCGGACATCCAGTGGCACAGCCCCGACGGGGACTTCCACTTCCTGAGGTCGGGCGAGGATTGGGCGCCCGCCGAGGGACAGGCCGAGATCGAGCGCTTCGGCTCCTCCAAGGTGCAGTCGGCCGTGGCCACCTTCGCTCGCATGCGCGCCGTGGACTTCGCGGACGACTCCGTGAACGCGGCCGCCGCGGGCCTCGACGACACCAGCCCCACCGTCACCTTCCTCGTGCGCCACCAGCCTGGGACGCCCGACGGGGGTGTGGCGCCCGCGCCGACCGAGGAGACCATCACCCTCCACCTCGGTCACGCCACGCCCGGCAACGACCAGCAGTTCTACGTCCAGCGCGAGGGCAGCCCCCTGATCTACGTCGTCTCGAGCTTCCTGGCGGAGCGCATGCATCCCGACGCGAGCAAGTTCCAGAACCCGGTCCCCGGCTCGCCCGGGGCCAGCGCGATGAACCAGGCGCCCGGCGGCATGCCCGGCATGCCCGGGATGCCCGGCGGCATGCCTCAGGGGATGCCCGGAATGCCCGGTGGTGGCGGCGGTGGCGGACAGATCCCGCCCGAGCTGATGCAGCAGATCCAGCGTCAGCTTCAGCAGCAGGCCGCGCAGCAAGCCGCCAGCATGCACTGACGACTCGCCGCCTTCGGGCGGCGCCCGTCTACATCCTCGTGGCCGCGACGATCACCGCGACCCAACCCACGAGCAAGCTCACACCACCCAGCGGGGTGATGGCGCCCAGCGCGCGCACGCCGCTGAGCGTCATCACGTACAGGCTGCCGCTGAAGAGCAGGATGCCGAGCGCGAAGGCGAAGCCCGCGACGTTCGCCGCCGTCCCCGGCACGCGCGACACCAACCAGGCCGCGAGCCCGAGCGCGAACGCGTGCGTCAGCTGGTAGTGCGCCGCCGTCTGCCACCACTCCAGTCGCTGCACCCCGTCCGGCAGCGCCGCCATCCGGGACTTCAGCCCGTGCGCCCCAAACGCGCCCAGCCCCACCGCCAACAGCCCGTTGACGCCCGCGAAGATCATGAACAGTCGTTCCATGCGCCTGTATAGGGCCCCGGACGCTCCTCGTCACTTTCGTCATTGGGGACGCTGCTCGTGATTTCGTCGCTGGGCGTCATTGGGGACGACCCTTGTCAAGTTCGGCCCCATCTGCGACTGAGGGCGCATGAGGAATCTTCGGCCGAAAGCCCCGATCTCGCTGCTCTCCCTGCTCGCTCTCAGCGCGTGCGGTCACGGGGCACCATCGACGACCACACATGCCACGGATGATTCCCCGGAGGCCCGCATGCACGAGCTGAACGCTAGAGCCCGTCGAGGCGCCGTGACCGAGACGTTGAACGGCCAGACCGTGGCAGACCCCTATCGTGCACTCGAGGAAGACAGCCCCGAGACCCAGGCGTGGATCCAGGCCCAGACCGAGCGCACGGAGCATGCCCTCGCGCGCTACGACGACCCGGCCCGCGACGCGCGCATCGAGACCCTGCTCTCCATCGGCACCATCGCTGGCGTGCAGATCGGCGGAACCGGCACCTTCGACGCCCAGCGCATCTTCTACACCAAGCGTGAGGGCGACGCGGAGCAGCCCGTGCTCTACGTGCGACAAGGCGAGACCACGCGCCCGCTGATCGATCCGAGCCAGCGCGGCGAGCACGCGGCCATGGACTGGTACTACGCCTCGCCCGGCGGTCGTTACCTGGCCTTCGGCATCAGCGAAGCGGGCGATGAGCGCAGCGTGCTGCACGTGCTCGACGTGGACTCGGGCGCGGAGTTGAGCGACCAGATCGAGCGCACCAAGTGGACGTCCCTCTCCTGGCTCCACGACGAGACCGGCTTCTACTACACGCGTTACCCCGCGCCGACCGAGCCTGGCCACGACGCCGAGCATCCCGACACCTACTTCCCGCGCGTGTACTTCCACCGCCTCGGGCAGCCGAGCGCGAGCGACCCCCTCGTCTTCGGCGCCGAGGATGGCGCGCACTTCCCCGGCGGGGACGTGGGCGAGGACGATCGCTACGTCGTGCTCACGACCTTCCGCGGCTGGTCCGCGAGCGACGTGCGCGTCTTCGATCGCGGCGAGGATCCCCGCTCACGCGTGGCCGCGCCCGACGCCGACCACCCGCTGCGCGACGTCGTCGTGGGCGAAGACCACGTGACCGTCGGCCACGTGGTGCGCGATCAGATCATGCTCTACACGAATCGCGAGGCGCCGCGCTATCGCATCGCCAAGGTCGCGCTCGGCGGCGCGCTCGGACCCGACGCCTGGACCGATGTCGTGCCCCAAGGCCCGGGCAAGATCGACGGTTGGCAGCTGAGCTCGGGCAGTCTAATGCTCACACTGATCGACGACGTCCGCTCGCGCATCGTGCGCTACGACCTCGAGGGTGAGCCGTTGGGAGAGGTCGCCCTGCCCGCCCGAGGTTCCGTCAGCAGCGCGTCGGGCACGGGTCGATCCCACATCTTCGCCTTCACTTTCAGTAGCCCGATGACGCCGCCGAGCCTCTACGTCGTCGACCTCGGGGGCCCCCCGCCAGGACCCTCGCGCAGCACGGTCACGGCTCCCATGCCCACGCCCATGCCGACGCCCACGCTCCTCGATCAGGTGCACACGGACCTCGACACCTCGGCCTACGTGGTCGAGATGGTTCGCGTGACCTCCGAAGACGGCACGGAGATCCCGCTGCAACTGATCCACCGTCGCGACATGGCCCGCGACGGCAACAACCCCGCCCTGCTCTACGGCTACGGCGGCTTCGACGTGTCGCTGATGCCCGACTTCACACGCTCGGCGCTGTACTGGGTCGAGCGCGGCGGCGTCTACGCCATCGCCAATCTGCGCGGCGGCGGCGAGTTCGGCGAGGACTGGCATCGCGCCGGCAACCTCGAGAACAAGCACCACGTCTTCGAGGACTTCGAGGCCGCCATCCATTGGCTCGCGAGCAGCGGCATCAGCCGACCCGAGCGCATCGCCATCACGGGCGGTAGCAACGGCGGGCTCTTGATGGGTGCGATGGTCACGCGCGTGCCCGAGACCTTCCGCGCCGCGGCGAGCTACGTCGGCCTGTACGACATGCTGCGCTACGACCGCTTCCCGCCCGCGCAGCTGTGGGTGCCCGAGTACGGCACGGCGACGGACGCCGCGCAGTCCCCCTACCTCTACGCCTACTCGCCCTACCACCACGTGGTGGACGGAGTGGCCTACCCCTCGGTCTTGATCGAGACGGCCGAGAACGACAGCCGCGTCTTCTGGGGTCACTCCACCAAGTTCGCCGCGCGCCTGCAGGAAGCCACGTCGTCGTCCGACCCCATCTACTTCTACATGGAGCGCTCGGTCGGCCACGGCGCCGGCACCAGCCGCAGCGATCTGGTGAAGCGCTACGCTCGCATGTACGGCTTCCTCGAGCACGAGCTTGGCGTGTCGTCCGCGTCGGCGTCGACGCCCTGACTTGAACCGCGCGCAATCGCTGTGAGGCCCGTCCTTTTCAGTTGCGCCGCTTGGCGCTAGGACTTGCGCATGGTCAGCCCCTTCAATCAGCCGCCGCCCGTCCTGGGCAACACCTACCACAGCGACCCCGTGCTTCGGCCCTGGCTTGTGCGGGTCTTCTCCGCTCGAGCGCTGAAGGCCATCGAGCCGTCGCTCGAACGCATGGGCGCGATCGCGGGCGAAGAGCTCTATCCGCTCTCGCTGGAGGATCTGCCGAACGAGCCCGAGCTGGTGCGCTGGGACGCCTGGGGTAACCGCGTCGACCGCATCGAACTCACGCGCTTGTGGCAGCGCGCAGAGCGCATCGCGGCCGAAGAGGGCGTCGTCGCCACGGCCTACGAGGGCGAGCACGGCTCCCTGTCACGGGTGCATCAGTTCGCCTTGGCTTACCTCTTCGGGCCTTCGAGCGACGTCTACGCCTGCCCCCTGGCCATGACCGATGGCTGCGCGCGGAGCTTGCTCGACGCCAAGAACGGCGAGCTCGCGGATCAGGTGCTTCCCCATCTGCTCAGCCGCGACCCCGCGCAGTTCTGGACCAGCGGTCAGTGGATGACGGAGTCCACGGGCGGCTCTGACGTCGGCCTGAGTGAGACCGTGGCGCGCAAGGACGAGCACGGACAGTGGCGCCTCACGGGCCGCAAGTGGTTCACGTCCGCGGCCACGAGCCAGGTCGCGCTCACGCTCGCGCGTCCCGAGGGCAACCCCCCCGGCGGTCACGGCCTGGCGCTCTTCCTGGTGCGGGCTCGCGACGAACAGGGTCGCCTTCGGAACATCCGGCTCGAGCGCCTCAAGGACAAGCTCGGCACACGCAAGCTTCCCACGGCGGAGCTCTGGCTCGACGACACGCCGGCGGAGCTGGTGCTCGGCATGAACAACGGCGTGAAGAACATCACGCCCATGCTCAACATCACCCGCACCTGGAACACGGTGACCGCCGCGGGCGGCATGCGTCGGGCCGTGATGCTGGCGCGCGACTTCGCCAAGAAGCGCTTCGCCTTCGGCATGAACCTCGAGGACCAGCCGCTGCACGTCGAGACGCTGGCCAACATGGAGGCGGAGACGGCCGCGGCCTTCCACCTCTCCTTCGAGGTCGTGCGCCTGCTGGGTAAGAAGGAGGCGGGCGAGATCAGCGACGAGGAGATGAAGATCTGGCGCCTGCTGACGCCGATCGCGAAGCTGACGACGGGCAAGCAAGCGGTGGCCGTGGCGAGCGAAGCGCTCGAGGCCTTCGGCGGCGCGGGCTACGTGGAAGACACGGGGCTCCCCACCTTGCTGCGCGACGCCCAGACGCTCCCGATCTGGGAAGGCACGACCAACGTGCTCTCCCTGGATTCGCTGCGCGCCATCGCGCACACGGGCGGAGCGCGCGAGCTCCTGGCCTGCATCGAGGCCTACATCGAAGGCACCAACGGAGACGAGGCGCTGGCACGCGCCGGCAGCCAGGCGCTGGACGCCGCCACCCGCGCCCTGGCGTGGCTGGCCGAAGCGCAGACCGGCGGTCGGGAGTCGGTCGAGGCCGGTGCCCGCGGCTTCGCGCTCACCCTCGGACGCGCCACCGCGCTGGCCTGCATGGTGCGCCAGGCCGTGTACTCCACGCCGCGAGGCGACGCCCACCCGCGCGCGGCGGCCATCCGCTTCGCCCGCCTCGGCGTCAACATGTTGAAGTCGACCGATCTCGAGGAAGCGCGCCTGCTGATCGGCTGAGCGCCAGGGCATGAGCGCGTCTCCCTCTCGCCGCGCCTCGTGCGCCGCTCAATTGGGAGGGGGACGACCGCGGCGTGGGCATTTGGTACAGATCGGAGATGCTCTACCCCGTCCCAGCCCATGCCCGCGAGGGCGCCACCACGCCCATCACCGATCTCGATCGCTATCGCGCCACGGCCGCGCGCGCCAAGAACGACCCCGACGCCTTCTGGCTCGAGATCGCCAAGGAGCGCATCGACTGGCGCACGGAGCCCACGCGGGGCCTCGGCGGCGG
>Ga0210033_1001967_pt1 | contig 18135 bp, 17 predicted proteins | sample CryGeymeta201501_FD_185465 | JGI IMG/M metagenome (GOLD analysis project Ga0210033, IMG submission 185465) | Groundwater microbial communities from Crystal Geyser aquifers in Utah, USA - Crystal Geyser metaG 2015-01 (SPAdes) (version 2) | ecosystem: Environmental > Aquatic > Deep subsurface >... | reverse complement strand
ACTGGTTGCGCCCATAGAACAATGGAAGCGCGCAGTGGCAGCGCAGCTTGATCGAACCGATACGATCCCCGCGTTCGTGCGCGGATGGGATGTCGTGGCGCATGAGTATGAAAATATTTACGCACACTTCGCCTGACCCCGGCCGAATAATCCGTTATGCCGTTTGCGGAATTTATCGTTCAGAAAATGCATGACTGGGAAGCCAAATAATAGTCCGGGAGGCTATTGGTCGAGGCAATCCAGTAAAGTGGTCAACTGCGGTAGTTTCTGCTCGATGGGCATACCAGCATGCCCGACTAATGCCGGGCGATAAATGCATCTGCAACACACTATCAGAAAATGCCCATCCAGCAGGCTTTGCAGGGCATCAGCGGTCTGGCAGAAAACGCCGATTCCAGCAACCAACTGAATCTATTGGCGCTTTACCGGACGAATATTCCGTCAGGGACGATAAAGGAAAGTAAATGAAGGTAGTGATACAAAGAATAACAGTCAAAGAAGCGATACTTTACCTTTCATTACTGGCTTATCCTGCGTTGACTCTTATAGTCAAGGGGGGCGTGAACACCGCCTTTGCAGTTATCGCGTTGATCTCAATATCCATGCTCGCGTCTTCACCTATCAAGATAAAGCAAATAACGGCAGACCGGACAACCAAAATATTTGCCCTTGCCATGGTTTCTGGCACATTAGCGATACTGTTGCCACAGATCTACTACCAGCAATTCGATGCCCGGCCATTCGACTCGGAATTGCGCTTCCTCCTTGCTATCCCTGTGTTCATGGCACTCCGTTTTTCCGGTAATCGCGCCTTGAGCGTGTTGGAATATGCATTTCCATTGGGCGCACTGGCCACATTCCTGTTCATGCAGACACAAATTCCCCCCGGAGCTCGCATCAAGACAGAGTTTTTGGATTCCATCCATGTGGGCGGCATCTCCATGATCCTTGGATTCATGTCGCTGTACTCCGTGAACTGGTTGCGCAGAGACAAAAACTTTCTCTTAATCCTGAAATTGCTTGGCTTCGTCAGCGGCATATACATAGCAATCAGATCAGGAACGCGTGGTGTCTGGCTGGCCATGCCGATCCTTTTCCTGCTCTGGTATGCCATGATGAAGAGCCGCCCGTTCAGTATCAAGATAGCTGCATTCATGATAGTTATTGCAAGCCTTGTCGCATATGCATCAGTTGATATTGTGCATAAACGGGTGGCCCTTGCCATCTCTAACCTTGAAGCCTACTCGAGCGGCAAAGTGAACAATGGCACTGCGGCGCGGCTGGAATTATGGAAAGTGGCATTTCGCCTGATGGCTGAAAATCCGGTCGTCGGTATCGAGCCTGGCAGTCTGGATGCCAGATTGACAGCATTAAGTAAAGCCGGGGTCATCAATGATCGCGTGATGAAAGAAGGAAAGGCCGAAATGCATAGCGAGATCGCGGCCAGAATGGCAAAATACGGGGTGCTTGGATGCCTGTCGGCCTTGGCAGTTTTCCTGATTCCTGCATGGCTGTTCTACCAATCACTGGCTTCGACAAATCGCCAGTCTGCTGGGGCGGCGCAGATAGGTTTGTGCGTAGCGGTCGGATTCTTTGTCTTTGGCCTGACGGTTGAGGTATTCAATATCAAGATGGTCGCGGCATTTTACGGACTCACAATTGCTATAATGATGGCTGCAACCAACATTTCCGGATCATCTACAAGCGAATGGAGGGCGTAATCCAGTTTGTATTTATCGGGAAAGATAGGGTGCCCTCAATATAACCAAGGGTCGTGTGCAAACAAAAGGCAAGCCTGATGAAGATGGCGCTTCTGGTCGTTGTTGTATAGTCCACTGTATGCACATTGCCAATGCAAATATACCGACGGGCGAGGCTGGGGCTGTTCTCGTGCCCGGAAACCGAAACAATTGGGGCTTGAGAGAAGATGGCAGAGATGGCGAAGAATATGTCAAACAACAACAGCAAGGAAGAGCCTGTGGATTTGCTGGATGTTCTGATCGTATTGGCCAAGTATAAGGTCATGATATTGGTGATGACGATAGTAGCGGCGCTGCTAGCAGCGGGTATTGTTATGCAAAGTGTGAATCAATATCGGAGTTCAGCACAGATACTTCCTGCCTCAACAATTTCGGAAGTCGGGTTGCTGGGGCTGCTGGGGCTGTCGTCAGCGCAGCCCAGGATAAATGATCAACTGGTGCTTTTGCAGGGGGAAGAGTCTCTGACTGAGCTAGCCAAGCAATTCGATCTGCAATCCGTTTATGGGCAGCCCGATATGGAAGAGGTGCTGGCTCTGCTGAATGCCAATATAACTATCAAAAAAGAAAAAGGCGGCATCATCAGTTTTTCAGTGAATGACGGGGATCCTCGGCGAGCCGCGGATATGGCTAATGCCCTTGTTGAAAAATTTGGAGTATTGGTCAAAGCAGCATTTCTGGCCGAATATCAGGAAAAGTTGAGCAGTTTCTCCCGGCAAGTCGAGTACATAAAGAAATCAAGCGGCGAGAATGATTCGATATACCGGCTCCTCCACGGCCTGCAGGGCGCGGCAAGCGCAGCCAATATGGCAGATGCCACTTTCTTTCAGGTGGTGGCGAAAGCCGAGCCGGCCAAGTCGGCAACAAAACCCAAGCTCGGTTATATAGTGGCTGCTGCCGCAATATTGGCTTTTGTGATTTCCGTGCTTATCGCTTTGGCAAGGGAAGCAAGCGGGAAGGTGCGTTTGAGCAAAGAGCAGAAGGAAAAGATCGACACATTGCGCAGAAATCTTTCTTTTAAATAATTAATCTGACGCAAAGGAGTAAAAGTGGGTCCTGCCTCGTTTTGGAAAGATAAGTCGATCTTGGTCACCGGTGTAAGTGGCACCGTTGGCCGTGAAATATTGCGCCAGTTGGTTGGAATGGGCCCTGCCCAGATCGTTGGCATCGACAACAACGAAAGCGAACTATTTTTTCTTACTGAAGAATACCGCAGCCACGGCAACGTCAAACTTTTCCTTGGTGATATCCGCGATCCGGACAAACTTAAGCGAAAATCGGCGGGGTGTGATGTGATCTTGCACACTGCCGCGCTCAAGCACGTCATCCTGTGTGAACAATCGCCGCGCGACCCGGTGCAGACCAACATTCTCGGCACGCAGAATGTCATCGATGCCGCCCTGGCCAACGGCATCGAGCGCGTCATCTTCACCTCGTCCGACAAGGCGGTGAACCCCACCAACGTGATGGGCACCACCAAGCTGATGGGGGAGCGGTTGATCACCGCAGCCAATGCGCACCGTCGCGATGGCGGCCCCATCTTCTCCTCTACCCGTTTCGGCAATGTGCTCGGCTCGCGGGGCTCGGTGGTCCCGCTGTTCAAGCGACAGATCGCTGCCGGCGGTCCGGTCACGCTCACCGAGCCGGAGATGACGCGTTTCATCATGACGCTCTCCGACGCAGTCAAACTGGTGATGAACTCGGCCATTTTGGCGCGTGGTGGCGAAGTGTTCGTCACCAAGATGCCGATCGCGCGCATCGCCGATCTGGCTCAGGTGATGATAGAAGAGCTGGCACCGAAATATGGTCGCAAGCCCGAGCAGATCGAGATCAAGGTCATAGGCAGCAAGCCGGGCGAGAAACTCTATGAAGAATTGATGAATGACGAAGAGACGCGCCGCACGATCGAACTGAAGGATTTTTTCGTGGTAAAGCCCGCGTTCTCGAACGTATACGAGAATGTGGATTATCACTACGCGAACATGCTGCGCACCGGGGTGGACAATCCTTACAACTCTTCCATCGAAAAACCGATGAGCCGCGAGGAATTGCGCGCCTACCTGCTGCAAAACGATCTACTGAACGAAGGGGAATGAGATGCGGGTACTGATATTGGGGGGAGACGGCTACCTCGGCTGGCCCACGGCCATGGACATGGCGAACAAGGGCCACGAAGTCTGCGTGATGGACAACTACATGCGCCGCAACATCGCGCGCGAGACCAGTTCCGAAGCGCTCATGCCCAACCCCAACCTGCATGACCGCGCCGACCTGTTCCACGCCCTCACCGGCAAGCGCATCAAGGTGGTGATCGGCGACTGCGCCGACTACCGCCAGTTGAGCAATGTGTTCATCGAGTTCGGTCCAGAGAGCGTCATCCACTACGCCGAGCAGCCCTCCGCGCCGTATTCCATGCGCGGCTTCGACGAAGCGCGCTTCACCCTGAACAACAACCTCAACGCCACCTTCAACCTCATCTGGGCGGTGATGCAGCATGCCCCGGACTGCCACATCGTCAAGCTCGGCACCATGGGCGAGTACGGCACACCCAACATCGACATCGAAGAAGGCTGGCTGGACATCGAACACAACGGCCGCAAGGACAAGTTCCTCTTCCCGCGCCAAGCCGGCAGCCTCTACCACACCACCAAGGTGCTGGATACCGACCTCATCTGGTTCTATGTGCGCACCCACAACCTGCACGTCACAGACCTGATGCAGGGCCCGGTGTACGGTTTGTACACGGCGGAATCGGAAGCGGACGAGCGCCTGCTGCCCAACTTCCATTACGACGACATCTTCGGCACCGTGGTCAACCGCTTCCTGGTGCAGGCTGTGGCCGGCGTGCCGCTCACCGTGTACGGCAAAGGCGGGCAGACGCGCGGCTACCTGAACTTGAAAGACACGCTGCAATGCGTGGAGTTGGCCATGAACAATCCGGTCAAGCCGGGTGAGCTGCGCATCCTCAACCAGTTCACCGAACAGTTCAGTGTCAACCAGCTGGCCGACAAAGTGCAGAGGGCCGGCAATGCCATGGGCCTCAACGTGCAGGTCAACAACATCGACAACCCGCGCAAGGAGCTGGAAGAACATTACTACAACGCCAAGCACCACGGCCTGCTGGATATGGGCCTCAAGCCGCACCTCATGACCGATGACGTGGTCGCGCAGATGCTGGAGGCAGTGATGAAGTACAAGGTCGGCATCGACCGCAAGAAGATCGAACCCAGGGTGCGCTGGAAGAAATAGGGGCTAGAGGAAAGAACAAAGAGGCTAGAGGAAAGAGGCTAGAGGAAAGAGGCTAGAGGAAAGAGGCTAGAGGAAAGAGGCTAGAGGAAAGAGGCTAGAGGAGGGGTGAGGAGATGGGCGGGTTTGAAGAGTTAGCGGTCTGGCAGAAGTCCAGAGAGCTGACCCGGCAGATCTACGATGTGACCGGAGCAGGGGATTTCGCCCGCGACTTCGGTCTGCGCGACCAGATCAGAAGGGCGGCAGTTTCGATCATGTCCAACATTGCAGAAGGACACGAGAGGGGCGGCAGAGCCGAATTCCACCAGTTCCTGGTGATCGCAAAAGGCTCGTGTGCTGAGGTGCGCAGTCAGTTGTACGTTGCACTGGATGCGGGTTATCTGGAAAAAGCCCGCTTTGAACAATTGAAGAACATAAGTGAAGAGGTAGGAAGAATGTTGTCAGGGATAAAAAAAGCAGTTGCAGCCCAGCGTGACGCAAGATGAGCAAAGAGTTCCTCTTTCCTCTTTCCTCTTGCCACTTTATAAAGGCCGTAGCGGCCCAGCGTGACGCAAAATGAGCCTGAAATCTACTTCCTCACCCCTCTTTCCTCCTTCCTCTAATCAACCCATGAAGTGGCTGATCACGGGCGGCTGTGGTTTCCTGGGAACCAGCCTTATCAAGCAGCTAGTTGCCGATGGTGGGCACGCGATCCGTGTCATCGACAATCTTTCAGTTGGCACGCGGGAAGATCTTGCTGCAGTTTGTAACTTTCAGGAAATGTCAGCGAGTAGGCTTGGCGCGCCGACCGGCCCGGTGCAGCTCATCATCGGCGATATTCTGGACGAACACTTGGCTGACCAAGTTGCCGACGGCGTAGATGTTATTGTGCATTTCGCTGCAAACACCGGCGTCGGTCCCTCGGTTGAGAATCCGCGCATGGATTGCCTAAACAACGTCATCGGCACCTTCAACTATCTGGAAGCGGCACGCCACAACAAGGTGAAACGCTTCGTCTTCGCATCCAGCGGAGCGCCCGTCGGCGAATGCGAGCCGCCTATCCATGAAGAGAAAGTGCCGCATCCAGTCTCACCTTACGGCGCAAGCAAACTTGCCGGTGAGGCCTACTGCTCTTCATATTTCCGAACATTTGGCATCGAAACCGTGGCATTGCGATTCGGCAATGTATATGGCCCGGGTTCGGGGCACAAAAACAGCGTAGTCGCCAAATTCATCAAGCAAGCCCTGAAGGGTGAGACGCTTGAAATCTATGGTGACGGCAGCCAGACCCGCGACTTTATCTATATCGACGACCTTGTCCGCGCGGTTCAATGTGCAGCCACCAAGTCGAATGTTGGCGGCGAGATATTCCAGATCGCCACCAATTCCGAAACCAGCGTGAGCGAGCTGCTGGATATCATGATCGCCGCCTTTGCAGTCAGAGGAATAGCAAAGCCCGCAGTGATCTATACAGAGCAACGTTTGGGCGATGTAAAAAGGAATTATTCCGATACATCGAAGGCGCGGACTGTTCTGGATTGGCGGGCGCAGGTGCCGCTTTCGGAAGGACTCCGCAAAACTTTAGCAACTTTCATAGAGTGACCTAAGGATATGAAAGCAGTTATTCTCGCCGGCGGCCTTGGTACCCGGCTATCAGAAGAAACGCACCTCAAACCCAAGCCGATGATCGAGATCGGTGGCAAGCCCATCCTGTGGCACATCATGAAGTTGTATTCGGCACATGGTGTGAATGAGTTTGTGATCTGCTGCGGCTACAAGGGCTATCTGATCAAAGAATACTTTGCCAACTATTTCCTGCACATGTCAGATGTGACATTCGACATGGCGCAGAACAGCATGGAAGTCCATCAACGGAATGCCGAGCCATGGCGCGTCACATTGATAGACACGGGAGAAAGCACACTAACTGGCGGACGCCTTAAGCGGGTATCAGACTACATCAAGGACGAAGAAGCCTTTTGTTTTACCTATGGTGATGGCGTCAGCAACGTGGATATCCGCGCTTCGATAGAATTCCATCGCCAACATTCCAAGTTGGCAACGGTGACAGCCGTTCAACCTCCCGGACGCTATGGCGCACTTGATCGTTCAGGTGCACAGGTCACAGGATTTTCTGAAAAGCCCAGGGGAGACGGCGGCGTTATCAATGGCGGATTTTTTGTGCTCTCCCCCAAAGTGCTCGATCTGATCGATAGTGACCAGTGCAGTTGGGAGGGCGCTCCGTTAGTGGAGCTGGCATCCAGAGGCGAGCTGATGGCTTTTGAACACACAGGGTTCTGGCAGCCTATGGACACACTGCGCGACAAGAACCAACTCGAAGAATTGTGGATGGCAGGGGAAGCGCCCTGGAAAATCTGGCAATGAGTCATAAGGCAAAATCGAATAGTGAATTTTGGCAGGGGAAGCGCGTCCTGCTAACGGGCCATACCGGCTTCAAGGGCTCCTGGTTGGCGCTCTGGCTGCACAAAATGGGTGCCGAGGTAACAGGGATCAGCCTGCCGCCGAATACTGAACCCAGTCTGTTCAAGCTCGCCGCCATTGATACCCTATGCGATAGCCATTTCACAGATATTCGTGACCATGAATCAATGGCGATGCGAATCAAGCAATCGCGTCCGGAGATCGTATTTCACCTGGCTGCTCAACCATTGGTGCGGGCAAGCTATCGGGATCCTGTCGATACATATTCAACCAATGTCATGGGCACGGTGCACGTGCTGGAAGCATTGCGCGAGCTGGACTGTGCGCGCGTGGCAGTGATGGTCACCACCGACAAGGTATATCGCAACAACGAATGGCCATGGCCATATAGGGAAGATGACGCCTTGGGCGGGCACGATCCCTATAGTGCCAGCAAGGCAGCAAGTGAAATGGTGATCTCAAGCTACCGCGATGCCTTCCTGAAACAGCAAGGCGTAGCCGTCGCAAGCGCCCGCGCCGGCAATGTGATCGGCGGTGGCGACTGGTCAGAAGATCGTCTGATCCCCGATGCAGTCCGCGCATGGGAAACTGGCCGTGTGCTTGATATTCGCAGACCTGATGCGGTGCGACCCTGGCAGCATGTGCTTGAGCCCCTTGCCGGTTACTTGGCGCTGGCAGAAAAACTTTGGGCACAGCCGGAACTGGCCGGGGCATTCAACTTCGGCCCCAGTACCGGCGAGGCGGCGACGGTAAAAGAAGTTGTCGAGATCGCTCGCAAAACCTTTGGCGGTGGAGACGTGCGTTATGGAGCGTGCGAGGCGGGGCCGCATGAAACGGGTTGGCTGGCACTGGAGGTCGCAAAATCAAGGCAGTTGCTCGGCGTCGAATCGCAGTGGTCACTCAGCGAATCGATCGAGCACACCATGCCATGGTATCGATCGCAAAATGAGGGAGCAGAGGCGAGAGCGCTTTGCGAGGCCCAGATCTCGGCATACGAGAACATGGCATGAACCGATTCACGATAAACGACTTGCCACTGACGGGCCTCAAGCTTGTAGAGCGTCAGAGACTGGGCGACAGCAGAGGATTCCTGTCGCGATTGTTTTGTGCCGCAGAGCTATCTTCTGCAGGTTGGAAGAAACCGATAGCGCAAATAAACCATACCAGCACAAGCAAGCGGGGCACGGTGCGCGGCATGCATTTCCAGCGCGCCCCCCACTCTGAAATGAAATTGGTAAGCTGCATACGCGGCAGAGTGTGGGATGTCGCCGTGGATCTGCGCAAAGGATCCCCGACCTTCCTGCATTGGCATGCAGAAGAGCTATCGGCCGAGAACAACCGGGCTATGCTCATACCAGAAGGGTTTGCGCATGGCTTTCAATCGCTCACTGATGATGCGGAATTGTTGTATTGCCATACCGCGCCCTATCACGCAGAGGCAGAGGGCGGCTTGAACTCGGCCGACCCCAAATTATCCATAGCATGGCCGCTTGAGATCGCCGAGCTTTCGGGTAGAGACACCCAACATCCAATGATCGATCAAAATTTTTCAGGTTTAGCATTATGAAATGTCGCCACTGCGGGAAGCCGCTAGAACACTCTTTCCTGGACTTGGGGTTTGCGCCACCGTCGAATGCGTACCTGATTGCAGAAGATCTCGCGCGCCCGGAAAAATACTACCCGCTTAAAGTCATGGTTTGCGATCGATGCTGGTTGGTGCAAACCGAGGACTATGCGCAGGCGGACGAACTGTTCAGCTCGGACTACGCCTACTTCTCAAGCACATCGACTGGCTGGTTGGCGCATGCCGCGCTTTATGCAGAAAAGATGATCAAAGAGCTTGAGCTGGATAAAGACAGCATGGTCATCGAGGTGGCATCGAACGACGGCTATTTGTTAAAGAATTTTGTCGCTGCCGGCATCCCTTGCCTGGGCATCGAGCCGACAGCCAGTACCGCAGAAGCAGCTATGAAACTGAATATACCCGTGGCGCAAGAGTTCTTTGGCGAGCAGCTCGGGCTCCGTTTGGCAAGCGAAGGCAATCAGGCAGACCTCATCGCCGGAAACAACGTATATGCCCATGTGCCAGACATCAACGATTTCACACTGGGTCTGAAAGCCGCCCTCAAGCAGGGCGGCACCATCACGCTGGAGTTCCCCCACTTGATGTGCCTTATCCAGCAGGCCCAGTTTGATACGGTCTACCACGAACATTTCTCATATCTGTCGCTCAACACAGTGAGCAATATCTTCAAAACGGCGGGTTTGAAGATCTGGCATGTGGAGAAGTTATCGACGCATGGAGGAAGCTTGCGCATATACGGCTGTCACGCAGAGGATGGCAGGCAGGAAACAGAGGCAATGAAGGTAGTGCTTGCAGAAGAAGCAAGCCAAGGTTTGCAAACGTTGGCAACTTACCAAGGCTTCCAGGTCAGGGCCGACAGGATCAAATATGATCTGCTTACATTCCTGATCGAGCAAAAGCGGGCAGGGAAAAAAGTGGTCGCATACGGTGCCGCCGCGAAAGGAAATACGCTATTGAATTATGCCGGCATCAAGCCGGATCTCCTGCCATTCGTGTGTGATGCAGCCCCGGCAAAGCAAGGAAAGTACATGCCGGGAAGTCACATACCCATCCTGCCGCCTGCAGTGTTGCAGCGTGAAGACCCCGACTACGTCTTGATCCTGCCGTGGAATATCGCAGCGGAGGTCAAGCAGCAGAATGCAGCGCTCGCCTCGAGCGGCGCAAAATTTGTCGTGGCTGTGCCAGCATTGGAAATCACGTGACGAAATCCCGCATCCTATATACCAAGCCCTCCATTACCGAACTGGAAGTTCGTTATGCGACGGATGCCGCGGCAAACGGCTGGGGCGACAAGTGCTATGAATACATACACCGCTTCGAGTCGCTGTTCAAAGACCATCTGGGCGTGAAGTACGCCATAGCAACATCGAGCTGCACAGGCGCATTGCACATGGGGATGGCCGCACTGGGGATCGGGCCGGGCGATGAAGTCATCATGGCAGATACCAATTGGATCGCAACCGCCTCGCCGATAGTCCACTTGGGCGCCACGCCCGTTTTTGTAGACATCCAGCAGGATTCCTGGTGTCTTGACCCGGACAAGGTGGAGCAGGCGATCACGTCGCGCACCAAGGCCATCGTCGCGGTTCATTTGTATGGCAACTTGTGCGCCATGGACAAACTTCTCGCGATCGGCGAAAAGCATGGCATCCCGGTGATTGAGGATGCCGCAGAAGCGATCGGCTCTATCTACCACGGCAAGCGGGCCGGATCGATGGGAAGGTTTGGCGCTTTTTCGTTCCATGGCACCAAGACGATCACCACTGGTGAGGGCGGCATGTTCGTCACCAACGATCCCGAACTGTACGAGCATGTACTGACGCTGAGCAATCATGGACGTGCACGTGGGCAGACCAAACAATTCTGGCCGGACATGGTGGGATTCAAGTACAAGATGTCGAATATGCAGGCTGCAATTGGATGCGCGCAGATGGAGCGAATTGAAGAGCTGTCATCGCGTAAACGAGAGATATTTGACTATTACCGTCAAAATTTGGCGCAAATTACAATAGCCCAAATGAATCCGGAGCCGGATGGGATTGTAAATGGCGTATGGATGCCAACGGTTGTATTCGAAAGCAATTCAAATGTCACTAGAGAAAAGCTACAGGCGGCCTTCGCCGAAGAGAATGTAGACGCTCGCGTATTCTTTCACCCGCTTTCGAGCCTGTCCATGTTTGAGCCGATGCCTGGAAATGCAAATGCATGGAGTATTCCTGAACGAGCAATGAATTTGCCAAGCTATCACGATATAACGAAGAAGGACCAAGACAGGGTAATAGAAGTAGTAATAAAGATAGCAGATATATGAAGGCGAAAGAAAATAATGGGTGACGGAATACACAACACGAAGGTCATGGTTGCCGGTATAGGCGGCGCTTCGTTGGGGACGGAAATTTGCAAGTGCCTACAGCTTGCAGGGAAGTATGAGGTTTTTGGGTGCGATATCTCGTCAACCGCTTACGGCTTGTACGATTCGGGCTTCAAAAAAACCTATCATATAAATCGCGAGAATTACGCTACGGAAGTTCTGAATGCCTGTCAGCAATCCGGTGCAAAATGGTTAATACCTGGCGGCGAGCAACCCAATGCGTTGCTTGGTGCTGAGGCAGCGCTCTTTGCTAAAGAAGGAATCCGGGTCGTTACCAACGACTCGGAGATAGTTGGACTATTCTCAGATAAAGATGCCACATTCAAAAAACTATCAGCATGTGGCATTCCAATTCCAAGAACGACAGAAATAACAAGTGTGGATGATGTGGCAACGGTTGGGTTGCCGTGCATCGTCAAGCCGGCAACCGGGTCAGGTGGTAGTGCATCAGTATTTTTCGCAGTGTCTGCCGATGAAGCATTGATATATGCAGATTACATCAGGCGAATCGGAAGCGTGCCGATCGCGCAGGAATATATCGGGGATGAAGAGGGTGAGTTCACGATAGGAGTATTGTCCTTGCCGAACAGCCAGCTTGTGGGATCAATAGCACTTAGGCGCGTCCTTGAGGCGAAACTTTCTGTGGCATACCGCGGGCGTGGGGGCGTGGTTTCCAGCGGCTATTCACAGGGATATATCGACACCTTCCCCGAACTGTGTCAACAGGCGGAGAAAATAGCCGGTGCGATCCAGAGTCGCGGCCCGATAAATATTCAAGGCCGAGTACGCAATGGCATCCTGATGCCGTTTGAAATCAACCCGCGATTCTCCGCCTCGTCATATCTTCGCGCGCTCGCTGGCTTCAATGAAATTGACATTCTTCTTGCCTATCTCATGACCGGCGAATTGCCCGTTTCAAGTTCAATCAAGCCCGGGTGGTACTTGCGCAGTTTAACCGAGAAATTCGTACCCAAAGAGGACGTGAAATGAGCATACGCTGGATCACCCCTCTGCTTGGCACTGGCCCTGCATTGCAAGTTCACCAAGAAGCAGACATGAATATTATTGATGTTCGTGACTTGGTGGACAAGGCGGGTAATCGAGCGGATGCAGTGCGGCAAAAAATATCCGAAGGCTGCGATTCCCTTCGCGCAGGAAAAAAGACAGTTGTGTGTTGCGATTACGGTATTTCTCGCAGCAATGCCGTTGCAGTGGGCATCCTTGCCATGCACGAATCTATCTCATTTGAAACTGCCGTGCGTCGCGTGCTTGAAGCAACGGGTGAAAAGGAAATCAAAGCTGATCCCCTGCAGGCAGTACGCAGAGCGATAGGGGGAGGTAAGCGAGGCATTGCCCACGAAAAAATCCGCGTTCTAGTAACTGGGGGGGCAGGATTTCTTGGCAAACCTGTAAGCCGAAAACTTGCCGAAGGATTCGAAGTAGTTGCTCCAGGCCGCGAACAGCTCGACCTTAAACAGGGCAGTACACAACTCGATTTGCTTGTCGGAGAGAAAGAAGTCGACTGCATTTTGCACCTAGCTAATCCGAGAGTCTACACGTCGAATATAGCGCTCGGCGATACGCTGACCATGTTGCGCAATGTATTGGATGTGTGTGTTGCGCGTGATATCAAGCTGATCTATTTATCCAGCTGGGAGGTATATTCCGGGTATCGCGCAAATTGCCTATATGCAGATGAATCACTCCCCCTGCTGCCTAAGGGACCATATGCTGAAACCAAGTTTTTGTGTGAAATGCTGATTGAGCACTGTCGGCGCACGCAAGGATTGCGCTGCACAATGTTGCGTTCGAGCCCGGTGTATGGGATTGGCAGCGACAAGCCCAAGTTCATTTACAATTTCATCGACAAGATCAAACAGTCGAAGAGAATTGTCACTCATCGGTACAACAATGGCTCTCCTGCACTTGATCTGCTCTACATTGACGATCTTGTGTCGGCGGTGTCAAAGGCAGTTGGCAGCGACTTCGTCGGAAACCTGAATATAGGTACTGGAATGGTCACATCAACGCAGAGAATTGCGGAGATGCTTAATAATCTGTTGGGCGGGAAGAGTGAAATTGATGCAACTCTGATCGATAGCGACACTGCCGGTATTGCAATGGATGCACGTAAAGCGCAGTTGGTACTTGGCTGGAAGCCGACTATAGACATCGAACAAGGCCTTCAGTTGATACTGTCTGATCTACAAACGAAGTAATGGAGGCTTTATTGTCCACTAGCAGCGAAAAGGAACTTCAGGAAACTTTTTCTTGGGCCAGATCACAAGTCTTTAGCAGCTATAACCAGGTTTTGGGCCACTATCAGGCACAAGCTTGCCTCGAACATGCGCGCGGGGATAGTTTGTTGGATATGCCATGTGGGGATGGCGCATTGACTGCTATGTTGGCGCCCTCTTTTTCAAGGGTGGTTGGATTGGATGCGTCTAGCAAGCACTTGGAGTTGGCAAGAAAAACATTGCCCGAAGTAGAGTTTCACGAAGCGCTGATTGAGGATTTCGAAACACAAGAGCGGTTCTCTACTGTGACTATGCTGAATATTCTTGAGCATGTAGTGGATCCGATTGGCGTGCTGAAAACGGCTGCCAGTCTGTTAGATGATGATGGTGTCCTGTTGGTGCATGTGCCGAATGCTTATGCTACGAATCGGCGCTTGGCAGTGCTGATGGGCACGCTGACTGAATGTGAAGAACTCTCGCCCTTTGATATTCAAATTGCGGGGCATCGACGTTCATATTCCCTCAAAACGCTATGTACTGATATTGAGCAGGCAGGTTTAACAGTCGCCCACACTGGAGGTGTATTTTATAAATCGTTGTCCACACCACAAATGGACTGGTTCTTAAAGAATGGTCTTTGGGACGAAGGGGGGTTTGGTTGGGGGCGCGTCGGGGGCGAGAAAAAGGACTGGCGTGCTGAATTTTGCCGCGCTTCCTATGAACTTGGCAAACAACAACCGGAAGACTGCAACATCATTTATGCATGTATAACGAAATAGTGATAACGCGGATTTGGCTCGAAGCGACAAGGGGCAAAGAGCAATCAGCAACGAACTAATAACTACCGAAGGAAATACGATGAATCCGATTGGGAATTTCAAGAAAGAGGTTGCAGAGAACATTCGCCATCTCGGTGAAGATGAGGATGTACAGGCATTGTCACGTATTTGGTCGCGCGAAACCAACCAGCACAAGTACACCTACAATTTTAGCTGGCTTGGGCGCCCGATAATTCAATACCCGCAAGACATGGTTGCCATGCAGGAGCTCATCTGGGAAATAAAACCTGACCTTATTATTGAGACGGGAATTGCCCATGGGGGCTCGTTGATATTTTATGCCTCCATGCTTGAATTGGTCGCTTCTTGCACGGGGAGCGAGGGCGAGGTGCTTGGTGTTGATATTGATATTCGCGCTCATAATCGCCAAGCAATTGAAGAGCATCCGATGGCTAAACGTATCAGCATGATCCAAGGCTCAAGCATCGCGCCAGAGATCATTGCCCAAGTGGTTGCCAAGGCAAAGGGCAAGGAGCGGGTGCTGGTTATTCTGGATTCGAACCACACTCACGAACATGTGCTGGCCGAACTGGAGGCCTACGCGCCGCTGACAAGCGTGGGAAGTTACTGCGTTGTGTTTGATACGCTAGTTGAGGATATGCCTAAGGAAATGTTCAAAGACCGTTCCTGGGGCCCCGGAGACAACCCAAAAACAGCAGTCTGGAAATATCTTGAGACACATGCCGAGTTTGAAATAGACAAGAGCATCCAGCACAAACTCATGATTACCGTAGCGCCAGATGGGTACCTAAAGCGCATTCGTTAAGCACAAATGGAAGCCGAAACAAATGCCGTTGAGATGGAATGTTTTAGCTAATTATCTAGGGCAAGGCTGGACCGCAGTCATGGGTTTGGCCTTTGTTCCCTTATATATAAAATACATGGGGATCGAGTCGTATGGCTTGATTGGATTATTAGCAGTAATCCAAGCTTGGATGGTGCTTTTAGATATGGGAATGGGGCCATCCCTTGGCAGGGAAATGGGGCGTTTCACTGGCGGAATAGGCAGTGTGCAGTCAGTAAGAGATTTGCTGAAGAGTGTTGAAATCGCAACTGTTTGCATTGCTATATTTGCCATTGTGCTTATTTGGATGCTGTCGGGTTGGTTGGCCTCTAACTGGATTCATACAAAAGATCTCTCAACCGATACCGTGGCAATGGCATTTGCGATTATGGGCATAGTCGCCGCAATGCGATTTGTGGAGAACATATACAGAAGCGCATTGATAGGTTTGCAAAAACAGGTGTTGCTCAATGTGATTGGGAGTGTAGTTGCAACCCTCCGTGGGGGGGGCAGTGTTGCGGTCCTAGTATGGATTTCCCCCTCTGTAGAAGCTTTCTTTGTATGGCAAGGAATAGCATCTGGAATTTCAGTTGTGTGCCTAGCATTAGCCGTTTACACCAGCATCCCTCATTCCGAAAGAAGTGCCCGATTTTCGTCAAAAGCCCTGCGTGAAATTTGGGAATTCGCAAGGGGGATGGTTGGCATCACCATTTTGACATTGCTCCTGACCCAAATAGACAAGCTGCTACTGCCTAAAATTTTGGGCCTAGCGGAGTTTGGATATTATGTTTTTGCTGCAGTAATTGCAGGGTCTTTGTACATGATTATTACGCCAATCACGCAAGCATTTTATCCACGCTTCAATGAACTCATCGCAAAGAAAGACCAATCAAACCTAGTTTGCTCTTTTCATCTAAGTGCGCAGTTAGTATCTGTAATCTTGGGGACAGTTGCGATATTTCTAATGGTATTTAGCGAACCTATTTTGCTTGTTTGGACACAAGATGGGATAGTTTCAGAAAAAGTTGCACCTTTGGTTAAGCTGCTTGCTCTGGGTACGCTGCTAAATGGATTGATGTGGATACCATATCAAATGCAGTTAGCACACGGCTGGACAAAATTAACAATCTATATAAACCTAATTTCAGTTGCACTTATTGTGCCAGCTATAATTATACTCACGCCAATATATGGGGCTGAAGGGGCTGCTTGGATTAGGGTTGTCCTCAACGGAGCATATGTGCTTGTTGGTGCACATATGATGTACAAAAAAATGTACTTCCTTGAAAAGTGGGAATGGTATATCAGTGATGTGACCGGCCCAATAGCAAGCGCCAGTGTAGTGGCAATTATTCTGGGTCAAATAATCCCGTCAGATATGGGATTGGTAGCAATGGGTGGCTACCTTTCCTTGTCAATTTTGTTCATTGGCGTTGCAAGTCTTATTGCAGCCCCATTAATTCGCATTAGAACATGGGAAAAAGTAAGAATATTAACGAGCAGGTTTATATGATTGAAGAAAACGCAACAGAATATTCGAATGAGCACGCGCCGTATTTTTCAATATTGTTACCAACCAGAAATCGGCCGCACTTGGCCGAGATCGCAATTAAAAGCCTTATAAACCAAGAGTTCACTGATTTCGAAGTTATCTTGTCGGATAATTCCGATGGAAATCTTACCTGTAGAGAAATGGTTGATCGTATTAATGATCCCCGTATTCGCTATTATAGGACTTCTGGGGAGCTATCGATGCCGGACAATTGGGAGTTCGCCCTTGCACAAGCTAGAGGGGTATATTTAGCTGTCCTAGAAGATAAGCAAGTGTACTTTCCAAACACCCTTGCTCTTGTACGTAAAGTAATCGACGCAATGCCAGATTGCAAATCAGTTTGCTGGCATAACGATATTCTCGATGATTCGCTGGAATTGCCAACTTTGGTGCATTATGTAGGGAGCGGAGAGATTGCCATATTAAGCTGCGAGGAGATGTTGCTCAAGCTGACAGAGGGGTTGAATGGTTGGTCGAAAGTGCCCCGTATGATTAATTCCGTCTTGTGCCTTGATTTTATAAATTCGTTCAAAGAAGAGTTTGAATTGAAACGATTCTTTATAGACGTTTCACCAGATATTTGTGCGTCATTTATCCAAATGGCAGAAATTGAAAGCGTTGCATATGTAGATCAAGCGCTTTGTATTACTGGGGGCGTCAAGCATAGTAATGGCCGCGCGGCGTTGGCCAAGTCAAATCCAGCACAAACCGAAGAGTTTCTTAAAAAAATCAAAAATCAGAACCAGTTGTATAGCCATGTAGAGTTAAAAGGGTTTCTGATGCCAGGCAATTCAATAATCAATGACTATTTGCGACTAAGAGATCATTTAGGATCTCGCTTACTTAAATACACATTCTCCAAAAATGCGTACGCGCGAATATGCCTTCGCGATCTAATTCGCTCATTTTCAATGGGAGGTCAGATACGAAACGAAGCTAGAATGCTTTTGAAATACATTCGCAACCATTTTGGTAAAATAGAAATATTCAAGATGCTCGTGTGGGCGGTCCGTATGTATTCGAATGTTCAGGTAAATAAACAGCTATTAAATTATCCAAGAGTGGCAAACGTAATTTATAAGCTCAGGGGAACAAATACCAGGTTATATGCGAGCCCAAACATATTGGATGCGTCGAATGACGAAAAATTTAGACCAAACCTAAATCGGCAACCCAAAGGGTGCAAATTGGCTAGATTGAATGAGCAGTGAGAATCGTAAGCGCCCCATAAACCCCAATCTTGTTGCCTGATTTGAATTTCCGCATGCTGTGCACCATTCAACACAAAAGGGGTGAGCATGAAGATGGGGACGGATTTCTGGCGGGCACATGTGTTGGCGGCC
>Ga0210033_1001965_pt1 | contig 18148 bp, 11 predicted proteins | sample CryGeymeta201501_FD_185465 | JGI IMG/M metagenome (GOLD analysis project Ga0210033, IMG submission 185465) | Groundwater microbial communities from Crystal Geyser aquifers in Utah, USA - Crystal Geyser metaG 2015-01 (SPAdes) (version 2) | ecosystem: Environmental > Aquatic > Deep subsurface >... | reverse complement strand
GATGGTTTCGAAAACTGAAACCGCGCGTTACGGGCTGGCGCGCGTCATCAGCAAGCGCGGGCTGGCTTCGCGCAGCGTCGCGGCGGCTTGGGTGGCCAGTGGCCGCGTGCGGGTCGACGGCCGTTGTGTCCGCGATGCCGAAGCGCCGACGCCACTTGACGCCCGTATCGAAATCGATCAGTTGGTGGCGGTGGCGGCAGTGCCGATTTATTTGGCACTGAACAAGCCGCGTGGCCTGATCACCAGCACCCAGGACGAACAGGGCCGTGCCACCATTTATGCCTGCCTGCAGGGGCAGAACCTGCCCTGGGTGGCGCCGGTGGGTCGCCTCGACAAGGCCAGCGAAGGCCTGCTGTTACTGAGCAATGATCCAGTGTGGGCGGCGGCGATCACTGACCCAGAACACAAGCTGCGCAAGGTGTATCACGTGCAAATGCGGCCACTGCCGACCGACGCCGATGTCGCCGCGCTGCTGGCAGGGGTGGTGGTGACGCCGGGCGAAACAGCGCTGCACGCCGCGGCCGTGCGACGCCTGCGTCAGGGCGAAAAAAGCGCGTGGTTGGAGATCGTCCTCGATCAGGGTCGCAATCGCCAGATCCGGCGCATGTTGCAGGCGCTTGGGCTCAGCGTCGAACGCCTGCTGCGCGTTGCCATCGGCCCGGTGACCTTGGGCGAGCTTGGCAAAGGCCAAGTGCGTCATCTGACGCCGGACGAAGTGGCGGCCCTGCGCTAGGCGTCGCGCAGAAATAACTTACCCATCTTGCTGGTCCTTATCGCTCGCCTGCGTCGTTGCACAAAGCGTCACATAGTCCGACTATGCTCCCCTTTGTGCGCCTTGCAGGCGAACGAAAGTCCGGCGCAATCTGCGCAAGTTATTTCTGCGCGACGCCTAGGTCGGCTCCCACAAGACCTTGTAGAGGTCGACTCGGCGATTATTCCGGATCGTAATCGAGGATCGGCGAGAGCCAGCGTTCGGCTTCGGCCAGCGTCCATTGTTTGCGCCGGGCGTAGTCGCTGACTTGTTCACGATCAATGCGACCGACGACAAAATACTGGCTCGCTGGATGCGAAAAATAGAAGCCGGAAACCGATGCCGCCGGGTACATGGCGTAGTTCTCGGTGAGCCGCACGCCAATGTTTGCCTCGGCGTCGAGCAGGGCAAACAGTGTGGCTTTTTCACTGTGCTCGGGGCAGGCCGGGTAGCCAGGTGCGGGGCGAATGCCGCGATAGGCCTCGTCGATCAATTCGCTCGCACTGAGGGTTTCTTTGGCGGCGTAGCCCCAGAGTTCGCGCCGCACTTTCTGATGCAGGGCTTCGGCCAGCGCTTCGGCCAGTCGATCCGCGAGCGATTTCAGCAGGATCGCACTGTAGTCGTCGTGTTCGGCTTCGAAGCGGGCGACATGGGATTCGATCCCTTCCCCGGCGCTGACCGCGAAGCCACCGATCCAGTCGCGTTGGCCGCTGGTTGCCGGCGCGATGAAATCCGCCAGACAAAGATTCGGCCGCTCGACCGGTTTGTCGGCTTGTTGCCGGAGAAAATGCAAATGCGTATTTGCCGGCACGGACGGGTCGGTGAGCACCACGTCATCGCCGACGCTCGCGGCGGGCCAGAGCCCGACCACGGCACGCGCTTTCAGCCAGCCCTCAGCCACGATGCGATCAAGCATGGCGCGTGCATCTTGATAGAGCTTGCGGGCTTCGCCGCCGACCACCGCGTCATCGAGAATGGCGGGATAGCGACCGGCCAATTCCCAAGTCTGAAAAAACGGCGTCCAATCGATGTAGGTCAGCAAGTCCGCCAGCGGCCAATCGGCAAATACGCTGATACCGGGTTGTTGTGGCGGCGGTGGCTGGTAGCTGGCCCAGTCGGGTTTGAAGCCCCGGGCACGGGCGTGACCGAGCGCGACCAATTTCTTGGCGCCGCTGCGGTCCTGGTAACGCGCGCGCACTTCGGCGTAGTCGGCACGTACCGTGGCCATAAAGGCGGTGCGGCGTTCCGGGCTGATCAGGTTCTGCGCCACGCCAACCGCGCGTGAAGCGTCTTTGACCCAGACCGTGGCGGCGTCGTGGCAGGGTTCGATCTTCAACGCGGTGTGCGCGCGGGAAGTGGTGGCGCCACCGATCATCAGCCCAATCGCCAGACCTTGACGTTTCAACTCGCGGGCGAAGTGGTGCATCTCTTCGAGCGAGGGCGTGATCAGCCCGGACAATCCAATCAGATCGGCGTTTTCGGCGACCGCACAATCGATGATGCGTTGCGCGGGCACCATCACTCCGAGATCGATCACCTCAAAATTATTGCAGCGAAGCACCACGCCGACGATATTTTTGCCAATGTCGTGGACATCGCCCTTGACCGTGGCCATCACGATCTTGCCGTTACTGCGGCGGGTTTCGCCGCTCAGTCGCTTTTCTTCTTCGATGTAGGGGATCAACAGCGCCACTGCTTTTTTCATCACCCGTGCCGATTTCACCACTTGCGGCAGAAACATCTTGCCGGCGCCGAACAGGTCGCCGACCGCGTTCATGCCGTCCATCAATGGGCCTTCGATGACATGCAACGGCCGCGCCGCCGCTTGTCTGGCGGTCTCGGTATCGAGCTCGACGTAACTGTCATCGCCATGCACCAGGGCGTAGATCAGCCGTTCGTTTACCGGGCGCTCGCGCCATCCAGGACCGACGGCGTCAACGCTCGCCGCTGATTTACCCTGATACTGGGCAGCAATTTCGAGCAGTCGTTCGGTGCCCTCTGCGCGTCGGTTGAGGACGACGTCTTCAACGCGTTGGCGCAACTCGGCGGGCAGGTCGTCGTAGATCGGCAGGGCGCCAGCATTGACGATCCCAAGGTCCATGCCGGCGCGGATGGCGTGGTACAAAAACACGCTGTGGATGGCTTCGCGTACGGCGTTGTTGCCGCGGAACGAGAAACTGACATTGGACACGCCACCGGAAACATGCGCGAGCGGGAACCGGCGTTTGAGTTCGGCGGCGGCCTCGATGAAGTCAAGGCCATAACGATTGTGTTCGTCGATGCCGGTGGCGATGGCAAAGATGTTCGGATCGAACAAAATATCTTCGGGCGCAAAACCAGCGACTTCGGTCAGCAGTCGATAACAGCGCGCCAGAATCTCGACCTTGCGGGCGCAGGAGTCGGCTTGACCGTTTTCGTCAAACGCCATCACCACCACCGCCGCACCGTAGCGGCGCACCATGCGCGCTTGTTGCAGAAAGCTGGCTTCGCCTTCCTTGAGCGAAATCGAATTGACCACGCCCTTGCCCTGAAGACATTTGAGGCCGGCCTCGATCACGCTCCATTTGCTGGAATCGACCATCACCGGAAGCCGCGCAATATCCGGTTCGGCGGCAATCAGTTGCAGGAACTGCACCATCGCCGCGGCGGAGTCGAGCAGGCCTTCATCCATGTTGACGTCGATGATCTGGGCGCCGTTTTGCACTTGGCTGCGTGCCACTTCGACGGCGGCGTCGAAGCGGTCTTCCTTGATCAGTTTGCGAAATTGCGCCGAGCCGGTGACATTGGTGCGCTCGCCGATGTTGACGAAGTTGGTCTCCGGGGTAATGACGAAGGCTTCGAGGCCGGCCAGCCGCGTGTGTGCCGCGGGTTGCGGCAGCGAGCGCGGCGGCAACGCCCGCACGGCGTCACCAATGGCGCGGATGTGCGCGGGCGTGGTGCCGCAGCAACCGCCGACGATATTGAGCAGCCCGGCACTGGCAAACTCGCCGAGCACCTGCGCCATCGCTTCCGGGCTTTCGTCGTAACCGCCAAAAGCATTGGGCAGACCCGCATTCGGGTGGGCGCTGACCGCGCAGTCGGCGATCTCCGACAACACCGCAATGTGCTCGCGCAAATCGCGCGCGCCGAGCGCGCAGTTGAGCCCAATCGACAGTGGCCGGGTATGCCGCAGCGAGTACCAGAACGCCTCCGCAGTTTGTCCGGATAACGTGCGCCCGGAGCGGTCGGTGATGGTGCCGGAGATCATGATCGGCAGGCGGCCACCGCGGTTATCGAACACCGCTTCGATCGCAAACAGCGCGGCCTTGGCATTGAGCGTGTCGAAAATGGTTTCCACCATCAAGATGTCACTGCCGCCGTCGATCAAGCCATCGGTGGCTTCGGTGTAAGCCGCCACCAGTTCATCAAAATCGATATTGCGAAAGCCCGGTTGATTGACATCCGGCGACATCGAGGCGGTGCGACTGGTCGGTCCGAGGACCCCAACGACGAACCGTGGCTGTGCGGGTGTGCGCGCGGTGGCGGCGTCGCACGCGCTGCGCGCCAGCCGGGCGCCGTCGCGATTGAGTTCATAGACCAGCGCTTGCATACCGTAATCGGCTTGGCTGATCGACGTCGAATTGAAGGTATTGGTTTCGATCAGATCGGCACCGGCATCGAGATATTTTCGGTGCACTTCCGCAATGATCGCGGGCTGGGTCAAGGTCAGCAGATCGTTGTTGCCCTTCAAATCGCAGTGATGGTCGCCTGCGCTGTGCCCGTGATCGTGACCGTGACCGTGACGATGATTGCTGGCGGCAGCGGCCGACGCGGCAAAACGCTCGCCACGAAAGCCGGTCTCGTCCAGCGCATAGGCTTGCAACATGGTGCCCATGGCGCCATCGAGCACCAGGATGCGTTGTGCCAGTGCCGTCAACAGTGTCTGGGCGCGGCTGGGATGGAGGTAGGGCAGGGTGGGCATTAGCGTCCCGGCTTGATGGCCAACAGATTCAGCACTTCAAAATGCGGCGCCCGGCGCTCACGGCAACTGGTCTCGGCGTGGACGATGCGCAGTCCGGACTGGGTGGCCAGATCGCGCAACTGCGCAAGGGTGAAGCCTAGGTTGCGATGATCGAACGGCTCGACGGCGTTGCGGTGCGCATGCAACGCCAAGGTACAGGCCAGCAACTTGCCGCCGGGACGCAACACGCGCGCGACCTCGGCAAATACTTCGGCGGGGCGCTCGGTGTAGGTGAGCGCATGCATCAGCAAAGCCAGGTCGAAGCGTGCATCGGCGCCGCCGATCGCGTGCATGTCGCCCAAACTCACGGTGACCTGCGGCAGCGGACGCAGCCGCTTCTGCGCCGCGGCAATCACCCGCGGACTGGCATCGATGCAAACGATCGAGCGCGCCTGCGGCGCCAACATTTCTGCCAGCACGCCATCACCGGAGGCAACATCGAGTACGTCGCCGAGATCGAGCAGGCTGGTCAGCGAGCGCGCCAGAGCTTCCCAAGTGCGGCCTGGGGAATAGTGGCGCTCCATATCGCCAGCGACGCTCTCGGCCCAGTTTTCATCATTGACGCGACGGGCGAGTACCGCGCTCAGTCGTCCGGCATCGTCGGCCAGCAGGGCATCGTCGGTGGCAGCCGAAAGGGCCTTCCAGAACCCGATCAGGGCGGCATCGGCCTCGGCGTTGAACCGGTAATAGGCGCAGACACCGGCGCGGCGGTCGCGCACCAGATCGAGCTCTTTGAGTTTGGCCAAATGCGTAGAAACCCGCGGTTGCGCCAACTGGGTGATGTGGGCGAGTTCGGCGACAGTGAGTTCTTCGCTTTCCAGCAGGGCCAGCAAGCGGATGCGGGTGCCATCGGAGAGGGTGCGAAATAAATTGGAAGTATCGGCGAGGTCCACTTTTATCGTTGTATCGCGATGGAAAGATAAAGCCACAGTACCGGGGCTCGCGGCCGTGGTCAACGGTCAGGCACGAGATCGGTTAGTGACCACGTCGCGGCTCCTGCAGAGGTCGGCGTTGGCCGGTGACAGTACCGTGTGCTGGCTTGCGGTGGCCGCCGCAAGGCTGGACAATCCCGGCTCGACTTAAGTTGCTGGATGGATCATGCAAAGCGCATTACGGCTGGTTGCTCGAAGGGTTGCCCGAAGTTTCAAGCGACCCGCTTTTGCGCTATTGGGCAGTGACTTGGGTTGCCCGTTCCGGGCATGGTTGATGGCCTTGTTGGTGTGTTTGCCGATGGCTGCCAGTGCTCAGGTGTACAAGTGGACCGACGCTCAGGGCCACCCGCATTTTTCGGACAAGCCGCCGCCAGCGACGGATAAAACGGCACCGAAGCAGGTTTCTCAGGTCAGGCTGAATAGCACTGGGCCCAATTTCAATTGGCGCGCTGGTACGCCGTTGCCGGACCTTGGGTCCAAGCGTGTGCCGCTGCGCTTGGGCGTCGTCAAGCAATCGCTGATGGCCGCAGCAGTGACGGAGTTCATCGCCGGTCAGTTTTTTACTGGAGCCCAGTGCGATGAGGCTAGCCCACTGGTGCTGGCGGCGGACTGGTTTGATTTCGCCAAGGACACCAATCGCGCCGTGTTCGCCGCGGCGTTTGCCGATGGCGGCTGGGTCGTCCAGGTCGAAGCGGATCCAGCTCCGACGCCAGCCATGGTGCTGAGCGCAGAAGTGGTGGCCGCCAAAGTAGATCAATGCGTCACCGACGGCGCCGGTGCCCGCGATGGCTCTCGTGCCTATGTGCGGCTGCTGTGGGCCTTGCAGAACGCCGATGGCCACGTGCTGTTTCGCGGTAGCAGCGAGGGCGCCGACGATGGCTGGGGGAAGTCAGTCGACAATGCGGTGGCGCTGCGACAGGCGATCACCATGGCAGTCACCAATTTGCTGGCGGACCCGGCATTCAGCGCGAAAGTTCAAGAACAGCGCCACTCCGCAGCGGCGGTTTCGGCTTTCGGTGCGGCCGACAAGGCCAATGTTGCCTGGGGCGATGGCAGCGGTAGTTACGCTGGGCGCGCCGCCAGCATTGGCCGCGCTACGGTGCGGGTACAGGCGGGGACGGCGATTGGTAGCGGGGTGGTGATCGATCTCAATGGCTGGGCGCTGACCAGCGCAAAGTTGGTCGCTGGCGCGACCCATGTCAATTTATTGCTGGGTCGAATTTCACTGCCGGCGGCGGTGGTCAAGCGTGATGAAAAAATCGATGTCGCGCTATTGCGGTTTGTGCGCAACGACTTCGCAGCGGTGCGGATCGCACCGGACGTGCTCAAATCCGGGGACCGATTGCAGATCGTGACGGCCCCGGCGAGTCCGGGCGCGAGCAATACGGTAACTGCCGGTGCGATTGCGGCGGAAGGCAAAACCGATCAGCCCCCGCGGCTATCGACGACGCTGATGATCAAGCACACCAACGCTGGCGCGCCGGTGTTCAATCAATTCGGCGAGCTCGCGGCACTGACCACGATGCCGCCGGAAGGCGGCGCGGCGGCTGGCACAGCAGCGGTGACCTGCGTGCCGATCCTGGCGGCATTGCGTGCCGTGGGCATCGACGGCGACTGATCTTTCGTTGCCGGCGGTGGCCGGTCACTGCACCCAAGCGAGGCGGTGAATCGTTGCCGCACCCGCGTCATTTCTCAGAAGTGCGGCTTGCGCGTTTTGTGGCTGGGGGCGCCGCCCGGTTTGGAGCCGGACTTGAATCCCGGCTTCGGCCGAAAGCCCGGTGTCGCGGCTTCGGCCGGTTTGCGCCGCGGTGGCTCCATGGCGATATCGGTCGCACTGGCGCGCGCAATCCGCAGCCGCTGACCCGCCACCCACACCCCCTGCAGATGTTGCATCAGTTCGTCCGGCATGCCTTCGGGCAAATCGACCAAGCTGAAATCTTCGTAGATTTCGATGCGACCAATGTGACGACTGTCGAGCTCGGCTTCATTGGCGATGGCGCCGACGATATTGCCCGGTTGCACGTTGTGGATATTGCCCACTTCGATGCGAAAGCGCTCCATGCCCTCTTCCATCGGGCGGGCACGGCCGGTGCTGGCGGTCCGTGCCGATTCCAGCTGCGGTGGCGGCGCTGCCGGGGCATGATCGCTGGTGCTGGACGCTTCTGGATCGAAGCGTTCGCGACTCACGCGGGGCGCGGTCGGCGCAGCCGCAAACGTCGGTGCATGCGCCAACTCCGGGCTTCGCGGTGTGCGTTCCGGACGGCTGCGCGGGTGCGGCTGGTCGCTGCGTTCGAAGCGCTCCGGATGTGAACCGCGGGCTTCGCTGCGGCGATCCCACTCGCCGCGCTCTGGGCGTTTGGGCGTATCCAGCAGCAGCGGCGAATCGCCCTTGGCGATACGCGCCAGCGCTGCCGCGATTTCCACGGCGGGCACGTCGTTCTCGGCTTCGTACTGTTCAATCAAGGTGCGATAGAGGCCGAGATCCGGCTTGCTCAGGGCATCGGTGATTTGTGCTTTGAACTTGCTGATGCGATGACTGTTGACGTCTTCGATCGTCGGCAACGCCATCTCGGTGATCGGTTGCCGGGTGGCGCGCTCGATCGCCCGCAGCATGCCTTTTTCGCGCGGCGAAACGAACAGAATGGCGTCGCCGCTGCGACCGGCGCGACCGGTCCGACCGATACGGTGCACGTAGGCTTCGGTGTCGTAAGGAATATCGTAATTGACGACGTGGCTGATGCGATCGACGTCCAGTCCGCGCGCGGCGACATCGGTGGCAACCAGAATATCGATGTGGCCATCTTTCAGGCGCTGGATGGTCTTTTCGCGCAGCGGCTGCGGAATGTCGCCATTGATGGCGGCGGCGGAAAAGCCGCGCGCTTCCAGCTTGGCGGCGAGCTCGTCGGTGCTCAATTTGGTGCGCGAAAAAATGATCATGCCGTCGAATGGCTCGGCTTCCAGAATGCGCGTCAGGGCATCGAGTTTTTGCACGCCGCTGACCAGCCAATAGCGTTGCCGGGTATTGATCGCGGTGGTGGTTTTGCCCTTGATGGTGACCTCGACCGGGTCTCTCAGATAAGTGCCGGCAATGCGTCGGATCGGCGCCGGCATGGTGGCCGAGAACAAGGCCACCTGGCGACTTGACGGCGTTTTCTTGAGCACGGTCTCGACGTCGTCGATAAAACCCATGCGCAACATTTCATCGCCTTCGTCGAGCACCAGGGTCTTCAGCTCGGATAGATCCAGCGTGCCTTTTTCGAGGTGATCGATCACCCGTCCTGGGGTTCCGACCACGACATGCACACCGCGCCGCAGCGCCTGCAACTGCGGTCCGTAACTTTGGCCACCGTAAATCGGCAGCACATGAAAGCCGCGAATGTGCGCGCCATATTTTTGAAACGCTTCCGCCACCTGGATGGCCAGTTCGCGCGTGGGGGCCAACACCAGCGCCTGCGGCCTGCCCTGGTGGATATCGATGTTGGACAGAATCGGTAGTGCAAAGGCGGCGGTTTTTCCGGTGCCGGTCTGCGCGGTGCCGACCACATCACGGCCAGCCAGCATCGGCGGAATGGTGGCGGCTTGAATCGGTGAAGGCGATTCATAACCGACATCGGCCAGGGCTTGCATCACCGGCGCAGATAGCGCCAAGTCGGCGAAACCGGTGCTGGGTGCCGGGTCTTGCGGAAGTTCGGACATGCGGAGTTCTCGAATGGGGTCGGTGGCGAACAGCGCTGGACTGCGCCAGCTGGCTGGCACGGTTCCAAGGTTCTGCTCTTTGCCGGTTAGCTTAGGCGAAACTTGACCCAGCAAACTGGCGTACGCCAAAGAAACCGGCGTTGCTGCTTTGGGTTGGGCACCGATGCGGGCGCACTGTTTACCACGAAAGCACTCGAACGCTGGCTTGAATGGCTGCTGGTAGCGCTGCGGCTGACCGGAAACTGGACCCAAAGTGCAGTGGATAAGCCCCACCACCTTGGTTAGTCTGTTCACCGTCCTTGGAACCGGAGTCACCCGATGAAAGCGATCTGGAACGATGTGGTGGTGGCCGAGAGCGCCGATACGGTGGTCGTGGAGGGGAATCACTATTTCCCGATCAGCGCCTTGCAGATGGCGCACTTCGAGCCCTCCGATCAGCACACCGGCTGCCCCTGGAAAGGCACCGCCAGCTACTACCACATTCGCGTCGGTGAGGCGGTAAACGCCAATGCAGCCTGGTACTACCCGGAGCCGAAACCAGCCGCCGCCCATATCAAAGGGCGGGTGGCGTTCTGGAAAGGCGTGAAAGTGGTGGCTTGATCCGGAAAGCCAGAGGGGCATAGGTTGGGGTGAGCGCAGCGATGCCCAACAAGATTGATCGGCATAGGTTGGGGTGAGCGCAGCGATGCCCAACAGGTCGATCAGCCGCAGCCCGCTGACTCGCCATCCGCTAAGCCAAGCTGGCCAGCGGCTTGAGCAATACCAGCGCGAAGTTTTGTGCGCTGTCGGTCCAGCTCTGTTGCAAGGCCAATCCGGCTTGCGCCGCCATCTGACCGAAGCCGCGCAAAGAATACTTGCAACTGATCTCGACCCGGATCGCCTCGTCGGCGGCAAAGGCAATCGCACATCCATCGACCAGCACGGTTTGCGCGATGACACTGACGAGATCGGTTTCGATGCGTTGGGTCTGACGGTTGTAGACCGCGCGATGGCGAAACTGCTGCAAATCGAAGTTGCTGCCGAGTTCGCGATTGAGCCTCGCCAGCAGATTCAAGGTGAATCGCGCGGTGACACCGGCGGCGTCGTTATAGGCGGCTTCGATCACTTTCGGGTCTTTTTGCAGATCAATGCCAACCAAGGCGGCGCCGTTGGCGCCCATTTCGCGTCGCATCTGCGCCAGCAGGGCAATCGCTTCGGGCTGGGCAAAATTGCCGATGGTGGAACCCGGAAAGAAAATCAGCGTGCGCTGCGCTGGGCGTTGCGGTTGCGGCACCACAAAGGTCTGGGTGAAATCGCCACAGACCGGCAGCATTTCCAGTGTCGGCAGTAGCGCCGACAACTCGGCGACGCTGGCGAGCAGGGCGGCGCGCGAAATCTCGACCGGCGCATAGGCCACCGCTGCTGGCAGCGCTTGCAACAAAAGCTGGGTTTTGACGCCGCTACCGCTGCCGTATTCGACCACCAGTACGCCGCTACCGATGGCGGCGCCGATGGCCGCGGCCTGGGTCTGCAGGATCGAGCATTCGCTGCGCGTCAGGTAGTACTCGGGCGCGGCGCAGATTTGCTCAAACAACGCCGAACCGATGGCGTCGTAAAAATACTTTGAGGGCAGCCATTTGGGATCCGCCTGTAGTCCCTGCCGAAGTTCGTCGGCAATCGCGTCGGTAGAGGGATGCAAATCGGTCAAGCGCACGCGGTGGTGACCGCGGGCACCGCTCATGCGGCGTCCTCGGCTAGGCGAATGCCGGAAAATTGCCAACGATCAGCCGGATAGAAAAAGTTGCGGTAACTGGCGCGCAGGTGCGATTGCGGCGACACGCAGGAACCCCCGCGCAACACCCATTGCCCGCACATGAACTTGCCGTTGTATTCGCCGAGTGCGCCCGGCAGCGGACGAAATCCCGGATAGTTGACGTAGGGGCTGGAAGTCCACTCCCAGACATCGCCAAACCATTGGCCGGCGGCGCCGGAATCGCTGCTCGCGTCCGGCGTTGCCGGTTGCGGATGCCAGTGGCCCTGCTCCTGAAAGTTGCCTTGCACGGCTTGCGGTTCGGCCAAGTGCTCCCATTCTTCCTCGCGCGGTAGTCGCGCACCGGCCCAGCGCGCAAACGCGTCGGCCTCAAAAAAACTGACGTGGCAGACCGGTGCATCGGGCTGCAAGTCGATGTCGCCGCGCAGGCTGAACTCGGATTGGCCGTCATCCGACCAGTACAGCGGGTGAAGCCATGCCTGCCGCTGGACCTGATCCCAACCCTCTGCCATCCACAGGCGATGATCGCGGTAGCCGCCATCGGCAATGAATTGCTGATAGTCGGCGTTGCTCACCGGCCGCGCCGCAACACGGTGCGGATGCAGTAACACAGCGTGCCTGGGGGTTTCGCAATCAAAGGCAAAGCCGCTGCCCTGATGACCGATTTGCACCACGCCCGGCGACCCATCGAGCCAGCGCTGCGGCCGGTTGACCCTGGCGCCGATGGGCGCCTGCGGTGGGCGGCGGCTCAGCACTGGCGGCAATAGCGCGGGTCGCAGTGGATTGATCGAGAACACATGCTTGATGTCGGTGAGGATCAATTCCTGATGCTGCTGTTCGTGGTGCAGGCCGAGGGTGAGAATGGCGGCGAGTTCGGCGTCTACCGATCCACGCGCCAATAGCGCTGCCAGCCGTTCATCGACTTGTTGTCGATAGCCGATGATCTCGGCCAGGGTAGGCCGCGACAGCAATCCGCGCGCCGCTCGCGCGTGCATCGGACCGGCGCTCTGATAGTAGGAATTGAACAAGACCATCCAATTCGGGTGCAGCGGGCGATAGCTTGGATCGCGACCCAAAACGAATTGCTCAAAGAACCAGGTGGTGTGCGCCAGGTGCCACTTGCTCGGACTGACATCGGCCATGCTTTGCACCACGGTGTCTTCCGGGGCGAGCCCCTGCACCAGCTGCAGCGTGGTCTGGCGGACATCGCGCAATGCCAACCACAGGCCCGGGCCATGCCGGTCGGGGTGGCTGGCTGTGGGCGAGTTTGGCGTGGCCTTGGTGGTAGGGCGATGGGTCACTGCACAGCTCGTCTGTTGTCGAAACTTGGTTTGAAAAATCAACGATGACGGATCGTTCCATCGCAGCGGTTCTGTAGGGTGGGTGCAACCCACCATGGTTCGGCGTTTCAGAACGGTGGGTTGCACCCACCTTACGCTAAAACGAACGGTATTGGCGCTTGTCCACCCGCGTTCCCATTGCACGGTAGCAGTCCACTGCACCACAGTCGGCGGTTAGGCGTCGCGCAGAAATAACTTGCCCATCTTGCTGGTCCTTATCGCCCGCCTGCGTCGTTGCACAAAGCGTCACATAGTCCGACTATGCTCCACTTTGTGCGCCTTGCAGGCGAACGAAAGTCCTGCGCAATCTGCGCAAGTTATTTCTGCGCAACGCCTTAGAACCCGACGCCCACCCCGAACGACCAACGACTGCGATTGTAGAAGTAGTCCGCTGGCCAAACATGTAATTTGGCGTCTTTCACGATTGGGAAGCGGTACTGGCTTTGCTCGATATGGCCTTCGCGGGTGCCAAACAGCTTGCCCTTCACGGTGAGATAGCGGCCGCTGGGAAAGTCGGTTGGCTCGACGAAACCGTCTTGGACCACAATGAAGCGACCCTGCGACGGCGCCCGCTGCAAGGGGCGCTGTTTTTGATCCAGGGGATAGGCCAGCACTTCGATTTCGGTAGTCGCCTCGAGATTGCGCACGCTGACGATGGCACCACCCCAGATCACGATTTCTGCCATCGCCGGGGCTTGGGCCGCCTGCCAGGGCGCCAGCCGGTTGGCGGCATCGCTGCGATCAAATAGCGGCGGCGGCACGCAGCCGACGAGCGCCAGGGCGACACTGGTCAAGGCCAGTAGGCCAAGTTTTGCCAATGGGTGGAACAACCGCGATCGGGTCTTCATGGGCTTATCTCACCTGCAGGAACGGGAAGGCTATTGAAGTCCCAAGTGGCTGGCTCAGGACTGAACGCTTGCGGGCGGGGTCGGTGGGTGCCGCGCGCATTTGCATGCTGCACATGCCGAAGCGCGGACGATGATGAAAAACATTCCCGCGCGTAGATGGGTGGTGGATGTAGTGGGTTTTAACGGCGACGGCCGCTCGCCCCAACCGATGTCCCGATTCACGCTAATCGTTCACCAGCCACTGCATCCGCTGTTGACTGAAGCGACTCTGCGACAAGTGTTCCGCCAACACTGGCAGGCACTCGCCGAGTTGGTGATCGAGGCGAAACGGAGTGTTGATGATCGCCATGCCGCAACCATTCAGGCGCAGCGCCGAGTTATCGGGATGCAAAAGCATTTCGACCACCAGCACTTTGCGCAAACCGCTGTGGCTGAGCCAACGATGAAATGGGATCACATGTTGCCGCAGCTTGATCGGATACCAGATTGCGTAGACCCCGGTGGGCCATTTGGCATGGGCTGAGAGCACGCTTTGCTCGATCAAGCGGAACTCGGCGTCTTGCGCTTCGAACGGCGGATCGATCAGCACCAGGCCGCGTTTTTCTTTCGGTGGCACCAGCGCGTTCAGCGCCAGATAGCCATCGCGCTGGTGCACCGCTACCCGCGAATCCTGGCGAAACAAGGCGCGCAGATGGGCGAATTCGAGATCCTGCAATTCGCAGAGCTGCAAGCGATCGGTGGCGCGCAACAAGGCGGCGGCGATCAACGGCGAGCCGGGATAATGCGCGTCCTGATTCGGCTCGTGGGCGCTTTGCGAGTGCACCAGATTCAGATAAGCATGGACCAGCGTCGGCAGCCGCTCGATATGAAACAAACGTTCGACGCCTTCGCGATACTCGCCGGTCTTCTGCGCTTCGGCGCCACCCAGGTCGTAACGGCCGGCACCGGCGTGTGTATCGATATAGGCGATCGGCGTCTGTTTGCCTTTCAGCGCGTCCAGTAGCGCAATCAGCACCACATGTTTGAGCACGTCGGCAAAGTTTCCTGCGTGGTAGGCGTGGTGATAGTTCAAGTGAGTTCCTCAAGGCGCCGGGGTTTGAGTATGTGCGTGAAGTCGCCAGGCTGGCAAGCACACCGCGAGCACGGCAGAGAATCTCACCGAGCCACGCCGGTGGCGCAACCCAAAACCTCGGGGTCCGGTCATAATCCGGTTTGGATCGCGCTTGGCGCAGCAACGGCACGCAGTCGAACGCGGTGCCGGCAGCAGCGAGTGCGCGATCATCAACGTAGCTCATCTTGAATGTAATCATGTGCAGGTAACGCATTGAATAGACTTATTTTTGTGTGCATGGGAAACATCTGTCGGTCGCCCTTGGCCGAAGCCGTCGCACGGGCCCAGTTAGTCCAGCATGGGTTGGATTCGGTGTTCACCGTGGTCTCGCGTGGTACCCATGCCTATCACCTGGATTTGCCGGCCGATCCGCGCGCGCAGGCGCTGGCCGAACAACATGGATGGGCATTGGCCGCCCACCGATCCCGATTGTTGCAGCCGGACGATTTTCAGCGCGGCGATCTGTTGTTGGTGATGGATCGGCAGAATCTCCGCGACGTGCGGGCCAAGGCGCCGCCGCATGCGGTCGGCCGCATCCGGCTACTGATGGACTTCGTCAGCTCCCCGGGCGCCGATATCCCGGACCCTTACTATGGCGAAGCGGCAGATTTCGAGCGGGCGTTGGGACTGATCGAGCAAGGTGTTCTGGGGCTGACCAAACATCTGCTGCGGTTGCATAATGCGGGGGCCTTGCACTTGGAGTAGGTGATGGTTGTTGCGGAGTCGTGCTGCACCATATTTTTGCTGGTTAGCACCGCCCGAGGTGGGGCGTGAACGCGCGCGCGCCGGCGCCGCCGCTGCCGCTGGACGCCCATTGGGTCAACGTACCGCAAGCGCCGGTACTGGAAGACTTGCGTGGTCGCGTAGTGCTGATGCATTTTTTCAACGCGAGCAATGTCAACAGTCTGCATCTGGTACCGGACCTGCGCTGGTTTGAGAACCGTTATGCCGACAGTCTGAGTGTGCTTGGCGTGCATACACCGCACTTCGATGCCGAGCGCCAGTCGAGTGTGGTGTTGAGCGCGGTCAACCGGCTCTATCTCCGGCATCCGGTGGTCAACGACTTCAATTTCGAACTTTGGCGCCAGTACGGCGTGGAGGCGTGGCCCAGCATTGCGGTGATCGACAGCCAAGGCGGATTCGTCGGCTTGGTGCGCGGCGAGGGCCATAGAGACGCGCTCGATCAGCGCGTCAACGAGTTGCTCGATGAGGCCAGCCTGTATGGCAATCGGCAGTATTCGCAGAATCTGCCGGTGGCGCGCCCGGAAGCGCGTACGCCGCTGCGCTTTCCCGGCAAGATTTTGTTGACGCAAAACAGCTTGTTCGTGGCCGATTCCGGCCATAACCGGATTCTCGAATGCACGCATGACGGCCGCATTTTGCGGCAGATCGGTTCCAGCAATGCCGGTTATCTGGATGGTGGTATCGAGGAGGCAGCATTCAACGATCCCCAGGGCATGGTCATCAGCAAAGACATGCTCTACATCGCCGATCGTGGCAACCACGCCATTCGCCGGGTGCGCTTGATCAGCGGCGAAGTCGAGACCCTGGCCGGCAATGGCAATCTCGGGCATCCGCTGGCGCAGGAATACGCCGATCCAAAGCAAGTCAGTCTCAGTTCGCCTTGGGATCTGGCGCTGGCCGGTGAGAAATTGTTCATCGCCATGGCCGGGCAAAACCAGATCTGGAACTATGATTTATCGCGCAACCGCTTGCTGCCCGCCGCCGGCAATGGCAAGCACGGCCGCCAGGATGGTGAGTCCGGCCAGGCCAGCTTCGCCCGACCCTGCGGGCTCAGTTTCGCCGACCAGGTCTTGTACGTTGCTGATAGCGATGCTTCGTCGATTCGCGCCGTGCGCAGCGATGGGCGCAGCACCACTTTGGTCGGTGTCGATGCCTGGGAATTTGGTGATAGCGACGGTTTGCCAGCGCAAGCGCGACTCCAGGGCGCGATGGGAATCAGCGTCGATGCTGGCGGACAAATCCTTTGGGTAGCAGATACTTATAACAACAAGTTAAAAGCTTTATCACTACGCGGCGGCGGTATCAAGAGCATCAATCTGCCTTACCGATTCCAGCAACCGACGGCGGTTGCCGCGACCCCAGGCAAGATCTGGATTGCCAATTCAGGCGCGCACGAGATCGTCCGTATCGACACCGCGACCGGGCAGGCGGTGCATCTGCCGATAGGCGAGTAGGCGGTGGCGGGCACCGGGCTCGGCGCTACGGCAACGCGCAGCGCTGGCGCGGTCGCGGAGCAACCGTCGCCTGGATTCGATGGCCGCGCTTATGCCCGTGAGTTGACGCCGTCGCCGGGCGTTTATCGGATGCTCGCCGCCGATGCCAGCGTGTTGTATGTCGGCAAGGCGAAAAACCTGCGCAAGCGTGTCGGCAGTTATTTCGCGCGGCCGCAGATGGAGCCGCGCATCGCGCTGATGCTGTCCCAGGTGGACCGCATGGAAATCACCGTCACCCGCACCGAAAGCGAGGCATTGATCCTGGAATGCGAGTTGATCAAGTCGCTCAAACCGCATTTCAACGTGCTGCTGCGGGATTCCAAGGGTTACCCCTATCTGTTTTTGGAAGCCGGGGCGGCGTTTCCGCGTTTGCGCTTTCATCGCGGCGCTCGCACTGCCAAAGGACGCTATTTCGGACCATTTCCGAGCACGCTGTCGGTACGCGAAAACCTGGAACGCATCCACAAGTTGTTCCGCTTGCGGCAATGCGAAGACAGCGTGTTCAGCCATCGCTCGCGGCCCTGTTTGCAGTATCAGATCAAGCGTTGCAGCGCGCCCTGCGTTGCCTACATCAGCGCCGTCGATTACGCCGAAGACGTGCGCCATGCGGTGATGTTTCTGGAGGGGCAATCGGTCGCCGTGGTCGAGGAATTGCAGCAAAAAATGGCCGCCGCCAGCACCGCGCTGGCGTTCGAAAACGCGGCCAGGTATCGCGACGAGATCGGTCGCATTCGGCAATTGCAGGCGCGCCAGTACGTCTCCGGTGGCGAACGCGACGCCGACATCCTGGCCTGTCGGTTGCGCGATGGCTGGGCGGTGGTGCAAGCGCTGTTCTATCGTGAAGGGATGAACCAGGGTAGTCGCCACTGGCTGTTGAAGGCGCCGGTGGGAACGCCGGAAAGCGCCGTACTGGAGGCTTTTCTGACCCAGCACTATGCGGATCTACCGGCGCCGCACAGCGTTTTGATCAGCCATCCGGTGGACGATATCGACTGGTTTGCCGAGGGTTTTAGTCAACGTGCTGGCCACCGAGTCGAACTGCTCTGTCCACAGCGTGGTGATCGCGTCCGGCTGGTCGAGCAAGCTTTGCGCAACGCCGAAATTGCGCTGGCTGCGCATCTCGGCAGCGAAAGCACCCAACGCAGTCGCTGGAACGCGCTGACCGAACTGCTGGATCTGGACGAAGCACCGCGGCGGGTCGAGTGTTTCGACATCAGTCACACCATGGGCGAGGGCACGGTAGCCTCGTGTGTGGTGGCCGGCCCCGAGGGCGCGATCAAATCGCTGTATCGACGTTTCAATATTCGCGGCATCACCGGTGGCGATGACTACGCGGCCATGCGCCAGGTGATCGAGCGCCGCTTCAAGCGATTGCAAAGCGAGCAGGCCGAGTTGCCCGACGTGTTGTTGATCGATGGTGGCAAGGGTCAGGTGCAACAGGCAGTGCAGGCTTTGGGCGAGTTGGGCGTGGCCGGCGTGCTCG
>Ga0210033_1001963_pt1 | contig 18156 bp, 15 predicted proteins | sample CryGeymeta201501_FD_185465 | JGI IMG/M metagenome (GOLD analysis project Ga0210033, IMG submission 185465) | Groundwater microbial communities from Crystal Geyser aquifers in Utah, USA - Crystal Geyser metaG 2015-01 (SPAdes) (version 2) | ecosystem: Environmental > Aquatic > Deep subsurface >... | reverse complement strand
TGATTCACAGCCGTTATCAGGGAAAGCTGTATGCGTATTGGCAGGCAACCCGGATCACGCAGTTCGAGGCCGACAGCCCCGATGATGATGAGGCGGTGCCGTTTTGATTTGAGCCGTTCTTCATTCGGTAAAAGCAAAGGGGCCGACAGGCCCCTTTGCTTTTGGGCAGCCACTTGCATAAAACTCCGCCAAATTTACGCACATTTACACAGCCGCTAACAGCAAAATAAAAATATTCCAAACCTTGCTGCGAAGTCTGCGAAACATCAATGCCTATGCGGGTTAGCGGCTAGTTTGGTAGGCCGGCGAAGTCTGCTAACTCAGCGAATTCTTGTGGATCAATTCGCACGTTTCGCACAGAACGCAATTGGGACAAATCAGACCGTAACCCGCATGAATAGTCACTGTTCGCACAATTCTCAGAGTTCGCGACCAGTTGGTAATATTTCGTCGCTGAACCAGATTCGCCTTTTTCGCGTGGCGTGGTCTCCACTTCAATCTGTGGCGGCGATGCGGTCAACAATTCGTCAATCGCTTTGTCCAGCTGATCTTTGCTGACGTGGTTTTTGAAACAAACCCTGACTAGCTCCGTCCGGCTGGCCTTGCCCTGCAACTTGAGAAAAGCCAACAACTCGGCGGCAGTCTCGTTAACCTGCTCTGTTGCCACTTCGTCTAATGCGCTCTGAAAAATGAATTTCACGCTGTCCGTCCAATACCTAATCCACGCCATGCCTGCATTGATGTGCTGCACGTCGATGGTTAAGGTTTTGTCAGTTAGCGCGAAGATCATCGCTAGGCGCATCAGCATGGGCGCTCTGCGGTCGAGCAACCCGGCGATGTGCTCGCCTGCGCTACGGTCTCGCAATTCGCCCCTGTACAGCTTGGCATAAAGTGATGCTGCTTCGCTTGAAAAGCTCATGCGATGCGCGTCACGGTCAACATGGCGGTCTGCCCCTGCAAACAAAAGTACATCGGCTATCCGGCGCGCAAAGCCATCAATCGCGTCCTTTGGGGTTGGTTTGGGGAATGGATTTACCTTGTCCCCCTCGGCCCAAAAGAAAATAAAGCGATTGGCAAACCCGTTGCTGAGCTCACGCGATGCCATCAGGCCACGCAATTCAATGGGGGTAATGTCTGCCAATATCCCGATGTTCGGATTGCTGGCCCATACCCGGTTTGTCTTGATCGCTGGCTTGATACAAGTCCCGTCCCATGCGTCCCGCAATGCGGTTGTAAGCGTATTACCCTCGCGGCGGGTCTGGTGTAATACGTTGGCAAACTCGCTCTCAACTGCCAGTAGTCGCTTGTCGTCAATGGGTGGGACTTCTTCTTTGCCCTGCGTCCATCCATCGTGAATCATCAACGCCAATCCTTCGCGCGTCGACAAGCCTCCAGTGTGTATCTGCGGCGCTAGGTGCTCGTTAAGCTCCTTGACTGCTTTGGCAATGCGACTGATAACCAACTTCTTGGCTGTGCCTTTGCGGCCACGGCTCGATCGGCCAACGTGGACAAAGAATAGTCGGGCGTGATTCCAATCGTCACCGATGGGCATATAAGGCCCACGGCCAACGGCCACGCCTAGGTAAGCGAGTGCGGCTGCCGCAACTGCATAGGCATTGGCCTCGGTGTTATCGCTGCCTGCCCTGGCAATGTCACCAATCAGGCCATAGAGACAATCCGGGCTTGGCCTGGGCGCATTGCGATGGGTGTCAATAAAAACATCATCATCCTTGGCAAAGCCTGAATCAAGGCGATTGGCTGCTTCTTCGTACTTGCTCTTATCCATGATGCAACTCCTCCGCAACTCGCGTAATTCGATTGGTCGCCAAAAACAATCTGTCTTTGTCAACGTCGGATATGGGCTTGCCCTTGGATAAATCAGCGGCTATCAGCGCCACAATCTGCACTTCAAGCCCGATAACTTCAAGCATGGTGCGCGCGCTCACTGGTGATGGTTTGTAGGTGCTCGGCTTGTCGTCGTCTTGCCAGCATCCCAAGGCTTTTGCAGCATCAATAAATTCAAGATCATTCGCCTGCTGGTGGTATGCCAGTACATCGCCGCCTTTTTCATGGCAACTCATGCACATAAACCCGCCTGTTTTGAGATTGACGCGCATAGAGTCGCTGCCACCGTGAAACTCGCAACTGGTGGTGCGCCACGGCCCACGGCCAATCAGCTTCAAACCTGCGATGTTTTCGTAGTAGTTCTGGGGATCAGGTAGGTTGTCTCGGTTAAAGCTCATGGCAAAACCCTTAATGCTGCAAATGCGGAAATGAGAATCACCATTGCAAAGGTGACTGCCCAAATCGCATGAACAAAACAGATGCAAGTCGCTATCAATCTCGATACTTCTATTTCACCATCACGGACTTGTTTGATGACTTGGTCGATGCGATAATTATTCTGTTTAGCTGATTTCCTGAGGGTCTTGTAGCCGCGAGCTTCAAGACCCTTTTCAATTGATATGGTGAATTGAAACATGGCAACCTCTCATGCTTTAGCTAGTTCAGCACGTTTCGCGTGCAGCCGATCTACCAACTCTCTGATCTGAGCATCCGATTTACCTGCAATCCTGGCGGCATTAATCGACTGCACCTCATCCGACGGCCACCCAACTGCACGCTGTCCAATCCGAATTGGTTTGGTAAATAGTCCGCCCTTCACAGCGCTATAGATGCTTGCATGCGACCGATGACCCGTCTCAGCCTTGACAGCTGGCATTCTGAGAATTGACATTGGAACTCCTTGTACGGCGTTGTCTGCCGTTGTTGCGATGGAGTTAATGTCGTGATGTTTTCGCTTGAGACATAGTAGATGGGTTGCGAATGCTCATCTACCTAATGTTTTTAGGGGGTGTAGGGGTTCAAGGAAAAGCTGAATTTATTTCTGTAGAAATGCTAAAAATAGCATCAATGAAGTTCCTGGATAGCTAAAACCGATCACTTTTTGCACAAACACACCCAATGATGGGGTGGATAGGTAATTTATCCCTCCGCCCTATTTGCCCCGCCGTGATAATTCCAATTTGCAACTTTTGAACAATCCTTCATGGCTTGCTCCACAGGTTGACCTTCAGCATTTGTCATTCCAAAATCACCTGCATGAGCCCTAAGCCAAATGTCTAATGCTTCCTTAGGACTTCTTTTTTTTGGATTTGTGACTGCCTGCCATGCCCCAATGGTTGCAGCAAGTTTGCGGGAATATCTGGGATGATTTTTATTTAAGTAGTCCGGTTTATTATCCTGCATAATTTCAGGTGAAATATTGTCGGCATTTGTTGGAAAAAAGAATTCTGGCTTAACTTGCCCTTTTTGAAGCCATTTTTTCAACGAGTCAACAGAAATAGTTGTTTTTTCCCAATTTGGAGATTTTTTATAAAAAAGTCTTTCTCCAGACATTTTTCTTACATCCCATGATTCCACTGCATCACTGTAATTTTCAAACTCTCTGCCGAGTCGCCCATCGCGGATAATTGTTGCATCTAATTTCCCACTTTTAATTGATTGAATTAAAGCAGAGAAAATAGTTTTAATACAAGTAAACTCTTTCTCTGTTAGCTTTTCCTCTAAATTAATAATTTCATTATCTTTCAATTCTATGAAGTTAGGATCACATCCCTCAATGAGGGCGGCTGCCTGCCAAACTTTTAGAGTATCAAAATATAACCAACTAGAATCAATTTTTTTTAAAGTCATATCAAATATTTAATTTTGAAAAAAATGGTTAATAACCTCGATAAACAGGAATTAAAAATGCCTGTTTGTCGAAGTGACAACCAGTCCAACAAACCTATGGTTTTAGAAGTCAGATATTCATACAAGTTGAGGTACACAAACTAGTTAAACAGACATATAAAATAATCATCAAGGTTCGTACTCCTTATTCATTTAAGCGTGCTTGAGGCAAATATAATTGTTTTGGAAAAATAAATTGTGTGCCGCAAGCCAAAAGGCAAGAAACATGGGTAATTTACAATTATTCCATCTCACCATACGTCGCAAGATGCTCAAATGTATTTGGAATTTGAGAATTAATCAGGTATTGACTTGAAAAAATCTTGTTATTATTGTAATAATCTTCATCATCAACATCTGTTGATCTAATGCGTTCCTCAGAAACAACACTAACATTTGAATGCCTAGAAATTCTGCCGATGTGAGAAATAATAAACATTGAAATTGCGTAAGCAATAAATGGTGCTATGACTGCTCCCGCGAAAAACAAGTTAAAAATGACTCCCTTAGTCTTTAGCGAGAAGAAAATTATACCCATAATATCCAATGGTATTGCAAATAGCAAAACTACTACCAAAATACCAAGAAAAATAATATAAATGTACCTGAATATAGAAAATATAAATCTGATAATTTTTACTGGCAAAAATAATAAAAAGTTAATCATGAAATCAATCTCTGAATAAGTTTAAATACAAAAAACTAGTAGATATTCGACTCATCCACCTTGTTAGCATTATTAGCGATCAACTCGTCAGCTTTCGTCTTATCCAAATCACTGCTACAAAACCATTTTTTAGCCTTTTCAGCTTCTTCGGGGGTGTCATACTTTTCTTTTTCGCGGGATGCAAAGAGTTGAAGGTTATCATAGGTTGAGCTGTAAAAAATCTGATAACGATTGCCTACCTTGTAATGCCCGGAGAAATCAAATTTATTTGCATCCAGCATTGGCAAGTTAATTTCACGACCATCATCGAGTCGTAACTTGACGGCCTTCACCAATCCTTGATCTCTAGGGACATTGACCATCTTGATCTCTTTTTTGGCTGTGCGCGTTGCCTCGATGGTCGCATCAGTGGCTACGCTGGCTATTACTGCTGCAGCCATACCCAAAAGACCAGTCTGAACCGCCAACCCGGCGATATCGCTCGTGCCACCACTGCCATTGAACTGCATCTCATATTGCTGATCATAAAAAGGCGTTTGGTTGACTTTACGCAAAGACACCACAGTACCGCAACCGATCCGGTTACCTGCCTTGATAAATCGCTGACTACCACGATCATTGCCATAGGCCATGACTGTCTCGCCGCTGTAACCGATTCCAACAGATGCGCAACCAGAAAACAATAATGAAAGCGAGAGAGTAGTCAAAGAAAAAGATTGGTATTTCATAAAAATATTTTAAATAAAAGTTAATGGAAATTTAAAAGACTGCGCAACTCACTGCATGAGCCTTAATCATATATTATATTAATCAATTATTCAAAATAATTGAAAATTAATTCCAAACCAAACAAATTTTTCAATGGAATTTGCATGTCACTTAGATAGACTGAATAAATTTCTATAAAATAAAGATTCTTGTAATTTGTTTTCTACACATACAAAACATAATAAAAATCGATTCTCTTATGATTCAAGCCGCGTGGGCGAACAGTCAAACAAAGGACTTTATTTCAAACCGGCATATCCAATGGCAGACACTGCTTCGCAGCACTCAGCCGCCCAGCTAGACCAATTGAACAAACCGGAGCGAACCGGTGAAATTTGCTGACCCACCCCAAAAAACACTTTTTCTTCGCTGAAACCCGTTTTTTTAAGCAGCCCTTCGGGGCTGCTATTTTTTTGCCTGAAAAACACTTTTCGGCACTTGCCAAAAGTGTTTTGGTCGCTCAGGCCGCCATCCCAAGCACATCATTGATATTCCTAGCCACCACGTACCGGGCTGGGTTTTCGGCCACACCCAGTGACTCAAAATGCACCTGGCCGCATTTGATCTTGGCACCTTCCTTGTCACGCAAGTCATCGGTGAACAGGCTACTCTTGGTTTCCACGACGAAATACAGGCGCTGCGTGCCGTCTTTCTCCACCAGCAATGCCCAATCCGGGTTGTAGCTGCCGAGCGGGGTCGGCACCTTGAACCAGCCTGGTAACTTGGCGTACAGCACCACGTCCTCGTTCTTCTCCAGCGCATCGGCAAAGTCACGCTCTGTGGTCGAGTCATAGACCACGTGCTCGTAAATTGATTTGCTGGTGTCCATCAGCATGTTTTTGAGGTAGCCCGTCAGCTCGGCTTTGTCGAACAGCTCCTGGGCATAAAAGTGTTCGCCACCCAGGCGCTGATACTTGATGCCATCCACCAGCGCCAAGCGCTTGCAGCGGTTGACAAGTTCCGCCGTCAGTTCAATGAATTGCTGCGGATTGCGCCTGAAGTCGTCCAGCCTGCCACTGCCGGTCAGGATGCTGGTGATGCTGCGACGTGTGAGCTGGGTGCGGTTTTGCAGATCGGTCAGCAGGTCGGGCAATTCAATATCGGATTCATCCAGCACGACGGTGGCTGCGCCCTCTTTTTCGGTGGCCTCCACGCCTGCCTTGCCAATTGAAATATCGGCCTTGCGCCATTGCAAGCGGGCCTTGGCAATGGGCGGGGCTTTCTGCAAAGCTGCGGTGCAATCCGAAATCAATTTGGCGTTGTCAAACTGCACCCGGTAGGTGGTCTGATGCTTGATGCGGTCCCACAGCGCCTTGAATTCGTCACTCAAGATGATGGCCTTGCCGTCCTTGCCCTTGCGCAGGGGTATCTGCTTGCGCTCGTCAGCATTTTTAATTTCCAGACGGCCAGATACCTTGCGCAGCACTTCCGCAATCTGGCCACGTTGCGCGTCAAACTCGGTGGGCAACACCAGCGTGCCATTTTTCAGCGCTGTCTTCAGAGAGTCCTGCACCTTACCCTTGGCATCGATGTGCCCGGCTGCTTTCAAATTCTGCCAAAGTGTTTTGGACTGATCCACGCCCAGGGGTGCTACCTGGCCATCAGCACCCGTGACCGCAATGGCGGCAAACTGGTGCGGCTCCACGATGCCAAAACGGATGCCGGTGTCGGCCTCAATTTCTCTTTGCAGATTCTCAGCAAACTGCTCGTAGGTTTCGGTGGCGATCACCGTCAGGCGGTTGACCTCAAAACCATGCACCCGTGAGCCATCCTGCTTGACGCACAAGCGCAGGCCCCGGCCGATAGTTTGGCGGCGTTCACGCTCCGTGCCCATTTCCCGCAAGGTACAAATCTGGAACACGTTCGGGTTGTCCCAGCCCTCCTTGAGGGCCGAATGCGAGAAGATGAATTTCAGCGGCGTATCAAAGCCCAGCAGCTTCTCCTTCTCTTTCATGATCAGGTTGTAGGCCCGCTCGGCGTTGTCGCGGTTGCCAGCATTGTTTTCCGCCGTGTCAGACCACCCGCCTTTTTTGTCGATGGAGAAATAGCCGTTGTGCACGGCCTCCGGCGCACTGGTCAAATCAATTTCGGCAAACAGGCTCTGATACGCGGGCAGCTTGGCAGCACGCAGGTATTCCTCTTCAAAAATGCGGGCGTAATCGCCTTTGATGGCGTTGCCAGCGGCTTCGTATCGGCGATACCGCTCCACCGAGTCGATAAAAAACAGCGACAACACTTTGATGCCCAGCGGGTTCAGGCGCTTTTCTTTGTCCAAATGCTCCTTGATGGTGCGGCGAATCATTTCCCGCTGAATGGCCAGCGCATCGACATCACCATGAGCCTGGCCAATGGCCAGATACACCTCGCCACCGGGGTAACGCAACTCCAAAAACTCTTCGCCCTTGGCTGTGTTGACCTCGCCCACACGAAAATCGGCGTAGATGTCCCGTTTGGCAGTCTGCTGCAGGTCGTCACCATCGTTCACGGTGACCTCTAGCGGCTTCACGCCGCTGGCGGTCTGCACATGCAGCTCCACCTTGGCGCTGATGCTGCCGCGCTTGTTGCTGACCGACACCAGCCGCACAAAAGGCTTGTTGTAGGCATCTTCCACCGTGGCGGAAGCCACCTCAATCTGTTTGACCAGCTTGCGCTCATACGCATCCACCGCATTGAGCCGATACACCATGTGGTGCTTGTTGACGTGCGTGGCGGAATACCGCAGTGTGCACATTGGGCTCATGGCATCCAACGCTGTTTTGCCAGCGCCGGTCAAACCACCGTCCACACTTTGCGGTTCGTCCACGATCACGATGGGCCGCGTTGCCTTGATCAGGTCAATGGGCTTTTCGCCGCCGGTTTTTTCGCTCTCTTTGTAGAGGTTGTTCACGTCTTTCTTGTTGATGGCACCCACCGTCACCACCATGATCTGCACATTGGCGCTGGTGGCAAAGTTGCGCACCGGGCCAGGCTTGCTGGAGTCGTACAAAAAGAAGTCAAACGGCACGCCTGCGTACAAGCCCTTGAAATGCTCTTCGGTGATTTGCAGGGTTTTGTAAACACCTTCTTTGATGGCGACCGACGGCACCACGATCACAAACTTGGTGAACCCAAAGCGCTGGTTCAGCTCAAAAATGGTGCGCAGGTAAACGTAGGTCTTACCCGTGCCGGTTTCCATCTCGACCGTGAAATCACCCGATGCCAGTGAACTGGACGATTCCAGGCCACTGCGCAATTGCACGTCATTCAGGTTCTTGAGCACCTGGTCGTCCAGCAGCGTCAGCCGGTTGCCCACACCCAGGTCAGACTCGGCAATGCCCAACGTGGTTTGCGCCGTGGGCAGCTTCATCGTCACGGTGAATTCGGTACGGCAGGCCTCCTGGCCACGAAACAGGTCGCACACCGCCTCAATGGCCTGCAATTGGTAATCCAGATTGGGCTCAAAGTGAAGTTTCATATCTTAGTCATATCTAAAAATACGCCAGAAAATTTCAAATAAAACATATAAATCAATAACTTACAACAATTTTCATTGCTAAAAAAGACCTGAGTTTTTCTAAGATGTTGACTTTAGCTTTGATACTTTGGCAACTTCGCAGCCAATTGCCATACGGATGCTGATTTGGGACCAGTACGGAAAATGAGCCCATCACGACGCATTGCCTGAAGCAGGTTGCGTACTTTGTGCGCTTTCTGGGTCGCAGCCAAAACTTCAGGCAACTTGCTCAACAACAAGTCATCCAAGTCCTTGCGAGATGCTTTTTCATACCGTGTCAAGTAATCCGTGACCAACTTGCGGTAGTAGTTGTCATCAAGCCCTCTGTTGCGGATGTAGCTGGCCTTTTGTCCCGCCCACTGTGCAACCTTGTCGGACACAAAATAGTTTGGCGACCGACCTTCAATCAATTTCAGCTCTTTCAATTCGCGGACTTGATCGACTGTCAGAGCCTGTTTTTTCTGCACCCTATCCAGCAACAATACTTGATACAGCTCAAGATCGGTACGCTTCATGAGCATTTGGGTGTATTTCACATCCAACACTTGCCCTGCAATGGTGACCTCAACACGCGGTTGTCCCTGCGATGTGGTGTCAAAAACAAAATCTGGCAATGGGAAAAATCTGTCTCTCTGGGTTTGATACATCCGCCTGATGCCGCTGCCCACTTGATCAATCATACGCAGCCTGATCATTCCATCAATCAACCATTGGTTACGGTAATGTTCCGGAGGTGACTGATGCTGGAGCATCCATTCCACGCTGGGTGGGATGAACTGCCCCAAGTTGGAAAACACCAGCTTGCCCGGAAACTCCACCACATTGATCTTTCCACCCAAGCGGTAATCCTGGTGCGCCACACAATTGTGAAGCGCCTCGCGAATCACCCACGCGTCATAACGCTGCATGGCCGTGGGAAACAAAGTGCCGTCTGGCATGTAGTCCACGGTCACATTCCTGATGCGGTCAAACACCTTTTCAACTGAGCGCAGCAGGGGCATACCAAAATGCTGCGATGGACCCGTACTGTTATCACCACCGCGCAATATCCAGCTCATCTTGGCATCCACCGGAGCCAAAAAATGGGCTGACTCATCCTTACCCAGCAATAACAAGGCAGACCTAGTGATACGCCCGGCCTTTGTCAGGCGTGCCTTGTTCAACAAGGTCACGGCATCCCATTGCTGGGCATCCAGCCGAATTTGCGCGTGTCTGGCCGAATCGGGTTCAGCCTTGATCAGATATTCAGTAAACCGTTTTCGAGCCGCATCAATGGCCTCTGCGTCCAAGTCATCCAAGGTAGCTTCCGCCACCAGAACGCCCGACCAGTCATCTTTTTGACCTAAAAGCTCCCAAATGCGCAACTCTTTGTCAGGGTGCTGTGCCAAATTGGTCTTGTGACTGTCAATGCGAATAAACCGCGCCCCAGCAAACGCAAGTGGGGCGGTGCGTGGTGGCTGAATCTCCAACACAACAACCCTGCCGTCTGGGTGCTGAACTTCATGAAAAACAAAATCCGGGCGCGGTGTGATTTTTTGCGTCAGCCACATCACCAAGGGCTGTTGCCCTTCACCCTTAGCAGAGAAAGGATCGAAAGTCGTGCCTTTGACCTGATGCGCCTGGTTATCAATGCCCCAAACCAAATACGCACGCTCATGTCGCTCCAAAACGGTGGCGTTAGCCAGCGCAGACAGGTATTCGCCGATGTCGCTGGGTAACTCCCAATTTGACTTGAATTCAACCGTAGCAGCCTCGCGGGGAAGCTCCCGCAATTGGTCAACCAAGGCGATCAGCTCAATTTGATTCATGTACAAAACCTCCGAAAACCGGCCAAAACGACTTAGCCTGGCTAACCAAAATTGCGCAAAAGTGCCCATTCATAGCTAAAGCCATATCTAAAAAACTCTCAAAATGGTCTTAGAAAACATATAAATCAAAGAGTTACAGGTGATTTGTTAGCTAAGCGCAAAAATTTCTTTTTAGCTTTGAAGAGGCCATGATGACAACACCCGTCACAAACACTGCGCATGCCATTCATCACGAGGCTCGTGATGAATTCGCTTTTTAGAGTCTCCAGACGCCACAAAGCGGCCAACAAGGCTGGATTGAGCAAACACACCTCACAAACTCCGCACATTCTGAATGCCTTGCTGCTCCAGGATGGCGGACAGGTTGGTTTTGGCGATGTCGTCGGCAAAGGCGCTGTCGCGGAACACGCAGGTGGTCTCGCCTGCCGGGGCCAGCTCTTTGCGCCAGACGACGATGCCGGTGGCCAGGGCATCGACCTCGGTGCTGGTGATGGCTGGGGCCAGGCAGGCCATCAAGACACCGCCGCCCACGGCATGCACGGCAAGGCCAGCCAGTTGGCGGCTGGCGATGGGCACACACAAGTCCAGACCCAGTTTCAGCAACAGCTCGTACAAGATGTCGGACTCGGTGCGGCCCGCCGTCAGGTTGTCCTGGTAGTCGAAAACGGCTTGCGCCAAATCGTCTGGCTTGGGGTTCCAGGCGCGGATGTTGGAGTGGTCGAGCTTGAAGACCCTGAAGCCCAGGTCGGGTAGTGTGGCCTCTGGCTGGGTTGAATCTTCTAAGGATAATTGGGCTGTAGTCTTCGTGTTAACTGCGTGAGCAGCTCTTATTTTTGAAGCAGCACGGCGCAGGCGCTCTTTGGTAAGTTCGGCGATAGTGTGAGGCTTTTTTAGCTTTGCGCAGAAATCCGCAGCAGCTTTCTGTCCAGCATCGGTTTCGTCAAGAGGCTCTGGAAGCTGCACAAGAATAAAACGACGCTTTCCGCCGTCCACAACATTTGCCCGCATAGTGGCATGACCAGAAGAGCCCGAGCCAGCAAAAAAATCTAAAACGATGTCATCGCTACCCGTTCGCGTAATTCCAATCAAAAACTCGATCAAAGTACTTGGCTTAGGATAATCAAATGGAATTCCCAAATCTGTCATTTCATGAGAACCGATTTGATTAATATGATCCTCAACCAGATTATTAGGTTTAGATGTTGCATTATCTAAAACATCGTTAAGATACGTTTTAGTAAAAACATTCCATTTTGCAGGCTCCCCTGTATCACTCAATAAGTTAGATGATCGAACAGACTTTACAACTATTCGATCTCTCTCGGCATCAAACTTTGTACGACTCCAGCGCCATATACCATCTCCTAATTTCGGTCTTTCAGGTGGAAATGTGTCCCCAGGAGGTATAACTTTAGTACCATCTGGACAATCAATCCAAAATCTTTGCTCTGGATTTCTATTCTCAATCGTTGACATATATAATCGAACGAGTTGATATTTTTCTCCCTTTCGTGGGCCATCACCCTCGATCAGATCATAAGCATCAGTATTGACGCCACCAGAAAAAGGCGGGCAAACTGACTTATCTTTTGCATAAGTCAACAAATAATCAAAGTTTGGAGCCCAATGATCGCCCTTATTATTACTTTTCTTAGCGACTCTGCATGCAACTCCAAGACAAGTTTCTTCTCCAAAAACGTTGTCACATAGTAACTTTAAATTTGCTAATTCACCTTCTCCAATTTGAATAAACATCACACCATCTTCGCGTAATAAATCTCTCGCCAATTTAATTCGCGCATACATCATATTTAGCCAATCCGTATGAAACCGCCCACTGGCATCGGTATTACTGCTGATCTTGGCCCCGCCTTCGGTTTGCCCGGTTAACTCCAAATAGTTCTTGATGTTGTCCTGAAAGTTATCCGGATAAACAAAATCCTTGCCAGTGTTGTACGGCGGGTCGATATAAATCAGTTTTACCTTGCCTGCGTAACTCTTTTGCAAGAGCTTGAGCACTTCCAGGTTGTCGCCCTCGATCATCAGGTTTTGCGTGGTGTCCCAGTCCACACTCTCGTCCGGGCAGGGCCGCAGCGTGCCGGTGCTGGGCGTGAGCGCCAGTTGGCGGGCACGGCGCTTACCGTGCCAGTTCAGGCCGTATTTTTCATCCGCATCGGTAGCGGTTTGGTCGCCTACCAGGGCTTTGAGCACGTCCACGTTCACGGCCACACCATTGGCGCTCTCGGTGAGTAATTCAGGAAACAGTTTTTTAAGCTGCTCGATATTGGCGCTAACCAAATCGGCAGATTGCGCCTCGGGGCTGGTAGCTTCGATCTTTTGCATGGCTTGAAAAATTCCGTTGGTTTTCTGGGTGTGTTCAGTTTGACAACTGGCTGCGCGCTTGCGTGAGCTGGGCTTGCACCCGCAGCAAGGCCAGGTTCAATTCAACCTGCTGCGCGAGCTGTCTGGCTTTGGCGGCTTGGCTGCGCAGGCTGGTGGCATCTGCTGCCAGACGCTCTAGTATTTGTAGCTGCTCACGCTTATTAAATAACGGCTTGATGCCAATTTCATGCTTGAAAGTGCCGGTGAAGCGTGCCACTTGCAGAGCCAGCAGGCAGGCCATCCAGCCTAGGTACACGTCCATCAGATTGGCTTGTGGCTGATGGCGCAAGGCTATGGCTTGCAGGAAGGCTGGGAGGATCGGCTGCGCCGTGGCGGTGGGGTCTGCCGACACGGCAACCGGCGCTTCTGACGCATTCACATCCAATGCCGTGATCATCACGTCGCCGTCCAGCACCACTTTGCCCGCTTCGTTTTGCGCCCAGCGTTTGTGCGCCAGTGACAGGGACAACTCTTGGGGTGTGTTCAGCAGCAACAATACGGGATAAGGCACTGCCCGGTGCACCAGCTCGGCCAGGCGGGCCAGGTTGGCTGCGGTCATGGGCTCACCGCGCAGGGTGATGTACAACACGGCAATTTCAAGGTATTCGCGCACATCGTCTGAGTAGGCGGGCACGCCAATGGTGTTGGGCTTGAGGGCGGCCAGCCACTGGATTTTTTCAATGCGGTCATTGATCAGGCGTTTGTCTGCCGCCGTGGGTGCGCCGGTTTCAATCAGCAATTTTTTGGGCACGCGCTGATCGACACGGCAACTGGACGGCAAACCCAACGCGGTCACAAAATCGTCCACCGTCATGCAGCCACCTGTCATGCCACATCCACCGGCAGGATGACCATGAAGGCCACCACTTCAAAGTCGTCGCTGCCGGCAAATTCGCCAGGTCTGGCGTGTGTGCCACCGGGGGAAAACAGGCTGGCCACCGCACGTTCCTGGTTCTTGCCAACCACCGAGCCAATGGCTTCGGCCAGCAGTTTCTGGGCTTGGCGCATGTCTTCGCCTTGTCGCGTGGTCTTATCAAACCGAGCGCACGCGCCGTCGTCGGTCAACTCACGGCCCAGGGCAAGGCGCTTAAGCCAGTCCAGGATGCGTTTGGCTTGAAGGTAAGGCAGCAGCACGGTGCCATCGTCGCCCACGTGAACCAGGTAATGGGGTGCCAGTGGATAGTCTGACCCCATGCCCGAACCTGTACTTTTGGCGGTCAAGTCGCCTTCTGCCCGCAGGCAAAAAATGACACCGGGCGCAATATCGGCATCGATGCTGGTGGTGACGGCATACGCGCCCATGGGCAGGCCTTCCAGCTTGCCGGGGTGCGCCTTGAGGTATTGCGCCAGGTCGATGCGAAAGTCGGTGAGCGTCAGGTCGGTGATGGACACGCCGTTGGACAGGTCTTCAATGTCGATCACGGTGTCTTGAAGCTTGAGCAACTGCTTGCGACGGTACTCCAGGTCGTTCATGGGGTTGCCGGATTGCTGCTCGATCAGGTTTTCTTCACCGGTGGCCGACACGTCCAGCAGCACCATGCGGCCACTGACGCGCTGCTCCAGACCGATGTACTCCTCCAACTCCATGTTGGGCCAAAAGTTGACCAACTGGATGCTGCGGTTGGGCGAGCCAATGCGGTCAATCCGGCCAAAACGTTGGATGATGCGCACCGGGTTCCAGTGGATGTCGTAGTTGACCAGCCAATCGCAGTCCTGCAGGTTCTGGCCTTCTGAGATGCAGTCGGTGGCAAACAGCAAACTGATCTCGCCCTCGTCTGCCATCTCGGACGGGCGCTCTTTGGCGCGAGGGGCAAATGCCGACAACACGCTGCTCATGTTCTTGGCGCACTTTGGCAGCGTAGTCTGAATGCCCGCACTGCCGGTGACCAACGCGGAGTCAATGCCCAGCGTGGCTTTGGCCCAGTCGGCTAAGTGCTGGTAAAGGTAGCCCGCCGTGTCAGAGAAGGCCGTGAAAACAATAATTTTCTGGTTGCCTGGGTTGATGGGGTGGCGGCACTTTTGCGCGATCATGTCGCGCAAGTGGGTCAGCTTGGCATCACGGGTGGCATCCACTTGCCTGGCTGCAGCCAGCAAGGTGGCCAGGCGGTTGCGGTCTTCGATCAGGTCTTGTTTCCAGCGGATGAGGTCAACGTCACTGAGCAACACTTTGACCTTGCGGCCAACCAGCAGTGCCTCAAAAGCCGGGTCTTCAATGTCCACGTCGGCAATATCGATTTCTTCAATGCCTTCTTCACCGGCAACACCGGCCATGTGGGCTTCGATATGGGTCAGCGTGGCTTCCACGTCTTTGAGCTGCCTGCCCACCGTGAGCGCGAATGACGACACCGCGCTTTCCATGCGTTTGAGCACGTTCACACGCAGCAGGTGAATCAGGCTTTCTTCACGGTCGGCTTGCCGAAAGAAGCTTTCGCCACCGCGAATTTGGGTGCTGTATTTGGCATCATAAGCGGCTTGTTTGTTGGGCAACACATAACGCAGGGGCGCATAACTGGCCAGATTCAAGCGCCGAATTTCCATGTTGATTTCTTTGATGGCCCTGAACTGACCCGCCAAATCAACATCGGCCTTGATGTTGATGGGCGGTAAACGGTCCGGAAAACGCCCGGTTTCACTAGTGCCGTAATACTTTTCCACATGCCTACGCGAGCGGGCAATGGTGAGGTGATCCAGCAGCGTGAAGTAGTCAAAGCCCAACATCTCGACCAGCTTGGTCGGGGTTTTGTCGAGATCAGGCATGTCCAGCCAGCGGTTGAACTGCGCTTGCGCCTTGCGGGTAGTGGCCTCAATGCTGGCAATGCCGTGCTCAAGAAGAGCCGTGTCATCACCCTCGGTGACAAAAGCAATTTGGTTGCGCAGGTCGGCCAGGCGGTTGTTGACCGGGGTGGCGGACAGCATCAGCACACGGGTTTTGACACACTCTTTGATGATCTTGCGCATCAGGCGGTCGTAACGGCTCTCTTTGCCTTTGTGCGTGGCTTTGTTGCGGAAATTGTGCGACTCGTCGATCACCACCAGGTCGTAATTACCCCAGTTGACGTGAGCCAGCTCGATGTCACCAGACATACCGACGTCACGAGACAGATCGGTGTGGTTCAACACGTCGTAATTGAAACGGTCAGCCGCCAGGATGTTACGCTTGTCATTGGCTTTGTAGAGCGTCCAGTTGTCACGCAGGCGTTTGGGGGCCAGCACCAACACGCGGTCATTTCGCAGCTCGTGGTACTTGATGACGGCCAGCGCCTCAAACGTCTTGCCCAGGCCCACACTGTCGGCAATGATGCAACCGCCAAAGCGGGCCAGTTTGTCAATGGCACCCACCACGCCGTCACGCTGAAACTTGAACAGCTTTTTCCAGACCACGGTGTTGCGAATGCCGGTGGCGACTTTGACGATGTGGTCTTCGTCCATCTCGTCACCCTTGTCACCAAACAGGTGATTGAGGATGAGGGTGTAAACCGTGAATGGGTCGCGGTGCTCGCCCATGGCCTGCAGGGCAGATACCAATGCAGTCTGACTTTCAGGTTGGTCGCGCAAGGCGGCCCATTGCTGGTCAAACCATTGGCCAAGTTGTGCGGCTTCAACAGGTGTTTCTGAGCCTTGAATCAGGCTCAGCGGGTTGCCTGGGGTCAACCCCATGCCGTCGGTGCTGAAGGCGAAGGAGCCCAGCACCACTTGCTCCGCATTGCCTGCGGCATTGCGCATGACCGCTGCACCTTGTGGCACGCGCCCGTGCGCCTGCCGTAGCGCCACCTTGGCTACGATCCATTTGGCGCATTGGTTGGCCAGCCAACGGGTTTGCAAGCGGTTGCGTGCGGCACGGTCACCCAGCCCACCCAAAAATTCAAGTTCATCAAGTTGGGGTGGCAGCAACAGCTGCACCCGTTCAAGTGCAGCCAACGCCTGTCGCAACTCGGCAAAGGCAAACAGTGAAAACGTGGGCGTGACACACCCAAGCTGAAACCCCACCTGCAGGTGCGGGCGAATCAGGTCAATGACCCGGTCGGAGCCACTGTTATGGATGATTTTCATGAAGTCCCTCCCGACCCCTAGCCGCCTGGTGTGGCGATTGATTGCGCTGCAATCCAACCATCGATATCCGCCCGCTTGAACCGCCAATTGGCTCCGACCTTGAAGCCAGGCATCTTTCGGTCAACCGCCAGACGGTAAACCGTTCGCTGGTTCACACGCAGGTACTGGGCGACTTCTTTGACGGTCATGACCAGTTCGATGGGTGCGTTCATGGGGGTGGATTCGACTTTTTATTGTGTCGAGGGAGTGTAAGGCAGTGCACTGGCCGACTGTCCTGATTTGCTCTTCCGAAGAATTCGATTAACTAAATTTCACGCTATTTCACCGCCGTTTAGTTGGCTTTTGAGACGATGATTGCGGACGATCCGCAACACTTCTTTGGTCCAGCAATCGCGTTAGCAAATTGTTTGTCTTTCGTTGCTCTGCAATCAGGTCCAAAAGTAATGAGTCGGTTCTGGTTTCAACGACAGGTTCGAGCCACTTGCTTGCATCAAGGTCATACCAATGCATTGGATCATCTGGTGTTTCCACACCGTCAATCGCACGGTCACCCTGTAGTTTCTCCGATGCCCTGGCCTCAATCGCCTTCTTAAAGGCTGTCCGTACCGCATGCCTGCCGTGATTTATGAAAACAGTGGCGGGCTGGGGGTCAAGCCGTGATTTATCACTGGTTTTGACCTTGAAAATAAAGTCCATCAACCCGCTTTGATCTGCATGACCAGAGTAATAGCCCTGCAACTGAATTAGCTTGAGGGTCACATCTTCTGGGTTGAATTGTTCCTCACCGATCTTCAAGGGCTCAACTGGCAGTGGGATGCCATCATGCTTAGCTTGGCAGACGGCTTGAATTGCTCCGCCCAATGATCCGGTAGCCATGTAGCCATTTGTGAGAAGCACAGTTCGTCTCTTTGCGGTCAGCGTCTTTTTGAAATGCTCCAGAACTGGACCACCGTTGCACATGCCACCGCCTGTAATCAGGATGCAGCCCCTTTCTTGAAGGGCTGCTGGCCTTGGGGTTTTGTATTTCTCTTTGTAGCTTAATTCATGAATCCCAACTGGAATAGTGACTTCTTCACCGTTGTCTACCGGTAGCAGCTTTTTTAGCAGTGAGTCCACCTCAAGTTCGCTAGGAGGCTGTCGGACTTAAAAATCCTTTAAAAAAAAGCTTCTAAATGCTATTAAAGATATAGTATTAAAGCTATAATATACGTGGCTTAAAGAAGGATTTATACCCACATGTCGAACTTCATTCT
>Ga0210033_1001958_pt1 | contig 18198 bp, 15 predicted proteins | sample CryGeymeta201501_FD_185465 | JGI IMG/M metagenome (GOLD analysis project Ga0210033, IMG submission 185465) | Groundwater microbial communities from Crystal Geyser aquifers in Utah, USA - Crystal Geyser metaG 2015-01 (SPAdes) (version 2) | ecosystem: Environmental > Aquatic > Deep subsurface >... | reverse complement strand
GGTCCCGCGCGCGCTGCTGGCGCGGAGTCGCGGGCCCCGCTCGCGTAGAAGATTCTAAATTACGACGCTTTGTGGCCGATAGGTTTCGGTGTCCTTTAGGATGTTCATGCGCCCCCTTTCTCCTCAAGAGGTCCCCCGATGGAACAAGAGCTCCGCAAGGAAGTGGCTAGGCCTGCGCCCGAAGCCGAGGCCGAAGAGTCCTCCAGCACGTCGGACTTCGGCAGCAACGCCGCCGCCCAAGACGCGCTCCCCGCCGAGCCCGCCTTGCCCTCGGATACGGCGCTGCTCGACATCCTCATGGCCGACGGCGCGGTGAGCGCCATGGTGGACGACTGGCAGACGGGCCAGGAGCAGAACATGGCCTCCGCCGTGCGCCAGCACGCGGAGAACGAGTCCTTCGCGGCGGACCACGATCCCGCCTACCAGGGCTCCGACCTGGAGCGCTCGAGCATGCGCGTGAACCCAGCGCTCGCGTCGGTGGGCAAGGGCGCCGCAGCACGCGCGGGCTTGGGCGAAGGCGAGCGCGTGCGGCTCCGCGTGGAGAACGCGCGCTCTGCCTGGAAGGTCTACACCAAAGAGCTCGATGGCGGCGTGCTTTGGAACTACTGGTACGGCTCGGCCGCCGGCATGTACCGCTTCACGCTCACCCCCGAAAACGACGACGATCGCAGCGGCTCGTGGACCCAGTTCGCGTCCGGCGTCTCCTCCTTCCGCATCTTCCCAGGCGAGAAGATGGTGGGCGACGCGGACGTCGACTTCGACAACGACCAGCTCGGACAAGCTCCGGCCAAAGCAGAGGACCGCCCGCCGAATCCGAACGCCATCGGCGAGGAGCTCGGCATCCCAGCGCCCGCTCAGGGTGACGGGTCGGGCGAGCACGGCAGCGAGGATGTCGCCTACTCCGACTACGGCGTGCATCAGATCTGGCGGGGCGTAGCGTACGCGGCCGAGGGCATGGGCCTCACCAACGCCGCGCGCCATATGAACCACTACCTCGACAACTCGGGCGCGCCGCTCATCGTCTCCCCCGAGCTGCCGCTGCGCGATGACAAGACGTATCAAGCGGACTTTGACAAGGTCATCGACGAGAAGCTCGCGATGGCCCACGCCTTCGTGCGAGACAACCCCGAAGACCACGAGCAGTGGGACTTCGCCACCTCCCGCAGCGCGGACCACTACTTCTACCAGGGCAACAGCAAGGACTGGTTCTTCGCGGTCGGCGGTCACCAGACCTGGCACGACGGCTGGTTCACCTACGAGCCGGCGGGCGACGGCCGCGGAACGCTCACCATCGACATCAACCTCTACTTGTACGACCGCTACAACTGGGACGGCGGCAAGTCGGTGCAGCTGCTGCACAACACGCCGCTCGGGGGCACGGTCGCCGACCTGGAGATCACCGACGAGCAGCTCGGCGCGCTGCACAAGAAGGGGCTCGCGCGTGAGTTCGAGGTCTATGGCGACACGCACCGCACGGTCAGCATCCCGGTGGAGCCCGGCGCCGACTACGACAGCGGCAGCGCCCCCGCCGAGTCCGAGGCGGGTGAGTACCAGGGTGGCCGCGCGGACGTGAAGCGCGAGGGGGCGTGAGCATGCGCACATCGCTAGTGCTGCTTCTAGCGGCGCTAACGCTCGCTTGTGGCGGCGGTCCGCCCGCGGTCGCCACGCCCAGCGCTGTGTCGGCCGCGGTGCACTTGTCGCTGCCGGACGACGTGCTCGACCTCGAGCTCTCGGACGCCTCGGGCATGGACCCGCTCGCCTTCGCGCGCTTCACCACGCTGCAAGCGCCCGCGTGGGCGGCGTTGCAGGGCTTCACCCTCGCGGACGCAGGCGAGGACGCCATCCCGGCGCAGCCCGACCTGCGGTGGTGGCGCTTCGCGGGCGGGCAGTGCGGAGAGCGCGAAACGGGCGATGCGTTCACGCAGATCTGCTTGGAGCCGCTGCCCGAAGGGGGCCACGCCGTCTTGGTGCGCTACCAAGCGGCGTGGTGAGCCGCGCTACTCGGTCGCGGTCTTGGTGAAGGTGAGCGGTAGGCTGACCTTGCTCTCGGCTTTGAGCGCGGGGAAGGTGGTGTCCTCGGCGAGGATGCCGGACAAGCAGCTCTGAAGCTCGTCGTGGCTGGGGCTCAAGCGCACCTGCTCGGCGGCGCCCGCGGCGCTCACGACGAAGTCGACGGTGGCGAAGGCGGGCACCTCGCCGGTCATCGCGCTGACCTGGTAGCAGGTGTTGAGCAGCAGGGTGGTCTTCGCGTCCAGGGCCTCGGTGACCTGCGCCGCGTTGATGCCGCCGGACAGGGTGGGCTCGCCGATGGTGAGCTCGCCGCTCAAGCCCATGGCGGAGGTGAGGCCGCCCATGAGCGCGGTGGCGAACTCCTCGCCCATCGCCTCGGGGTCGCCGCCGTTGCCAAGACCGGACATGAGGTTGGCGAAGGGGTTGTCGGAGGCTTCGAACTTCTCGCCCGCCTTCCAGCGCTCGAACTGGGGCAGCAGCGACACCTCGGAGCCGCTGAACTCCTCGTCCTTGAAGGTGACCAGCATGCTCTTGGCCTTGCGCTCCCACGCTACGCAGCCGTTGAGGACGTCGTCGATGCGCTTGCCGTCGGTGCTGATGAGCGTGGCGCCGCTGTCGACGCAGAACAGGTACGGGCTCTTCTTGTCGTGCTTGTAGATGCTGGCGTCGGCGGGGGTGTTGTAGTGGAAGCGCACGATGCCGTTGAGCTCTCCGTTCTCGGCGACGAGCTCCTTGCTGTCGATGATCCAGCCCGGGTGCTCCGTCTCCAGCTTGGAGCCCTCGACAACGTCGTTGAGGACCTGCATGAAGTCCTCGTCACCCTTTGTGGCGTCGTCCGTGGAGATGTTCAGGAACCGAAGCTCGCCGGTGCGGTGCGCGAGGTCGAAGCTGTACGTCTTCTGCTGCACCTTGGGGCAGCCCGTTGCGAGGGCGAGGGCGGCGATGAACAGAGGGATGCGGCGCATGGGGGGACTCCTGCGAGCTGCGATCGTGGGCTCGCTTCTGTTGTATCGATGGCGCGGCGGGGGCTCCACCTACGCGGATGAAATAGGGAGCAGCGGTCCACTCGTAGTCTTGCTGGAGAAGCGAACTGATGAAGAACACCTCGAAGCGTCTGGCGATGGGCTGTGGGGCGCTCGTGCTCGGGCTCGCGCTCGTCGGCGGTGGCTCCGTCTACGCGTGGCGACAGAGCGCCGCAAAGGCCGCGATCGAGGCCAGGGAAGCGCAGGAGCTCGCCGCTGAGCAGGCGGTGTCCCCGGTGCTCAAGAAGCTCCAAGACGCCGCCAACGCGCCGGACTACGACATCGACAAGACGATCCGCGTGGTGCACGAGATCGACGCCGCGGTCACGGGCAAGGCGACGCTCGAGGACTACCTCGCGTATATGGCGACGCAGGACTACCGCGGCGTCGCCCCCGAGGTGCTCAAGTCGCGCACGGAGATCGTGCGCATCGTCGGTCAGCTTCAGGCCGGGCAAGCGGAAGAAGCGCAGCGCCAGGCGCTCTGGGCGTCCACCGCGCAGCTGTTGTTGGCGGCGGGCAGCCTCGTCACCGCGGACGCGGACGCGAGCGTGGGCGGTGGCGTCGCGGTCGGCTGGGACGGTCAGCAGGCCCGGCAGCTGCTCCAGGACTGGCGCAAGACCCAGGACGCGCAGCGCGAGCTCATTCACGAGCGGGGGCGCCTGGAGGGAGAGCTCTTTGACGCGATGACGGCGTACACCGAGGTGTATTACCGCTACGTCGACGAGTGGGATCAGCTCTCGGTGCTGCGCGACCGCGGGCAGCTCGCGGCGCTCAACAGTGATTGGCCCGCCGCACAATCGGCGGCGCAAGCGGCGATTCAGAAGGCCCCGCACGAGCGCGAGGCCCACCTGCTGCTCGCGCAGTCGCTCATCGCCCAAGACCGCCCCGAGACGGACGAGCAGGTGGAGGCGCTGCTCACCGACTACATCGATGAGCACCCCGGCGACACGGCGCCGGCGCTGCTGCTCCTCGGCGTTCACCACATGGCGCGCGGGCGCACGGACCAAGCGCGCTTGGCGCTCCAGCAGTCCGCCGCCTACTACCCGCGCCAGGCCGAGTCGCTCACCGACATGCTCGACCCCTACCGCATGCGGCCCTACCTGCGCCGCTCGCGCGAGGGCGGCACGCTTGTGCAGCAGCACAAGGCGCGCATGCTCGGCGCTGGCTATTACAGCCCCGACCTCCAGATGGCAAAGATGAACTTTGCAGATGGTAATCGCGAGGCCGGTGCAGCCAAGGTGCTCGACCACTTCGCGCGTCGCCGAGCCCAGCAGCAGTGGGACCTGGTGCTCTCGGACATCGAGTTCTGCCACGAGCTGCTCGGCCCCGACTTCTGGCAGATCTTCCCCGAGCAGAGCTACCTCGACCTACAGGCCTCGCCGGCGATGATGGGCAGCAGCCTCAAGCTCGCGATCAACAACCGCAGCGCTCGCTCGCTGCACAACGCGACCCTCGTCCTCGTCCTGCACCTCACGGACATGGTGGCGGGCGACTACGAGCCGGTTCACGCGCAGACGGTCCCGGTGGTGCCGCCGCACGCCATCACGCCCTTTGGCAGCGTCGACATCAAGATCGACCTCGCCGGCAAGGCGAAGACCGTCACGGACATCGTCGCGCAGCGGGCGATCCTCATCACGGACGAGGCCGTCCTGTGGGTCGACACCTCCGAGTTCAAGCAGGAGGAGCTGCAGCAGCTCGCGGAGCAGCGCCGCCAGGCCAAGGTCGCCCAGCGCGACTTCGAGCCGCCCGCGGTGCAGCGCTTCCCGCAGTTCGCCTCACGCGTCGACGGCCTCGTGGACGAGGTCGTGTCCGCGGGCAGCATGGAGCTCGAGTCGACCTATGGCGCGGACGCCGTGCTGGTCAAGCTCCCGCGCGAGCTCGCGCTGCTCCAGCCGCTGTTTCGGCTGCGCTACGGCGGGCAGGAGTTCAGCGCGTCGGACAACCTGATCGACGGCGACCACATCGCGCTGCGCTTCGACAGCGTCGCCAACTTCGACGACGCGACGCAGCAACGCCAAGACGTGGAGCTGGTGCTCGCGAGCCCGTTTGGCGACGTGGTCTTCCGCTGGACGCCCGCCGGCGAGATCGCCTGGCGGGTGCAGCAGGTCGAGCGCTAGGAGCCTGTCGGGCGTAGCGCGCAAAGCGCGCACGCCCGCAGGCTCCTCCCAGCTCGCGGAGCGAGCGGTACCTCTGCCCCTGCCCGTTCGCCTCCGGGAAGGGTTTCCGAAGCCGGCGGGCCAGCGGAACTTCCCCGACCCCGACAGCCGAATCATGGAGCGCGGTGGCGAGTTCGAGCAGGCGTACAACGGGCAGATCGCGGTGGACGGCGAGTCGCAGATCATCGTCGCCCACGGCCTGTCCAACCAGGCCCCCGACACGCCCCAACAGGAGATGCGGGCCAAGGTGGCCAGCCCGGAGGGCCAGGAGATCTACCGGCGACGGAAGTGCATTGTCGAGCCGGTGTTCGGGCAGATCAAGCAGGCGATGGGGTTCAGGCGGTTCTCGATGAGGGGGATGGACAGAGCGAGGGGAGAGTGGGCCCTCGTCTGCACCTGCCACAACGTCCGCAAGCTCTGGGTCGCCCGGCAACCGGAGCGGCTGGCGGCAATCGGCCCAGCCCTGCCAGCGCCCCGAACGGGCACGGGCAGGGGCACGGTCATGGGCAGGGGAGGAGCGCCGCGCGCTACGCGCGACGGGCTCCTAGGGCAGCAGCCGCTCCACCAGGGCGGCGGCGCGCTCGGCGGCGTCCATGCGCGCTTGACCCAAGGCCGCGGCGCTCATCGCTTGGAGCGTCGCCGTGTCGGACATGAGCGCGCTCACGCTGGCGACGGCGGCGTCGATGTCCCAGCCGTGCTCGACGAGCACCTGCGCGGCGCCGACGTCTTCCAGGCCGCGCGCGTTCTCTTCTTGGTGGTTCTCGGTCACGTTGGGGCTGGGGATGAGCAGCGAGGCGCGCCCGACAGCGCACAGCTCCGCGAGGGTCGAGGATCCAGCGCGACAGACGACGAGGTCGGCCGCCGCATAGGCCTGCGCCATGCGGTCCTCGTAGGCCTTGACGTGGACGCCAGCGGGCACCTCGCCGAGCTGCTCCAGGAGCGCGTCGTAGTAGGTGGGCCCCGTGACGTGCAGCACTTGGTAGGCGCGATCGGGCGAGCGAATGACGGCGACGGCGAGCTCGTTGAGGCGCGCCGCGCCCAGGGAGCCGCCGACGAAGAGCACGACGGGGCGGTCCAGATCGAGGCCATAAGCCGCGCACGCGGTGGCGCGGTCCCCGGTGAGCACGATGGGGTTCACGGGGACGCCGACGACGTCGCGGGGCGCTGAGCCAGGCAGGCGCGTGCGGGTGCGCTCGTAGGTGAGCAGGATCTGCTGCGCGACGCGGGCGCAGAGCTTGTTGGCGAGGCCGGGCACCACGTTCGCTTCGTGAATGGCGCGCCCGCGGCCGAGGGTCCAGGCCGCGAGCACCGGCGGCGCTGAGAGGTAGCCGCCGACGCCGAGCACGAGGTCGACGCCGTCCTCTTTGAGCATGGCCCGCACCGACCATGTGGAGCGCAGCAAACCCAGGCCAAAGCGAATCTTTCCGATGATGCCGCCGCGGGGGTATTGGAGCGCGTGAATGGGGCGGAAGGGGAAGCCGCGCTCCGGAGCGACGCGGCCCTCCAAGCGCGCGGCGTCGCCGTAGTAGAGCACCTTGTGGCCGTGCGCCTTGAGCACCTCGCCGATGGCCAAGGCCGGGTACACATGACCGCCGGTGCCGCCGCCAGCCAACACGATCGTCGCCATCGCCTTCTCCTCCTCAGGCGCTCTGCTTATCGCGCGCGGGTGAGTTGTGGCGCTTTGTCACGCGCCTGAAGACGCGCCGCATCCGCGTCGTCCCCTCACCATCCAGACCACGGAGGCCTCGATGCTCAAGCTCGCCCTCACCACCGCGCTCCTGTGCGGCTTCGCCTCACCTGCCCTCGCCGCGCCGTCGGCCGCCGAGCTCCGCCACGAGCTCCGCGCGGACCACAAGGTGCTGCGCGACCAGAAGCAGGACCTGCGTGAGCTCAAGAACCTCAAGGACCGCTGGGCCCGCGCGACGGCCCATCAGCGATCCAACGAGCTCGCCCGCATCGACAAGCGGCTCGACACCTGGATGGGTGAGGAGCTGCGCGAGAACCAGCGCGCCCGCGTCGCCGCAAAGCAAGAGTTCCTAGCGACGGGCGGCGACGAAGCCGCGCTAAGCCCGCCCGTCCGCGCGCGCTACGGCAAGGTGCGCCAGGTGGTGACGCCCCCCCGCGCCCAGGACGACCTGCAGGACTTCGTCGTCGAGCGCGGTCACGCCGACCAGACGCGCGAGATCGTCGAGGGTCTACGAGGAATGCAGCCAGCCTTCGCCGCGGGCGTGCAGAACGAGGCGCTCATCCACGCGAAGGCGAACCTCATCCACGGCCTGGAGGTCGGCGCTCAGCGCGACGTGAAGCGCGCGCAGGCCGAGCTCGCCGAGGATAAGGCGGCGTTGGCGCGCCGGAGGTGAGCTTCGGTGGGCGCAGTGGTCCGAGAATCCCGCGGGCGCTCGCCCTGCCCCCGCTCCCACCCGTTAGTGGTTAGCGCTTCCTGGAGTGGTTCAATGTCCGATACGCGCCAAAGTCCTGCTATGTACCCGCCTGAGTTCCTCGCGAACGTCGACAAGTTCATTCACTTGGCCAACGAGATCGCCAAAGAGACCAACCCAGGCACGGCGAGCGCCGCCATTCTGTTCGCGGCCGGGCGCTACAACTCCTTCAACTTCCTCAGCCAGGGCGGTAACGACAAAGAGCCGTCCGAGGCCGCCAAGTTCTACGTCGACGAGTACCGCAAGGCGTTCATCCAGAACATGTCGGGCGTCGTCGGCAAGGTGATCGGCGACTGATTCGGGGCAGGCGTTCGCTCGCGCTGAGTCGGCGCCGCCCTAAGGCGCTTCCGGCCACTCGAGCGCGACGCCGCGCGCCACCCCCCGGCGCGCGAACCGAACCCGCGTCGGGTGCAGCGCGAGCGCGAAGGTGTACCACGCGGGGTCCGTCGTCGCGTCAACCTGAAGCAGCTTGTCGCCGACGCGCAGCCCTGCGGTCGCGGCCATGCTGCCCGCCTCGACGGACACCACGACGTCGCCGTCGACCGCGAGGCCGAAGGCGTTCGGCGGCGACGCGTCGTGCGCGCGACGCGCGGGCGCGGGTGGGAGCTCGGGCGGAGGTGCGCTCGGCGCCTCGCCAATAGCGGCGCCCTCGCACGCGGTAAGCTGGCCGAGCCTGGCCTGCTGGGGCTCCGAGAGGCCCCCTGCCGCGACGCGCCGAAGCTCAATGAGCTGGCGCTCCCGCACCGCGCTGCGTCGCGCGTGCGCCATCCGGGTGTCGACGCTCGCTCTTACCTGCTCAACGAGCGCCTGGACGAGCGGCCAGCTCCCGTCTCTTTCTGCTTGCGCCCTGAGCGCGGCTTGAACCGCGGCCCGATCGCGGTCGCTTGGCTGGGCCGCTCGCGAGGCGTTCAGCGCGTTCGCGGCCCCCAACACACTAAACCACTCGCCGAGCACCGACTCCGCGGCCTTCGCTCGCACCTCCTCGGCCGCGGCGTCGTCCCGGAGCTCCCGGGAGGTCCTCACCGCTGGCAGCCCAAAGCGACGACCGAGCGCGTGAAACGCCGCGAGCTGGGGCATCGCCGCGCGCAGGTCCATGACGCCGGCCGCCGCGAGCAGCGCGTCCAGGTCCGCGTCCGCCATCACCTGCGCGAGGTACACGTCGGAGCTCATGAGCGGCACGTCGGGCGCCTCGTCGGTGAGCGAGACGACGTCGCGCAGCGCGCTCCAGCTAGCGGCCGAGGGGAGCGCGTCCGCGACGGCGAAGGCGTGCCCGTCGCGCGCGCTCCCATCGCTGGGGAAACAGCCGTACGCTCTGCGGTCGCCGGGCACGGCATAAAGCGCGCAGCGGTTGGACTCAGGCGTGAGCGCGCCTTGAAAGGAGCCAGCAAAACACTGGCTCATCACGAGCACCGTGTGCGTCGTCGCCGGCACCTGGTCGAGGAGCTTCGCGAGCTCGGCGGGGCTGAGCTCCTCGTGCCACAGCGAGAGCGCGTCCCGCGAGCCGTGGTCCGTGACGTAGAAGAGCAGCGAGTCGCCCTCGCGAAAGCGCGTGTCACCGAGCCAGCGCTTCAGCGCGTCCCGCGTCGCCGGCTGCCGGGCCACGTCCCACTCGGAGTCGCGCGGCGTCGGCGCGAGCAGCTCCTCGTACTCGGTGCCGACGAGCAGCCACTGCACGCCGTCGTCAGCGGGCATCGCGAGCTGATCCGGCGCGGGATCACCACCGTCCGCGTCGAAGATCGCGATGGCCTCGGGCGCGAAGCCGCGCAGGAGGAGCGCCGCCCGCGTCTCCTGCAAGTGCTGAAGGTGCGAGGAGTAGTTCCGCAGCGGCTCCGCCCCGCCGTTCACCAGCACCGCATAAGCCGTGGGCGCCTTCGCGGGGCGCGGCGCGGACCTCGCGGAGCGCGGCGACGCCGCTGGTGCGCGGACCGGGGACGACTGCAGCGGCGCGCAGCCCAGCAGCGCGAGGAGGGCGAGGACGATCATGCGGGCTCCCGTGGCGGGCGAGCTTTTACCACGGGGAGCCGCGAGCGCGGTTGACAGCGCTGAACAGCTCGAAGCCGTCTGGCCGCTATTCGGGGAGGTTCGCGAGGCGCTGCTTCGCGGCGGGCCCGACGCTCATGGGGTGGTCGTCCGTGGGTCGGTGGCTTGAAAATGTCGTTCCACCTCGCGCAAGGACGCCGCCGGGCTGCGAGCCTTGGGGCCAACGCGTCGGCGGCCGGCCGACCATGAGCGGGCGATCTAGTTGCGGATATAGGAGTTTTCACCGAGAACAAGGCGCGACGTGTCGGCGTCCCACGAGCCCGCGAGCTCCCGCGCACCCTGCGCAATCACCACGTGCTTGCCCGAGCAGGTGTAGGGGTACGTCTCGACGTAGTCGGACTGATAGATGTCCGCGACCCCGTCGTAAAGCCAGATCTCTTTTGTGCACCTTCCGGACGGATTCTCGGCGTTTGCACCGCAATCATACGAGGTATCCTGGCGGAAGGACGCAGGTTCTGCGAAGAAGCAGGGGCGAGACCCCACGGCGTCACAGCCAACGAGCGCGAGGATGGCGGATATCAGCATCAACACCTCATATTAGGGCGCTTCCATGAGTAACTCAGCGCCACTATCGACGTCCACCCCCGTATGACAGCACCGAGAGGCCGCGGCGCCGCCCCCAACGCCGGCCGAGCACTAGGATAAGCTCGAATCGAGCGGCACCCCAAAGAGGACGGGGGTGAATCTAGCGGTGACGGCCGTCACGCGCGGTCATCGCCTCGAAAGTCGACGTTTGTTCGTTGACGATTTCGCTCGGTCCGCGCCAAGTGCTCGATTCAACCCGTTCCTGATCCGGGGGGTGCTCGATTCGGGCCAGTCCTAATGCAGCGGGACCGCTCTCACCCGCAGTACCCGGCGAGCTCCACGTAGGCCCGCCCGGTGGCGTCACCTGTCACGACGTTCGCGCCCTCCCAGTAGGTCTCGCGGTCGTTGTAGAGCTCTTGGTCGAGGCGCACGGGGGTGAGCTCGAAGGTCTCGCCGAGCACGGTGACGGTCCAGCCCATCGGGTAGGTGCAGTCGCTGTGGGGGCTGGTCCAGGTGTCGTGCGAGACGACCTGAATGTCGGCCGCCGCGAGCTCCTGCGTGCCGCAGTCCGCGCCGGTGATCGAGCCGCCGACGACCTCGCCGCCGCCGTGGGTGAGGAAGAGCATGACCTCGCGGTCGTCGTCGAGCTGGATGGCGAACCAGTCCCAGCCCGCCGCCGTCATCTGCGCGAGCTGGCCCCACTGGTGGTCCATCCAGCCGGTGCCGAGCACCACGCGCTGCTCGCCGTCCACCGTCATCACACCGCTGACGCTCATGCGTTCCCGGCTGTAATACCAGGTGTATCCGCCAATGTCGTACTCTTGGTAGCCGTCGCCGTGTTGAAAGACCGTCGGCTTGTTGCTCGTGAGGGTCAGGTCCAAGCCGTAGGTCTGCGCTGCGCCCACTAGGTGATCGACGCCGCCGACGCCCGTCGCGCTGTCCGCGCCCACCGCGAGCTGAAAGCCCTCACCCGACATCTGCGGGATGACCTCCTCGTGGGCGTACTCGAAGGCGAAGTCGTCCGCGTCGATGTCGGTGACCGCGACGTGCGCCATGGTCGCGTCGTAGACGCCCATCTGAAAGACGAAGAAGGTCTCTTCGAAGCCGTACCACCGGCCCTGATCGTCGGTGAGGTGTCCGGTCCAGTACCACCACTCGATGGACTCGTCGTGCACCGCTTCGTCCGCGGGCAGCGTCACCTGCCCGATCGGGGCGAGGTCGCAGTAGGTCGGCGCGGGCGTGCAGCCAGCGAGGGCGAGCAGAAGAGCGAGCATTCAAGCCTCGGGGATGTAGGTTGGGGTTCGGCTGGATAACGGGCTCGCCATGACCGTGCGCTTCACCTCTGACGCCGCTCGCGCGCTGCGCGAGGCTATCCACGAAGCCGGCGGGGTCGAGGTCTTCGCCATCGGTCACGTCGAGCGAAAGCGCGTGACCACGGTCGAGATCGCGTGTCGCGGGCAGATCGACGCCGTGCCCGCGCTGCTGGAGCGGCCGCGCACCGGACAGGTCGTCATTCACAACCACCCCTCCGGCGATCTGCGCCCAAGCGACGCGGACATGGCGCTCGCGGCCCGCTATGGCGACGACGGCGTGGGCGTCGTCATCGTGAACAGCACGGTCGACGCCGACAACTGGGTGGTCGAGCCGCACGCCGTGCGCTCCGTGCCGGTCACCGCCGACGACGTGGAGCGCGTCTTCCACGAGCTGCTGCCCCGCGTACTACCCGGGTTTGAGGCCCGCGAAGCGCAGCTGGACATGGCTCGGCACGTCGCCGCCAGCCTCAGCGACGACACCCCCCTCGTGTGCGAGGCCGGCACCGGCACCGGCAAGTCCCTCGCTTACCTCGTGCCCGCCGCCCTGTGGGCGCTCGCGAACGACTCCAAGGTCATCGTCTCGACCCACACCAAGGCGTTGCAAGATCAGCTCTTGAGCTCCGACCTGCCGCTGCTCAAGGCCGCGGGCCTCGCCGCGCGCGTGGCGGCGCTCAAGGGGCGCGGGAACTACCTCTGCAAGCGACGACTCGAGCTCGTCGCGGCCGAGGAGCGCGACCCGGGCGACCCCGACCACGTCGATCTGAACGCGCTCGTCGACTGGGCCCGCACCACCGCGTCGGGCTTGAGCTCCGAGCTGCAGGTGAGCGACCGCGTGTGGGAGCAGGTCGAGTCCGACCCCGACCTCACCCTGCGCGTGCGCTGCCCGCACTACGCGAGCTGCCACTACTACGTCGCGCGACGCGAGGCGGCGGGGGCGCACATCGTCGTCGTGAACCACGCGCTGCTGCTCGCCGACCGCGTCATTCGCGACGCCGGGGGCGGCGGCGTCATCCCCACCTACCACCGCGTCATCCTGGACGAGGCCCACCACCTCGAGCGCGCGGCCACCGGCGCCATCGGCCAACGGCTCGGGCTCACCGGCATCCGCCGCGCCATCGGCCCGCTGCTCACCCGCCGCCGCCGGGGCGCGCTGGAGCGGCTCGTCGCGGCGGAGAACGGCGCCCAGCCGCTCCTCGACCTCGGGGTGCGCGACGAGCTCTCCGGGCGGGCGGCGCAGGTCGAGCATCAGGTGCAGGGGCTGCGCGAGCGGGCCGCCGAGGTGCTCGCCACCACCGCCGACGCCCTCATCGACGAGCACCACCATCCGCGCCGCTTATCCGCTGAGACCCTGGCGGATCCTGCGTGGTCGGACGTAGCCGAGCCCGGCGTCGTCGAGCTGCTCGACCTGCTCGACGCGGCGGCGAACGACGTCAACGCCGTGCTCGAGCTCTTCGACGGCCAGCAGCCGCCCCCCGAGCGCATGCCGCCGCTCTTGGACCTCAAGCGCTCGGCGCGCCGCTTTCGCGCGCAGGCCGACACCGTGCGCGCCGTGCTCGCCGAAGGCGACCGCGACTGCCGCTGGGTCGAAGCGAACCCCGGCCGCGATGGCAGCATCTACGCCCAGCTCGCCACCGGCCCCATCGACGTCGCCCCCACGCTTCGCCGCATCCTGTGGGACGCCCTGCCCGGCACCACCGCCACCTCAGCGACGCTCACCGTCGCCAACCGCTTCGAGCACTGGCAGTTTCAGGTCGGCCTCGACCGCGAGACGCCCTCACACACCTTCCCCTCGCCCTTCAACCACGAGCGCCAAGCGCTGCTCGCCGTCGCCCGCGACCTGCCCGATCCGGCGCACTCCGACTTTATGGCCGCCACCAGCAAGGCCATCGTGCAAGCCGTGCGCGCCAGCGGCGGCGGCGCCTTCGTGCTCTGCACCAGCTACGCGGCGGTCGATCACTACACGCGCGCGCTGCGAGCGGCCCTCCCGGCCTCCGTGCCCGTCCTCGCCCAGCGCGGCGCCGGCCAGCGCGACCTCGTCGAGCGCTTTCGCTCGCATGGGAACGCCGTCCTCGTCGGCACCGACAGCTTCTGGGAGGGCGTCGACGTGCGCGGCGACGCCCTGCGCCTAGTCATCATCCCGCGCTTGCCCTTCCGCGTGCCCACCGACCCCATCCACCAGGCGCGACACGAGCGCCTCACCGCGCGCGGCGTCGACCCGTTCCGAAACTACACGCTGCCCGAGGCCGCCCTCAAGCTCAAGCAGGGCTACGGCCGCCTGCTGCGCTCCACCACCGACCGCGGCGTGGTGCTCCTACTCGACCGCCGCTTGCACGACCGCACCTACGGCCGCGTGCTCATCGCCTCCTTGCCCCCCGCGCGGCGCCTCAGCGCGCCCTGGGAGCGGCTCCTCGGCGAGATCGAGCGCTTTTTCAGGTAGAACGCTCGGGAGCGCTCAGCTCTGGGCGTAGGCGACGGCCTCGGCGGTGTGCTTGGCGAGGATCGCGCCCCAGTCACCCGTGACCACCAGCTGGCGGGCGATGCTGTACAGGCCCGCGAGCGAGCGGTGCAGGTAGAGCATCTCGGCGGGGGCCCGCACCTCGGGGTGGCGCAGGATCTCGCGAATCGCTGGCGTGAGGCGGTCCATCGTGGAGTCGTGGTGCCCGCCGATGGTGTACTCGCCCACTTGAAACGGCCCCGACATGACCGTGGCGAAGTGCCAGATCGCGTCGGCCGCAGCTTGGGAGTCACCCGTCAACGCGCCAATATCGCGGCACCCCTGCATCATGCCGTCGCGGTCCCCGTGGTAGGCAGCGAGCGCCGCGCGCGCGTACGCGCCGATCCAGAAGGGGTCAAAGCGCTTCACGCAGCCGAAGTCCACCATGCCCACGCGGCCGTCGGGCTCGAAGAGGTAGTTTCCAGGGTGCGGATCGGCGTGGAGCGTGCGGTGGCGAAAGGCGCTCTCGTAGTAGACCTGCGCCAAGGTGACCCCGGCGCGCTGGCGGGCCTCGGGCGAGGCGTGCTTGAGGAAGGCGTCCAGGTGGACCCCGGGCATGCGGTCCATCGTGAGCACGCGCTCCGAGCAGTGGTCCGAGTAGAGCCGCGGGATGCGCACGCGCGGATCGTCACCGAACAGCTCCACAAACGCCTGGATGTTCGCGGCTTCTTGGTAGTAGTCCAGCTCTTCGACCAGGCGATCCTGAATCTCAACGAAGATGGCGTCGAGCTCCTCGCGCGGGCGCCGCAGGATTCGCCCGCCGACAAGCAGCGTCTTGAGCGCCATCATGTCGGTAGACACGCTCTGATCGATGCCGTCGTGGAGCACCTTTACGACGACCTCGGTGCCATCGTGCAGATGCCCGACGTGCGCCTGCGCCAAGCTGGCGGTGCCGAGCGGCTTGGGGTCCAGGTCCGCGAAGAGCGTCGCGAGCGGGGCTTCCAGTTCGCGCTCAATGGTGTCGCGGACGTGCTCGAAGGGCACCGGCTCGGCGTCGTTGTTGAGGCGCGAGAGGATGCGCTGCACGTCCGGCGGCAGGTCCAGGGTGCCAGCGGCGACGGCGACCGACTGGCCGAGCTTCATCGCGGCGCCCTTCATGCTGGCGAGGACATCAGCGACGCGCTCCGCGTTGTCGATGTGCAGCTTGTCCATCGCCTCGCGCTCGCCCTCGCGACCGCGAAACACGCCCCGCACGGCCTCGCCCAAGTAGGACGACGAGACGCGGCTCGTCAGCCCGCCTAGACGGGCCAAGCGCGCGAGTCGGCTCGTGGGGGACTTGACCATAGAGCGGTCGTAACCCACGCCGCGCGCTGGTAACATGGCCCAATGTCGCTCTTGCTCGCCCTGCTCACCCAGCTCGCCCTCGCGGTGCCCCACATAGACCCCCCAAGCCTGCTCTACGAGTGGCACATCAGCCGCGACGAGCTCCCGCAAGCCTCGCTGCGCGCCTTGCACGTCGCGCGCTTTACCGTGCCCGCCAGCCTGATGGTCGACGGCGATCCGCACAGCGACCGCGTCACAGTGCCGGTCACCGCCTACCTCTACCAGCACCACACGCACGGCTTGGTGCTCATCGACCCTGCCTTCGGCGAGCGCACTCAGCAAGACCCCGATGACCTGCCCGGCGAGCGCTTTGCGCGCCGACACGGGCTGGTGATGGGCGCGACGGCGCGTGATCAGATCCTCGCGGCGGGCCTCGATCCCAACGACGTCCACCACATCATCGTCACCCACCTTCACGCCGATCACGCTGCGGCGATCGAGGACTTTCCCAACGCGACGCTCTGGGTCGCCGAGGCCGAGTGGAAGCGCGCGCAGCGCAGACACGGCCCCTACCGGCCCAGCGCTTACGCCAAGCACGGCGACGTGCAAACCATACGGTTTAACGCCGCGAACAACCTGCAACCCTACGGTGCTTTCGAGGACCACGTGGACCTCTTTGGCGACGGCGGGCTCATCCTCTTGCCGACACCTGGCCCGACGCCGGGGCATCTGTCGGTGCTCGTGAACCTGTATGGCGGCTCCTACCTCATCACGGGAGACGTGGCCTGGCGGGACGCGAACTGGCAGCAACCGGCTCCAAAGGGCATGTGGTACCGTACCTTTCACGAGGACAACTGGGCAGAGTGCGTGCGCAGCGGCTACCGCATCCGCGACTGGACGCAGCGCTACCCCGAGCTGCACATCCTCGCCGCGCACGAGCCCGAGAACCTCAACCGCCTGCCGCCCTTCCCCGACACAATGCGCTGACAAAGAGCGGGCCTACACCCCCGCACCTTCGCTGGGGAGCGGCTTTGCGCTGTTCAGCGGGCCCGTCGCGCTGCTACTGTGGGCGTGGAGGTCCTTTGTTTCCTCGCGCTGACTTCCCGTGGGTCTGTAGGCTCCACCCCGACACGCGCACCCTTGAGCTGTGGGAGTACTACGAGCTCACGCACTCGCTGCACTTCGACGCCGATGGGCGCGGCCCGGCGTGTGAGTGCGCGTCGTATTGGGAGCTTAGCCGCACCTTCCCAACGGCTTGGCCTGAGCCCACACCCGGCCGCGCCCCCACGGCGCTGACTGGCTCCGTGCTCGCCGCCATTCACCGCGCCTTCGGCGGCGCCCCCGCTAGCCCGCTGTTCGCAGCGCCCCGAGAGCACGCAGAGACGGTGTCCATCCTGCAGCTCGGCGAGCTCGAGCTGTGGCTGCCCGACGCCCCCCTCGCCGAAGGCGGCGCGCTCGCCCTCCGCGACGCGACGGGCCTCGTCGGCTTTGTCGATCTGCGCGACTTCGTGACGCCCGACATCGCGCAGCAGCTGCTCGCGCACGGGAACCCTGACCTCGACCTGCGCGTGCTCGACGACCACAGCACCTACCGCACCATGCGCGTCGTCGCGTCGGTGACCAGCCCCGAGATGGAGTGCACGCTGGACGAGGCGCACGAGGTCGACGCGGACGCGGCGCTCGGCGCCGAGGTCTTCTGGCCGATGCCGCTGGAGTGGGCCTCGCTCGTGCTTCACTGGATCGGCCGCCCCCACGTGCTGCACGGTGAGTCGTCCGCCTCCGCATGAGCGACCTCGACGGCCAGAAGCGCGCGCTGCGCCGCGAGCTCCGCGCCCAGCGCGCCGCCCTCCCCGAGGCCGAACGAGCGGCGGCCTCCGCGCGCATCTGCGAGGCCATCGAGGCGCTCCCCGCCTGGGCCTCAGCGACCGTCGTCGCGATCTTCTTGCCCCTGCCCGCCGAGGTCGACCTGCGGGCGCTCATCGGGGGCGAGCGCCGCTTCGCGCTGCCCGTCGTCCTCGCCCGCCATCAGCCGCTTGTCTTTCGCGCCTACCGCGACGGCGACCCGCTCGTCGCCAGCACCTTTGGGGTGGCGGAGCCCACCGACGCCGCGCCGCATGTGCCCCTCGACGCCATCGACCTGGTCGTGGTGCCGGCCCTCTCCATCGACGACCTCGGGCTCCGCCTGGGCTACGGCGGCGGCTTCTACGACCGCACCCTGCCGCTCATGACCCGCGCGACGCGCGTCGGCGCCTGCTTCGAGGCGCTGCGGCGGCACCGTTTGCCGGCCGGAGACCTCGACGAGCCGCTCCACGTCGTCGTGAGCGAGGCGTCGACGCGCACCGTTGAAGTCTAAGGGCTTGTAGATACATACCCACTCGGTCCGTCGGCCAGCCTTCACCTCGCCCTCACGCCCATAGGTCGTGACAGACCGCTGTCCGGCGGGCTGCTAACTAGTCGGGATACCTGTTTCCCGCATTGCCTGCCGACGGTCAGCTCGTGGGGTCGTTCCCCCTTGGGGGCCAAGAACCTCTCCACCCTGCCTGACAGCTCCCCGCTTCTCAACTACCTCCCCCGTCTTCGCAAACAACCAAGGAGGCTCCTCCTTCAGCAGCTCCACCGGCCCGGCAGCCAGCTCCTCCTCGGTCACGCTCGCGGCGCGGCGCCGGAGCGCCTGCAGCTCAGCCAGCGTCTCCTCCGCCTCGATCACACCCTCCACGTCGCCCGACGCAGCGAAGCGCGCGCGAAGCTCCATGTGCGCGTCGATCTCCAGCCACGGCTTCGTCTTGTACAGCTCCAGCTGCTGCGCCTGGTGGCCCGCCTCGCCCATCGCGCGCCACGCCGCCTTGTCCGGCACCGCGTCGTAGAGCTTCCAAACCAGCTCACCCTTCGACGCCGAGAACAGCTGCTCCAGGTGGACCGTCTCCTCCGCGATGTCCT
>Ga0210033_1001955_pt1 | contig 18209 bp, 15 predicted proteins | sample CryGeymeta201501_FD_185465 | JGI IMG/M metagenome (GOLD analysis project Ga0210033, IMG submission 185465) | Groundwater microbial communities from Crystal Geyser aquifers in Utah, USA - Crystal Geyser metaG 2015-01 (SPAdes) (version 2) | ecosystem: Environmental > Aquatic > Deep subsurface >... | reverse complement strand
CGCATGCAATCGATCTTCCACCCACTGCCGACGATGCTCAAACGAGCGCTCGGACCAGCGATCCACTCCGCACAAAAACGCACGGCGCACGCAACGCGAAACGCAATGATAAGTGCCTGGCGATCCAGGTGGAACGAGTTGGCTGCGGGGATAAGTCATGGCCGACAGCGTGCCAGTACCGTTCTACCAAGTCCCTCGGACAATGGCGCGATTTTGGCTAGGATTTTTCTGAAAAGTGGGTGTCCGGTGCTCCTCGCGGTGTTCCTCCTCCGCTGTTCCTCAAAAACGCACGGCGCACGCAACGCGAAACGCAATGATAAGTGCCTGGCGATCCAGGTGGAACGAGTTGGCTGCGGGGATAAGTCATGGCCGACAGCTTGCCAGTACCGTTCTGCCAAGTCCCTCGGACAATGGCGCGATTTTGGCTAGGGCATTTCGGAAGATTGGGTGTCCGGTGCTCCTTCTCGGTGCTCCTTCCGCGGAGCTCCATCCGGTGCTCCATCTGAAAAGTGGGTGTCCGGTGCTCCCTCGGTGCTCCCTCGGTGCTCCCTCCGGTGCTCCCCCGGTGCCCCGGTGCTCCCTTCCGGTGCTCCTGGTGTCCGGTGCTCCTGTCTGAAAAGTGGGTGTCCGGTGCTCCCCCCTCGGTGCTCCCTTCCGGTGCTCCCTCCCCCCTCGGCGCTCCCTTCCGGTGCTCCCTCCCGGTGCTCCTGTCTGAAAAGTGGGTGTCCGGTGCTCCCGCCCCCTCCCGGTGCTCCCTCCCGGTGCTCCTGTCTGAAAAGTGGGTGTCCGGTGCTCCCCTCCCGCCCCCTCCCGGTGCTCCCTCCCGGTGCTCCTGTCTGAAAAGTGGGTGTCCGGTGCTCCCGCCGGTGCTCCCGACATGAAAAGTGGGTGTCCGGTGCTCCCCCGGTGCTCCTGTCTGAAAAGTGGGTGTCCGGTGCTCCCCCGGTGCTCCTGGTGTCCGGTGCTCCTGTCTGAAAAGTGGGTGTCCGGTGCTCCCTCGGTGCTCCCCGCTGAAAAGTGGGTGTCCGGTGCTCCTCCACTCCTGTCTGAAAAGTGGGTGTCCGGTGCTCCCCCCTCGGTGCTCCCTTCCGGTGCTCCCTCCCGGTGCTCCTGTCTAAAAAGTGGGTGTCCGGTGCTCCCGACATGAAAAGTGGGTGTCCGGTGCTCCCCCCCCCGGTGCTCCCTCCGGTGCTCCCGACAGGCATGGCCCGCGCCTTCGGCACCGGTTATTTCCATTCCGCGGTCCGCAGTCCGCCCACTTCGGCGAAGTGCGCGTCGCGCGTCCATAGTTCTGCGTTGTGTTCAAGGGCGTGACTAGCGATCCAAGTGTCGTTGGTCGGGATTTTCCGGCCCAGGCGCCGCAGTTCCGCAGACAACGCCCCGTAGCGGTGCGTCGTGGCCCGCGTGATCGGCAGAAAATCCACGTAAGGCTCGGCAAGAAATTCGTCGAGGGTTGCCCGGTTTTCGGCATACCGATTGCCATGGCGGAACCCGTATTCGAGTTCTCCGACGACGATTGCCGACATCAATAGGCGTTCGATCCGTCCGAGCCGAAGCCGGATTCCTCGTTCGCCGCGAACCAGGGCGGTGTAGGCGTTGGTATCGAGCAGGGCAATCACGGTTGCAGATCGAGATCTGCTTTACGCATGTCGGCAACGGCTTTGTCGGTCGCCTTCACATCGCCCACGCTCATGCGCCCGGCAAACCGATTGAGCGCGTCGTCACCAATCGGCCGCGACGGCGAAACATCACGCTCCAGTCCGGCGCCGCGTCGCATAAGTTGCAGCGCCGCCTTGTTGAGCGATGTCGCATTGCGTCGTGCCAGTTCGCGAAGGTGCTTCTCCAGTTCCGAATCAAAACCGCGCAGCGTGAGCTGAGTCATAGCCATCTCCGATGAGTCGGGCGACTCATTCTGACTCACTGGGCGCGAGCGCGTCAACGGAATCTGACTTTGGCGGCGCTTACCCAGCGCGATCACTTGGGCTTAAGCGCAGCGCTGCCCAACATCTCGCAAGCCGAAAGCACCGCTGACGATCATGACCACCGCAATCCTGATGTTGGGGTTCGGCTGCGCCTCACCACCAACCTATGCGGTGGATGATGGATTTGTTGGTGTGACCGGCTGCCGGTGTTGGGGTGACCGGCATGCGCCGTTGACAACCGGCTGCGCCTACACACCACCAACCTATGCTGGATGATGGATTTGTCGGGGTGACCGGCACCCGGTGTTGGGGTTCGGCTACGCCTCACCACCAACCTATGTTGGATGATGGATTTATCGGGGTGACTGGCAGCCGGTGTTGGGGTGACCGGCAGCCGCCGTTGACAACCGGCTGCGCCTCACCACCCACCGATGCGCACCCACCGATGCGCACCAGCCTGTGCATTGGACGATGGGCCGGTTGGGGTGGCCGACAGCTGCCGATGAAACCTGGTTGGCGGTGCCGGAAAATCAGCTTCGATCCGGCGCGCGGCGGAACGGTTGCGCGAGCAAGGCGGTGAGGCGTTGTTCGGCCGGTGGGCGAAATTGGTCCAGGCCGATCAGCATGTCGGCGGGCGCGCCCTTTGCCTGGTTGACGTAGCTGCCAAACAGGCGATCCCATAGCGACAGGATGTTACCGTAGTTGGAATCGGTTTCGGCGCGCACTACCGAGTGATGGATGCGGTGCATTTCCGGGGTGACCAGGCATCGGCGCAGCGCCTGGTCGATGCCCGCCGGCAGGGCGATGTTGCCGTGGGTCCACAGCGCAAACGCCAGCAGCAGCGATTCGTAGACGGCGACCACCACCGGCGCGGCGCCGAGCGCGGCGATGACGGCGAGTTTGTAGACCATCGACAACACCATTTCGAACGGATGGAAGCGCACCGCCAGGCTGACATCAAAGCCGGTGTCGCTGTGGTGCACGCGATGCAGGCGCCACAACCAGGCGTAGCGATGCATCAGCCGATGCTGGCCGTAGATGGCGGCATCCAGCGCGGCAATGCTGATCAGCGCTTCGATCCAGAACGGCCACGACAACCGATTGAACAGGCCGATGCCGAGCGCGGCGATGATCGCTGCAAACGCCGATGCGGCGAGTGGAATCGCCAGCCGCAACGCCAGCGTGGAGACCGCACTGAGCGCCAGGTTGTGCGCCCAGCGCGGCCAATACGGCAACCGCCGACGGCGTGGGATTAGGCGTTCGAGCAACGCCAGCAACAGTAGTCCGCCGACAAATACCGAGAGCCGAAACCAGGCTTCATGCTGGAGCAAGGCCGCCGACATCACGCGAATGGCCTCGCCGACGCTTGGCAGTCGACGGCGCTGACCGGCGCCGCCGGGTCTCGCCACGCGGCGTCGTCAAGTTGCTCCATAAAACTCAGCAATCGCTGCTGCGCCGGTGTCGGCGCGGCCAATTGACGCAGCGCTTGCTGGCATGGCGGCCAGTCGGCCGCCGTATCGACATCGCCCAGAACACCGAGCTCCAGCCAGTCTCCACAGTTTTGCATCTGCGCGCGAAATTGTTGCGCGCTGTCGGCCTGACTGTAGGTCACGGCTTCCCAATTCGCTGTGGCCAGCGGCCGATTGCTGCCAAATAACCAGAAGCCGCCATCGGTGGCCAGGCCGATCACCGCACGCGGCAACGGCGATTGCAACCAGCACGCCGCGCGCCGCAGTTCGTCGGCAGCCAGTTGCGGGGCGTCGGCGCCGATCAACAACGCAAAGCCATGGCGCTCGAGCAATTGCCGATGCACCCGCGCCATACGGGTGCCGAGGCCGCCCTCGCCCTGACCGATGCGGGCGGCACCGCGCCAGGCGGGATCGTCGAGCGCCGCCGCTTCGGCAATCGCCCAGTAAACGTGCAGGCCAACGTTGGCCGCGGCGGTCTCGGCCACTTCCATCACAGCAACGGCGGCGGCTTGATACCAGCCAGTCGCGGCGCTGCCACCAATACCAGCAGCAAGCCTGGTTTTCAGCGCAGAATGGCCGGGCGTCTTGACGAAAATGGCCAACCCACCCGAGCCCGCCCGATGCGGCGGAGCACGGCTCGCAGCAGCGAACCTTCGCGCCTGTTGCCAGCTCGCCAGCAGGTGCCGGAAGGTCGTCGCCCACCAGCCGTGTTCGCGATATTTGCGTGCGCTGGTGTGGATGGCGACAGCCACGCGACGCTGGCCAAGGCCGGCCCGTCGCGCCCGCCAGACCAGGTCATGATCCTCCCCCCAGGCAACCGCCGGATCAAAACCGCCAAGGGCGGCAAAATCGCTCGCCGCCAGAAACAATCCCTGATCGCCAAAAGGCAAGCCAAGGTAACGACTGCGCCAATTGGCGCCGACGGCGTTGAGCCCCATCCACCGCGGGCCATCGTCGGCGAACGCCAGATCGAAATAGCCGAGCCGGCCGGGCAATTCGGCGAGCGCTGCGGCCAATGGCGCCCAGGTCTTTGCCGATAGCCGCGAGTCGGCGTGCAGAAACCACAGCACGCGGCCGTTCGCCGCCGCCGCTCCGGCGTTTTGTTGCAGCGCGCGTCCGCGTGGGCACTCGATCCACTGCACACGGGCCGACCGTGCCGCCGTCCATGCCGCCCAATCGGTCGGCGCGGTATTCCCATTACACGCCACCAGGATCACTTCTGCGCTACTCGGCAACTCGGTCAGGTCGCCGAGCAAAGCCCGCCAATCGGCCTCGCCCGGCCCGAGCGGAATGATGATCGACAGCTCGGCCAGCGACGCCATGATTCAGCAGCACGCACCGCTGGTCGCGGCGGCAGCGTTCGGTCCGGGAGCGCAGTCGTACAAACCGAAATGCACGGTCTTTTCGCCGGCAATGCGAAAATGCCTGGCGTAGCGAGTGCGCCCGAGCATGTCGGCGGTGTTGCCGCAGACGGTCATCGGTTTGCCGGTTTCCAGATGGTGGTGGTCATCCAAATCGAATGCATGCGGCAGCTCGGCAATGCTGCCCTGATACCAGGCGACCTGGCCGAAGTCTTCGCAGCGATCTTCCAGATCGAGCTTGAAGGCGCGCACGGTGACCGAACGAAACCGCACGTGGCCGATCTTTTGTTGCAGGGCCGGATCATCGACGACAATGGCCGATTCGCTGACTACCCGCACATCGGCGCAGCCGATTTCCTGCATCAGCCGGCGGAAGTCTTCCCAATACATGGCGCCGCCCAGACATTCGCCCAACAGCACCGGATCGGCACGCAGCTCGGCGGCAATCCGCCGATCGGCGAACACGTCCGAAAAATACAGCTCGCCGCCAGCTTTGAGCACGCGAAAAATCTCCCGCAGCACGCGCGGTTTTTCCGGTGACAGATTGATCACACAGTTGGAGACCACGACATCGATGCTGGCATCGGCGATACCCGCGCTGGAAAGATCTTCGATCAAGCCATCCTTGAAACTGACATTGCTGTGATCGTGACCAAAACGCTCGGCGTGCCAGGACTGGTAGCGGCGCGCGAGTTGCAGTTGTTCCGGGGTCATGTCGACGCCGATCACCTGGCCGTTGGGCCCCACCAGTTGCGACAGCACGTAGCAATCGCGGCCGCTGCCACAACCGAGATCGAGCACCGTGCAATCGGCCAGGGCCGGTGGCATCGGCGAGCCACAGCCGTAATAGCGATCACGAATTTCCTCGTGGACCTGGCTGATCAACGGGCGCAAATGCAGCGGCACCGATTCCAGCGTGCAGCAGGCGTTGGTCTTCAGGTCGCGCGAGGAGGTGAGGGTTTTGCCGTAATACTCGGCAACGGTTTGATGGGTGTCGGCGGGCAGGATTTCGGAGGGCATGAGGTTTCCTTGAAGCAGATTGAACAATATTTTAGTGACCAAAGTTGCAGGCTAGCCACGGCGCCAGCGAAAAAATCGTTCCGACCAGCGCAGCGCGGCCTGCGGCGCGTGCGCGCGCTTCCAGTTGCCGGCGGCGTATTTGTTGGCTTCGGCCAGGGTCGGATAAATGTGGATGGTGCCAAGAATTTTGTTCAGGCCAATTTTGTATTTCATCGCCAGCACAAACTCAGCGAGCAAATCGCCCGCGTGCGCGCCGACGATGGTGGCGCCGAGGATGCGGTCGCTGCCCGGTGCGGTGAGCACTTTGACGAAGCCGACATCGCTGCCGTCGGCAATGGCGCGATCCAGATCGTCGATGCCATAGCGGGTAACTTCGACGCTGATATTTTGCGTGCGTGCCTCGTCTTCCGAGAGGCCGACGCGGGCGACTTCGGGCTCGGTGAAAGTGGCCCAGGGGATCACCCGGTAGTCCACCGGAAAACTCCAGAACGGCGCCAGCAGCGCATTGATCGAAGCGAACCAGGCTTGATGCGCGGCAAAATGGGTGAACTGGTGGGGGCCGGTCACATCGCCGCAGACAAAAATGTTCGGGAAATTGGTCGCCAGCCAGCGATCCGCCGTGATCGTGCCATGCGGGCTGATGCGCACGCCCAGTTCCTGTAGACCGAAACCCTCGACATTGGCTTGCCGACCCAAGGCAATCAGCACGCGATCAAAGCCAATCCGTACTTCGTTGCCATCGAATCGACAAACCAATTGCTGGCCGGCCTCGGTGTTTTCGAAGCGCAACGCCTGGTGGCTGAGGCGCAGGTCGATGCCTTCCTGCAAAAATTGGGCGCTGACCAGCGCCGCCGCATCGGCGTCTTCGCGCGGCATCAACCGTGCGGCACGGCCGACCAGCGTGACCTTGGCACCGAGGCGTGCGAACGCCTGCGACAACTCACAACCGATCGGCCCACCGCCGAGCACCAGCAAGCGTTCCGGCAGTTGTCGCAAGGACCAGACGGTATCGCTGGTCAACGCTGCCACCTGATCGAGACCCGCCATATTGGGCAGCAGCGGCCGTGCGCCGCTGGCGATAATCAGACTGCGGGCACTGAGGCGCTGGCCGTTGATCTCGACCACCCACGGCGACACCACTCTGGCTTCGCCGATTTTTACGTCGACCCCCAGGCTTTGGTAGCGCTCGACCGAATCGTGTGGCCGCACCTTGCCGATCACCGCCTGCACGCGCTCCATCACCGTGGCGAACGCAAACTCGGCGTGCATCCGGTCGATGCCATAACGCTGGCAGTCATGCACTTCGGCCAACAAGCGCGCCGTGCGCAACAGCGCCTTGGAAGGCACGCAGCCAGTGTTCAAGCAGTCGCCACCCATTTGGTGGCGCTCGATCAACAGCACTTTGGACTTGACCGTGGCGGCGATGTAAGCGCTCACCAGACCGGCCGAACCGGCGCCGATCACAATCAGGTTGTAGTCAAAATGGCGCGGTTTTTGGTGGCCACGATAAATCCGGCGCGCCCAAATCGCATTCAACAAACGACGCAGCAACATCGGTAAAACCCCTAGCAGGGCAAAGCTGCCCAGCAGCGTGGGCGACAGAATATCGCGGGTGGACTCGATCCGCGCCAGTTGGGTACCGGCCAACGCGAACGTGGCAGAGACCGGCAACATGCCCAATTGGCTTACAACGGCATAGGTGCCGGTGCGCATCGGCGTCAGCCCCATCAACAGATTGATGATGAAAAATGGCAACACCGGGATCAACCGCAGCGAAAACAAATAGAAACCGCCGTCGCGCTCGATGCCAGCATTGACCTCGGCCAAACGTGCACCGAAGCGCGCCTGCACCCAGTCGCGCAACAAAAATCGCGAGCCAAGAAAGGCAATCACCGCGCCCAGCGTGCTGGCAAACGACACCAGCAAAGTGCCCGTCACCCAGCCGAACAAAGCGCCGCCAGCGATGGTCAACAGCATCGTGCCCGGCAAAAACAAAGCCGTCGCCACCACATAAGTCAAAAAAAATCCCATCATCCACAACAGTGGTTGTCGGGCCACACTGGCGGCCAGCAACGCCTGTTGCTGTTGCAAGTAGGCCAGATTCAGCCAGCGCCCCAGGTCCAGCCAAAACACCAGGCCCAGCAGCACCGCGATACCCAGCACGATGGCCAAGCGTAGGCGGCGTTTCGATGACGGTGGCGACGATGCTCGGGTAGTGGCCATCAACTCAAGCCAAGCCCGCAGCCGAAGGCCACCACGATCAAGCCGATGCCGAGCAACAGCCGACTGCCAAACCCGGCGTCGCCATTGACATAAGCGACGACGATTTTGCTGATCGAGTTGCTGCCCAACGCCAGCAGCAAACCCCAGCGTGCGTGGTCGCCATCCAGACTGCCGGCGCTGTGCAACTGCGCCAGCGAAGCAGCAGCGGAATGGGCATCGGCAAAACCAGCGATGCCCGCAGCGATCAGCGCCCCGGCTTGCCCCAGCCGGCTGGACAGCAGCGCCGAGAGCAGCAACACCAGCACCAGCACCGCCACCAGCAAGAGCGCCGCCCGTGGTTGAAAGGCACGGCCCCGGGTGATTGATTCGGCGCTGCCGCTCGGCGCCCGCCAGGCGTTGACGCTGGCCAATCCGCCGATCACGGCGGCAGTGACTCCGCTTAACCACAACGCCCACTGCAGGGTCGGCAACAAGGCCGGAGCGAGCACGCCCAGAATCAGCGCCAACATGACGATGGTCGCCACGTTGGACAGCAATGCCGCCGCCAGGGCGGCCGCGCGCTGGCTGGGATGGACCATGGCATGCGCCGCCATCGCCGCAATCGTGGCGGTCGAGGAGATAAAGCCACCGGCCAATCCGGCCATCGGCAAACCCAAACGCGGACCGAGCGCACGCTGACCGACATAGCCCAGCGCGTTGATCGCCAACACCAGCACCAGCAGGCGCCACAGCCGGTGCAGGTTGAAGACGCCCCAGGGATCGAGCGCACGATCTGGCAACATCGGCAGTACGATCAACACCGCGCCCAGCAGCAACAAGCCATCGTGCAGTTCGGTTGCCGACAAGGTCTCTTGTACAAAGCCGTGCAAGCGCGTTTTCGCCGACAGAATCAGCGCCACCGCCGCCCCCAAACCGGCGGCCAGAATCGGCTGCGGGCCAGCCAGCACGCCAAGCAGAAAAGTCGCGAACATGGCGATCTCGGTGGTCATGCCGGGATCGGTGCTCGCGCTGGCGCGATACGCCGCCAGCGCCGCCAGCGCAATGAACAGACCCGCCACCACGACCGCGTGCGCGCCGATGATGGCGGCGATCGCGCCACTCAGACTGATCAGCGTGAAGGTGCGCACCCCGGCCACACGCGGATGCCCAGGTTCGGCGTTGCGGCGCTCGCGCTCAATACCAATCAGCAGCCCGACCCCGCCGGCGGTCAGCAGCGCCAGCCAGGTCGGATTCACCACGGCCGACCGCAGCCGCCAGCGGCCCGATCGCCATGCCACCAACCGCGAACGGCGGCGGCGTACCGCGGGCGATGGAGATAGCCAAGCACTGCGCCCATGGGTTGCCTCTGGGTAAATCGGCCACTGCCGATGTAGTCAATCAAAATCGAACCTGCGCTCAGCGCCCGAAGGCGGCAAAACGGCGTTCATGATAGCCCCAGCCCGCCGAGCGCAGGCGGCGCGGCCAGCACAAGCCCGCACGCAACGCCTGGGCTCGGCTAGAATTGCCGCCCCCGCAGTCAGCACGGGTGCAGTTGATCTCGCCGGTATAGCTCAGTTGGTAGAGCAACCGCCTTGTAAGCGGTAGGTCCCCAGTTCGAATCCGGGTACCGGCACCATTCGCTGATCGCATCCCACCGGCTGCGGTTTGGCGGCCATTGCGGCTGGCGAGTAGCGGCCATTGATGCAACCACGAGGCGACGCATGAGCATCCAACAAAGCGTGCTGGAACTGATCGGCAACACGCCCATGGTCAAGGCGCAACGCCTCGACACCGGCTGCTGTGAGCTGTTTCTGAAATTGGAATGCGCCAATCCCGGAGGCTCGATCAAAGACCGCATCGGCCTGATGATGATCGACGCGGCCGAGCGCGAGGGCAAGATCCAGCCCGGCGACACCTTGGTCGAAGGCACCGCGGGCAACACCGGTTTGGGCCTGGCCCTGGTGGCACAACAGAAAGGCTATCGGCTGATCCTGGTGGTGCCGGACAAAATGAGCCGCGAGAAAATCTTCAACCTCAAGGCGATGGGCGCGGAAGTGGTGCTGACCCGCTCCGATGTCGCCAAAGGCCATCCGCAGTATTACCAGGACCTGGCCGCACAAATCGCCGCCGACACCCCCAACGCTTATTTCATCAATCAGTTCGGCAATCCCAACAACCCGCGCGCCCACGAAGAATCCACCGGTCCGGAGATTTTTCAGCAGATGGACGGCGCCATGGACGCGATCGTCTTCGGCGTCGGCAGCTCCGGCACGATGACCGGCCTATCGCGCTATTTTGCCCGCGTGGCACCCCATGTCGAGCTGGTGATCGCCGATCCGGTCGGCTCGATCCTGGCCCAATACATCAACGAGGGCGTGCTCTCGACCAAGAGCAGCAGTTGGCTGGTCGAGGGCATTGGCGAGGACTTTCTGCCACCGATCTCGGATTTTTCGCGGGTCAAAAAGGCCTATTCGATCAGCGACGCCGAGAGCTTTGCGGCGGGCCGCGAACTGTTGCGCAGCGAAGGCATTCTGGGTGGCTCGTCCACCGGCACGATTTTGTCGGCAGCGCTGAAATACTGCCACGAACAAACCGAAAAAAAGCGCGTCGTCGCCTTCGTCTGCGATACCGGCAACAAATATCTGTCGAAGATGTACAACGACTACTGGATGCTCGACAACGGCTTCATCGCCCGCGAAACCTTTGGCGATCTGCGCGACCTGATCGTGCGCCCGTACGCGCAACGCGACACCGTGGTGGTCGCTCCGCAAGACGCGCTTACCGTCGCCTACCAGCGCATGAAACTCTACGACGTGTCGCAACTGCCGGTGATCGACGACGAAAAAATTGTCGGCATCCTCGATGAATCCGACCTGCTGCTGCACGTCTATGGCAACGAAGCGCGCTTCCGCGATCCGGTCGCCACCGCCATGGTCAGCCGCCTCGATCTGATGGAGGTCAAAACCCCGGTCGAAGCCCTGCTGCCGGTATTCGACCGTGGCCACGTCGCCATCGTCGTCGATCAGCAGCGCTTTCTCGGCTTGATCACCCGCATCGACCTGCTCAACTACCTGCGCCGCCGCTCCAGTTGAGCACGGCAAATGGCGGGTTGGCCAACCCTGCTGTTGGCCGCCACCCGGCTGACGCCACCGCGGCTACGCCAGTGTTATTTTTTCTCTGGCAATACCACGCGCACATGCAGATCCTGCAATTGCACCTGCGGCACGACCGAGGGCGCGCCGGTCAGCAGGCAGGTCGCCGAGGCGGTCTTCGGGAAGGCAATGACATCGCGGATGGAATCGGTGCCGACCATCAACGCAGCAATGCGATCAATGCCGAAGGCGATGCCGGCATGCGGCGGAGCGCCGTATTTCAGCGCTTCCAGCAAGAAGCCAAACTTCAGCTCGGCTTCTTCCGGCGCGATCCCGAGCAGGTCGAACACCGCGCTTTGCAGGTCGGGGCGGTGGATACGGATCGAGCCACCGCCGATTTCGTTGCCGTTCAACACGCAGTCGTAGCCACGCGACACCGCGTTGATCGGATCGGCGCGCAGCACTTCCACGCTGTCCACCTTGGGCGCGGTGAACGGATGGTGCAAAGCGACGTAACGCTTGTCGGTGGCGTCGTACTCGAACATCGGGAAGTCGGTGACCCAGAGCGGCTTCCAGCCCGCCTTAATCTGTTTGAGATCACCGGCGACCTTGATGCGCAGCGCGCCCATGAAATCAGAAACGGTCTTCCACGGGCCGGCACCGAAGAACAAAAGATCGCCGGTCGCCGCACCGGTGGCGGCAAAAATGCCGTTGAGCGCCTGATCGTCGAGAAACTTGACGATCGGTGAGGTCAGTCCGTCGCGGCCTTTGGTCAGATCGTCGATGCGGATCCAGGCCAGGCCTTTGGCGCCGTAACGGGCGACATAGGGTGTCAGCTCATCGATCTGCTTGCGCGTCATCTGCTCGCCGCCGGGGACCCGCAGCACGGCGACGCGGCCGCCTTCATCATTGGCCGGACCGGAGAACACCTTGAACTCGACGTGGCGCAAATGTTCGGCGACATCGACCAACTCCCAGTCGATCCGCAGGTCGGGCTTGTCGGAACCAAAGCGCCGCATGGCATCGGCCCAGGTGATACGCGGAAACGGATCTTCGAGTTCGACGCCGATGACTTCCTTGAAGATGTGGCGGACCAAACCCTCGACCGTGCCCTGAACGACGCGCTCGTCGACAAAAGCGAACTCCATGTCGAGCTGGGTGAACTCCGGCTGGCGATCCGAGCGCAGGTCTTCGTCGCGGAAGCAACGCGCGATCTGGTAGTAGCGATCCATGCCGGCCATCATCAACAATTGCTTGAACAACTGCGGCGACTGCGGCAGCGCGTAAAATTCGCCGGCGTGGACGCGGCTTGGCACCAGGTAGTCGCGGGCGCCTTCGGGCGTGGCCTTGGTCAGGATCGGGGTTTCGATGTCCTGGAACTCGCGGGCATCCAGATAGCGCCGGATTTCCTGGGTCAGCCGCGTCCGCAAGCGCATTGCGTGCTGCATTTGCGGACGCCGGATATCCAGATAGCGATAGCGCAGTCTGGCCTCTTCGCCCGGGGTGTCATCCAGTTGAAACGGCAGCGGTGCGGCGGCGTTCAACACTTCCACGCTGGCGCACACCACTTCGATTTTTCCGGTGGCCAGACGATCATTGATTTGCGATGCCGGTCGCGCCCGCACGCTGCCGACGATCCGCAGACAATATTCGTAGCGCACCGATTCAGCGATGCGGAATGCCGCCTGGTTGTCGGGTTCGATCACGCATTGCAGCAAACCGGTATGGTCACGCAGATCAATGAAAATAACGCCGCCGTGGTCGCGACGGGTATTGGCCCAACCGCACAAGGTGACGGTTTGTTCGATCAGTTTTTCATCGACACGGCCACACAGATGACTACGCATGCAATTCTCCGGGGCAAAGACTTGGCCTTGCCGCAATGCTTGAAGGGGGGCGAATGCTAGGCGGGAGCGCTGGAGACTGCAAACCAGTGGCCGCCAGTCAGGCCCGAAGCGAGCCTCGGTGACGCTGACCGGGTGACTGGGCGCTAGTCAGTTTTCGCCGCAGTGGCGGCGGGTGCCGCCGGCGCAGTGTCGGTCTTGGCGGGTGCCACGACGGTCTTGTCGCTACTACCGCCAACCGACCGCTCGGAATCACCGGCCAGATTGCGCTGGTGATCGCCGGCTTTCTTGAAATCGGTCTCGTACCAGCCGCTGCCGGCCAGACGAAACGAGGGCGCGGTGACGCATCGCGAAATTTGCGGGTGCGCGCACTTCGGGCACTCGCTGGGGGCGGGATCGGACATCTTTTGCAGAACATCAAACACCGTTTGGCAACTGGCACAGCGGTACTCATAGATCGGCATGGCAAACTCCTTTGACCGGCCAGTGTGAGGCCTTAACGTGGATCAGACAACCGCAGCGATGATCAGCGCAGCCGTGCCAGCACCTGCTGCATCTCCACCATTCCGGAACTCGGCAGCAAGGGTTTCAGGAAGATGGCCGAATCGACCATGTCGGCAAGCTGCGCCATCGCCACTGGTAGCGGTGTATCGATCAGATCACGCTCGCGCATGGCTTCGAGCAGGGGACCGACCGCCCGCCAATTTTCGACAAACTGATTCAGCGGATCACTCATCGCTATCCCTTGGTGCAGGAGATACAGGGTCGCAGGGTGGGTGCAACCCACCATTGTTTGGCGTTTCAGAACGGTGGGTTGCACCCACCCCACACTAAAATGAACAGCATCAATTCAAGCCTTGTCGAACACCAGGCGGCCGTCTTCGACCGCCACCACCACGGTGTCGCCACTGGCAAAGCGGCCTTCCAGAAGCTGCCGCGCCAGCGGGTTTTCCAATTGCTGCTGGATCGCCCGCTTCAACGGTCGCGCGCCATACACCGGATCAAAACCCGCCGCACCGAGCAGATCGAGCGCGGCCTCGCTGAGATCCAGCTTGAGTTGACGTTCGGCCAGCCGCTTGGCCAGATGCTGGCTTTGCAATCGGGCGATGCTGCGAATGTGTTCGCGGGCGAGCGGATGAAACACCACGATTTCATCCAGCCGGTTGATGAACTCGGGGCGAAAATGGCCTTGCACCACCTCCAGCACCGCCGCTTTCATCGCCGTGTAATCGTTGCGGCTGGCGAACTCCTGGATCAACTGCGAGCCCAGGTTGGACGTCATCACAATCACCGTATTGCGGAAGTCCACGGTGCGGCCCTGGCCGTCGGTGAGGCGGCCATCGTCGAGCACTTGCAGCAGCACATTGAACACATCGGCGTGGGCTTTTTCGACTTCATCGAGCAGGATCACCGAGTACGGCCGCCGCCGCACGGCTTCGGTCAAATAGCCCCCTTCCTCGTAACCGACATAGCCCGGCGGCGCGCCGAGCAAACGACTGACCGAGTGTTTTTCCATGAACTCGCTCATGTCGATGCGGACCATGGCGTCGCCGGAGTCGAACAGAAACTCGGCCAGTGCCTTGCACAACTCAGTCTTGCCAACGCCGGTTGGGCCCAGAAACAAAAACGAACCGTTCGGGCGATTGGGGTCCGACAGGCCCGCGCGCGAACGGCGGATGGCATCGGCCACCGCGGTCACCGCTTCGTCTTGCCCGATCACCCGCTGGTGCAGTTGCGCCTCCATCCGCAGCAATTTGTCGCGCTCGCCTTCGAGCATTTTGCTGACCGGAATACCGGTCCAGCGCGAGACCACCTCGGCAATCTCATCGGCGGTCACTTTCTGCTGCAAGAGTTTGAAGCCTTGCTGCTCGCCGGCATGAGCGGCTTCGAGTTGTTTTTCCAGTTGCGGCAGACGGCCATACTGGATTTCCGAGGTTTTGGCCAGGTCGCCACGGCGCAGCGCCGCTTCCATTTCGGTCTTGGCGCGTTCGATGTCTTCCTTGATTTTGCTGGTGCCCTGGACCGCCGCCTTCTCTGATTTCCAGATCTCGTCGAGATCGGAGAACTCGCGTTCAAGCTGGCCGATGGTGCTCTCCAGGTCGGCCAGGCGTTGTTTCGATTCGCTGTCTTTTTCTTTCTTCAAGGCTTCGCGCTGGATTTTCTGCTGGATCAGCCGCCGCTCGAGTCGATCCAATTCTTCCGGCTTGGAGTCGATCTCCATGCGAATGCGCGACGCCGCTTCATCCATCAAGTCGATGGCCTTGTCGGGCAACTGCCGATCAGCGATATAGCGATGGCTCAAGGTGGCGGCGGCAACGATGGCCGGATCGGTGATCTCGACACCGTGGTGCAAGGCATAGCGTTCCTTGAGGCCGCGCAGAATGGCGATGGTGTCTTCCACCGACGGTTCGCCGACAAACACTTTCTGAAAACGCCGTTCGAGCGCGGCGTCCTTCTCGACGTACTTTCGGTATTCGTCCAGCGTGGTTGCGCCAACGCAATGCAATTCACCGCGCGCCAGCGCCGGCTTGAGCATGTTGCCAGCGTCCATCGAACCCTCCGACTTGCCGGCGCCGACCATGGTGTGCAATTCGTCGATAAACAGAATCACCCGGCCTTCCTGTTTGGCCAGGTCGGTCAGCACGGCTTTCAGGCGTTCTTCGAATTCGCCCCGAAACTTGGCGCCGGCGATCAGCGCGCCCATGTCCAACGACAACACCCGCTTGTCGCGCAGACCTTCGGGTACTTCGCCCTTGATGATGCGCTGCGCCAAGCCTTCGACAATGGCGGTCTTGCCAACGCCGGGCTCGCCGATCAGCACCGGATTGTTTTTGGTGCGCCGTTGCAGCACTTGAATCACCCGACGAATTTCTTCGTCGCGGCCGATCACCGGGTCGAGCTTTCCGGCTTCGGCGCGCTCGGTAAAATCAATCGTGTATTTGGCCAGCGCCTGGCGATTTTCCTCGGCGTCGGCGGATTCCACCTTCTCGCCGCCGCGGATCGCCTCGATCACCGCCTGGATCGCCTCGGTGCTGGCGCCCATCGATTTCAACACCTGGCCGATCTCGCTCGAATCCATCACGCTGGCGAGAACAAACAACTCACTGGCGATGAACTGATCGCCGCGATCCTGGGCCAGTTTGTCGGTGACATTGAGCAGACGATTGAGGTCATTGCTCAAACTGATATTGCCCTGCTGGCCCTTGATCTTGGGCAGGTGATCGAGCATTTGCCCGAGCCGCGTGCGCAGGCCAGTCACGTTGACGCCGGCCTGGCTCAACAGTGGCCGGGTCGAACCACCGCTCTGGTCGATCAACGCCGCCAGTACATGCACCACTTCCAGCAAATTGTGATCGCGACCGACCGCCAACGATTGCGCATCGGCGAGCGCGGTTTGGAAACGCGAGGTCAGTTTTTCCATGCGCATGTCAGCACCCAGGGGCTTGGCGGCAACCGCCGCGAGATGCCCACAACTATGCGTCTGTCTGCGCACAATTCAAGGTCGGTGGATCAAACCCCGGCGGACGGAAGCAACTAGAGACGCGGTGCTGGTGCGGCCGTTGCGGACGCCAGCGTCTGCCGCATCGCGTGCACAAAACTCTCGGCTTGCTCGACCAGCCATCGGGCATGATCGAGCGATACTTCATCGCCCGAATAGTCGGCAATCAAACGGATTTCCGCCGCCCGATTGAGTGACTTTCCCAACTCGATCGGGACCTTCCCGGTCTTGACCAGATGCAGGCCAAACGCCGAGATCAGGCCGCTATGGGTCTTCGCAATAGAGGCATCAACCGGTGCATGTGCCCACATCAGCGCCGCCCTGCCTGCGTCAAACATGCCGTAATAGGCGCGATTGCAGGCGCCATCGACATCGCCTGCAGCCAGCAGCAACCTGGCGGAGGCGACCGCTCGCGTAGCCTTTTCCATCAGATCGACCGAATTCAAAGACGCACGCCTTCGCGGTGAATATTTTGCAGCAGACCCGGATTGCTGTGGCGCTCGGGGTGATCCCATTCGCCCTCCCACACCGGCAGGGGCTGGATCAGCACCCCAGTTTCCAGCAGCACGTCGTAAGCGATGTCGGCCATCGCCAGTTTGGTGTCAAGGAAGCACCCACGTGGACCGCGCAGGACCACAGCAACATCAGCGTCGCTGTCGGGACGATGGCAGCGCCGGGCGCGACTACCAAAAACGACCGCAGCGGCCAGATCGAAATGCGGCGTCAGCCTGGCGACAAAATTGTGCGCGGCGCGTTCGGTTTCGATATCCAGCTCGATGGTCTGCATCTCAAATGCCTTTGGGCCGTGCGGCGCGCTGAGCAGCGCAAAAAAACTTTGCACTGGATCGCAAGGTACCGCAAAGCCGCCGCGTCTGCCGCCAACGCCACGCATTGGGCGCAGTGCGGGTCGCCGCATCGGCACGCCGCCGACCCCAGCGACTGGCCAGCAGTGGAATCGGTTCAGAGCTTGAGGGCTTTGAAGCGCAACCGGTGCGGTTGGTCGGCATCGGACCCCAGACGACGGTGCCGGTCGGCCTCGTATTCCTTGTAATTGCCCTGGAAATACTCGACGTGCGAATCGCCTTCGAAAGCCAGAATATGCGTACACACCCGGTCCAGGAACCAGCGATCATGCGAAATCACCACGCCACAGCCGGGAAACTCGAGCAGCGCTTCTTCGAGCGCACGCAGGGTTTCGACATCGAGATCGTTGGATGGCTCATCGAGCAGCAGCACGTTGCCGCCGGTCATCAGGGTTTTGGCCAGATGCAGCCGCCCGCGCTCGCCGCCGGAGAGTTGGCCGACCAGTTTTTGTTGGTCGGCGCCCTTGAAGTTGAAGCGGCCAATGTAACCGCGTGACGGCGTCTCGTACTTGCCGACGACGATCATGTCGCGGCCACCGGAGACTTCTTGCCAGACGTTGTTGTCGCCGTTGAGCGCGTCACGGCTCTGATCGACGTAGGCCAGCTTGACGCTCTGGCCGACCAGAATCTCGCCGGCGTCGGGCTTCTCGATGCCGATGATCATCTTGAACAGCGTGGACTTGCCAGCACCATTCGGGCCGACGATGCCAACGATGGCGCCGGGCGGCAATTTGAACGACAGCTCATCCATCAGCAAGCGATCACCGAACGCCTTGCTGACTTTCTTGAACTCGATCACGTTGTCGCCGAGTCGTTCGCCGATCGGGATGTAGATTTCGTTGGTTTCGTTGCGCTTCTGGTATTCCACCGAGTTCATTTCTTCGAACCGTTGCAGCCGCGACTTGCTCTTGGACTGGCGGCCCTTGGCGTTCTGGCG
>Ga0210033_1001951_pt1 | contig 18227 bp, 16 predicted proteins | sample CryGeymeta201501_FD_185465 | JGI IMG/M metagenome (GOLD analysis project Ga0210033, IMG submission 185465) | Groundwater microbial communities from Crystal Geyser aquifers in Utah, USA - Crystal Geyser metaG 2015-01 (SPAdes) (version 2) | ecosystem: Environmental > Aquatic > Deep subsurface >... | reverse complement strand
AGCTCCTTGATGTGGTTGAACGCCCATATCGGCACTTCCTTGAACATTGTTTTGGCCTCTTAAAGGATTTACGCCAACACCTCGTCTTCCAATATTTCCAGTTAGTAAGGCTAAATCGGCAATTTGTATAACCGCAAATGTTCCTTGACTATGTTCTGTAACTCCCAAACCATGAAAACTCATGGCATTTGGAGCTGTAGCATAAGCAATGGCTGCTGCTTTTACAGCTTCTCTACTTACTCCAGAAATGGATTCTAGTTGATCTAAGTCAATGTTCATCATTTCCGTTTTAAATTCTTCAAACCCTTCTGTTCTTAAATCGATAAAATTTTGGTCAACTAATTCTTCCTTGATGATGTAATACATCATCATGTTCAAAACAGCGACATTTGTTCCAGGACGTAAAGCCAAATGATGTGTAGCGTATTTTGCCAATTCTGTTTTTCTTGGGTCAATCACAATAGAAACATTTTTTTGCTTCATTGTAAATTGTTTCAATTTAGCTCCTGTAACTGGATGTCCATCAGTTGGGTTCGCTCCAATTACCAAAATGCAATTGGTATCTTTTAAATCATCCACGGAATTGGTAGCTGCACCTGTTCCAAAAGTACGCTGCATTCCTAAAGCAGTAGGAGAGTGGCAAACCCTTGCACAACCATCAATATTATTGGTTTGAATAACTGCTCGAAAGAATTTTTGCATCAAATAATTTTCTTCGTTGGGACATCTTGAAGATGAAATCCCTGCAATAGAATCGGATCCGAATTCTTTTTTGAATTTAGATAAATTAGTAGTGATGTGTTGGTAAACTTCGTCCCAGCTTACTTTTTCAAACACACCATTTCGTTTAATCATGGGAGAGTTTAATCGTTCGGGATGGTCGTAAAATTTAAAAGCATAGCGACCTTTTAAACAAGTATGACCTTGGTTGACTTCTGCATCGTAAGGTGCCTGAATAGATAATATTTTTCCGTTTTTAGTGGCAACCTCCAAATTACAACCAACCCCACAATAAGTACAAATGGTTCTTGTTTTTTTTGTGGCTTGAATAGATTTTGATTGAAAAACATCGGAAATGGCATTGGTTGGACACGCCTGTGCACATGCCCCACAACTAACGCAATCGGAATCCATAAAAGAACTATCATTTCCTTTTACAATATGTGCATCAAAACCCCTTCCAGTCATACTCAACACAAACTGTCCTTGAACTTCATCACACGCTCGAACACAACGGTAACAGTTAATACATTTAGAAAGTTCTGAACGCATATAAGGATGAGAAGCATCTTTGTTGCGGTCTAAATGATTTGCTCCAGATGGGTATCTTACCTCAGTGATTCCAACCCTTGCAGCAACATCTTGCAATTCGCAATTTCCGTTGACTTCGCAGGTTAAACAGGTTACAGGATGGTCGGTTAATACCAACTCGATGATATTTTTTCGAAGCTTTTGTATGTTCTCGGATTCAGGAAAAATGTAAGTTCCTTCCATTACTGGCGTATGGCAAGAAGCAATTGCTTTTGTTTTCCCATTTTTTTCTAAAGCAACATCAACACTACAAACACGACAAGAACCAAATGGTTCTAAATTTTTTGCATCACAAAGGGTAGGAATTGCTTTTTCTCCTTCAATCCTTTTTACAAAATTCAGAATAGTTTCGCCATCCTTAAACTCGTGTGCTTGGTTGTTGATGTAGGCTGTTTTCATAAGATACGAAATTAGATGTCTAAATTTTTAAATTTAAAACTATAATTAGAATTTTTCCTAATGCAAGAGCCTTCTAATTGTTCGGTAAGAGTTTCTATTAACTCTAATCCAAAATGTAATTTATTTTCGCTAGCTTTTTTCCAGATTCCACTGTCGCTATATTTTAGCTCAAATTCACTTTTATCAAGGGCATTTATCTCAATATTTATACTACCTCTTTGATTGTTAAATGCATATTTAAAAGAATTAGAAAGCAATTCATTAAGTATCAAACCAAAAGGCACTATCGTTCGGAGTCCAATCGAATTGTAATTGGACTGTATATTGGTTTCTATGTTTTCATTAAAAGATATACTAGTCAGAATTTCATTGATTAAATCGTTGATGTAGGATTCTATGTTAATTTTTGACAAATCTTGCGACTGGTATAGTTTTCGGTGTATTAATGCCATGGTCATTATCCTGCTAATGGCTTCGTCAAATTTTTGTTCAGCTTCTGGTGGTAAATTATTTTTTTGTAAACGTAATAGACTCGTGATAATTTGCAAGTTGTTTTTTACCCGATGATGTACTTCTTTCATTAAAACAATGTTCTCGTTATTTTTTGCTGTGATTAATTGATTTTGTGCTTCAAGTTCTGAATTTACAATTTTCAGCTCTTTTTCGGAATATTGTTGAAACAAGAAATATTGATGTATCAAATAACCTAAGATGAAAAAAGCGAACAATACTTCGAGAAATTCACCAAATAATTCAAGGTTGTTTCTAGGTTGTAAAATGGAAATGTGTTTGTTTAAAGAAAAATAAAAGAAATAGAAGATTAAAAATGCATTGATAAAAGTAAAAATAATACCGAATTTTCTTCCTAAACCAATAAATGCAAGAAATATACAAATCAAAATCCACAAAAAGTCATTGTAATGGGTAAGCTCAAAAACGGTATTCATGGCATAATTAGAAATTGCCGAACCACTAATTGCATAAACCCAAAACATGGGTTTGTATTTTTTTGTGAAATAGAGAAAAGCTAAACAGAATACACCTACCAATATCACTAAAAAAGAGGGAATGGCAGCATTAATACTGGTAAAACTATATAGAATAGTTACGATTATAAAAATTGGAATAAATACTAAAGATACTCGCCAAGCAAGTAAATATTTGGCTTTGTCGTAATAATTATTAAAAAATGAGGTATCTGGAGAAAATAGGTTCATGTTAGCTAAAATATGGTTTTAATTCATCATTAAAATACTGTAAGGCATTTTTTATTGGCAAAGGAATTCCTCCACCATGAGCACACAATGAACCTTGTTGTAAGGTGTTTAACAAATCATTAAAAAGTTCACAGTCTATTTTATAATTTTCATTGATAGCTTTTGAGGTAAGTTCATGCCCACGTTGGGTGCCTAATCGACAAGGAAAACATTTACCACAACTTTCGTAAGATGCAAATTCAAACAAGTGTTCGATGTATCTCATCATCGAAAAATTAGTTGGAATACAAACAATTGAAGCATGTCCTAATAAAAATCCATTTTGTGCAAATGATTCAAAATCAATGCTTAAGTTCTTTATTTTTTCAACAGGGACAATTCCTCCCAACGGACCTCCAATTTGCATGGCTTTAACAGGAGTTTTAAAACCGCCGCCTAAATCGTTGACTACTTTTAAAAGTGGAGTTCCCATTTCCACCTCATAAATGCCTGGATGATTGAAAAAACTATCCAAACAAACCAATTTTGTTCCTTTCGATTTTCCTGTTCCTAGTTTTGCATACGTTTCGCCACCATTTTTTAGGATGGAATAAACCGCAGCCAAAGTTTCTACATTGTTTACCACGGTTGGTTTGTTAAACAAGCCTTGTTGTGTAGGAAAAGGAGGGCGAGTGCGAACCTCAGGGCGTTGTCCTTCAATAGAATTGATTAAAGCGGTTTCTTCGCCACAAATGTATGCTCCTTGGGCTTTTATGATTTTAAAATCGAAGTTAAAGCCAGAGTTATCAATGTCTTTTCCTAGCAAATGATGATTTCGTAATTCGTCAATGGCTTTTTGAACAACTTCAACTGCTTCAGGATATTCTGCTCTGATGTACAAAACTCCCCATTCTGCACCCGTAATAAATCCGGCTATCATCATTCCAAATAAAACGGAGTGGGGGCGGTTTTCAAGCAAATATCGGTCAGAATAAGCACCTGGGTCTCCTTCATCGGCATTACAAATAATAAATTTGGTATCGTTTTTTTCGTTTTTACAAGCTTCCCACTTCAATGCCATTGGAAAACCAGCTCCACCACGACCACGAATGTTTGATTTTTTAATTTCATTTAATAAATCGGAAGCGTTACTTTTTAAGGCAGTTTTTAAAAGAGAATAATGCTTTTCAAAGCCATCGAAAGGAGCTGTGAGAATTGCTGTGGTAGATTTTACGTTGTAATTTGAAATTTGTAATTTGTAATTTGAAATTTGAAACTGGTCAATATCATTTCCAGAATAATTCTTTCCATTGTAGTTGAAAGCGGCATTTTCATAGCATCTTCCTATGCACGTCATGTGACCAATTTCGTTGGGTTTAAAATGTTTTTCGAGTTTATTTTTTACCTCGTCTTGTTTCCCAGCACACACACAAGCACTTCCGTTGCAGAGGTAAACTTTTTTCCCTTTATTTTCTTTTTTGGTAAAATCGTAAAAAGAAGTTGTTCCGAAGGTGTTTGCTTTGCCAATAATAAATTCGTTGGCTAATTTTTCTAATGTTTCTGCAGATGGTGTTCCATTTTCTTTGGCTGCTTCACCAATTTTTTCAAAAAGAGTATTGGTCAATCCTTTTCTACCTGCTAATTCGCTTAAGTTTTTCGACATGTCGATAAGTTTGCCATAAATTTAATAATTATTCCTTAAAGAAGATTTAGTATTTTCGTATAAATATAACAGTGTTTCATGGCTAAGAAAACAACAGAATCCAACTCAAAATATAACCACCTGGAAAAGATGGAATTAAGGGAACTTTTATCGAATATGAATAAAGAAGATAAAACAGTTCCCATTGCAGTTGAAAAGATAATTCCTAAAATTGAAAATTTGGTAAAAGAGATAGTTTCTAAAATGAAAAAAGGTGGGCGATTATTTTATATCGGTGCGGGAACAAGTGGGCGATTAGGAATTGTTGACGCATCAGAATGTCCGCCAACTTTTGGAGTGGAGCAAGGTTTGGTGATAGGTTTAATTGCTGGTGGCGATTCTGCGATAAGAAAAGCGGTAGAATTTGCCGAAGATGATAAAAATCAAGGTTGGAAAGACTTACAAGAGTATAAAATAAACAAAAAAGATGTGGTAATTGGCATTGCTGCATCTGGGTCAACTCCTTATGTGATTGGTGCGTTGGAAAAATGCAACGAACAAGGAATTTCTACGAGTTGTATTACCTGCAACAAAGGTAGTGAATTGACAGAAGTTTCTAAATTTCCGATTGAAGTAGTGGTGGGACCAGAATTTGTTACTGGAAGCACTCGAATGAAATCTGGCACAGCACAAAAATTGGTGTTAAACATGATTTCTACAGCAGTGATGATAAAATTGGGTAAAGTTAAAGGCAATAAAATGGTGGACATGCAATTGAGTAACAATAAGTTGGTAGATAGAGGAACAAAAATGATTGTGGAAGCACTACATGTGGATTATGAAACAGCCAATAAGTTACTACTAAAATATGGAAGTGTAAGAAAAGTGCTGAATTCAGAAAAGAACTAATCTAATGCTTTTAAGACTGATATTTGATAGCCTAACACAAAAATCATACAACTACTCATAGGAGTAGTTTCTTTACTTTCAGGAATAGTATATTCAATATACATTTTTCGAGATTTTTCTGGTTCAAAAACATAAATAAATTGATCCTCTTTAGGTATCAATTCATACAATAATTTTCTTTTACTATTGGTTATGCTTTTATTATAAATTTTTACCTCAATATTTTTTGATAAACCACCAGTATGAAATAAAAATCGATATTTCTCGCCTATAAAAACAGGAATTTCAATTTCTTTGACTTGTTTTTTTTCTTTATAAGTAAATCGAGTAGATTTAGATGAATCGTATCTATAATCTGGTCTTAATTCTCTTTTTAATTCTGCTTTTAAAGCTGTTGCATCACATTCTTCTTCTAATTGAAAGGCAGTAATAACGATAAAAGATGTAACTAATAAAAATGCAATATAAAATTTTACTTTCATTATTCAGTAGTTAAGTGATAGCCAATTACAGAAACCATACAACCCGATAAATTTTGTTGGGTAGTTCTAGGAATAATATAGTTTAGGTATATTTTTTTAGATACTTCTGGTTCAAAAATATAAATATTTTTTCCTTCTTCTTTAGTTAAAGAGTAAAGTTGTTTTCTGTCTTTTGCTCCTTTTTTTTTGTCAAAAAACTTGACTTCAATATCTTTAGGTAAACCAGCAATATTAAAGATAAACCGATACTTTTCATCTTTAAACAAAGGGGCTTCAATTTCCATTACTTGTTCAGCATTGGTGTATAAAAACCGAGTAGCTTTATATGAATCGTAAAGATAATCTGGTTTTAAACTTCTAAGGCATTCGTTTTTTATAGTTCGGATATCACATTCGTTGTTGTTATTTTGAATAGCAGAAGTAGAGAAAAACAGTACAAATGCTAAAACAGAATAGAGGATTGTTTTTTTCATCGCAAATTAGATTATTAAGTTTAGCAATAGGAATTATTTACTTTTATCTCCTATGATTTTGTTTCTCAAATTAGTAATATCAGTAGTTAATGCATTTATTTCTTCTTTATTCATTACATAATTTTCAGAACTTTCTTCATCAAAACGAGAAAAATGCTTTTGAATATTTTCTAAATCAGTTATTAATTCAGTAAACTCATTTTCTTCATCCGATTGTTTAACCGATTTTATTAAACTGTTTAATATTACAGCTTGTTCAGATAATCTAGAGATTAATTTATCATTTTGTTTAGATTCGTTGACTTTAGAACCTAAGTACATGGTTTCTACCCAAGCACCTGCAAAAATAATAGAACCTGTGTAACCCATTCCATTTTCATCTAAATAATCATCTAACTGCATTTGCAAATCAGCCATGATGTAGGTTAAAGAATCTTCATTTCCAATATTCGCTTCCAATCTAGTACTTATTCCCATAGAACTTAAAATATCTGTCATCCAAAGTTTTTCTGACAATAACCGTAAGGTATTCAAATAATTAATAGATTCTTGAGTTTGGTTATTCATAATGCAATAAGCCATATCTGCTGAATAAACACCAAAGTTTAACTTTTGATCATTTTTAGAATTAAAAGTTTCCACTTTAGTTTTTGGACTAGTGATATCTCCAATGTAGGTTAAACCAGCACTTTTAAATAGTTCAGCTATTTGAAGTGGAGAAGGTAATATATAATCTACTTGATTAGTGCTATCTGTAGCAGTAATTACTTCTGTTACCTCTTCAATTTTTTCATCTTGATTACCTCCACAAGCAGTTAAGAAACTGGTGATAATGATAAATGCAGCTAATTTAATGGTTATTTTTTGCATGATTATAAATATTATTTTTTTTTGTAAATTAATAGAATTAAAATGATTAATCCAACTTTATGTTTGAATAATTCCAACATTATACGATTTTTCAATTGGTGCGTGATTGGCTGCTTCAATTCCCATAGAAACCCATTTTCTGGTATCTAACGGATTGATAATGGCATCCGTCCACAATCTCGCAGCAGCATAATAGGGAGAGATTTGTGCATCATACCTATCTTTTATTTTATTGTACAATTCATCTTCTTTTTCTTTGGTAATATCTTCTTTTCCTTGTGCTTTTAAGGAGGCTACTTCTATTTGAAGCAATGTTTTTGCTGCTGCAGCACCACTCATTACTGCTAATTGAGCAGAAGGCCAAGCAACAATTAATCGAGGATCGTAAGCTTTTCCACACATGGCGTAATTTCCTGCACCATAAGAATTTCCAATAATTACCGTAAATTTTGGGACAACAGAATTGGCTTGAGCACTAACCATTTTTGCACCGTCTTTAATGATACCTCCGTGTTCTGAACGAGAACCAATCATAAATCCACTTACATCTTGCAAAAATAACAAAGGAATTTTCTTTTGGTTGCAATTCATAATAAAACGAGCAGCTTTATCGGCCGAATCTGAATAAATAACTCCACCAAATTGCATTTCTCCCTTTTTGTTTTTAACCACTTTTCGTTGGTTGGCTACTATTCCAACCGCCCAACCATCCATTCGTGCATATCCACAAACGATAGATTTACCGTAATCTTCTTTGTATTCGTCAAACTCCGAATTATCTACCAACCGATTAATAATGTCCCTCATTTCATAATGTTGGTCTCTGGTTTCTGGTAATAACCCAAAAATTTCTTCGGCATTTAATTTTGGCGGTGAAGACTTAATTCTGTTAAATCCAGCTTTGTTGTAATCACCAATTTTATCCATGATTCTTTTTATCCGATCTAAGCAATCATGGTCATCTTTGCATTTGTAATCAGTAACACCAGAAATTTCACAATGCGTTGTTGCTCCACCTAAAGTTTCGTTGTCTATATCTTCGCCAACGGCAGCTTTTACCAAATAAGAACCTGCTAAAAAGATAGAACCCGTTTTATCTACAATCATGGCTTCATCGCTCATTATAGGTAGATAGGCTCCACCTGCTACACAGCTTCCCATAATGGCAGCAATTTGTGTAATTCCTAGTGAGGACATGATGGCATTATTTCTAAAAACTCGACCAAAATGCTCTTTATCAGGAAAAATTTCATCTTGCATAGGAAGAAAAACTCCAGCACTATCTACTAAATAGATGATAGGAAGTTTATTTTCTAGTGCAATTTCTTGAAATCGTAAATTTTTCTTTCCAGTTATAGGAAACCAAGCACCAGCTTTTACAGTTGCATCATTCGCAACGACCAAACATTGTCTTCCACTCACATAACCTATCATTCCAACAACACCTCCGGAAGGACAACCTCCATGTTCTGCATACATTCCTTCTCCAGCAAAAGCACCAATTTCAATTCGATTACAACCTTTGTCTAGTAAGTAATCTATTCGTTCTCTTGCCGTTAATTTTCCTAAACTGTGGTGCTTCTCAATTCTCTTTTTTCCTCCACCTAAATAAATAGCATCGAGTTTTCTATTTAAATCAGTAACTTTTAATTTATTAACATCTTCATTTTTATTAAAGATGATATCAACTTTTTTCTCCATAAGTTATTTTTTCGAATTTCAAAGATAAATAAAAGATGTATAATCTGCACGATGTAAATTCTCCTATTGTTAAATAAAATGTCGGAAGACAGAAGACCAAGGACGGAAGACCGAAGTTAGGAGTACACCTTCTAACAACAAAAAAATAATTCGACAATTTATCCAGTTTTCAGTACAATAACAACTAGTTTTATGAAATTGGTTGATTTTTGCATCTTTATTTTAAATATACTTGCATTTTATGACCAAACAAATTCTGATATTCTTTCTACTTTTTTTTATAATCTTTTCAATAAAGGCTCAGGATAATATTGTTGTTATTGGAAAAATAACGGATGCAACAACGGGTATTGGAATAGAAAATGTTCATGTAAAAATATTGCAAAAAAATATCATCACGAAATCTGATGAAAAAGGAAATTATCACGTTAGTTTCCATAAAACAAAACTAGTTACTTTAGTTTTTTCTCATACAAGTTATGAAGTAGATTATGAACCAATCAATACCTTACAAGATACTTTGTTTTTGGATGTTCAATTGAAAAGTAAAATAGTTGAACTTCCTGAATTTAATGCTGACGATAAAGATACTCCAGTACCAGTATTTAGAAGTGCTAAAATTAGCATTGAAGATTATGAGTTTTACCAAAATCAGTTTTTGTTTTTAGTTTATGGAAAACGATTGGATAAAGACAGTGAAATTTACTTAGTAGATGAAGATGAAAATATTATCTCCAAACATTTTATTCCTGGCGAACCAGTTGAACTTTATACTGATTATTTAGGACATGTAAATTTAATATGTAAAACTGCCATTTATAGAGTAGAAGTTCAAAAAGAAAGAATTGTTATTTACGAATTGCCTATGGATGATTTTAATCAACTCATCAAACCAATAGTGGATACATTGAAAGGCAACATTATTTTTTCAGATTTTTTAAAACAGTTTCCAAGATTCAAATATTATGCTTTTAATCCCACAGATACCTCAGTTTCCATTATTAAAGAAGTTGTTCATAAAGACATGGATTGGCAATATGGATTTGAATATTATAACTTGAATAATGCAGATAAACAATTTGCCAAACGGATGGCAAAACGCATAAAAGGATATGATAAGTTTGATGTAGCTGCTGCTATGACCGGATTTACAAATAGTTTTTTATACGAACCTGTTTATGCTCCATTGTTTGTGATTAACGATACCATTTCTATTTTTGATCATTATGAAAATAAAATATGGAAGTTTATAAAAGATACCATAGAAGTCGATAGCATATCTATTTCTTACCATCAACCAGCTAAAAAAAGTGAATGGAAAAATCAATTGATAATGGATGAGGTGAATGGTAAAATTTATGGTGTATTTTTAAGAAATGGGTATTACTATTTAAAAGAAATAAACATTAACACAGGTGAAATTGTAGCTGAAAAAAAATTATTTTATCAATATGTTTCCAAGATAAAAATTAAAGATGGTTTTGTTTATTATACCTATAAACCATCTCAAACACTACAAAAGAAATTTTTATACAAAGAAAGAATAAATTAAATTTACTAAACTTTCTGAGGAGTGAAAAAATCTAGTAAGGAATTTATCAGCAGTCTTGATTTTTTGTTTCTTTTTGATTAAGCAAAAAGAAAAAGTTAAATGCTTCGCCGTTCCTATTTACCGATGAATAAATTTAACTTTATAGTAGAGGCAGTTGCTCCGAAAGTTCAATTAAATTTACATTTCCTAAATACTTAATACCGATTGGAAAAACAATATAGTCCAATATCAGCTTCGCCTCATTGGACTATTTGTTTAATACCATCGGCATTTACCACTGTAAGATTTGTTAAATATTGGTATATTTAATAAATCACATTGGTATAAGATTCCAACAATAGCAAAAAATAGATTCACTTAACCCTTGCAATGCTCCATAATTTTTTTAACTTTAGTATCTTCTATTCATAAAAATTCAAGTATTATGACAATCGCACAATCGCAGCAATAAAGGGGTTAAATCACTAATTTTGTTTTGTTCCTTAAGTTTTATTTCACAGTTTTCATTTTCACAAACGGCTAATACATTGCCACTAACTGGTAATGTAGGAGTTGGAACAACCTCGCCCAATACCAAACTCGAAGTGGTTGGAGAATCTAAATTAGGAGGCAAAGTAACCATTGATAGCACAGTAGTGATAAAAGATAGTGTTACTATACAAAAGAAACTAACTGTTGACCAAGACATAAAAGTACTAGGAACATCTGTTTTTGTAGGCGATGGTAAATTCAAATCCGATTTAAAAGTGCTTGGCGTTGCCAAAATGAAAGATAATTTAATTATTGACGGATTAACCAAAATGAATGGCAATGCCAATGTGTTGGGTAATTTAAAAATTAAAAGTTTAGCAGATACAGCATTAACAACAAATAGATTGGTTTCGATAAACCCGAGTGGGAAACTAATAATTGCAAATATAGCATTACCACCTGATGATACTTATACCTGTCTAAATACAATGCCTTGGTCTTTTGCAGATGGAACACCAACTGATGATGATATTGCTTTGTGCCCTAATTTTAAAAGTGTAACTATTGCAGGAAATTTTACAGTTGGAGGTTTAACTCACTTAAACGTAACTGGAATTGGTGTAGGTCCTAATAGCCTATATCAATTAAATTTAGCAAGTGTAAATAAAGAAGTAGGAATAAGATTGTTGAACTTACAAACTAATAATACTCCACAAAAGTACGGTATTAAAAATTTGGTTAATAATGATGATATTATTGCTTATTCGGTGACAAGAATAAGCAATAATCAAGATGTTTTTGTGGTAAAAGGCGATGGAAAAGTTGGAATAGGAACAACCACACCAGAAGATATGTTACAAGTTGGAACTACTAACACAAAATTAGTGGTAGGAAATGCTAATGGAGTAAATTTAGAGTGGGGAACAAGTTACTTAGGTTTTAATGCATCGAGGCAGAATGGAAGTACTTGGTCAACATCTGGTGATGGTGCTCATAATGGAGGTGCTATCATTTATGGCGACATATCAGGTGGAATACGGTTTTCAACTATTCCGACAAATGGTATCGCTGCTCAAACAGGCGTTGCTGATAATGACATCAAAACCAACACTCGATTATTTATCCATCAAGATGGTAATGTAGGTATTGGAACAACTACACCAGCATCAAAGTTACATGTTACTGATGGTTATTTAAGTATAGATGGATTAACTAATACTTGGAATACATGGAGTGTTCGTATGGCATCACCAATTGGTTCTGCATGGGTTACATCCACGCCAACAACTGACTGGCAATATCTAAGCTTTGGAATGACTGAAACAGGATGGTATTGGGGTAAGAGTCCAAATTCAATTACAAGTGGTGGTGCAACAAATATAAAATATGCCTTAGAACTGAGAACTGATGGATTATTGCTTGCACGCGAAATAATGGTAACTTTAAATGGTTGGTCTGATTATGTATTTGCCAAAAATTATCAATTAAAGTCGTTAACAGAAGTAGAAAAATTTATCAAAGAAAATAATCATTTACCAGATGTACCATCCGAAAAAGAAGTAAAAGAAAAAGGAATTAATTTAGGAAATATGGATGCTCTATTATTACAAAAAATAGAAGAACTAACCCTTTATATTATCGAACTGGAAAAAAGAATAAAAGAACTAGAAAATAAATAGAAATGGTTAAACCCTTGCTTACTATATTATTAATGTTAGTTGTAAGTGCTAATGATTTTGCACAAAAACATTGCATAGGTATTGAATATGGTAATGGAAAGGTTCATCTCAGAGACCCCAATTATTCAAATCTTAATACTATTGGAGTTAAATATTTAAATAAATATACTGAGCTAAAATCGAGTACTTATATTGAAGAAGACATTGAACAAGTGACTGGAAATGATAATGAAAGTAGTTACCAACATTTAAAAACAAGTGTTGGCGGTAACCTTGAATTCGGTAAAAAATTACATTTTATAATAGGAGTTGGATTAAATATAAAATTGTATTTAAATAGCAAAGGGTTTGATGAGAAATTTAAAAGATTTTCGTTTGGAAATAAATTTAATTTGGGTATGGGGTATTATATATCTTCAAAATTTTTTGCAGAGTTGTTGTATGAATATCATTATTCATTTACACCTGTTTATGTCCAAATTATAAGTGGTAGTGAGCGTAAATACGGAGATCAACAAAATCTAATTAAAATTGGAATTAGTTATATAATAGGAAATAAAAAATCAAACCATGAAAAAAATAATTTATAAAATAATTTACTTAATTATATGCATAAATTTTTCAAATAGTCTTATAGGACAATGCTCTAATTTTATAACACTTTTGTCTTCAGCCCATCCGATATCTCCGTGCCTAACTGGAGCTTATAATTTAGTTTTTGAAGATAATTTTAATGGTAATTCTTTGGATACTACGACTAAATGGGAATTAGTAACTTGGCGGCAGGGTTCATTGACTAATGATTGTGATGGATCATCCAAAGGTCTAGAGTTAAATAGGTTGGAGAATATTGATGTTTCTAACGGCACTTTAAAAATCATAGCTGATAATCAACCAGTATGGGGTAAAGCTGTATCTTGGAAACCAGCTAATGATATAATGTGTGATGGACTTCCTAATTTTAGATTATACAACTATACAAGCTCTAATATTTGGACACAAACTAAATTTAAAGCTTTGGGGAAATATGAAATTCGTTGCAGAATGCCCAATGGGAAAGGATTTTGGCCAGCATTTTGGGCCTATTCAGGTGATGGAAATACTGCTGGAGGAGAAAGGTGGAATGAACTTGATATTTTTGATAACACATATGGAAATAATGATTATACAGGTGGTGTTCTTTATGATTACTACAATGATGGAGATAGGGAGGAATGTCGTTGGAGTAAATGGGGATTTCTAAATTCACCACCTGATTTTTCTCAATGGCACACATTTACATTTCTATATTTGATTGATAAAGCTATTTGGTATATTGATGGTAATCCAATTATGACCAAATATAGAAGATTTGATATTGCTGGCAATGCTATATCTTGTGGTAGTGGAGAACAACTATATTTAAGAGAAGAAGCTTTTCCAATTGATGATATGCAAATTATTCTTAGTCTAGCAATTAACAGAGATAATTCTCCTGATCAAAACACAGTTTTTCCAAGTGCATTTGAGATTGATTATGTTCGGTATTGGGAAGGCCCGCAACCAACTCCTGTGCAATGTGGTTATGATGCAAATGTAACAGGCATATTTTCTGGAACTTTTCCTGGAGCTAATCAACATGCTGTGGATAATGTCATATTTAGTGGTAATGCTCTTCTTTTAGGAAGTTCAACGGTAACTGCTGCTAATTCAATACATATTCTGCCTAATTTTTATGCAGCTCCTACTAGTGGTAACTTTTTACATTTAAAGATAGACCCACTTCTTTGCAACCAAAATCTTCGGCTTAGTGAAAATGCTGATAGCAATAATACTGGTTTTAATATCGCAGAAAAAGAAACGAATTTAATTCAAAGTAATAACGAAATAGAGGCAGTAAAGTTAATTATTGAAAATAATAACACTCCAATTCAAGTTTTTCCTAACCCCAACAATGGACAGTTTAATGTACTGTTCCATACTATTAGTGGAACTGTTAAACTAGAATTGGCAGATTTGTTGGGTAACGTAATAATGACAAAAAATATGACTACAAATAATTACACCTTTGATTTATTAGGATATCCAAAAGGAATGTATCTGCTAAAAGTGGTTAATGGAAATACGGTAATAACCCAAAAAATAGTTTACCAGTAATTTTTTTTCTACATTTTCTAATGCGTAATTGGAGTTGTATTAATTTTCAGGGTTGCTTATTTCTACCATCGAATTCTTCACAACTCCTGTAAGACTAATCTCTTTTATTCCAGGAAAAACTATTAACGCAACTTTACAGATGGGTTGGTATAACAACGATGTGTTTTTCATTTCTGGTTCCAAAACAGTAATCTCTTCATTAATGTTATTCACTAGGTTTAAAATAATACTGATAATTAAACCAAACTTTAATGTTCCAAATGTTGCTCCTAACAACTTGTTTACAAAACCAAGAGCTGTCATTTTTATAAACCGTTCGAGTAGTTTGGCTAATGCAAAAACTGCAATAACGATTAGTAAAAATGTAACGGCAAAAGAAATTAAGGGCATAATTTTTACTGAAATATCAAACATTTCACCCAAATATTTTGCAGAAACAGAAGAAAATTTAATGCCTCCCCAAACACCTAAAAGTAAGGCAATAATAGAAGCTAACTCAATTACCAATCCTTTTTTAAATCCTTTAAAAGCTCCCCACAATAAAGGAATAATGATGATAATATCGAAATAATTCATGTAACAAAACTACTTTAATAGACACGAACAATACTTAGACATTTATTAATTTATTAAAATCAAATTGTTGATACAAAAGAGAATAAGTACTTACTTTTACCAGATGAATAATGAATTTATCACTAACTGGGAAACAGTTGAGGAAATCGTATTACAACGCTTTGGTGAAAAGTTGGATGAACAAACTATTCTTTTTATTATCGGGCTTCAAGAATTAGGAAAGGGGAAAAAGGAATATGAAAAAGAAGAAAAACTCGACATTATTCATATTGGAATTTGTACTGTTTTAGGTAAATTAGGGTACTATCAATTGATAGGGAAAGATGATGAGGGTTGGCCCCATTATAAAAACATCAAAAAATTACCTATTGAATTGCAAGGAAATAGTCAAGAAATTTTCTTAAAAAAAGCGATTATTAACTATTTTAATTTGTAATTATTTAACCTCTACCGTTTCTCGGTAATTATTTTCAGAACTTTTTTGCCGAACCTCTTCAATTTTAACAACTCGATGACCAATTAAAGTGTCAGTAACTGGGTTCAACAAAGTATCTAAATAATTTTTATAATAAATCACGTCCACATCCAAAACAGCAGAAAATTTAAAATCAAAAATTGCATCACCAGCACCATCAGTTGCAGTAGTTTGATCCATTAAAATTTCATTGAGGGTGTGCCCAGGTGTGCCTGCATTCTGTCCATACCAAGCATGAACACTCGCCCCAGCAGCAGGAGTTCCATCTTCTTCTTGCACATGTACGATTAAACGAGGACCTCTTTCTTTTTTACTGCAAGCAACAAGAAGCAGCATAGAAATTACTAAAACTCCAAAAGAAAATAAATGTTTATGTTTCATATCTTTCTTAATATTGTAATCAACAAATATAATAAATAATCATGACAAAAAAACTATTTTTAATCTTCTTCACATTAATAACAGTCTTTAATAGCAATTGTTTAGCACAAAAAAGCGAAAAACAAACTAAAATTATCATTTCTACCTCATACGGAGATATTAAATTATTGTTATACAATGAAACACCAAAACATCGTGATAATTTTATTAAATTAGTAAAAGAAGGATTTTACGATAACACCTTATTTCATCGAATAATTAAAGATTTTATGATACAAGGTGGCGATCCTGATTCCAAAAATGCTGCAGCAGGAACAATGCTTGGCGAAGGAGAAATAGGATATACTATTCCTGCAGAATTTAATGCATCACTTATTCATAAAAAAGGTGTATTAGCTGCTGCACGACAAGCAGATAATGTGAATCCCAATAAAGAATCATCCGGTTGTCAGTTTTATATTGTTCAAGGAAAGCCTTTTAGCAGAGCAGAAGTTGACAAAATCATTAAAAGAAAAAACGCAGGAAGAGAAATTATTATTTCTTACTCAGAAGAACAGTATAAAATTTATGAAACTATCGGTGGAACTCCACATTTAGACATGGATTATACTATTTTTGGTGAAGTTTTAGAAGGGTTGGAAGTAATAGATAAAATTGCAGCAGCAGAAAAAGACAGAAACGATCGACCAAAAGAAGACATTAAAATGACCATTAAGATTGTTAAAAAGTAGCAAATGAAAAATAAGATAAAAGCATTATTAAATGAAGTTGATGATTTTTCTGCTGAAACAAAGGAGCAAATCGAAGAATTTAGAATTAACTTATTGGGTAGTAAAGGCAAACTAAAAAGTTTATTTGCTGATTTTAAAAATGTTCCCAATGACCAAAAAAAAGAAGTTGGTCAATTGATGAATACCTTAAAAGAGAAAGCTCAACATAAAATAGATGAGCTTACTATAAAATTTTCAAATAATGAAACCTCAACAACTGATTATTTAGATTTAAGCAGAACTGCCACTCCAATAAAGTTAGGAAGCAGACATCCAATAACTATTGTACGAAATGAAATTACAGAAATTTTTTCGAGAATAGGATTCACCGTTTCTGAAGGACCTGAGGTGGAAGATGATTGGCATAATTTCTCTGCTTTAAATTTTCCGCCAGAACATCCTGCGAGAGATATGCAAGATACTTTTTTTGTTGAAAGTGAGGCAGGAGAAATGGCTTTGAGAACGCATACATCTTCCGTACAGGTTCGTATGATGGAAAACAACAAACCTCCAATCCGGACAATTTCTCCAGGAAGAGTATATCGTAATGAGGCAATTTCTGCTCGTGCACATTGCTTTTTCCATCAAGTAGAAGGTTTGTATATTGCCGAGAATGTTTCGTTTGCAGACTTAAAACAGACACTCCTATATTTTGCCAAAGAAATGTTTGGCGAAGAAACTAAAATTAGATTACGACCATCGTATTTCCCTTTTACCGAACCAAGTGCGGAAATGGATGTTTCTTGTTCTGTTTGTAACAGTAAAGGATGTACTATTTGTAAATACACAGGATTTTTAGAAATTTTAGGCTGTGGAATGGTCGATCCAAATGTGTTGGGAAACTGTGGAATAGATCCTAAAAAATATAGTGGTTTTGCTTTTGGAATGGGAGTTGAAAGAATAGCCATGTTAAAATTTAAGGTAAACGATTTACGACTTTATTCCGAAGGCGATGTACGGTTTTTAGACCAATTTAAAGCTGCTTTTTAATTTTCAACTTAATCTGCTAAGCTACCCTCAAGCATCTCTCAGGTTGTAAATATAGTTAATGATTGCTTATTCAAACCACAAGGTAGAGCCCATAAGTGTTCGAAACCTTTCACAATTCTTTGTTAGCAACAAAATTAATTTACTAGTGTACTCAATATGGTCAAAGTTGTATCATTGTATATGACTGTAGATGACTTATTAAAATTAATACCTT
>Ga0210033_1001950_pt1 | contig 18229 bp, 27 predicted proteins | sample CryGeymeta201501_FD_185465 | JGI IMG/M metagenome (GOLD analysis project Ga0210033, IMG submission 185465) | Groundwater microbial communities from Crystal Geyser aquifers in Utah, USA - Crystal Geyser metaG 2015-01 (SPAdes) (version 2) | ecosystem: Environmental > Aquatic > Deep subsurface >... | reverse complement strand
GGCTAGCGACATGCCGGCATATCTCGCTGCGCTCACCGACGCGCAGCGAGATACGCTACGCACGCACGCGCTGACGACGCAGCGCCGCCTGATCGGCGTGACGACCGCCGGACACCTAGTAATTGCCGAGCGGCGCCTGATGTCAGACGCGGCGATGTCGCGCGCGACTAAGGTCGGCCGCTGGTGGCACGAGGACCAGCGGGAACTCTGGTGGCTAGTAATTCCCACCCCGAGCGGTCGCTCGTGTGCGAGCTACCGCGAGAAACTTTCGCGCACTGAGGTGCGCGACTACGAGCAGACGCTCCGTCCAGCCACGCACGAGGAGCGTGCGCTCGCCACCCGCGCAGTACGGGGCATGCGCTTCTACGGCGGCGTAGACATCGCCGCCGCCGACGAGGTGGCGCTGTGACCCGCCTCGCGCGGGTCGAGGCGGCCTACGCCGCCGCCACGGGTGTCTGGGTCGGCGCGGACTGGGAGCACGAGCTCCGCGACGACACCGGCGCCATCGTCTACGACGGCGACGATGATGACGCCACGCCCGTCTATTGTGACGGCGACGTGGATGGCGATGGCGACGGCCGGGAGGACTGTGCAGTGTGCGCCGGTGCCCGGAGTGACGCCGCGTACGCTGAGGACGCGGCATATGCCGCGCTCGAGGCCGCGCGGGCGGGCAATTGGGCGCACGCCGCTGAGTGGGCCGATGAGGCGCGCCAGCGTGCGCTGGCGTGGGGCAATGGCGCCCCGTGGGGCAACTTCGCTACCGCGGCCGCCGCCACCGACGACGGCGTCATCGGCGCCGACCTGACCGACGCCGACCTGACCCGCGCCATCCTCGACGACGACGCTGCCGACGTGGAGGTGGCGTCGTGACGCGCCCATGCGAGCCCGGCGCGTCGCTGGGCGAGGTCTGCGGGGCGACCGCGACGCGATGCCTGGAGTGGGTTCCCGACTCTGCCCGGCATAGCCTGCGGGCGGAATGGCCCCACGCGGACGCGGAGACGCTCTACGTCTGCGACGAATGCGCCGCGACGCTGCTCGAGCTCGACGGCTCGTGGACGCGCGAGGTGCCCGTCGTTGCGACACACGACGCGGACGGACGCCCATGGGCGCGCGCGATCGCGGCGGCGTGGAATCTCAATTACTGGCCTGGCGGCTCGACGATTCTCGTCGTCTTCCTCGACGATGACGATGGCCGCCGCTCGAGCGTGCAGCTCCAGACCGAGCATGCGGCCGAGCTCATGTGCCGCCTCGGTCTGACGTCTCCGTCTGAGGCGGAGATCGAAGACGCAATCAGACGATGCAAGGCGGCGCTCGCAGAATCAAGCGCCGCCAAGAAGGAGGATTGAAATGGCGAGATTGCCGAATGGACAAATCATTAAGGCGGGCCGAGGAGCCGAAGACCTCGGCCAATGGCTGAACGCCAACCTGGACCAAATCGGCCGAGCGATGCCAGCGGGCACGCGACCGGAGAGGCTCGCGCGAATTTTCGCGACTGAGTTGACCCGCATGCCGGGGCTCATCGCCTGCACACGCTCGTCGCTGATCGGAGGATTCCTGCAGGCGACGCAGTGCGGGCTCGAGATCGGATCGCACCTGGGTCAGGCGTGGCTTGTGCCCTTCCGCGTCAAGGGCACCCCGACAGCGACGCTCATCATCGGATACAAGGGCCTCGTCGCGCTGGCCTACCGGAGCGGACAGGTCGCAAATGTACAGGCATGGGACGTGCGAGAGCTAGATCAGTACGAGCCGCCATCGTACGGCACGCATCCTGAGATCGTGCATCGACCGGTGCGTGGACGCGAGCAATCGGAGGTGGTAGCGGCATACGCCATCGTCCGGCTCCGCGATTCAGACACGCCAAACTTGGAGTGGATGTGGCGCGATGAAATCGACAAGGTGCGCTCGCGCTCGCGCGCTGCTGCACGCGGAGACAGTCCGTGGAATACGGACTACGCGATGATGGCGCGGAAGACGGCTCTGCGTCGCGCGTGCAAGTACATCCCACAGACGACGGAATCGCGCGCGCTACACGCGGCCATCGTCATCGACGAGGAGGCCGACGCGAATCAGCCGCAATCGTTCGACTTCGATGCGAGCGCGTTCTCGCCATTCCCGTATGAGAACGTCGTCGAGGTCGTCGAGGACGATGGCGTACTCTCGCCAGAGGAAGAGGAGCGCATGCGGCGCGCGCTCGATGCCAGTGGAGACTGACGTTGCGGCTCTCTTCGTCGACGCCGACGGCGCCTATTCGGGCCTCGTCGGCGTCGATGTGTGGGGCTCCGATCGCGATGCGCGACGGTACGCCGGCCCGTATCCTGTCGTCGCACACCCTCCGTGCGCGCGTTGGTGCAGGCTCGCGGGCCTGGTGGAGGCCCGATGGGGGCACCGTCGTGGCGAGGATGACGGGAGCTTCGCGTCGGCGCTCGCGTCCGTGCGCCGGTGGGGTGGCGTGCTCGAGCACCCGGCCTACTCGGACGCATGGGCGGCGTTTGGGCTGTCGCGCCCTCGACGCGAAGGATGGCAAAGAGGCACCGATGGTGGGTGGTCGTGCCACGTCGAGCAGGGGCGGTACGGCCACGCCGCGAGAAAGGCGACATGGCTCTACTACGTCGGAGCAGAGACGCCGCCAAGCATGCGGTGGGGAGCGGCGAGCGCCACCGCCATGGTTAGTTGGTGTGGCAATCACACGCGCGCCGACGAGCGACGGCGGCGTATCGGCCACGCCGAGGCATCGGCCACGCCGCCTGCATTCCGCGACGTCCTGCTCGCCATGGCGCGTGCCTAGACGGTGGTTCGTCCGCCCTGGTCCTGGACGGGCTCAGGGCGCCGTCGGCGTCGATGTGCTTGTCGTCCGCCGCGACGATCGCACCACGCGCACCCGCCACGCGAGTCGTCTGGGCGACGCATAGCCCACGTTGCGCGTCTGCGTGCAGGCCAGCGCGACGAGGCCGCGACGGATGGCGCCAGCTCGATCCATGGAGCCGCCCCATGTGATCGGCCTGCCCTCGCACGCCTGCACCGACCGAGTGCCTGCGACCATCGCGTCTGCCTGCGCCAGCATCGCGGCCCATGCCTCCGGTCGCCATCGCGCGGACGCGGGCCAGCCTTCGGGTGCACGGCTCGAGCGCCGCAGATTGCGGGACCAGAGGCAATTGCCACGCAGACACCGGCGCGTTCCGAGCACGCGCCGCGAGTGCGCTCGGAGCCACGCCAGTTGCGCGCGCAGCACTCGGCCGTCTCGCGGAGGCGTCGCGCCGTTCTGGATGGCCTGCCAGATGAGATCGCAATCAGCGGGCGAGTTGAAGCCCGCCTCATTCGCGCAGACCTTGGCGATTGCCAGGCCAAGAGTAGCCGCTGTCGCGCTCTGCGCGGCTGCCGGGGCAGTGATGGAGAGCGCGATGGAGAGGCTGAGGGCTAGGCGCATGGCTCACCGTAGCCTACGCGCGTGCGCCGCTCCAACCGTTGTCGAGAAGCGCAGCGATGAGCAGCGTCCCGGCGTCGAGCTTGGTGGTGGCGTCCATGTGGAAGTGCTCCATCGCTCCCTTCCAGTGGCGCAGCTCGCCGCGTGTGAATCGACGAGAGAGTGGTCGAGCAGCGCGCATGCCGTCCAGCTCAATGGGCGCTCTGCGAGGAATCTCAATCGCGCCAGGCAAGCACCTGTTCGAGAGCGCGTTCGCGAGACGGACGAAGCTGCGGATCTGTCCGGGGAAGAACTCGAGGACGTCGCGGTAGCGGCCGAGTTGGAAGACGCGCTCCCCCGCTCGGTGGCGGGAGTTGAATTCCCCAGGCAGCCCAGCGGAGACGACCTCGACGCCCAGGCTGCGCGCGTTCACCTCGCCGCGGCCCACATGCACAGCAGACCACTTCGTCCCGATCTCCATCGTTTGCCAGACCGGAGCGAAGTCAGCGATCGGGCTGCACGCGCCGACGACGAATTGAATCGACACGCGAAGCCTTTCGCCTGGGCGCTTGCGGCTCGGTCGCCGCTTCATCATCTCGACCAGTCGCGCGCCGTCATCGTCGTATGATCGGAGCCCCGCCTCGCCAGCCGTCCAGTGGCCGACGAGCAGGTCGACGGGCTCGTCCTGCATGTCGCGGACCCGGAGCTGGTAGCGATCCGCGTCGACCTCGGGATCCCACCAGGCGTCAGGATCGCGCCTGCACCAGTCGGTCCCAGCGAGCACCTGGCCGGCGCAGAGGATGCCGCGCTCCATCAGCCCTCGTCGAGGTCGTCGCGGAGCTCGGCTTCCATCTGTCGCCGCTGGCGAGCTGCCTCGATGTCTGCGCGGAGCTCGGTCGGGAGGATGTCGCGCAGGCGCTTCGCGGCCGGATGGTCTTGCCCGTCGAGCACGGCGATGACGACCTTGGCGACCCAGGCCAGTACGCGCACGACGATCTTGGCCTCTTCCATCACTCACCTCCAGGACATGCGCCGGCGCCGAACGATCCGAGCGCGTCGACGCCCGCGCCGAGCAGGCCGGGGACGCGAACGCCGGCGGACGAGAGCGCGTCGACCGCCGATCGAAGGGCGACGACGCCGCATGCGACGGCGCCGAGGAAGACGGGACCATCGCCGCTGCCAGCAGCCCATGCGTCGAGCGCGGCCTCGATGGCGTGGAGCGCGGCGCTCGCGGTTCGCAGCGCGGTGCGCGCAGTGGCGAGCGGGCGCATCAGATCGTCCCACCGCGCGAGGCCGCGCTCCACGGTCTCGTCCGTCGTCTCGCCGGCGATGGTCCCGGCGCGGACCTCCGCGCGAACCTGCGCTCGAGCAGCGGCTCCGCGCGTCTGGACCTCATGCGCGAGCAGCTCGTCCGCGACGACGAGGCCGCCCGCAGTTTGCTCGAGCGCGATGCGTGCGGCCTTCGGCGGGCCTCCGCAGCCAGCGAGCGCCGACACAATCAGCGCGACGATCAATAGGCCGAGGAGCCCGAGCTGGACGCGCTCGAGCCGCGCTGCATCCCGGACCCGGCCAGCCTCTACCACTGACCGATTGTGAACGACTCGCGCCGCGTGTCTCAGACGCACATCAGGTTCTGTCATTGCGTCCCTCTCGATCCTCAAGCACGTCGGGGATCCCGTCGCCGTCGGCATCGCGCGACAAGAGGCCGCGCATGACGCTCAGCGCGACGGCGAAGGCCGCTCCCAGCGCCGCGAGGAAGCTGCGCTGAAGCTCAGCCGGGACGCCCATCGCGGGCGCGGCAAGATAGGTCGCTGCAATCAGCGCGAGGCCGACGAGCAGGACGGTGGCGACAGGCCAGGATATCTTCTTCATTTGGTCAGCCTACCACCGACCCGCCCTGCTCGCCTACCGGTGGCGGTGTTCGAGCTTGTCGAGGATGAGGTCCGTGCTGTGCGCGATCCCGGCGAGCGACGATTCAATTGCCGCCTGCTCCACCTCGACGGCGCGAAGGCGTGCCCGCGTCTCATGTGCGTATTCTGCCCGCGCATGCTCGGTCGCGCGGAGCGCGGCGAGGCTGGTGGTCGCCGACGCAGCGCGCTCGCGGACGACGATATAATCGGCGATGGCGGCATTCCCTCCGTACCCTGCGGCGGGAATGAGCATGATGCTCAGCGCGAGGCCGACGAACCGGATCCAGCGATTGCTCGTCTTCTGCGACGCAGCGCGCTCCATGCGTTCGGCGTCGTCTACGCATTGCTTCTGCTCGAGCACCTCTGTCCGTCGGAGGTGGTCCTCTCGCTGCGCGATGGTCTCTGCCTGCTGGTGCTCGAGCTGCTCCAGGACGTCGCGTAGCTTGTCGGCCGTCTCTGCGTTGCGCCGCTCGAGCCTGGCCTGCGAGGCGAGGATGGAGCCGATCTGTTCGTCTGTGAGCACAATCACGTCGATGCTAGGGATGCCCAGAAGTCTCCGAGGGAGTCCGCGAAGAAGAAGCGGCCAGCGCCGAAGCGGATGCGAGTCGGATCCGCGAGACTCGTGGCGGCCGGGCCTCGCGGCATGGCGCCAATCCCCGCCTGCTGCGTCCAAGTCAAACCCCGGTCCGTCGATGCGTAGACGACGCCGCCCGTCGCCAGCGCCACGAAGAGTTCGCCCTGATCGCACGAGATGGAGTCGAACTGCAGATCGGGAATCACCTGGCCAGCGGGGATGTTGAAGTTGACCCCGTCGGTGGAGATCCAAGCGGCTGCAGTGCCGTCATTGATTTGGCCTGTGATCACCCACAGGCCTGCGGCCTCTGAGTAGACGACGTCCCACAGGGCATTCGCCGGAAGACCTCCGCCGTCGAGCACGGAGTACGGCGACCACACGAGTCCATCATCGCTCCAGTAGAACTGGTTGGGCGTGCCTGTGCGGAGCGCGACTGAAACGCCCGAGTTGCTCGTCCAGACGCGGGTGAAGGATCCTGCGTTCGCGGTGTCGACGCGTTGCGTCCAGGTGATGCGGTCTGGCGACGTGAAGAGGCGCGCGGACACACCTCCGTTGTATGAGCCGACAGCGATCCAGAGCCCGTTTGCGGAATCCCAAACGACGTCCTGCACGGCATCGAGGGCGTCCGGCAGCGCGCGGGATGTCCAGTTGTCTCCGTCGTCCGACGACTCGTGGAGGTATACCGCGCCTCCACCGATCACCCAATGACCCGCACCGTCCGACGCGCACGCGGTTCCGGTGGTGGACGTCGGTGCCGTGGTGGGCGCCGCCCATGTCGTGCCGCCGTCGGTGGAGCGCCTCGTGACCGTGGTCGCAGGGTTGCCAGTAGCGATGAGCGTCCCCGTGGAATTGTCGTGATCGAAGCCATTGAAGACCAAACCAGAGCCAGAGATGTCTCGCACCACGCCCCAGTTCTGCACGCGGATCAAGTGCAGATAGTCCAAGAGCGCGCCCACCTTGTGCATCCAATCATTCTGCATCTCGGCCGGTGGCTCCTCGGTCGGGTACCAGCCCTGCGCGGTCTTGCCCGCAGGAGGCTCGACCTTCGTCGGGTCACCGTCCCAGAGGGTCGCTGGCGCGGAGTAGAGATTGTCTGTCGCCCATTGGGCGTCTGCCTGCGGATGCGCCATCAGCCTGTCCTCTCGTCGAGGGCGCGCGTGAGCGTGCCTGTGCCTGTGCCTGGTGTGGCCGCGGAGTCGTACCCGTCGAGGGCGCGCGTGAGCGTGCCTGTGCCTGTGCCTGGTGTGGCCGCGGAGTCGTACCCCGTGGCTGCGGAATAGGTGGGGAAGTCTGCGGCGCGCGAGAACCGGACGCGCGTCCCGGCGGGCTCGGACGACACCACTGTCACGGCGCGCGTGCCCGCCTCGGTGCCGCGCAGGATGAGACCGTGAAGGATCTCCGCATCAAACGCGGGTGGGCCAAGGATCTCAAGGATGAAGCCGTCGGGCGGATACCAGTAGCACCTCGCCAATCCCTGGCTGTCGTCCGCGAGCGCGGCCGTGATGATCCCGTAGAGATCCTCGGTTACCCCTTCGGATCTATTGGCTCTGATGGTCGCGCGAATGAGCGCACGATAGGTCTCGTCATCGAGGCCCTGCCGCTCAGCGCCGACGATGGAGCCGAAGCCCTCGAGCTGCGCGCCCACAGCGTCATCGACGTCGTCCTCGGCGATCTGCCACAGCGCGTCTTCGATCTCCTGCACCTGGCCAGCGAGGATCTCGATCAGCGCCTGGAAGCGCGGGAGGCCGACGTAGTCTTGCAGGCGCGCAGCCAGCGCCTGGGCGACGTGGTCCGGGTTGTGCGCCAGCGGAGGACCGGCGGCGCCGACGGGCTCTGGAGCGGGCTCGAGCGGCACGTCACGCGCTCCCTGGCGTGGAGACCACGCTGACATTGGTGCTCGCCGTCATCGTCGCGAGCTGCCTGGCGGTGATGAGATAATCGGTCGCGACTGGAGCGACGGCCGGCGCGACGCTTCCGATGCGGATGTCCAAGATGTTGATGATGCCCGCGACGGTGTCGACCGGTTTGTGGAGCTTCGCGAGGAACACGTCATTCCCTACCGGCAACGCCAGAATGAATGCCGCGACCGCATCGGCGACGAGGTCGTCTCCATTCGCTGGGTAGGTCTGAGAGTCGACAATGAGGTCGATCTCGACGAGCATGTCAATCGACGTTGGGCGGCTGAAGGCGATGTAGTGCGCCATCCCCTGCGAGTCGGTGACGATCTCGGTGACGCCTCCGACGGTGCCCTTGCCCGCGCCCAGCGTCTCGAAGAGCGCGGCCGCCACGTCCGCGTCGGTGCCACCCAGCACGAGCGCCTCGACAGAGTGCGGAGGCAGGCCGTCCTCATTGACCCCGTTCGTGGGGTTGTCGAAGACCGTCGCACCAGTCACGCCTGCCACCTGAAGGAGGTCGGCGCGGATTGCGTTGACGGTGCCGCTGCCCGCGATGGCCAGCTCTTGCTCGCGTCGAATGCGGCGCGGATTGCGTTGACGGTGCCGCTGCCCGCGATGGCCAGCTCTTGCTCGCGTCGAATGCGTAGCTGCGGATCGGTGTCGATCTCCGTGCCAGGCACCGCAGGGGCGGCGTTCGTGACCGCGCTCCATCCGGCGACGGCCGTCACGATCACCGTGATCGTCCCCGTGTTCGCGACGTAGACGCCAGCGATCTCCGCGTCCGCGAGCACGTCCTGCGATCCAGCTCCGACGAAGGTCACGTCCGCCAGCGTCTTCCATCGATTCGACGCGTCGCCGACGACCTGCACGATGGAGTTCTTGGGCACGACGCAAGCGCTGGTCGCGGTGAGCGTCAGCGTGACGCGCCCCTTGGTGGCGTCCGCGCGTCGCGTGCCCGTGATGGAGGTGACGCCGTCGAGTTGGAAGCCCTCGGATGAGAGGGGGAATCTTCCCGCGTTGATGGCCTCCGCAAGCTCCCACAGTTCGGACAGCTTCGATGCGAAGATGCCATTCAGAAGGCCGAACGGCTCCGTCGGCTGCGTGTTGAGCGTCGTCGAGATGAGCGCCTTCTCGCCCGCCTCGAGTTCGTCGACGATCGTCGACAGCGGCTTGCGATTGAATCCGGTTGCGGTGAGTCCGTAGGTCATCAGAACGCTCCCAAGATGAAGTCCTCGAAGACGAGCGGTTCAGACACGTCAGCGATGAAGGCACGGAAGGACACATTCGCGGTTCGGTCTGCGCCGACGCTGAGTGTCAGACGGTCGACGAAGGAGACTCCGGCGGTCGTGACGATCGTCCGTCGAAGGCTGCTTACGATGCTGGCGTGGTTCGGGCTCTTGATGAATACGTCGCGGAAGTAGGGGAATCCCTGGCGTGCATCCAGGAACCATTCGCCGAGGAAGAAGCGCAGGCGTCCACGGATTGCCTGCTGGACTTCGAGCGGTCGATTCGCCGCGGCGTCGCCGATGAGTTCCGACTGTCCGGTCGGCGACAGCCACAGATCGCCCTCGACCGGGTTGTCGTCGTCGATGGTCATGACTCGTCGGAGTGTCGTCATTTCGCCTTGAGCGTATCACATGCTGGCGATGCCGCGGCGTAGGTGGAGTTCGATGGTCCAGTGAGGCCCGGGCCAGTGGTGACTCCTGAATGGACATGGCTGATGAGCGCGGATGCGATCGACTGCAGCTCCGAGAGGGTGCGATCTGCGCGCGCGAGGAACTGCGTCGCGTCATGCGGGAACCGCGCGCCGCTCGCGTCCACACCCGCGACATAGCTCGCGTCGAGGCCGAACCGCATCTCGGTCGCTGAGCTGTTCTGGATCTGATTCGCGGCCGTCGAGAGCCCCGGATAGAAGACCGCGCCCGAGAGGTCGTGCCGCCGCAGGTCGCCAGGATCCACGTCCTCTCCGGTCGCTCGCCAGCGGTCGATCAGGTGCTCGGCAAAGATCAGCAGCCCGGTGTCCCCTACCGCGAGAGGCAGGGTCACGAAGGCGCCGCCTCCCTTCAGCCATGCCACGGGGACGCAGGGGATCACAGGCAGCTCCTCCGTGATGCGATCCATCTCCTCCGAGCGGAGCACGCGTCGCAGCATCGGTTTGACATTCGCCACCTGTCGGGTGACGTCGTAGCTCTCGACGCGACCTGGGATGGCGGTGTGAACGTCGACGAGCTGTGTCTGAATCGCGGACCAGATGAGCGTCGCCAACTCGGGCACGGAATCTTCAGCCATTGATCACTCTGCCTTCGATGTCGACATACCAGTCTGGGCCGGCCGTGGATCCCGTGAACGTCGTCTTCGCGGCGCGGAACACGCCGGCCGCGTAACGGGAGCGGACGTCGATCTTACGGCCAGGGAAGATGCCGGGGATGATGAGCGCCTTCGCGTGCATGACGCCTTCGGAGTCGATCGATGGTGAGCCGATGAGGCCGGTGTCCGGCGTGAGCAGGACGGCGGTGTGACGCACGGCCTCGCGGAACGGAAGCAATTGCAGGTTCCCATCCTGCACGCTCCACTCGAGGCCGATGCTCCGACAGAGCCCGCTCAGCGACTCGCGCCCCGATCCAGACACGACGCAGCCCTCGGCGTAGGTGGATCCGAGGCCCTCGAAGCCGCGTCCCTGCGTCTCTGCTTCTAGGTTGCCGACGCCTAGCCCCATGCTCGTCGCCACCTCCGCGATCACCGAGCGCAGCGACGTGCCCTCGCCAAAGGAGCGATTCACACGCGCGACGCGGAATGCACGCTCGCCGTCTCCGCCCTCAATGGTGGTCTTCCGATCGACCGCGCCCTCGTACTCGGTCCAGGCGCGGCGCACCTCGCCCTCGAAGATCGCCCAAGAGTCATTTGCGTAGCCCGCCTCGAGACGGAGTTGCTGCCCGCTGGCTCCCTCGATGGAGAGGCGACTGGTGTCAGAGAGGTTGTAGATTTCAACGCTGCATGTGTTGGGTTCGCGTCTGAGGTTCTTGACGACGGTGAAGGAGAAGTCGAGGGCGTCAATGCGCAGCGCCCGTCCTCCTCCTGTGCCGACGACTACCGCGGCCACGCGATGGAAAAGGACCGGCATTACTCCGACCTCAAACCGAGCTCCACCAGCTCGGCCACGGGGAAGTACAGCAGCGTGACGCGCGCTCCTAGGTCAGCGATCTCCGGGTCGCGCGCGAGGCTCTTGCTGCCGTCGAAGCCGCCGCCCTCGGGCGCCGTGCGGTCGATCGCGATCAGCATGCCAGGAGGTCTTCGCGCATCGCGGACGAGCGCCAGAAGAGGCAACTGACACGTGATGCGCAGGCCCTGCACAATGGGCACTCCGTCGGAGTCCGAGAGCGACATGAACCAGTGGCCATCGCGCTGATTGAAGCGGAAGGTGAATCGATAGTCGCGCCCATCGAGAGGCGTCGTCTGCTCGTAGTCGGCCTTCGCGCTGGCGACTGGGATCTGCTGCGCCATCAGCCACCTCCGAACATGCTCGCGAGGCCGTCCACGCCTGCGGCCAGCAGGCTGCGCCCAGCCGTCGGAGGGTCGGGCTCGCTCGTGCCCTGACGGCCGCTGTTGGCCGGCCTCGCGGCGCGCACCTCGCGTGGCTCCGGCGCATCGACCACGGTCGAGCTGACGATGCGCTCCTGGCTGAAGTGCAGGTCGGCGAAGATCGAGAGGCTGGTGCTCGCGTCGCGATCGACGTCGACCACCTCGAGCGCCATCGACTCGTACTCGCGGAGCGACGTGGTCACGCGCATCAGCGTGCCAGCGTTCATCAGCTCGAGGAGCTTCTCGTAGATCACGCGTGGGCGGGTGACGGGCCCGTCGAATTGCAGGACGACTGCCTTGCCTACCTCCTGGCCATCGCCGCCCACCAGGGAGAGCGACGAGGGGCGGCCGCCGTTCCCGTCCATGTGATCGGTCGGCAGCTTGATCGGCTTCGCGGAGAGCACGACCGAGAGCGCTACGGCGTCTTGGTCGGGCTGCACTCCGTCGGCAATCGTCGAGCCCTCGACCGGGTGCGTGGTCAGCGTCGCGCTCGCGCCGTGCTTCTCCCGCACGGTCGCATCGAAGATGATCGTCTCCTCTTCGCCGCTCGCCAGGAGCCATGAGATGGAGGCCATCAGCCTGCCGCCGTGGTGAGGGCGCGCTCGGCCGTTCTGAGGCTGCGCTGATTGGCGGCATGAACGCCGTCTGCTATGCGCGACTGAAGCTCCGCTGGTGTCATCTGCGGCGCTCCCTGGACGACGACGTTGTTCGTGGTCTCCATGTTGATTGCCCTCGCGCCTGGTGCTCGTGGCGCGACGTGAGCCGCAGGCGTCTGTGGCGCAGCAGCGGCCGCCGGCGCGGCATGGCCCTGGACGTCGATGCCTAGGGCCCCGAAGACGCCGCTGAAGTTTTCGAGCTGTGACGCGACGCTGTCGAAGAAGTCCGCCACAGTGGTCGCGAGGCGCTGGAAGAAGGCCACGACGGGCGCGAACTTCGCGGGCAGACTGTCGATGAATTCTCCGATGCCGACAAAGAAGTTCATCATCGAGATGAGCCCCGGCTTCGCTTGCTCCCACAGCGCGGCGAGGAATCGCCCGAGACTGCGGATCATCGGGATCCCATCGTTTCGGATCCACTGCACGAAGCCCTGCCATGCGAGCTGGACGCGCTCCGCGACGCGCGCGGCCGTGCCGGCGCCAAAGAGCGAGTCGAGGAAGCGCCCGATCACGGAGTCGCCTCCGTCGAAGAGCGTCAGTAGGTCGTCGACGATCAGCACGACCGCGGCGATGGCCGCGGCGAACACGCCGAAGACGACGACGAGAGGGAAGATGAGCGGCATCAATCCGAATAGAATCGCGGCGCCGAGTGTCCCGATCGCCAGCGCCAAACCAAGGATGATGGCGCGGAACGGCCGCGTCCCTCGCGTCGCGTTCTGGAACCACCCGACCATGTTCGCGACGGCGGTCACGACCTTTGTCAGCGACGGCAGCAACTCCGTCGCCAGTCTGATCTTGACCGCCTTCATGGTCAGATCCCAGTCTGACGTCGAGTCCTGCGCCGCCTCGCTCATCGCAAAGAAATCGCCGAAGCTGCCGCTGGTTAGCTCGTTGAACCGCGCGTCCATCTCCGCGAGGCCAGCCGAGCCGTTCTCGAAGAACGGCAGTAGCAGAGCGCCGCTGCTCCCAAAGAGCTTCTGCGCGCGCGCGCTGCGCTCCGACGTGTTCGTGAGGTTCATGAAGCCGTCGGCGATCTCCGGCAGGATGTCCGTGAGCTCCCTGGCGTTTCCATGCGCGTCTTGAAACGCCACGCCGATCGTTCGGAATGCGTGCACCGAGGTCGTCAGCCCGTCGTTCGCGTCGACGATGTTGCGTTGCAGACTGCGGAGGCCTCCGGTGAGTTGCTGCGCCGGGACGCCGGCTCCATCAGCCGCGAATCGCCAGCGCATGAGTTGCTCCGCAGACACGCCCAGCGTGCGAGCGCTCTTCGCCGTCTCATCGCCGAAGGCGATCATCTCGAGCGCGACCTTGCGCAGCGCATTCACCAGGCCGACGCCAATCGCGATGGCCGTCGTGATGGCTGCGAGGCCGAGAGCGACCAGGCTCTTCTTCCCGAGCTTCAGACCGTTCTCGTCAAACTCGATTCCGAAGCGAGCTAGGACCTCTCGAATCATGATTCAGCCTTTCCCTTCGGCGTTGCGCTCTGCTCGTACGCGAGCCTCATCATACGCCGCGAGGACCTCGTGCGCATCGTAGACGTCGTCGATGGACCAGTGCTCCTCGATCTCGATCAGTCCCGCAGGGATGCGAGGGTCGCAGACGAGAACCCAGAGCCACGCGTCTACTCCTGCGGGGAAGTCGACGCGGACGGCCGCGGGGTCACGAACCGGCGCGCGACCTTGGCCAGCCCTCCCGCGCCTGCGAAAAAACTCGCGTAGTTCGCCTGCAACACGGACGCGATCAGTTGAGCCTCGGCACCGTACTCGCCCGCGAACGTGTCGTCGTAGAGGTCCAGCGTGAGCGGCACAAACTGCTCCTCAACCTCGGTCTCGAGCATGGTGCATTTCCGCGCCTTCTCTGCCAGCCAGTCGAGGATCCCTTCATTGACCATCAGATTCGCCGCAAACGAGTTGAAGGCCTCTGTGACTGCCGCCTTTGAGAGGTCGCCTGCGATGGCCTTCTCCGCATCCGTCTCGCCGAGATTCGTCGCCAGCGTGCCGAGCAGCGGAGCAGCGATTCGGAGCAACCGTTCGAGCACCTCATGCGCGTCCTTCGTCTTGAATTGCTGGGTGCGGAAGCGACGCGAAGCGCCGTCTGAGAACGTGATCTCCTTGTCGACCTTCTTGCGTGCCATCGTGGGTCTCCTTCAGTGCGCGATGCGCACACGGGTCAGGCGTACTTGCCGAACTCGTTCTTGAGCGTCGCGATTCGGATCGACCATTCGAGCGCCTTGGCCTCGCGACCGTAGGTGACCTTGGGGTCGTCCATGATCCAGCAGAATGGCGACTGATGGATCGTCCCATCGGAGTTGAGATCCTTCACCAGGAACCGTCCGACGCCCGCGCCCCCAGGCGTGTTCTTGTCCGAGCGATGCATGGCGCTCAGAACCTTGTTTGCGTCGGCGCTCTGCATGAGGATGAGCGTCGCGTTCGCGCGGTCGTCGCGCGACTCATTGCGCGTGACCTCGCCGTCCGTACCGACGACGTCTCCGAATGCTGGCGTGTCGCGCTCGACGCGAAGGAAGTCTCCGTCGGCGAATCCTCCGGTGATCGGGATGCCCGCGATCGAGATGAGGATTTGCTTGGAGGAATAGACGTGAAAACCGGTCGGCATGGTGCGCTCCTAGGTCCAGAGGGTCGGTCAGATCGAGAGGGTGCCCTCGATGGGGTTGAGGGCGTGGATCGCGCCCGAGAGGCGCGCGCTGAAGAAGATGTCCGGCAGGAGTCTGTTGGCTCGATCGATGGTTGAGACGTCCTGCACGCGCGGGGCGGTGATGACGATCGGCGTCTCTGGATCGAGCGCGCCCGGCTGCTCCTTCGTGCCTTGGAATTCTCCGAGCACGCCTCGGATCTCTGACTCAACGAGCGCGACGGAGGCGTTGGTGAATGGCAGCTTCGGCGCGTTCGCAAGGACGGTCAGAAGTGATTCCTGAAGCGCGGCCTTGATGGCGTCGACGGTGCGCGTCACGTCAATGAATTTGCCGCTGGCCATGACGCCCTCGCCAGTGATCGGGATCCCGGCGACGCTGATGTAGTAGTTCCCGTCCTGCGCGATGAGGTTGGCCTTCGCCGTGGCGGTGAGCACGCTCTTCGAGACGCCCGCGAGCTGCTTGAACTTCCACGTCGAGCTTCCGGGGTCTGTGGGGAATCGCCCACCCATCCACGCGAGCGCCGCGTAGGAGAGAACATTGTCACTCCAGATGCTGTACGTGCGCTCGTAGGCTGCCGCCTGCAGTACCAGCTGCACGTTTCCGGCGAGGCCCTGCACGACCTCGGTGTCGGCCGTGTTGCTGCCGAAGATGATCTGCTCGGCCTCAGCCCATGCGGCTGCCGCCTCGACCTCGGCCTTTGAGTTGCTGTCGAGTCCGAGCCCATACCAATCCGGGTCGGCAAGGCGGATCGCGGTGAGGTCCGCGACGATGCCTGGGTCTGCCGTCTCATCCAGCAGGACCAGGTTACCGACGCCCTGGACGTCCCACAGCACGCCGGAGGTTGAGGTGAGAAGCACGCTGCCAACCGGGTTTGAAGCGACCATGGGTCCCGCGCCAATGGCCGCGGTGAAGAGCGGGGTGAGAGCCGTCGCGATCGTGATCGTCGTCTCGGCTGCGCCGTTGACGTAGCTGACGCTCGTCTGTGTCCCGTCGGGGGCGACCAGCGTCGCGGTGTTGACGACGCCTTCGCCGGTCTCGATCGCTGTCAGACGGATCGTCTGCGTGTAGGGAGTGGCGCGACGACCGATCTTGAATGAGCTCACCTTGGGATTCTGGATGAGCTTGGTGGCGGCGCGCACGATCGGGTCGTTGGCTCCGAACCCGTCCGTCACCATCTCCGACGGCTTGGCGTAGGTTCGGACGCGCTCGGGGAAGACGGACGTCTGGAAGTATCCGGCGATGAGTGGCGTGCCGAAGTTCGCCTGGTCTGGCGTCAGCGTGTTCGCCGTGATGTTGACTGTGACGATCGAGTCGATATCGGACATGGTGTGCTGCTCCTGGGCGAGGGCTCTTTGAAGGTTCTAGCACCACGGACAGCCCCACGTCACGCGGGGCCTATGGGAGTACGATCTCCCAGGCCGGGAGAGGCAGCGGAATGCCGTCCTCCCCTTCGATTGATGGCTGAGTTTGGACGGTCTGAATGTACCCAAGCGCCGGCGCTCGCTCCGAGGTCGCACGGTGCATGCGGACGACGATGGTCGCCACCGCGCGCTGGCGCCCGTCTACGGGCAGCGACGCCGAGAGGACGGGTCCCACGTCGACCACGCTCGTCGACAGCGCCTCCAACGCCAGCAGCGTCTCGTCGCGCTCGAGGCGCGTGCGGATCTGCTGCGCCAGGAACCGCGCGCTCTTCGTGGCGAGCTGGGTGGCAGTCTCGACCTGCACGAGCAGCTCGAAGAGGTGCAGCTCATTCACGCTAGGCTCGATCTCTTTGCCCGAGGACGCGACGTCGTTGACATCGAAGCGCGTCTCCGTGCTGAGCACGCGGTCGCTCGCGATGAAGAGCGTGCAGAAGCCCGCCAGGCCGACGGCTGCCGGGCGAGCGCGGTCCCTCCACCACGTCTTGAGTCCGCACAACTCTGCGAAGATGGCGACCATGCCGTCGTCCCAGATGTCCGCCTCAGACGGCGTCGTCGCGCTTGGCGTTGTCATCTTCGATCACTCCCGCTTGTGAATCTCGGCTCGGATGGATGCGAGGAACCTGCTCTGATCGATGAGCGGTGTAGAGCTGCCCTTCGCCGCGACGGTTGACGCTGCGTTTGCAGGGTCGATGTGATCGCGAACGCGCGCCTTGATCTTCGCGACCAGCCACTCGCCGAACTGCAGGTACCCGACGTCCGGCCGCAGCTCCTTCGTGAGAATCTTCTTTCCGACGCGCCGCCAGGCTTCGTCCACCGCCGCCTTGTTGAGTTCGATGGTGTCTCCTAGCCAGGAGCGTCGAGGCTCTCTCGCCGTGCCTGCCTCAGCAAAGAAGGCGACGTCCGCGATGGTCACATGTCCGCCAGGCTCCCAGACGGCTCCGTCTTCTGCGTGGACTCCGACCGTCGTTGAGATGCCGTTGGCCTTCGCCGTCTTCTCGATCAATCGGTCGAGCTTCCGAGCGACGCGCGCGATGGCCGCGGTGTTGACGCCGTTGGCCATCAGGATGTCGCGGGGTTGTTTGGGACTCGGATGCCGACGACGCACTCGCGACGGATCTGCAGGTACATGCGCTCGTAGGTGGTGAGCGCGTCCTCGCGCGTGACCTTCGCATTCGCAGGGACGAGACGCGCATGCTGGCCCATGGGGCTGCTGCTCAGCAGGTGCGCAGCCAGGTACGAAACGGCGAGGTCGTACTTGTCGCCGAAGACCGACTCGGAGCAGCGCAGTCGGGCTTCCGCCAGCTTCGCGTCGACCAGCTCCTTCGAGGTCTCTGCGAACTCGGGAAACGCAACAACGAATGACGAAAACCCGACTGCCATGGGTCAGCCCCCCGCGCGGGTGGAGCCAGCGGTCTCCTCGTCGAGCTCCTCGGCGCGCGCGTCGAGGGCATCGATGATGCTCCTTCGGTTCGCCTTGGACGTCTCGATGTTTCGCCACTTGGCGAGCTGCTCGAGATCCTTGCTCGCCGCGATCCATGGACGCGCCTTCGCGACCGTGAGGTCGGTGAGGCCGTTGAGGGCATCGGGCGCGTGCGTGTGCTCGGTGACCTCGGCCGCGCTCGCGTTGTCCCGCAGCGTGCCGACATCGCAATGCAGCTTGACCGTGGGATGATCGAGCGCCGCCAACCAGCGCTCAGCAGGTACTCGGTTTGCTCCAGGTCGGAGCTGAAGCTCTTGGTGGACGACGACGCGCTTGCCTTCCTCGTCGGTCCCATAGACCGGCGGGAGCTTGAACGGCGATGGCCTGGTAACAAGGATGGAAATCGTGGACATTGACTTTTCCTCTGGTTCGCCTCGAGGTTCTTCCTCGGCGACGTAGGTGGATCATAGCAGAACGCCTCCGATCGGACAGAGCCGATGGAGGCGTCGTGCAGATGTCGCTCTGGATCAGGCGACGTCGGCGTAGGCGCAGGCGAGCGGGTAGTGCATCTCGACGACGCCGATGCGTGCGTGGACCGGGACCTTGAAGGCGAGGTTCTCCGCTTGCGGCGGCAGCTCCTCGTAGATCACGGGGATGTTGTAGGTGAGCACGCGAGGGTCGCGGTCGTAGCAGACGATTCGAGGAACGCCGCCAGCGCCGGCGG
>Ga0210033_1001940_pt1 | contig 18282 bp, 14 predicted proteins | sample CryGeymeta201501_FD_185465 | JGI IMG/M metagenome (GOLD analysis project Ga0210033, IMG submission 185465) | Groundwater microbial communities from Crystal Geyser aquifers in Utah, USA - Crystal Geyser metaG 2015-01 (SPAdes) (version 2) | ecosystem: Environmental > Aquatic > Deep subsurface >... | reverse complement strand
CTGGCATTGTCCTCCGATACGCCTTCGGTGGACCGGCCGTGTCACGGCCGAGGCCAACTCCTCGTTGCAAAATCGGTCACAGACCCGCTACCCACGGATGCCGCCACCGCGCGACCGATCGAGGCTAGGCCGGCCCCGCTCCGCATTGCCGACCGCGCACCGGGCTGCTATCGTGAGGCGGTTGACGCTCCAGCGCCGCCGACCGAAACCTTCCTCCACGTTCTCAGCCTCCAAGACGACGTGAACAAGACCCCAGCCCTCCCCCTCCTCATCCTGGGCCTCACGGCGCTACTCGCCTGCCAGGACAACCATGACACCGTCACCGTGCGCATCTGTGGCGACGTCGTCGTGCCCGATCAGATCGACACCCTGCGCATCACCGTCCTGGACGAGCAGCGCAACCTGCGCCAGGAGGGCATCGTCGAGCTCGTCGTCTGCCCCGAGGATGTCCTGCGCACCCTCCCCCATGAGGTCGAGGTCAACGTCATCCCCGGCAACGCCTGGATCACCGTCTCCGCCCTCCACGACGGCGCGCCCGTCGGCACGTTCGAGCGGCGCGCCCAACTCGAAGATGAAGACCTGATCCTGCTCGGACTCACCCAGGACTGCCTCGGCCTCACCTGCGCCCTCGGCCAGACCTGCATCGACGGCCACTGCGTCATCGCCCCCGGCCAGACCGGCACCTCCATCTGCGCCAGCGAGCGCGTCCCCGATGGCGCCGATGCTGGCGCCGACGCCGACACCTCCGACACCGACACCCCCGACGTCGAAATCGACGCTCCCGCCACCGACGACAGCCCCCGCTACTGCCCCGCCGAGTAGCCAGGAGCCCATGCATGCGCCGCCGCGACCTGTCCAACCCCCTCGTCCTCGCTGTCCTGCTCGGGATGCTCGCCACCGCCGCCTGCACCGAGACCAACCTCTACAGCCCCGACGTCCCCCGCAAGGAGGCCGACCGGCTCGCCGTGCGCGGCCGCGTCTGCACCGAAGACCCCGTCCAGGCCCTCTTCCCCGTCCGGGTCATCCTCCTCGTCGACCAGGCCGCCGGCCCCCTCTACGCCAACTACGATCCCGCCGGATCACGCATCGACATCCTCAACACCTTCGTCCAGACCACCCTCAACAACCCCCAGACCGAGCTCGCCATCATCGGCTACGCCGGCCGCGCACGGAAGCTCGCCCCCGAGCAGGGCAACTTCACCCGGAACCCCGGCGAGCTCTTCAACGCCGTCAACCGCCTCTCGCTCGCCGAGCCCTGCCTCGACGACGTCTGCCGCGACATCCACGACGCCCTCCGCTCCGCTGGCACCCTCATCGAGGGCGATCTGGCCGAGCTCCCTGCCGGCCTGCGCGTCCTGACCCAGTACGTCGTCCTCATGATCGACGCCGGACCGCCCGATCCGGTCAGCCGCACCAGCGCCTGCTGCCTCCCCGACGACATCGAGTGCATCGACGCTGGCGACCAGCCCGACTTCGGCTGCGACCGAAGCCGCGCCACCACCGCCGTCGCCGGATTCCGAAAAACCGTCTCCGACGCCGGAGCCGCGGGCCTCCGCGTCCACGCCATCCACCTCGCCGCAGAGCCCAACGTCGATGGCGTCGAGGTCCAGCGCAACGACCGCGTCCAGCAGATCCTCACCGAGATGGCGTTTGCCGGCGGCGGCGTCTACGAGCGCCACAACGCCATCGGCGGCTTCAACGCCAAATCCCTCGACCTGCTCGACCTGCGCACCGTCCTGCACGCCAAGCTCCTGATGGCCTCCAACCTCAACGCCCTGCCCGGCCCCACCGGCCCCCGCGTCGACTCCGACTACGACGGCCTCTCCGACGAAGAGGAGCTCCGCCTCGGCACCCTCGTCGGCACCCGTGACTCCGACGGCGACAACATCACCGACCTCGTCGAGGTCCTCACCGGCTTCGACCCCCTCTCCCCCGACACCCCCACCGCTTGCGCCGCCCTCCGCCCCGGCGACGCCGACCTCGACTTCCTCACCGACTGCGACGAGGCCCTCGTCGGCACCGAGCCCACCCTCGTCGACACCGACGGCGACGGCATGCCCGACTTCATCGAGGTCATCGGCGCCACCGACTACCTCAACCGCGACGCCGAGGCGGACACCGACGGCGACGGCGTCGCCAACGGCGACGAGCTCCGCCAGCACACCGACCCCCGCAGCACCGACACCCGCGCCCACCTCTCGTTCGGCTACCGCTACGAGCTCTTCGACGAAGGCATCGTGCGCGAGCTCTTCGCCTCCGGCCTCCAGCGCCTCACCGGCGTCGAGATCAACGCCCTTTCAAAGGGCACCACCCCCGGCCTCGGCATCCTCGCCTGGGAGCCCGTCACCGGCACGATCCGCTGGCAGGACGCCAACGACCAGCAGCCCGGCCCCCCCGTCAACGTCCGCGCCGGCGGCCTCTTCGACCTCCCCTCCGCCTCCTGGGCCCCCGTCCAGGGCGAGGACGGCCGCAAGATCACCCTCGAGGTCGACCCCGTCAACCTCCCCCCCGCCGCCGTCAACGAGAACCTCCGCGTCATCTTCCGCGACCGGCAATGCATCCAGTACACCATCCGAAACATCCAGCTCGTCCCCACCGTCGGCCGCGATGACGGCACCCCGCCCGGCAGCAACAGCATCCTCCTGTACTTCGCCCAGGCGCCCGAGGACCGCATCGATGCCCCTGGGCCCTACCGCCTCGCCCAGATCCCCATCATCTTCGACCCACCCACCACGCGCGACCCCGACGACGCCATCCTCCTCATCCAGGACGAGGAGTTCATCCGGCCCTCCATCCGCTTCGACCCCATCGGACGATGACCGCCACGGACCGTTCTTGTGCGCGTGTTGCTCTCGATGCTATAAACGCAGCGGTGTCGGATCACATAGAGCGTGGTCGAACCCCGCCCGACCGCGATGGCAGGCCCAGGCGCACTCGAAGACGCACCTTGACCATCGAACCAGCGCAGACCCACATCCGGGTCACCTCGCGAGGACGAAACCGAGCATGTTCCCCACTCAGCCCCTCCTGTACGCCCTGATCGCCCAGACCCCCGATGCCGCACCGGAGCCCCAGCAGAGCGTGATCCTCCAGTACCTCGATCAGGGCGGCTGGATGATGTACGTTATCCTGATCGTCTCGATCTTCGGCGTTGTCCTCTTCCTCGAGAGGTTCTTCGACCTGTTCATCATGAGGCGCTTGAACGCCAAGAACTTCATGGCCAACCTCGTCAACCTCGTCGAGCAGAAGAACCTCCGCCAGGCCCTCGACGCCTGCCAGATCAAGAGCCGACACCCCCTGGTCGGCGTCGCCAAGGCCGGCGTCATTCGCGCCAACCGCCGCGAAAAGGAGATCGAGCGCGCCATGGAGAACGAGATGCTCGCCGCGCTCCCGCACCTCCAGAAGCGCGTCGCCATCATGGCCCTGCTCGCCAACGTCGCCACGCTCCTCGGGCTGCTCGGCACCATCTTCGGTCTCATCTCGGCCTTCACCAGCGTCTCGGCCGCCTCCGCCGCCGAGCGCCAGTCCGCTCTGGCCGCCGGTATCTCCCAGGCCATGTACACCACGGCCTTCGGCATCAGCGTCGCCGTGCCCCTCCTCTTCTTCCATCACATCCTCTCCAAGCGCATGGAGAAGATCCTCATGGACGTCGAAGGCGGCGCCACCGCCCTCCTGGTCGCCATGACCGGCATGAAACGAGAACCCTGAACACCGACCGCGCCGAGGACTTGCCGTGTTTTCTCGTTGGCACCAGGCCCGTGACGAGGCCGCCGATATCAACGTCATTCCCGTCATGAACCTGTTCATGGTGCTCATCCCGTTTCTGCTGATGGGCGCCGCCTTCTACCACATCGGCGTCATCCCCGTCTCGACGCCCACCCACAACCCCCAGGAGTCCGACGTCCCCAAGACGCCCACCACGGTGAGCTGCAACGTCGTCATCACCAAAGAGAAGGTCCGCCTCACCGTCTCCAGCGTCAGCCTCGAGGAAGAGGAGCTCGAGACGCTCGCCGGCGAGTGGCCCGTCAAGGGCGATGTCTACCCCATCCAGCCCCTCCAGGACCACCTCAAGGACCTCAAGGCCCGCTACCCCAAGAGCACCACCGTCATCGTCCTGCCCGACGACGACATCGCCTACCAGAGCCTCGTCGGCGTCCTCGACGCCATGCGCGAGTTCCAGGACGGCAAACGCCCCGACGGCGAGCCCCTCTACCGCGAACTCTTCCCCGTCACCGTCTTCTCCCGCTTCATCCCCCCGCCCCCCGACGAACCTGAGGAGGGCGCCGAAGGCGCCGAAGGCGGCGAGGGCGCTGACGGCGGCGAGGGCGCTGACGGCGCCGACCCCGGCGCCGAGGCCCCGCCGGCCCCCGAGGAGGAAGCCCCATGAAGGCCTCACGCTTCCTCAACCGGGACAAGCCGCCCGGCCTCATGCTCACGTCCCTCCTGGACATGTTCACGATTATCCTCATCTTCCTGATCGTGAGCTTCGAGGCCGAGGACTACGACTTCAAGCTTGACCCCACGCTGACCCTGCCCGAGTCCACGGCGCGCAGCGTCTTCAAGCCCGCCGTCAACATCGCGATCACCCCCCAGTCCGTGCTCGTCGACCGCGTCGAGGTCGTCAAGCTCGTCGACGGGAAGGCCACCCCCGAGCAGTACGCCGCCGGCGAGATCCCCGAGCTCGTCGATGCCCTCCAGAAGCACTACGAGCGCATCCAGGCCGAAGCGGCCCCACCTGATGAGGCCGCCGAGGCCCCCGAGCAGGCCGACCCACCGCCCACCGAGGGCGACGATGCGGCCGCCGAAGACGAAGACGACGGCTCCATCATCCTCGTCCAGGCCGACCGCAACCACGACTACAAGACCGTCTACCTCGTCCTGCGCTCGGCGTCGATCGCCGGCTTCGTCCGCTACCGGCTGGCGATCCTCAAGAAGTAGCCCCACGCCGCGCCCCGTCGCAGCACGTCAGGGAGGTTCCGATGTTCGCACGGAAGACAACGCAGCCCGATGATGTTCAAGGGCTGAGCTGCCAACCCCCCTCCGACCCTGGCGCAGCAGGAGCACGCATGTCCCGCCTCCCTCGATGCACCGCACGGCCCCTCTGCCAGCTGCTCCTGGCCGCTGCGCTCGCGCTCGCCGCAGTCGTCGCCACCGAGCTCCTCGATCCCCCTGTCGCCGCGGCCCAGGACAAGCTCGACCTCAACAACGCCGACGCGAAGGACCTCGCCAGGCTCCCCGGCCTCAACAAGGTCCTCGCCGAGCGCATCGTCGCCTGGCGCAACAAGAACGGCCCCTTCACCGACGTCAAGGACCTCCTGAAGGTCAACGGCATCCAGAAGCGCGGCTTCGGCAAGCTCGCCGCCCGCCTCACCGTCGACGCCCCCGCCAACGACGACGACGATGACAAGGTCAAGACCCTCGCCGATCGCGAGGAGGACGACCCCGAGCCCGTCAAGGCCGGCGACGCCGGCCCCGGCGCACCGGGCCTCCAGCGCTCCAACCGCATGGAGTTCGACGGACGCCTCATCAAGGGCCAGACCGCCGGCGCTGGCGCCGTGTTCCTGTTCGAGCGCGCGCCGAGACCGCTCCCCTCCATGGTCGCCCGTCGCACCAGCTACCTCGACGACACCGTCGCCTCCGTGCTCGGCAGCGACCCCGTCCTCGACGACGACCCCAACAAGCCCGAATCCAAAGACGCCAAGGCTGACTCCAAGGCCACAGGCAAGGACGACAAGCCCACACCCGGACGGCGCCGCCCCAGGCGCTGACCGGCGCCCGGGCGCCCAGAAGGACGGTCGCGATGTCTGAGAGCCACTACGACTTCATCTTCCAGCTCGCCGCGGGCGACGCGGTCGACCTCTGGCTCGCGCGCGAGGCCAACGCGGGGGCCAGCCGACTCGTCTCCGTCAAGCAGGTCCGCCTCTCGATGGTGGACTTCCACGCGCTCGCCCACAAGCTGTCCGCCTCCGTCCTCCTGTCCCACCCCGCCGTCAACGTCATCTGCGACGTCGGCGAGGAGGGCGACAGCCAGTTCATCGTGACCGACTTCCTGCGTGGGGAGAGCCTGGCGAACATCCAGGCCCGGCTCGCCGCCCAGAGCCGCCCCTTCCCGCCCGCCCTCGCACTCGCCCTCGTCTCCCAGGTCGCCGGCGCGCTCCACCAGGCTCACAGCCTCGTCGACGCCCAGGGCCGCTCCGTCGGCTTCTTCCACGACGAGCTCACGCCCTCCTCGGTTGTCGTCACCTACGACGGGCTCATCAAGGTCAACGACTTCGAAGGCGCCCGCCCAGTCATCACCACGGAGGCCGGCGGGCTCACGGTCCACAAGGCCGCCTACATGTGCCCCGAGCAGGCGCTGGCCGGCGAGGTGGACTTCCGCAGCGACATCTACCGCCTGGGCATCATCCTGTGGGAGCTGTTGACCGGCAAGCACCGCTTCGAGGGCAACGACGAGTTCGAGATCCTCGAGGCCATCGGCGAAGACCCGACGCCGCCGCCCTCCCGCTTCAACCGCGAGATCCCGCCCTTCCTCGACGCCATCGTCCGCAAGGCCGTCGCCAAGGACCCGGCCAAGCGCTTCTCCTCCTGCGAGCACCTCCAGCAGTCCCTCGACAAGGTCCTCCGACGCCTCCCCGGCGACACGGGCCCGGCCCCCTTCGCCGCCCTCATGGCCCAGTCCTTCGCCCGCCGCATGCGCCACTGGGAGGCCGCCCGCCAGGCCGAGCTCAACCACGACGACGCCACCCTCACCCATCACTTCGCCATCCTCTGGGGCCACGAGGGCTTCATCGAGGACGAGCCCGAGCCCGAACCGGCCGGCGCGGTCTACGAGCCCGCCGGCGCCACGCAGGACTCCGTCTGGGAGCCGGTCACCCAGCAGGCCAGCTGGGATCCCTCCGAGCTCGACGACAAGCTCCAGCAGGCCTGGGCCAACAAGAACGCCAGCCCGGGCCTCCACTCCCCCGACGCCACCCTCCTCGAGGGCATGGGCGACGGCTGGACCTCCGGCAACGCCGACGACGTCTTCGACCAGCTCGACGCGCTGTTCAGCTCCGGCCAGCCCCTCGGCGACGCGGTCGAGCCGGCCCAGCACCCCGACACCGTCGTCTCCAGCGCCCCTGTCCGTCCCGCGCCGCGCCCCTTGCAGAATGAGGCGCGCACCGTCGAGGGCGACATCCCCAGCATCACGCCCGGCCGCCCCGCCGTCTGGGGGGACGACCCGACCACCCAGCACAACAAGCCCGTGGCGATCCCGCCGCGCTCCCCGCGCAAGTCCGCCAGCATCTCGCGGCCGAGCATGGATGTCACCCGTCCGTTCACCGACGCAGGCGACCTCAAGCGCCAGTTCGAGGACCGCATCCAACGCCACAGCAGCCAGGGTTCCCGCTCCGTCGAGATCCCCCGCTTCAGTGAGCTCCCCGCCGCCTCGGCCCCCACCCGCCAGCCTCGCCGGCGCCCCGATCCCGGGTCCCGCGAGGAGACCATCCCCGGCGCTCTGCCGACCGGCATCGCGGGCGCTGCGGGTGCCGAGCCCTCCGCTCCAGACAAGGCCCCCGAGCCCGCCCCTGTGAAGGTCGCTGGCCCTCCGGCTCTCACGGCCCCGCCCCAGCGCAAGGAGGCCCCTGCGCCGGCCGAGCCAGCCCGTGTCGAGCCCGCCCCTCCGCGCCCCGCGCCCGAGGCGGCCGCCGCACCGGAGCCCGCACCGGTCCCCACACCTGTCCCCGTGACGGCCCCCGCCACCGCGGCCACCCTGCCCGCCCGCGGCCAGGTCCCGACCGCCGCCCCCACCGAGCCCGGCGACGCCACGCCCCCCGCGCCGAGGCCCGCGTCAGGCCCCCCCGCCTCGCCCGAGCACTGGGGCCCGATCCTGCCCCCCATCGACAACGACGACTTCTTCGACGACGACGACGACGACGACGACGACTTCGTCGAGCCGTTCTCCTTCGAGGACGTCGTCGACGCCCGGAGCACGATCCCGCCGGCGTCGGTCCAACAGGGCCGCACGCTCGCCGAGATCGTCCGCGTCCGCGACGGCGTCGTCATGGGCCAGCACGTCCTGTCTCGCAACGGCGAGTCCCACCGACCGCCCGGCAGCGGCCTCAGCATCACGCTTCAGGGCAGCTCCGCCGTCGTGACGCTCATCGACGGCAGCTCGGGATGGGTCCGCCGCGGCACCGGCAGCGCCCAGGCCAACCTCCTGCCTGGCGGCAGCTACACCCTGAACCTCGGAGACAGCGGCGAGCTGCGCGCCAGCGACATGGCGTACCGCATCCGCGTATACCACCCGCCGCTCCCCCTCCGATCTCAATTCTCAAGCAAGGCCGTTCGCACCGCGATCATTACGGCTATCCTTGTGTACGGCGTTGCGCTCGTCGGCTCCATTCTCCTTCACGCCAGCGCCCTGATGGCGTTCGAGTTCGTCGGCGACCTCGGCGTCCAGCTCACCGTGCCCTCCACCGCCGAGCAGGCCGAGAAGTTCTCCGAGGGCAAGCTCGAGAAGACCGAGAAGCCCAAGCCAAAGCCCAAGGCCGTCGTCAAGAAGGACAAGCCCAAGCCCAAGGCCAGGCCAAAGCCCAAGGTCGTCGACCCCACCGAGCAGCAGGTGGCCGTGCCCAAGTCGGTCCGGCAGGTCCTCAAGAACCGCATGGCGCAGCGTGGCACCGGCGCCAAAGCCGGCGCCAAGGGCATCATCAAGGCCCTGGCCTCTCCCGTGAAGGGCGACGGCAAGACCCTCAAGGACGTCGTCAGCAACATCGACGCCGCCAACACCAACACCAAAGGCGCCGCCTTCCAGGTCGGCGGCACCTTGCAGGCCGGCATCCCCGGCAGCGACGTCAACATCGGCAAGGGCGGCGGCGGCGACCTCGGCAAGCTCACCGCCGGCGTCGCCGGCGGCTCCAAGGCCGGCAAGCTCGACGAGCGCGAGGGCAAGGGCACGGGACAGGTCCGCGGCAAGGTCACCAGCGTCGCCGCCATGGCCAACGTCCAGGGCAGCCTGAGCCGTGGCGAGGTCCTCAAGGTGATCAACAGGTACCTCGGCAAGATCCAGGGGTGCTACGAGCGGGCGCTACTCTCCAACGCCAACCTCGGCGGCAAGATCACCTTCCAGTGGACCGTCACCGCCACCGGCGGCGTCGCCGGGGCCAGCCAGGCCTCCAGCACCATGGGGAACGCCCAGGTCTCCAACTGCATCCTCGGCATCATCAAGACGATGAAGTTCCCCAAGCCCACCGACGGCTCCGTCAGCATCCGCTACCCCTTCATCTTCCGGGCTTCTCAGTAGCGCCCGACCCTGCGAAAGTGCGACGGAGCGTCGTTGAGCGGCAGCGCCGGGCGGCCAACCCCACCGACAGGTTGCCCCGCGATCACGCCTCAGACCAGGACGAAAGGACCATCATGCGCGACCCCATCCTGCTCAGCCCCCTCACGCGCCCCTGGCGCAACCTCGCCCTGACCGCCCTCCTCACCGCGTCGGCCGCCTGTGGACTGGCGGGATGCGGTGACGAGGAGACGCAGGCCGGCGTCTGCAAGGGCGCCCAGATCTTCCCCCACCTCAGCCCCTTCAACCTCGGCGAGTCCTACCCCACGCCCGACAACGCCGACGACGTCAACCTCGGCTCCAACGAGACCACCCCCTACGAGGCGACCCTGCTCCTGCAGGCCCCCTGCGAGGCGGGTGTCACGGTCCAGAAGGTGTGCCTGGTGGGGGATCCGGCGCGCAACGGCGACGACGTCGACCAGTTCATCGTCGAGGGGCCGCGCCCCTCGGACTCCATCGGGCGCAACAAGGAGGTCGGCATTCGCCTGACCTACATGCGTGACGCGCCGGGCGAGGTCGACAACGTCGCCCTCGTCATCCAGTCCAACGCCGAGAACTTCCCGACCCTGGTCGTCCCCGTCTGCGCCCACGTCATCGAGGCCGATCAGCCCCGCATGTCGCTCACCTGCGAGTCCCCCGTCGTGCTCGAGGAGGGCCAGCGGGACGACACCCTCTGCCCCTGACCGACGCCTCGGCGCCAGCCGCCGGCGCGGCCCCGCGCGACGGCCCGCACGACCTACTGCACGCCGTTCCGCGCCACGTCGTCGAGCCCCGCCCGGAGCGCCGGGTCGATGTCGGCCAGCGTCGGGATGCCCAGCGGCTCCAGCCCACCGGCGAACACGCCGCACTGCTGCTCATCGCCCTCCTGGTTGGAGGCCAACATCACGCCGTCGCCGTCGTAGGTCGCCATCCCGATCCACGTCTGCGCCAGCGCGTCGTCCCAGCACTCCGCCACGCTCGCCGACTCCACGTTCGGCGTCGCGGCGATGTCGCCGCCCGACGCCGTGACCTCCGCGCGTCCCTGCCCCCGGTCGATGAAGACCATCCGCACCGTCATGTCCTCCAGCGCGCTGTTGCCTTCGGTCGTCGGATCGTCGTCGCCATCGGTGATGTCGAGCTGCCCGGCGTAGTCGAGGAAGCGGAAGCTGTGCTCGGCCCCCAGATACTCCCCGTGGAAGTAGTCGAGGTCCACCGTCGGCCCGTCGGCGTTCTCCTGGTCGGCGAAGCCACGGAACGCCGACACCACCCAGGTCACCTGAGCGTCCCCGTCCATCTCCCGCGCGTACACCGCCGCGAACCGCCCCCGCTCCAGCGCCCCATGGTTCGGGTTGTTCGCGTCCTCAAAGGTCCGATTGGCCTCGAAGTCCCACAGCGTCACCCCCGACCCGAAGTCCTCACGCCCCTCCGGATCGGGGTTCGAGCCGCCCCAGATCACCGGCGTGACATCCGCCAGATCGCGCGACGGCAGCCGCAGCAACGCATAGCTGTACGCGAAGTCCTCGCCGCTGTCCGGCTCGTTCTCCTTGATGAACGCCGCCACAAAACCGGCCCCATCCTCGTTCGGATAGGGCCCCCACAGGAACTCGCCCTCGGCGCTGTTGTACACCGTCGGAGGCGTCGCCACGATCGTCTTCATCGTCCGCACGATGTTCCCGATGGCCTCGTTCACCCCCGTCGCGATCGGCTGCGCCGACGCCGGGAAGACCGCCGGCGCGCCCACCAGCGCCTGCGCCCGAAGCCCCTGCCCCGCCACACCCATCCCGTCGGGTGCCGTGGCGCGCATCACATCCTCGCTCGGGATCGCCGCACGGTAGGACGCCAACAGCTCCGGGTCGTAGTCCGCACCGGGCTCCTCGCTCTCACCGCAAGCGACGACGCCGAGCAGGCTCAAGGAGCAGGTCACCAGGACAAAGGATCGCAGATGTGTGTTCATGAGAGGGTACCTCCGTTGGGGGTTCAGCCGACTCAGGCCAGTGTAGCAAGAGGCGGTCCCACAAAGAAAAGTCCGCGCACGCCCCTCGCCTCCGGCGCCTGGCCCGAGCGCCAGCGGCCAGGCCGCCCGCCGGCCACGGCATCGATGTCACCCGTGGAGCATCTCTACTCCGCGCCCCCACGCTAATCCGCGCAGCCGAAGGCTGCGCGGATTAGCGTGGGGTGGCGAGCTCCGCGCCCCGGAACCCCACCAGCGCCCCACGCTCCACCAATGCCCCGAGACGCTCCACGAGCACGCCGCGGTCCACCGCCCCGTACAGGCTCTCCAGGAACGCCAGGCCCTCACCCACCGTCGCCCCTTCGGCCAGCTTCGCCAGCAGCTGAGCCACCTGGGGCTCCAGCAGGTTCCAGAACACCCGCTCACCCCGCCGGTACGCGATGATAAACGCCGGCGTCTCCAGCGCCTCGGGCCAATCGGTCGACTCCACGGTCATGCGGTGCACCGGGTGGCGGTAGATGCACAGCCGCGCGCTTGGGTGCAGCTCCGCCCGGGCACCGTCGGTCGGCGCCGCGCTCAGCGCCTCCGACGACGCGTCCGGCGCGTTCAGGATGTCCACCTCCGCCGTCTCCCAGTGCACCAGCTCCGGCAGCGCAGGATGGACCGGCGACGGCATCTCCGCGACCCACCCAGCGAACTCGAGCGGAAGCTGCCAGTACAGGCGCGTGGTCGGCACCGACGCGTCCAGCCACTGCTCGATCAGCCCCTCGACCGCCTCCTCACCGAGCAACGCCCGCGCGATCGGCACCCCCAGCGTCACCCCGTTCACGAGGCTCCGCCGCACCTGCCGCCGGTACACCCGCTGGCCCCGCGCGCTCAGCCCCTCCACAGGAGCGGCCTCCTTCGCAAAAAGCATTTGCCGTACAGACTGTTGCAGGTCATCGATCGCCATGGGCCGCCTCCATGATCGCCGCCATCCGCGCCAGCTCCGCCTCGAGCTCGGCCAGCGGTGGGAAGTTCGCGTCGCGCTCCAACAGCACCGGCACCGTGTGCGGCATCCGGTCCATCGTGTAGGCGAACAGCTCGTAGACCGGGTCCGAGATCGGCGCCGCGTGCGTGTCCAGCAACATGTCCGGCGCCTCCTCGTGGTAGCCCGCCATGTGGATCTGGATCACCCGCTCCAACGGAAGCTGCGCGATGTACGCCCGCGCATCGAACCCGAAGTTCACGCTGTTGACGTACACGTTGTTCACGTCCAGCAGGATCTGGCAGTCCGCCTCCTCCACCACCGCCCGCATGAACGCCGCCTCCGACATCTCCGGCGGCCCCATGAACGCATACGCCGACACGTTCTCCACCGCCATGGGAAGCTCCAGGATCTCCCGCACCTGCCGAATCCGCGCCGCCGCCCGCTCCACGCTCTCCGCCGTGTACGGCATCGCCACCAGCTCGTGGATCTCCGCCCCGGCGATGTGCGTCCAGCACAGATGGTCGCTGTACCACGGCGCCCCCACCTCCCGAAGGAACCCACGAACCTCCCTCAACAACCCCACGTCCACCGGCGCCAGCCCCGCCAGATCCCCACACAGCCCGTGGCACAGGATCGGGAACCGCTCCCGCGACGCGTCCAACAGCCGCTTGCGACGCCCACCCACCCCCACGTAGTTCTCCGGACACACCTCCAGGAACGCCGCGTTCGAACGCTCCCCCGCCAGGATCTCCTCGGCCAGACCCAGCCGGAAACCCAGGCCCACCGTCAAATCCGGCACCTGACCCGTTGGACTCATCCGCTCACCTCCAATACCCGGTGCTCCCACGCACCACAACCCAAGAAGCAACGGCACCCAGGCCAAAGCCCGGATGCCGTCAACGCCTCGCTGAGCCACCGATCACCGATCGACGCTCAACAGACGCCAGGACACCGTCGCGTGGCTCAAGCTCAGCCGCCGCACTTGCCCTCGCCGCCGCACGAGCCCTCACCGCCGGCCTCGCCGCCCTTCTCGCCACCGCAGGAGCCCTCGCCGCCCGTCGCGCCGTCCTTCGCGCCGTCCTTCGCGCCGCCGCAGGAGCCCTCGCCTTCCTTCTTGTCACCACCGCACTTGCCCTCACCGCCGCAGGAGCCCTCGCCCTCGGACTTGGCACCGTCGGTGCCCGCCGCGTCGTCAGGCATCGCCTGGCTGCCCGCGCAGCCGCTGGCGAGGATCGGGGTGGCGAGCAGAGCGATCGTGGAACCGATAGTGATGATGAACTTGCTGGTCTTCATATCCAAACTTCCCTGGGTTGTTTTCTCCCGCACGCGGGAGATGTTCTGGTGAACCGGGTCAACTTTACGCATGGTCTGAACTCGAACCGGACCTCCGGTGTGTCAGACCATCAAATCACCATTCGATACGAAGCCGATGGACGAGCGGTTCACCGGACTCGTATGCGAGACGTGAGTACCTGTAGGATCGAGAGCGTTACGCTCCTTGTCGCTCTCGCAGAACAATAGCGCACCCCCCAAGGGCTCCGTGCGCAGCGCGAGCGACAATACCGAACGCCATTGATACGCGTTTTTCGCCCCCGCGTCAAGGCAACATGATCCAGATCATATGCGGGTGAGGCCAGGTCTGTAAGGGTGGTGGGTTCGCCGTCACTCCTGCGCCCTCACCCCCCAGCCCCCTCTCCCCTATGAGGGGAGAGGGGGAGGCCCTCACCCCCCAGCCCCCTCTCCCCTATGAGGGTAGAGGGGGGATAGAACAAGATTTTTACTTATACAGTAACAACTTACTGTCCGGCCCCCCCTTTCCCCGTCGAGGGGAGAGGGGCCGGGGGGAGAGGGGGCTGGGGGGTGAGGGCCGAGCCCGCGTAGGGCGGCGGAACGAGCGGAGCGAGTTGCGCAGGACGGGCGAGCGGAGCGAGAACGGCCGTAGCCCGGAGCTTTGTAATAGCCGAGGGGGCTGGGGGGTGAGGGCCTGACCACCGGTCAGGGCCTGACGTCACCTACAGCGTCAACAGATACGCCAACAGATCATCCTCCTCCTCCACCGTCAGCGCCCCGACCTCCCCATGCCCGCCCGAGACGCGGGCGAGCTCCAGGACGCGGCGGAGGGCGAAGGGGTGGGTGGGCTCGACCTGACCACGGGCGGCCTCGGAGAAGCCGGCCTTGCCGCTGTGGAGGAGGGGGAAGTTGTCCCAGGCGCCGAGGAGGGAGGGGGGCGGGAGGGGATAGGGGGCGGTGTCCTGCATGCCGGGGCGGACCATGAGGGTAACGCCGGTGCCGACCTGGTGGAGGGCGCGGCGGGTGGCGGGATCTTGATCGGTGGTGAAGTGGGGGGGCGGGTGACAGGTGCGGCAGGCCGCCTTGCCATCGAACAGGGCGCGGCCGCGGGTGGGGTGGCCGATCGCGCCGTCCGGGAGGGTGAGGGTGTCGGGAGGGGCGCCGTCGGGGGTGAGGTAGGGGTTGGGGGGCAGGGTGAGGGTCGCCTGATAGAGGCTCAGGGCAGCAATCTCGCGGGGGTTCGGGTCGGGGTTGTGGTAGCGGTTGCGGCCGAGGACGAGTTCCGAGGTCACCTCGAGCGATGGAAACAAGGCGGGCGTAAAGTACGGTGGTGATTCACGAATCGCGCGGAGGGTAGGGACGCGGTAGATGTGCATGGGGCGGCTCTTGGTGAACAGGACCCCCTCGGCGTGGCCTTCGTAGTGGCAGGCGTCGCAGCTCATGCGGGAGTTGCCGAGGTCGGTGAAGAACGCCACCTCCCCCAGCCTGCGCTGGCGCTGGGTGTCGAGCGCCACCACCGGCCACACCGCCACCACCGACAGCCTCCCCTGGCCCACATCTCCGACGCCCACCTCCACGACCGAGCCCGACAGCCGGTTCAGCGCGAACAGCCGCTCGCCCCTCGCCGCAAGGCGAACCACCCGCGTGCCCGCGTACAGGCTCTCCGTCGCCCGCCCCTGCACGCCCAGCTCGGCGGCCTCGCGCATCCGAAGCCCAGGCGGCGACGGCAGCTCCACCGTCGCCACCACGCTCTGCCGCGCCGTCGCCAGATCGCCCGCCATGCGCGTCAGGTCCATCGCCACCACGCGGCCCATCCCGACGTCGGCGACGTACACCACGCCGCGGGCGTCGTCCACGGCCAGGCCCTCCCCCACCCCCCGCAGCATCGAGACGTGGCGCCCGAAGCGCCCCGAGGCGGGGTCGACCACGCCCACCCCGCTGTTCATGCTCACCTCCATCCGCTTCGGGTTCGGCCCGATGTCCGGCCCGATGCTGCTCACCAGGAACGCCCCCAGTCGCCCACTGAACGCCACGTCCCGGCTGGCCTTGCCGCCCATGATGTACGGCGCGAACGCCTCCGTGAGCCCGCCCGCGATCTCCGTATCGACGTCCGGCGCCACGCGGCGCGCCTGCCCCGTGGCCACCTCGATCAGCGTCAGATCGCTTGACCCCTGGTTCCCCACGGCCAGCACCCCGGCCGGGGACAGCGCCACCGCGCGGGGGTTCACCCCCACGGCGTATCGCCCCAGCGCCCCGCCGGTCTGAAGGTCCACGACCAGCACGTCGTCCTCGACCTTGCGCGTCACGTACGCCCGGTGCGTCGCCCCGTCCACGGCCACCGCCTGCGCGTAGCGCCCGACCGGGATCGTCCGGCCACCCGAGGAGAGCGCCGACAGCGGCAACACCCGCAACGTCGTCTCGTACTCCTCCACGACCAGCAGCTGCTCGTCTCCGCCCGGATCACGCCACAGCGCCAACGCGCGCGGACCGTCGCCCACCTCCACCGTCCGCACCGCTCCCGACGCCGTGTCGAGGTCGTAGAGCGTGTCGGTGGTCGGCGAGGCGACCAGGACCCGATCGCCGGAGGCGGTCACCTCCATCGCGTAGGGGATCGGATAGCGGGCGTCGTTGACCACGGTCAGCGAAGGTGCCCCGTCCAGCACATCGCCGTCGCCGTCGAGCAGCCGGGCGGTCAGCGCCTCTGTGGCCCGCGTCGGCTCGACCGACAGCCCCTCCGGCACCACCGCCACCGCGTGACCGTCGTCCAGCCGCCGCGTCGGCAGCTCGACGCGCTCCGCGCCCCACGACAGCACCAGCCGGCCACCCTCCGGTAGCCCCTGCCCATACAGAGCCAGCGCCTGATCGGTCTGGTTGCTGAACAGTCGCGGCCCGATCGCGTCCAGCCGTGACCGCGGCGACTCGCTTGTCGAGACGCGCCCCGACGGAGCCACCGGCCGCACGTCGCGCCCCTGCACCAGCGCCAGCAACGCGGCCGAGACCGCCAATGACCCGACCCCCACCATCACCCATTGCCCACGCCTCACGCTCCCCCCCTCACGGCCCGCACAACACGACCTCCACCGCGACCGCCGCCCCGTCCAGACGGCCGTCAGCCACCTACCCGCCTTCCAGCGCGAAGGCCCACTCCTGCGTTCCCCTACGGATGCCCCGTCAACCAACGCCGCGTCAACCCTCGTCCTCCCGCCCCGACCTGGCCGTTGACCCTCCACGATTGCTGCTCCCCAACCCCATGAAGCGCGGAGCGCGCGGCGGTCATCCACGACCTCGGAGCCAGGGTGCGTGCGCCTGCAGGACGCCCGGAGTTCGACGACGAGCCCGCCGCGTGTGATGCCGCCACGCTCGACAACCTTGACTGTACATCTTCGTGGTGGCCCGTCCTGACGGGTGTTCTCAGCTGTTCTCGATTCGTTCACAATACACAGAAGAAGGAGTTGACCACAGAGTATGAACCCAAGAGATGTGATCTATGACAATATCGAGATGGCCCTCAGGCTCATGGCGGCGCCCCCGTGCTCGGAAGCAACCGCCAGGTCCGCGTCTGGGCCTATCCCCTGCCGGCCGACCTCCGCAAGAGCTACGACGGCTTGTTCGCCCTGGTCAAGAGTCACTACGGTTCTCGAAGCCTGCGTGGGACGCACGTGGCGGCGGTGTTCTACAGCCTGCTGGAGACCTGCCGTCGTAGCGGGGTCGATCCGGTGCGCTACCTGCGCATCGCCGCCCAGCGCGCCCTCGACGTCGACAAGACCGTCCCCCTACATCACAACCTCGACTCCTACTGAACCCACCCGTCCTCCGTCTCACCGAAGACCCAAACCGGCCGAGCCCCTCGCTATCGGACACGGCCGCCCAGTCTACCCCGCCAACAACGCCCGCGTCAGGACGGGCCAGCGCGAAGATGTACCGTAGATCTGGCGGGGAGTGCCGGAGGGAGGAAGGTTGACGCCGCCGGTGCCGGTGCCTGCGCCGGTGCCGAGGTCGGAGGGGTCGCCCAGGGAGGTCGTCGAGAGGTCGGCTGTGGTGGGCGTGCCCAGGGGCGGGGCGCTGAGGCCGGCGATGCCGTCCGGTGGGGGAGAGACGCAGGTCCCGAGCTCGGGTGAGCAGGGGTCGGCGCGTTCGGCGAAGCGGCGGTAGAGCAGGGCATCCCCGAGCCAGGCGTAGCCGGTCGGTTGGGGAGAGGCGGCGACGCCTTCGGTGAGCTGGGAGGCGACGAGGCGGCCGAAGTGGAGCCGGGCACATGGGCGTTGCGGAGACGACCGGGTATCGCGCCGGCAGCCGCCACCGGGTAGAAACGAGCGCGCCTATCGCACCGCGTGTTTCACCCCCTCCTTGTCGGCGAACACCGCGTGCAAACGCTGCTGACCGTCGAACACGATGTTGGTCGCCGGCGCCCACGGAAGCGTCTCCGCCTCCCACTTCCCATCGCGCTTCTGGACAAGCGTCGACTCGACGGACCACGGCAGCGCATTCGACTCCGTCACCACCACTGCGGGCAGCCCCGCGCCATCGAGCGCCATGCCTACGTGCTTGATCTCTTTGCCATAGCTCTGGCGAAACATCAACTCGACGATCCAGGTTCCCTCGGCATCCTGATGCGACCAATCCACCCGATCGCCGTTGATTGCGACGGCCTTGTCCGTCGTTTCGTTATCTGAACGCATGAGCAGCAATCAGTCTCCGTGGCCCGTGAACGCGGGCATGGCCAGATCGCCGGGCGTGAGTCAGGGCCGACGCCTGGCTGAGCAGCTCAACTTG